>Ga0209181_10000426_pt1 | contig 77775 bp, 74 predicted proteins | sample MAT05_FD_187208 | JGI IMG/M metagenome (GOLD analysis project Ga0209181, IMG submission 187208) | Freshwater microbial communities from Lake Fryxell liftoff mats and glacier meltwater in Antarctica - MAT-05 (SPAdes) (version 2) | ecosystem: Environmental > Aquatic > Freshwater > Ice > Liftoff... | reverse complement strand
CTCTCTTCAAGCCCACAGGTAAACCTCAACTGAACTTTCGCCCCACCAAAGTCTACAGGACCAAGCCTCTGTCTGTCTTTTAGGCCACAAATATCGTGTTTCTACCCACACGATTTACCGATGAGCCAATTATAGTAAGACTGTAGACTGCGATTATATATGCGCGGAATTCTCAAAATTTGTATTGTGGGATGTTTGCTTGTCACTTTATTCGTAAGCCTGTTTGCGGCTTATGGATTGTGGTGGGGGGTGGCTTACCTCCAGCCTCGCGGCGCCGATAAAATTGTTGATTTACGCAAGGGCAAAACAGTGGCAACGCAGCCCATGCTCTTCTGCGCCGGCCTGGCCAACAATCCTCATGGCTTTCCTGGTCATGCTTATGTTGTTTGGTCTAAAAAAGATACTCTTGGGATTTGTCCCAAAGAATTCTGGAGCATCGTTCTATCTTTATCTATTCCCGTGGAGGGCGTTGTGGACGACCGCGCTTCAACGGGCAATGATCGCAATCTAGAGAAGTTGGTTGTGCTGGTAGACGACGCTACTTATAAGCGCTCAAGGGCGGCCTGTGCCCGCTGGGACGCCACTAATTTCAGAACGGGCAGCCGCGACTGCTGCGCTTTTATTGACTTTGTCGCTGCTGAAATCGGGCTTGTTGTGCCAAAGTCACACTTTATTTATCACCACGATCACATTGCCAAGCTCAAGACTCTGAATTGAAGTGTTAGGATGGAGGGCGGTTTTAACCCCAGGAGTCTACTTTGTCCACTGATATTTCCTCTCAATCTGAAACTGAAAAAGAGCGCAGAGACCCGGCTATTCGCGTGGTGCTGCAGCCCAAAGACACAAATAATGCCGGGACAATTTTCGGCGGCATCATTTTAAGCTATATCGACTTAGCCGGTGCCGTAGAAGTGGGCAAAACCACTCGCCAGAGAATAGTCACCGCAGGAATCAAAGAAGTAGAATTTAAAGCGCCGGTACTGGTAGGAGAGGTGGTCAGCTTCTACACTAAGACCTTAAGAGTAGGGCGCACTTCAGTTACCGTTTCGGTAGAGGTAGAGTCTACTAGAGGTCATGAATCGGTCAAAGTAACCTCTGCCGAACTGACTTTTGTTTGTCTCGATAAAGATGGCAAACCGACACCTGTGGTACCAAGCTGACGTCTCTGGAGCTCCGATGACAACTATTGATCCGGTTTTCGAAAAGCCCAGTGTGGAAAAGATTCGCCTCTATCTCGGCACCGGTGCGGGGAAGACTACCGCCACTTTTGGCCTGGCCTTGCGGGCCTTGAGCAAAGGCATGAATGTTACTCTGGTCTTTTTCGATAAGCTGGAAGCAAACTCGTCAGAAGGCCGCGGCTTGCGCGTGTTGGCCGAAACCAATGCCGAAGGCTTCGGTAAATTGACCATTAATTACACCGGCGTTAACCGCTTGGGAACAGGCCCTAAGGGCAGTTTTCGTCTCTACAGTTCTCCAAACGGCATTTTGCCGGAAGACAAAGAAGCCGCGGCCCAGGGTCTGCAATTTTTAGCTGACGGTTTGCAGCGCGGCGACGATCTGGTGATTGGCGATGAGCTTTTAGACGTGGCCCGGGTTGGCCTAGTGCAATGGGACGACGTTAAGGGCCAGCTCGAATTCAGAAAGGATCCGAGTGTTTTGGTTCTCACCGGTCGGCGAGCACCAGATTGGTTGATGGAACAAGCCAGCACCATATCTGCCACCACTCAGCTTAAGCATCATGGCCGTGCCATCGAAGGCATCGACTGCTGATATTGATGTGCCGCCAGGTCTTACGGTTTTTTGAAAGTTCCAGCTGTGGGCGAAGCCTGAGCAGTGTGATTGGAAGTTTTACTGATTTCTTGTTTCATCACTTCAATTGCTTTGTTCAATTGAATATCTTTACCGTCGGAGGCACCGCGCTTGAAGTTAGCAAGCGTGGGGTCAACCCACCATGGACCTTTTAAATCTTTAATATCGTCTTCTTTGAGCTCAACTTTAAAGTCAGGGAGAATTCCGGTCTTGTGAATATCGGTGTCGTTAGGAGTGAGATATTTAGCGATGGTGACGTTGATTCCAGAACCGTCTTCAAGACGATTGATGGCTTGCACAAGGCCTTTTCCGAATGATTTTTCACCCACCAGTTTAGCTCTGCCGTTATCGCGCAGGGCACCGCTGAGAATTTCACTGGCTGAGGCCGAACCGCCATTAATGAGCACTACCAGTGGTTGCGTGTTAATGGGCACACCGGCAGATACTTGCGACTGCTTATAACCTTCAGCGTCAATGGTGCTGACGATTACACCCTTTTCCAAAAACATATTGGCTATTTGCACGGCATTGGAAAGCAAGCCGCCTGGATTGGAGCGTAAATCAAGAATTACGCCGTCGGCCTTTGACACCTTATTTAGTGCACTGGCCATTTCTTTATCGGCTTTATTGGAAATGAAACTCTCAAGACGTATGTAACCGATATTGCCTGGAAGCATTTCAGCAGTACCAACAGCTTTAATTGGAATTTCAGCGCGCTGAAGATTTACTTTTTTGCGATCGGCTTTACGCATAAAAGTGATGGAAACTTTGGTATCAATGGGCCCGCGAATTTGCTTGACCACTACATCAAGTGATTGCCCTTTAACAGGCTTGTTGTCCACTTCAATAATTTCATCACCGGATTGCATCCCGGCGTTGTAAGCCGGTGTACCTTCGATGGGAGCGATTACAACAACTTTGTGCTCTTTGTTCATGCCGAGCTGCATGCCCACGCCAAAAAGGTGGGCTTCGATCTGGTCTTTCTCTTCGGAGAACGCTTCGCGATCTAAGAATCTGGTGTAAGGATCACCCAGGCTGGCCAGCATTGTTTCCACAGCTTTGTGTGATTCGTCGCTGGTTTTGAGCTTACCATCATAGTGGTGCTCCCAGCGGTTCCAGTTCTGACCGGAAAACTTCTGGTCATAATATTGTTCTTTGATCATTTTCCAGGAGCGGCGATACAGATCTTGAGGGCTGATCTGGTTTTGCACCTTCTGGGCGATAAATGAGTGTGGAGCATCTGCGGCACCATCGGCAATGAGCGTCTTAGAGATCGCATCACCTTTACCGTTGGCAAAAAGCCAGCTTTGCAAACCAAAGAATGCCAGGCAGAATGCAAGAGGTATGCCAACCCGAGCGACTACTTTCCTATCCAACGTTCTACCTCTACCTGAGAAAACTTTGTACCTGCGAAAACTTCGCTCTCACTCAAATCTTAGATCACTATGCCCTGGGCTCGCCTGGACTACGCTTACATGGTTGACCTTTTGTATTACTCTTTTTGCATGGCTTAAGTTGCATTACTGGGGTTCTACAAAATTTGTAAGCGAATTATGAGCAGCCTTGGGAATTTTTAATTGTAGCCCTTCTTTCGGCCTGCCGTGCATAAAAACAGCCTGTCCGGCAGCGTTTTTCTACTAATTGTGCCAAGTTAATTATTTTAGGTTTCAAGTACCTTGGCATTTGCCCTATCATTAGGTTCGACGTAATTAGAACGGAATTAGACAAGATCTATATTTAATTGGAGGCGGCTTTTGAATGTCGGCCAATAAGGGAACCAAAGGCGCAACCCTGGAGAAAGATCCAACCACTTCGGTTTCTCTGGAATCACGACCAAGTCATTCTTTCAGCGACGGCGAACAAATGCCGCCGCAACGCCAGTCTATAACCGCTCGTCTCAACTCCATCAAAATTTCTGAAACGGTGAAGCTGCGGGCGAAGATAGCCATTTCGGTGGTGTTGTTCGCCAGTTTGTTCCTCTTTGGCAAAGTTGACCTCTCCAAGTCAGTAGACGTCGCTCTCAAAGCCAACCCCTGGTATCTTTTAGTCGCTGTGGCACTCTTCCTCGGCTCCACTTTTCTCAATGCCCATCGCTGGAAACTATTGGCCAGCGCCGTAGATCTCCATCAACCCTTGCTCAAGATGGTGCAATTCTGTTTCGTCGGCATCTTTTTCAATTTATTCCTGCCATCAACTGTCGGTGGGGATTTCAGCCGCTGTTATTACCTTTCGAAAGGCACGGGGAAATATTCTCACGCCTTTTACTCAGTGCTGGCTGACCGTACCATCGGCATTGCCGTGCTTTTCCTTTTTGCCTCTGTGGGAATTCTTTGCGGCCCCGGCGGCGATACTCTGCCACTGCAGCTGAAATTGCCGATTTTACTGGGCACCGTTGGCCTCTTTTCCGTTCTGCCTTTCTTGCCCACATTGGCGCTGCGCCTACTAGGGCCTGGTAACTGGATCACCAAACAATTAAACAATTCGCCGGCAGCAGTTTACTGGCACAACAAGAAGCTGATGGCCATTGCCATTGGCTTATCTGTAATCATGCAAATAGTGATTGTTATGTGTCACGTGGCCATCGGCCTGGCTCTCGGTCTGACCGACATTCCGCTCTGGTATTACTTTGTCTTCTATCCTTCTGTAGCCGTTCTTGGTTTTATTACACCAAGCTTTAACGGTATTGGTATTCGCGAGTGGGCCTACACTTACTTTCTCACTCTGGCCGGCGTTGACCGGGCCCCTGCGCTTACCTATGCCATTATTTGGCTCAGTCTCACCACCCTGGCCAGTCTGGTTGGTGGTCTGGTCTACTTACTGGGTCATTTTAAAATGCCCAAAGCCGAAAAAGACCAGATAACTACTTCTTGAGGCGGTCAACCTAATCATGGGCGTAAAAGTCAGCTTCCTGCCCGGCTGCAATCCGCTTGAACATCAGGTGATTTTAGATGTCTTTGCTCTGGCTAGAGGAGCTGGTTGTAAAGCGTACCTGGTAGGCGGTTACGTTCGCGATTCACTGAACGTAAATAGTGTTCAGCCACGACCACGTTTATCGTCTAAAAATCTGCGCGATTTTGATTTTGCCGTGGTTGATTCTAGTGGTTTAAAGGCAAGCCCAGCCGTCGCTTTGGCCGAAATGGCGGCGGAGAAATTGGGCGGGCATTTTGTCTTGTTGGATAGTTTGAACGATATCGGTCGAGTTGTTTTGGACGAACCGGTTCTAACTTATCTGGATTTTGCCGGAGTAACGGGAAGCATCGAAGCTGACATCCACAGGCGGGATTTCACCGTCAACGCCATGGTTTTCGATGAAGAACATGCAGACGAAATTCTCGATCCTACCGGCGGATTGGCCGATCTAAAAAACAGAGTAATTCGGGCAGTTAGCCAACAAGTTTTGCAAGATGACCCGCTGCGCATTCTTCGGGCTTATCGCTTCGCTGCCTGTCTCGGGGCGCAAATTGATGGACCGACCAAAGAGTATTTAAGAAAGCATGTTCACCTTTTACAGCAAGTGGCCCGTGAACGTATTACCTATGAGTTTTTCACCATGATGGATTGCCCCGACGTGGCTAAATTGGTGGTTGAAATGGGCGAGATTGGCCTTCTTGAAGAGATTTATCCCGAACTAAAGGAGTGTCGTAAAGTAACCGCCAACAGTTTTCATCACCTGGCCTTGTTCGATCACAGTGTGGAGACGATTCCACAATTAGAAGAGCGCTGGCTGAGTTTGCCGGCCTGGGTCAGGCAATCGGCTGATCAGGAGCTTAGCGGTGGCATCAGCCGCCGCGCCGCCACAAAGGTAGCGGCACTACTCCACGACATCGGCAAGCCCGGCACCTGGGAAATTACGCCCGAGGGTCGCCATACTTTTATAGGTCATGACAAACTAGGTGCCGAAATGGTGCGCCCCCTGGCAGAGCGAGAAAAGTGGTCCAAGACCCTGACTCGCTTTGTAGAACGGCTGGTGCTCTGGCACTTGCGTCCGGGTCATCTTTTTCACACAGGCACGCCTACTGCCAAAGCCCTGAACCGCTTTTACCGCACAGTAGGTGAAGAAGTGCCTGAGCTGATGATGCTTGCCTTTGCTGATTTCGGTGCCACGTGCGGGCCCGGCCTGACAGGTGTGGATCGGGAGCGACTGGAGCGCTGCATGGTTGAACTATTGGATGGATATCCGGCTTATATAGAAGCATCCAAGCGCCTGCCTAAGTTGTTGTCCGGTCAAGATGTAATGAGGATCTTGGGAATAAAACCGGGTCCAATAATCGGACAAATTCTGGGTTCGCTGACTGAAGCGCAGGAAATTAACGAAGTAACGGATCTGGCTCAGGCAGAGGCTTTCGTGCTCAATTGCAAAGCTATTGAAAACTAGCGAAAAAGAAAGTTCTCGCTTGATAACTAAATTTCAGGGTTAATTAGAAGTTTAGCGGGCATAAGAAAAGCAGAGAAACTAATGAGCGTTCCAAGTGAACGTTGCAAAAGGATTCTAAGAACAGTAGATAAAGGAAAGGCCCCAGCTGAGGGTCTTGTTTTCCACTGACTTTTTTGAAAGTACATTTTCAATCTATATCTTCCTGGCTTACAAAATCTGGTTATAAGGTGAACAGAATGAACGCTAAAGTGGACAAACTTCAGAACTACACAGTAATCGCTCGTCTCGATGATGCTATTCCTCTTAATACTGAAGATTGGCTTGCCACCGAACGCTTACTCAATCAAGTAAGTGAATTCGTGCCCATGTCGATGCTCAATGCTTTGACTGAATCAATCATCAATTATGCCGATGATCAGGCTCGTAGGGGCTACATACTGGGTCAAGAAGATCTGGTTAATGAGCTCAAGAAAAAAGCTTCCAAGATCGCCTGAACACTCAGTCTGAAGATATAGATGTTGCCCGCCACTTTCCTTACGAAAGAGGTGGGCAATTGTTTTATGTTCTATAATCAAGTGGTGATAATCAAAAAACATGAACGCTCTTTTGAGAGCCACGGAGAACATTTGCAGAGTACACAGTCTGAAGTTAGCCGGCAAAGCTTGCGTGTGCGCAGCTGGACAACAATAGGCCGAGAAAAAATCGCCGACTGCAGAGTTTTTTCAGTACACAAACAAGTTTCTACTCGCACCACCGGTGATAGCAGCGAAACTCACGACTTTTTCGTATTCAGACCAAATGATTGGGTTAATGTCATTCCAGTCACCAGCGACTATCAAGTGGTGATGATTGAACAATTCCGTCACGGCATCGAGCAGATTACTCTTGAAATTCCCGGCGGCATGATCGACCTGGAAGAAACTTCCACTATCGCCGGACGACGCGAACTCCTTGAAGAAACCGGTTATTGCGGCGATGAGCTGGTTTTCCTCGGTCGCAACCATCCCAACCCAGCTATTCAAAGCAATATTTGCGATACTTTTTTATCGCTCAATGTCCAGCAAACTCAAGTGCCTATTTTCAATAGCACTGAAGAAGTGGCTATCAGGCTGATTCCCATTAAAAATATTCCGGCCCTGATCAAATCAGGCCTGATCACCCATGCCCTGGTGATTGTTGCTTTCCATTATTTACAGCAATTCTGCCTCGACAACAAAAATGCCGCCGGCCTAGACACAGACAGGCTGAACCCGTTTTCTTAACGCACGTAAGCCATTGGATTATTTGGTTTACCATTGACGCGCACTTCAAAATGCAAGTGTGGGCCGGTGGAGAATCCGGTGGTGCCTTCGTAAGCAATGACGTCGCCTTTGCTGACGTTATCACCAGCACTGACAGCGGCGCGCGAAAGGTGGGCATAGAGCGTGGCCATGCTGTTGCCGTGGCTGATGATCACTACTTTTCCGTAGCCGCCATACCAACCTGTATAAAGAACGTTGCCACCATCGGCAGCGTGAATGGCTGAGCGGTTCGGACCGGCCAGGTCAACTCCCGAGTGGAATTTGCGCACGCCGAAAATCGGGTGCTTGCGCCAACCGAATGGCGAGGTCACAGGCGCGCGTAGTGGCATGCACATGTTGCCTGAACCAACTGAGATTGGGCCGCCCTTTTTGCGATTAGAGCTTTCCATGACGAAAATTTGTTTTTCCAGGCGAGCCGATTCGTTGGCCAGTTCGCGTTCAGCTTGCTCATAAAAAGCGCGCTGATTACGCAAGCGTTCGGCAGTTTGTTGCTGATCGAGTTTTTCTTTGGCAATGGCCATGGCTCTTTCAGCAATCTGCGAAACCATTTCGGAAAGCATATTTTTCTGAGCACCAAGCTGTTGCTTGTTGGCCGATAAGACGGTCTCGCGCAGACGCAATTCGTCAATCAATTTTTTATCTTGCTCGGCTACCCTTTCCTGGTAGTACATGCGATCGAGTAGCGACTGCAGGTTATCGACCTGAAAGAGCATTTCCACAAAGCTCAGGCGGTTTCCTTCATAAATTTCGCGCAAACGCGACGCCGCCGAATCTTTCAAGCCTTCTTCTTTTGTCTTGACCGTGGTCAATTTGGCTTGAGTTTCGTTGAGCTTATTTTCAGTGTGACTGACTTGATTCTTTGTATTAGTGAGCTTACCGGTGGTGGCAGTCAATTCTCTTTGAATGACGCCAAGTTTTTCATAAGCCTTCTTCTCATTTTTGCGAATGGCCTGGGCTTTGTTGTGGTATTCGCGCTTCTCTTTTTCGAGCTTGTTCTTTTCTTGCTGCAGAAGACGTCTTTTAGCGTCTGAAGAATTGCTGCTCTCGTAGGCCACAACAGTGCTGGCCGAATGGTTGAGGTTAGTACGCACGTCGGCGGCAAAATTTGCTGACGGCATAATAAAGGATAGCGATACTGCCAGCAGTGCTGCAGTGGTTAGACTTTTTTGCTTAGCTTCTGGCCGGGTCGGTGCGCTTGTCGCCGCTACCTTGAGGCTTTGATACTGGGCTTTTTTAAACATATGCTTCCGTGGTTTTGGGAACGCTGGCGCTTGCGGCGTTGGCAATTATTTCAACCGATGTGCAGTCTACCATTGAAAACCTCACGAGGCAAAGCTCCCTCAATGTGGTTTTATTCGATACGCGTGAGATATGCCTCTTATTGGTTATAATTTGGGCAGCGCTGGAGCTTCAGGTGAGCGAGCCGGCTGCCAAGGGGGAAGTGTGCCGCCTCCGGCCGTTTACGAATACTTCAAACTTCGTTCTATTTCTAAACAAGTTGTCACATGTTGTCATATAGTTATCGCCATGGAGATTGTCCATTAAGGCACCACTTATAAATCCCCTCTAATGTCTGAGCAAAAAAATGTTGAAAGAAATCGTCAAGTATCCGCTGTCTATAAAAGGTTTTGAAGGCGGGGAATTTTCTGAAGTGAAAAGCCCGTTCAGTGGGGAAGTGGTAGCAGTCGTGGGTCAGGCTGATGAAAGGGCCATCGATGCCGCCATCGGCCTCGCCAAAGACACTTTTGAAAATGTCATGAAAGCGATGCCCGCTTACACGCGCTCTGAAATTCTGGCTAAAACATCACAACTAATTCTGGCCAATATCGAAGACATGGCTCAAACCATTGCACTTGAAGGTGGCAAGCCCATTAAAGACGCACGGGTTGAAGTCAGTCGCGCTGCCAATACTTTCGCTATCGCCAGTCGCGAAGCTCTGCGTTTAGACGGCGAGCAATTACAAATGGACACCAATGCAGGCAACGAATCGCGCATCGGTATGATTTTGCGCGAACCGATTGGTGTGGTGGCAGCGGTGACACCATTCAATTTTCCTTTGAATCTGGTGGCACATAAGCTGGCACCGGCTATTGCAGCCGGTAATACAATTGTTTTGAAGCCTTCTTCTCAGACTCCCGTTTCCAGTTTCAAGCTGGCTGAGCTGCTCAGGCAGGCTGGTTTGCCTGATGGTGCCCTTATCGTGACTCCCTGCCGCGGTTCTAAGGGCAATGCTCTGGTGCGCGATAGCCGCATAGCCTTGCTTACTTTCACCGGTTCGCAAGAAGTGGGCTGGAGACTGCGCGGCGAAGTGCATGCCGGAGTGCGGGTGATTCTAGAACTCGGTGGCAATGCCGGTATCGTGGTACATTCAGATGCCGATATAGAAGCGGCTGCCAGGGCGGCTTGCCGCGGCGGGTACGCCCATGCCGGACAAATTTGCATATCGGTGCAACGGGTCTATGTGCAGACAAGTGCTTACGACAAATTTTTAGCCAAGTTTAAAGAACTGACAGAAGCCTTGAAAGTGGGCGATCCCATGGACGACGGCACCGATGTTGGCCCATTAATAGATAGCGGCTCGGTAGATAAAACCATCGAGTGGGTGGAAGAAGCGGTCAAGGCTGGCGCCAAGCTTGTGAGCGGTGGCAAAAAATGCGGCAACAATGTGGTGGAGCCGGTCATTCTTACTGAAACTAAAAGAGGAATGTCCGTAATTTCCGAAGAAGTATTCGGCCCAATTGTCAGCGTGATGAAATACGACACTGTAGACGAGGCCATCGCCGCTTGCAATGATGCCCGCTATGGTCTTCAAGCCGGTATTTTCACTGCCAATGTGGACGTCGCTTTCAAATTGGCTCGTGGTATCGATGCTGGTGGCGTCATGGTTAACGATGCCCCGACTTTTAGAGCCGACCACATGCCTTACGGCGGCCGCAAAGAATCAGGGCTTGGATTAGAAGGTATCCGTTACGCCTTGACCGAAATGACTCAGCCGAAATTCATCTGTCTTAATCTCAACCCTAATGTTCAGTAGTAAGTGCTGATGTACAAAATTCGGGAGTCATTTCAAGAACGCCTTCAGTCAATCGACGGCGCTCTTGTGGTATCTTGCCAGGCCAGCATTGGAGAGCCTCTTAACCGCCCAGAGCACATTCTGGCCATGTCGCTTTCTGCCATTAACGGCGGTGCCAGGGCTCTGAGATTAGAAGGAGTAGAAAATGTTCGCTATGTTAGGAAGGCCGCTACCGAACTATTTGACGGTCACCTGCCTCTTGTGGGTCTGACAAAATCAGAAATCCCGGCCGCCGATAAACTGACATCGGTCTACATCACCGCCAGCTTCAATGACGCGGCAGCCTTAGCTGAAGCTGGCGCAGACTTTATCGCCCTGGACGCCACAGCGCGCAAACGCGCTGACAATGAGACTCTAGCCCAAACAATTGAACGCATACATAGCGAGCTCCAACTCCCTGTCTGGGCTGACTGCGCAACTTTTGGTGAAGGGATAGCGGCCTGTGAGGCCGGAGCCGACTTAATTTCAACTACGCTTTTTGGTTACACACAGGAAACCGAATTGCCAAAAGATCACGGCCCGGGCATGGATTTGTTAAAAGAATTTGTTGATCATTTAAACGTTCCGGTAATTTTAGAAGGGCGCGTCTGGACACCGGAAGAGCTCACCAGAGCTTTTGAAATCGGAGCCTACGCCGTTGTTGTGGGCTCGGCCATCACCCGGCCGCAGCTAATTACCGAGCGATTCGTCAAAGCAATTCCTTCCAGGCGATCGCGCTTGCCGGCCTTCAAGGCTATAGCGGCTGATTGCCAACAATGAGTCTGCACGATTATTACAGCTTGCTGCCGCTGATCATTTTAACTGGTATATCCCTGGGTGTTCGCTCAATGGCCCCTTTCGCCTGGGGGAAAGGCCTGATTTTTCAGTGCGTACTGGTTCTATTGGCAATCGGCTATGGCATTCTCTTGCGCAATATTTATGTAGCGCAAATTGCCGGCTGGTTTCTTTTTCTAATCTTCCATGTGCCCGCCTGGTATGTTTTCGGCCAGGTAAAGCGCTCTATGAGCCGCATGAATACTACAGAAATGGCCAGGTGGGGCAAGATTTTGCCATATGTATTCTGGGGGGTACCAGGCCAATTCTGGAAAGATATGGTCACTGGCTACATTGCTTTTTCAAGTGAAGATGCCACCACCGGCGAAGCCCTTGTAGACAAATGGCAGAACTACAAACATTTGCCGGCCGGGCTGAGGGACGTGCCCACTCAATATCGGTTGATGGGAAATTCTATCTGCTGGCACTGGCAGAGCGTTGTGGACGATTTTGAAGGTCTACGCTTCGGTGCGCGCAAAGCCTCGCCTTTGCTCTATTTTTCGGCGTCGCGCGCTTACATCGAGCTTGGTCTTTATCACAAAGCAGCCGAATGTTTGAGGCAGTCTCGCTTTGATGAATCAATTACACCGCTCGATTTTTTAGCCAACGCTCTTTTGCCCTTCTTTGCCCTATGTGGATCGCGAAATTATGTCAATCAATTGCTGGCAATAACCGCTGAAACCAATGCCGCTCTGCCCGAAGCGCTCTCTCTTTATTGGACCGGCCGCTGTTTGCAAAAAGAAGGTGAAGTCGCTCAGGCCCAGGCGGCCTTTGAGCAGGCGCTGACAAAAACCGAAGTGCCAATTCTGCGTAAGCGTTTAAATTTCGCTCTTTCAGGTCAACCTGGTCAGGACGTAGCTTTTAGCCCGGAGGACTGTCGGGCTGAAGTTAAAGATATCTGGGCCCATTTTCAGCGCGGTGCTTTTATTCAAGAAATTTTGGCACCACGCCGCAGCTCACCTGTGGTCAACGCCATCTTATTTGCCAATATCGCCGTATTTCTGCTCTCGAATCCGCAGAATTATTTGCAGCTGACCTCGAGCTTTGGCCAAGCTATTTTCGAGGGAGGACTACTTTCTGATGCCGTAATAAAACACGGACAATACTGGCGCCTGGTCACTTATATGTTTTTGCACAGCTCAGCCATTCACCTGGGCGTCAATATGCTTGGTCTCCATGCCTTTGGCCGCATCACTGAAAATATTTTCGGCACCAATAGATTTTTAGCCATCTATTTTGTCGGCGGTGTACTTTCCGGTCTGGCGCACTTATTTCTCAGCCCGGGTATTCCTGCCGTAGGTGCCTCAGGAGCAATTCTTGCCATATTCGGTGCCGTGGCTGTTGGTATCTACAAGTTGAAGGCGATACTTCCTGGCTCGTTACGTGAGCGCTATTTGATTTTCATGGGAATCATCGCACTCTCTCAACTGGTGATGGATCGCTTCATTCCCCACATTGCCGTATTCGCTCACCTAGGTGGATTGCTTGGTGGTATCGCATTAGGTGCCATAACTTCTATCCGCACCCCGTCAAAAGAAGCTATCGACGGCACGCAGAAATTCATTGGCGGTTAAGTTTAAGAAGGTTCCGAAATAATATTTTGCTCAGTCAGCCACTGCCAGGCACCAAGCCCGGCTCGCTTTCCGGTAGCGAAACAACCAGTGAGCAGATAGCCGCCGGTGGGTGCCTCCCAGTCGAGCATTTCCCCGGCCACAAAAATGCCAGGCAGGGCTTTGATCATCAAATTTCTATCGAGAGCGCTGAAGCAGACACCACCGGCGGTACTGATAGCTTCAGCCAGGGGCCGGGTGGACCGCAAGGTAATGGGCAAAGCTTTGATATATTTCGCCAGTGCGGCCATATCGTCTAGCTCTTGGCGGCTCATCACTTCATAGAGCAAAGCTCGCTTGAGGCCGTCAATACCAAGGCAACCTTGCAGGTGCCTTGAAAGCGATCGGTTTCCGCGAGGGCGCGCCAGGTCAGCTAAAACGCGTTCGGCACTGCGAGCGGGCTGCAGATCTAGAGTAAAAGTAGCCTGGCCATGCTTCTTGATAGATTCGCGCAAGCGCCGTGAAAAAGCATAAATAAGACTGCCCTCCAGTCCGTATTCTTTCACCAGCATCTCGCCTTGCCTGCTTTCGGTGACGCCGTCTAGATCGGTAAATGTAAGAGCCACCGATTTAAGGGGAGTGCCGTCAAATTTTTCGCTCAAATGCGCACTCCAGCTGACGTCAAAGCCGCAATTTGCACTTTGCCAGGGCGCAGCTTGCACACCGCGCTCTTCCAGCCATGGCAGCCAGCTGCCGGTAGAACCTAACTGCGGCCAGCTGGCCCCGCCAAGGGCCAATATGGCCGCACCAGGCTCAATGGCAAACTCGCCTTTCGGGGTGGCAAAACATAATTTTTTGCCATCAAAACCACTCCAGCGGTGACTGAGATGAAAACGCACACCGACGCTGCGCAGGCGGTGGATCCAAGCTCTTAAAAGCGGTGCGGCTTTCATCTCATTAGGAAAAATGCGGCCGGAAGAACCGACAAATGTCTCGATTCCCAGTTCGTGCACCCAGTGGCGCAAGGCATCTGGAGGAAAGTCATCGAGAAATTTCTGCATCTCGTTTTGCTTATCACCATAACGTGAGCAAAAATCTACAAATGCTTCACTATGAGTAATATTCAGTCCGCCGAGGCCGGCACGCAAGAATTTGCGACCAAGTGTGGGCATGGCTTCATATACATCAACGCTCGCACCCGCGCTGGCCAGCACCTCGGCCGCCATCAGACCGGCTGGGCCACCGCCGATTATGGCCACTGAAAAAAGCGAGCTATTTGTCGGTGGGCTTGGCATACAGTAATTCTAGCTCTTATTGTTAACAGCGGCCTTTACTGTTCAACTTTTAAGACCTCTGAACAATGCAAATCAGCGATAATTGGCCCCTGAGCTAGATAATCGGGGTTTAACTTATGGCACGTGTGGTGCTCGGCATGATCGGACTGGGAACAGTCGGCAGTGGAGTGGTGCAACTTTTAAATCAGCACAAACATTTGCAATTGAAAAAGATTGCTGTGCGTGACCTTGATAAAGAACGTCTGTCCAATCCTGGATGCCCTATTACTTCTGATGTTTCCGAAATAATTGATGACCCTGAAGTTGAAGTTCTGGTAGAAGTCATGGGCGGCGAAGAACCGGCTCTTTCATACATCAAACGCGCGCTGGCAAAACGTAAACATGTAGTCACCGCTAATAAAGAAGTACTGGCGAAGCATGGTCCCAGCCTGTTTCAACTGGCGCGCGAAAAAAGCGTAACGATTTTCTTCGAAGCTTCTGTGGCAGGCGGCATTCCTCTTATATCGACAATTCAGAGGGGTCTTGGAGCCAATCAGTTTTCTGCCGTAACAGGCATTCTTAATGGCACCACCAATTTTATTTTGTCCAATATGGAAGAAAAAGGGCTCAGCTACGACGCCGCGCTGGCCGAAGCTCAACGCCTCGGTTTCGCTGAGTCTGACCCATCTGCCGATGTGGACGGTCACGACGTGGCTTATAAATTGTCAATTCTGGCGGCGCTTTCTTTTCAGCGTTTTGTCAAACCGGCTGATATTTTTCGCGAAGGTATTCGCAAAATCACACCTGATGACCTGGCTCTAGCTAAAGAATTCGGCTATCGCATAAAATTAGTCGGCACTGCCCGCAATACCAGACCAGGTGATAAAAATGGAGCGCTTGCCGTGCGCGTCCATCCTACTCTGGTGCCATTGAGCCACCCACTGGCAGCAGTATCAGGATCAAATAATTGCATTCTGGTCACTGGTGACGCTGTTGGTGAAATTATTATGGTCGGCCCTGGAGCGGGCAGCCTGCCCACCGCTTCAGCGGTGGTAGGTGACATTATCAATTTAGAGAGTGCTCTCAAACTGCCTGATTTTGCCAGCTATTTCCAACCCAGCATCACCAGCGAATGGGCCGCCACGGCCTCGCCTGGTGATTGGATCAGTCCTTATTTCTTACGCCTTTCAGTAGCCGATACCCCGGGGGTAATAGGCACCATCGGCACAATTTTCGGCAACCATCAGATTAGCATTCAGAGCATTATTCAGCGTGGAGTGATTGCCGGGCGTGCCACTATCGTCATTCTCACTCACGGTGTCGTTGGTAGTGACATGGATGCGGCACTGGCTGAGCTCAAGCAGTGCGCTTTTCTTGACTCTGTGGTTAGCGCCATTCGCATTTATAAACCAGCTTAGTAAAATAAATAGTAGGAAGAAGTGATGCAAACTACGTACAAAAAAAGCGGTTTGATTGAAAAGTATCGCCAGCATCTCCCGGTCACAGCCGCTACTCCGGTGGTCACGCTGGGTGAAGGTAATACCCCGCTGGTGCAAGCCGTCAACATTCCTAAACTTTTGGGTTACCCTAATTTAGAGCTCTTTTTTAAATTGGAAGGGCTTAATCCTACAGGCAGTTTTAAAGATAGAGGTATGACTCTGGCCATATCTAAGGCAGTAGAGGAAGGAGCTAAGGCAGTTATCTGTGCCTCCACCGGTAATACCAGTGCCTCGGCTGCCGCTTTTGCCACTAAGGCCGGCCTCAGATGTTATGTTCTCCTCCCTCATGGTTATGTGGCTCTGGGCAAGTTGGCCCAGGCCATTCATTACGGCGCTCAAATTATTGCCATCAAAGGCAATTTTGACAGAGCACTAGATTTGGTGCGCGAGCTAGCGGCAGTGACGCCTGTCACCGTAGTCAATTCGATTAATCCATACCGCCTGGAGGGCCAGAAGACGGCGGCCTTCGAAGTGGTTGAGCACCTCGGTCGCCAGCCTGATTATCTTTGCATTCCCGTAGGCAACGCCGGCAATATCTGCGCTTACTGGCGCGGTTTCAAACTTTATCGAGAATTGGGAATTACCTCTGACGCCCCACGCATGCATGGTTTTGAGGCTGAAGGATCGGCTGCCATTGTGCGCGGCGAGCCCATCAAAAATCCGGAAACCATAGGCACAGCCATTCGCATCGGCAATCCGGCCAGCTGGCAAGAAGCAGTACAGGCCCAGCAAGAGTCGAATGGCAAAATTGATGCGGTTACCGATGACGAAATTTTAGCTGCTTATAAAATGCTTGGAAGCGCCGAGGGAATTTTCTGCGAACCGTCCAGTGCCGCTTCTCTGGCTGGTTTAATTAAACATCTGAAAAGCGGTTTGATACCGCCTCACTCTCTTGTCACTTGTGTGCTCACCGGTAATGGTCTGAAAGATCCGGACACGGCGCAGAAAGTGACAGTGGTTGATTTATCGCCTGTAGAAGCCGACCTTGCACCTTTGAAAAAAGTCATGGCACTCTAAAATGAAGACTCACACTAATAAATTGCGCAGGCTGACCATGCGCTTACCCGGAAGCACCACTAATCTGGGACCAGGTTTCGACACTCTAGGTCTGGCTCTGGCTGTCTACACCACCGTCACCTTTGAACTTGTGCACGATAGTGCTCAGCAAGCTTTGATCACACTTGCTGGACCTCTGGCTCAGAACCTCAGCAATAGCGAAGAAAATTTGATCTATAAAGTCTTTCTCGATTATTTCGCCGCCTCCGCTTCTTTAGAGTCTGCGGATATAGTTAAACGCCTACGCATCACCATCGAAACCGATATTCCTCTTGCTCGGGGATTGGGCAGCAGCAGCACAGCAATTCTTGCTGCTTTGTGGGCTGCTCAAGCTTTCAGTAGCAGTGCGCCCCCTGACCGTGACCAAATTTTAGCCGCGGCCGCTAGATTAGAAGGACACCCGGACAACGTGGCTGCTTGCTTAATGGGTGGTTTTATCGTCTCCGGTTACAGTAAAAGGGGCCATCAGGCACTTACTTCTCGCCTTGACTGGCCAGACAAATGGCACACTCTGGTGGTGGTGCCCGGTTATGAACTATCTACCGCGGAGGCCAGGCGCGTGCTCCCTCGCAGGGTAGAGATGAGTCAGGCAGTCAATAATATTCAACGAACCGCGCTTCTGGTTGCAGCGGTGGTCAAAGGCGACGATGATATTCTTAAAGAAGCGCTCAGTGATCAGTTGCACGAGCCTTATCGCATTCATCTGGTGCCTGAGTTGGCCGCCCTGCGCCGCGATCTTGCTACCATGCCGATTCTAGGATGTGTACTGAGTGGTGCTGGTTCATCCAGTTTGATCGTGGTTCATGAGAAACACAAGGCTGAAATCAAAACTTACTTGAGTGATTGGGCGCAAAAACGGCAGCTCATACCGCAAATTTTAGATTTAACGGTAGATAAAAATGGTCTGGTGGCAACTTGTGAATAATGCCGAAATAGCTGCAATTAGCAGTACCACGGCGCTTCAGCGAGAAAGAATTTCAGTTTCGGTGCTCAAATTCGGCGGCACTTCGGTGAAAAATCTCGCTCGTATTCAACATGTGGCAGAAATTGTGCGAGACCGATTGACTGCAGGCGCAAAAATTCTCGTTGTTGTTTCGGCCATGGGTGATACTACCGATTATTTGCTCAAGCTCGGTAGCCAGTGCGCTAAAAGCCCTGATCGCCGTGAACTCGATTCGCTTTTGTCTACCGGCGAACAAATATCTATTACTCTTTTAGCCATGACATTGCAAGAACTGGGCATTCGATCGCGTTCTTTCACTGCCAGTCAGATTGGCATCTTCACTGAAAAGGTGCACAGCAAGGCCCGTATCGTTGATATCAATAGCGCAAACTTGAACAGGGCTCTAGAGCATAACGATGTCTTAGTGGTGGCCGGATTTCAGGGTGTCACCGCCGATGGTGACATCACCACCCTGGGCCGCGGTGGCAGTGACACAACGGCGTGCGCTCTAGCTGCCGCTATCGGCGCCGATGTTTGCGATATTTATACTGACGTAGATGGTATTTACACCGCCGACCCCAATGTCATTGCCGAAGCCAGATTGCTCAAGCGAGTTTCGTATGGCGAAGTAATTGAAATGGCCAGATTAGGGGCTCAGGTGCTGCATCCACGGGCGGTGGAACTGGCCAGACAGTATAAAGTGCGCATGCGTGTACGCAATACATTCAAGCCTGATCATGAAGGCACAGTGATTGATGAAGGGGATGGTGAAAATATGGAAATTTACCGCAGCATAAGCGGCGTGGCTGTGGACAAAGACCAGTCGTGCGTGACCATCATGAACGTACCGGACAAGCCAGGCATTGCCGGCCGCATCATGCAGGCCCTGGCCGAAAACAATATCGTTATCGATATGATCATGCAGGCTTTTCATCCTACTGCCGGTCACAACAACATTACTTTTACCGTGCACGTAAGCGATCTTGATCAAACAATCAAAACTCTAGAATCAATCAAAGATGATCTCGACGCCTCATCAGTAATTTCCGATCCTGACATTGCCAAGGTCAGCTTAATTGGTGCTGGGCTGGCAGGGCAGTCTGGCATCGCTGCTACGATTTTCAATTCTTTTGGCGCAGCCGGCATCAATATCAAAATGATTGCCACCAGCGAAATGAAACTAACTTGCGTGGTCAGCGCCGCTGACGCCGATCGGGCATCTAAGATTATGCACAGCAGCTTCGGCGAAGAAGAATAAAAATGATATGCCAGGATCAAATTTTAAATTTTTAGTCCGATCGCCGCTATTTCCAGCCCTAAAAATTCAATTTTCAATTGATGTAACCGCACCATTTTTAGCCAGATCGGGGCCGAAAGAGAGCTTCACTTTGCTGTGAGAGTTAGATACAGATACGCCGGCGACGGCGATAGTGGGAGGCGAGTTGAAGCCGGCACCACCAGCGGTTACAACGAATTTTTTGACCATGCCATCGTTAACCAGAGCGTAGGCCGCTGGTATGCTTACGGGCCAGAACTCGCCACGGCTGCGATTGTAGCGATAATAGTTGGAGACTTCGTCCAGACGTTCATTAGTTATGCCGTATGGTCTGAGCGCGTTGAGCAGCGCATCTTTGTTCTGGCGCGCTTGCTCTTCGCTCGGCCTGCTTCCCGCAGGGGCAGGGTGCACATGGCTGAAAGCCTGACGGAAGACGTCATCAGGCACTCCCAGTGCGCCTGCAATCAGAGCAACCGGACGCCCGTGATCGCGACCATCGGTGTCGAAACCGCCGCTGAATGTGACAGGCACTTGAGCTCCCATTGATTGCGAAGGCGAGCTTTGCCCGCCAGACCAAACCACGCCAGCCAGGAGAGTTGCGGTCAGCAAAAGGGGTCGAGAATTCATAAGTCGCTCTCCTGAGATAAGAAGCTAAACCAATATGCTTGCCATGATGCTAGATTAATAGCGATATCCTCACAGAGCTTTTATTATGCACGATTGTCCAACCTGCAAAGTCCCCCTTCACGGCCATGAACTGGTTTGCCCCTCATGCGGCGCTAAACAAAGGGTCAAGCTTGGATCGAGCAGAATGTTCGGTGGTGAAAGCGCTGCGCAGAAACCAACCATGAACCTCATGCCTTTTGCCGTGGTTGGCCTGGTTACTCTTGGTATTGCCGGTTATTTATTGAAAGATAGTTGGGTGGGCCAACTTTTGACTCGCCCGCCGCAAGTTGAAGACCCGATTGCCAAGATGACTTATCTGGATGCGAGAAATCTGGTGGAAAGTAAAATCACTGAGGGCGTGGCCGCTACCGGTGGTAAGACTGCCTTTAAATGGAAGCGCGGCGGCGCCGATGTAGACAAAGCCAGCGAAGGGGCTGTTGAGGCCGAAGCAGAAGTCAATTTGGCCGACCCAAATACTCACACGGCCATTGTCGACCCGGTCAAACCCTATTTTGAAAAGGCCGGTATCAAAACTTTTGAGTTGAAAAATCTTGTTAACGGCAAAGTCAAACAGACCTGGACTTCTACAGTGGCCCCTGCTGCGGCACCAGCTGATGGGTCAGCACCGGCCGAACCTGCGCCTCAATAGATGATTTGTTTCAAAATTTAGAGCGATTACTTGGACGGAGTAATCGAAACTGGTTGTACTGAGGCCTTTGTCTTTTTCCCGCCACCTAAAAGGTTGCGAATAAACTTGCCCAGTGGATCGTAAAACTCGTCTACCACTCGTTCTTTCAAAGGAATAATGGCATTGTCGGTAATGTGAATGTCTTCAGGACAGACTTCGGTACAGCATTTTGTGATGTTGCAATAGCCGATGTGGCCTTCGTCTTTGAGATATTTTAGGCGGTTGGCTTCATCTAATGGATGCATTTCCAGACCGGCTACGCGCACCATGAAGCGGGGCCCCATGAAATTATCTTTGCGCTCGTGATCGCGCAAGACATGGCAGACATTCTGGCACAAGAAACATTCGATGCACTTGCGAAACTCTTGCACGCGCTCGATATCTTCCTGATAAATTGTCCAGTCGGCATCTGGTGCGGGCGAGAACGGGGTGATCTTTTTATTCACCTCATAATTCCACGAAACATCTGTAACCAGGTCTTTGATGATGGGGAATGTTTTGAGCGGTTGGACGCAAATGTCTTCGTCGTCTTTAAATTGATCCATTCTTGATTTGCACATCAATGAAGGCATGCCGTTCACTTCAGCGCTGCACGAGCCGCATTTGGCAGCTTTGCAATTCCAGCGCACAGCCAGTTCGGGATCGAAATTTTGTTGGATATAGTGGATGGCATCAAGTACAACCATGCCTGCTTCCACTGGCACCTTATAAGATTGAAATTCTCCTTTATCTTTGGTGCCTCTATATACCTTGAGGGTCGCTTGCCGACCTGTACCGCTAGACTCAGGCATTAACAGGCTCCTTTTTTACAAAAATTTCTTTCAAGTCTTGCGGCATCTCCGGCAGGGGAGTGTGCTCGAGTTTCATATTGCCGTTCTCATCTTTGCTACAAGCCGAGTTTTTCGTGCCCCATTCTTTTTCGGTATTGGGGAAATCAAGGCGGCTATGGGCGCCACGACTCTCTTTTCGGGACAAGGCACTACGAGCGATGGCTTCAGAACAGATCATCATGTTGCGTAAATCGCGGCACATGTGCCAGCCTGGATTGAAAGCTTTGCTGCCTTTGGCACCGGCTTTTTTGATCTCGGCTTTTAGCTCTTCCAACTTGGCCACACCAATGGCAAGCTCGCTTTCTTCACGGAAGATGCCCACATAGGTGCCCATAATCTTGTTCAGTTCTTTGTGCACGTCATATGGATTTTTGCCCTCTTTACGCAAGAAGAACTCTTCCATTTCAGCGATGGCAGCGTTGACGAATTTGTCATCAATCTTGAGACTGGTGGGCATAGCTTTAGCATAGTCGGCTGCTGCGGCCCCAGCTCGTTTACCGAAGACGACAAGGTCTGAGAGCGAATTGCCGCCCAGGCGGTTGGCACCGTGCATGCCACCAGAGCATTCACCGGCGGCAAACAAACCTGGTACGCGAGACATCTGCGTTTCGGCTTCGACTCTGATACCACCCATGGTGTAGTGCATGGTTGGTCCCACTTCCATGGGGCCGGCTGTAATATCTACGTCAGCCAGGTCTTTGAACTGGTGATACATTGAGGGCAGCTTCTTTTTCACCCGGTCGGAATCTTGATAGCTGATGTCGAGGAAGACACCACCATGGGGCGAGCCTCTACCTTCTTTGACTTCGGTGTAAATGGCGCGAGCAACGTTATCACGAGTGGAAAGTTCCGGCGGGCGGCGCGCCTCTGTGCGGTTTCCGGCTAATGCCGCATTGACCCAGGTAACAGCTTCGGCCTCATCGGCGGCATAGTCATTTCTCGTTGCTTCAGGCAAATATTTGAACATGAAACGCTCGCCGAGACTATTGCGCAAAATGCCGCCTTCGCCTCTTACGCCTTCAGTAACGAGAATTCCGCGCACGCCTGGTGGCCAGACCATGCCGGTAGGGTGAAATTGAATGAATTCCATATCGATTAGTTCGGCGCCGGCGTCATAGGCCAGACCGTGACCGTCGCCTGTATATTCCCAGGAGTTCGAGGTAATCGTATAAGCTTTGCCCGTGCCGCCTGTGGCCAGCACAATCGCTTTGGCTTTGAATAATATGTAGCGGCCGTCTTCGCGATAATAACCAAAAGCACCGGCGATTTTGTCGCCGTCTTTAACTAATTCGGTGATCGTGCATTCCATGTAGACTTCGATACCCTGGTGCACACCGCGATCTTGCAAGGTGCGGATCATCTCCAGGCCGGTACGGTCGCCCACGTGACATAGACGTTTCCAGGTGTGGCCACCAAAAGCGCGCTGCAGAATTTTGCCGTCTTTAGTGCGGTCAAAAACCGCACCCCAGCGCTCCAACTCTTTAACGCGATCGGGAGCTTCTTGAGCGTGCAGCTGGGCCATACGCCAGTGGTTCAACATCTTGCCACCATTCATGGTGTCTTTAAAGTGTGTTTCCCAACCGTCTTTAGGATCGACATTGGCGAGTGCCGCAGCCACGCCGCCTTCGGCCATAACTGTGTGCGCTTTGCCTAACAGCGATTTGCAGACAAGGCCGACGCTGACGCCCTGCCCGGATGCTTCGATTGCTGCTCTCAAACCGGCACCACCAGCGCCGATTACTAATACATCGTGTTCTCTAGTTTCGTATTCAGTCATAATTAAAATATTTGAAATGCCAGGCTGGGATCGACGCAGGTGTAACGGATATAAAGGTCTGTCAGGGCCACAGAAATCAGTGATGTCCAGGCCCACTGCTGGTGACGCTCATTAAATTTGGTGACGAGCTGCCAGGCCTGGAAGGCCGGTTTCAACTTCTGCTCGTTTTTCGGACATGAGAAGCAATCTTCCTTGCCGCCCACCAGGTGGCGGCAGGCATGGCAGCCGAATGTATAACCTGAAAGTAGAATACAGTTGGCGAACATCACTACAGTAAGCACGCTCATGTGGAAAGCGCCACCATAATAAACGGTGTTAAAGGCGTCGACCCAGAGAATTAACAGCACTGGTACTGCGAAGTAGAAGGCGTAACGGTGCAAATTTTGCAGCACAAATGGGAAGGACTGTTCACCGGTGTACCCTTTGCCTTTGAACATGCCAACGGTGCAAGCGGGCGGATGAAGGAAGTAGGAGCGGTAATAAGCTTTGCGATAGTAGTAGCAAGTGGCTCTGAACGACAGAGGAATCCAGAGAATCAAGAAAGCGGGTGACAGCGGGAACCACGGCACATACTGTTTCAAATTTGGTGAATAGAATGGCGAAAGGTATGGACCAACTTCGTACAGATTATTTTCAAAGGCGCGGAACATCGAATAGATGCCAAAGGCTGTGAAAACAAATGCTATAAGTGCCGGCTCCACCCACCAGTTGTCCTTCCGTTCTGTTGTGCCTTCATAGGCAGGTACATCGTTAGAAGTTGGCAGTTTGTTTTCAGGCAGATCTGTCAGTTGAGATTGGGTCATGAACGTTTTTCCTGGAATGCTCGGACCAGTGGCAGGCTCGTTGGGCCAATGCTCGGAGCGCCTCTGTGGTCCACTATCGGACATAACAAATTATAGCGATCTGAAACATCATATGACCCGTGTTTCCTCTAATTTGAGCGCTTTTGCTCGGCCAGCCAATTTTGCTTTGGCAGTGCTCAACTTGCTTGTATCAGGCCCGGGGTTTTAAAAACTGCGTTTCAAAGACCATGCCTGTGGTGGCTATAGAGAATTTTTATTTTGGTAATAATCCGCTCATAATTTGGCCACTTGTAAAGCGCTGTTTGTCTGTGTGGGTGGCTTGTTGCTGCTCTGGCAGTTTGACCGATATCGCTCAAACTTTTTTGTCTCTATGAAACGCCAGATGTCAAAGTGGGTTTCGCGGACGGGAACCTCGTCAGAAAGCCAGCGTCTCAAATTACGATGGCGAATAAGTTGAACTTGTTAGCCTAAATTTCCGTCTTTCATAGTGGATTCAATCACGTGGTTGAGCAGTTAGTAAGGAGCGCTTTTATGGACGCCAAAGTTCGCAAGCCAAGAAACAGCAAAAAGAATAGTGCTGACCAGCAGGCCCAGGCGAAATCTCTGGAGCGTATGGCTATTACGCGCAGGCTTGACGACGCTATCCCTCTTAATACTGATGAATGGCAGAAAGTGGAACAGATGCTGATGCGCCTGACTGAGTTTGCGCCCACAGACCTGATTATGGAAGTTGCCAGTGCGGTTGCGTTTTACGCGGACGACCAGGCGCGACGAGGCTATATACTTGGTGCCGCTGATTCGTGTAAATTGGTTGCCTGACACCAATTTTTTGAATCGGGAAATTTAGAGTAGATGCTTCAGGTCCTTCCGGCCCAATTTAAAAATTGCCAGGCCATATCTAGTATCTATAACTATTATGTTGAGACATCGACAGCTACATTTGCATTAGAAAACGAAACTCTGGCCGAAAGAGAACTTTGGTTCCGACAACATTTTGAGGCAGGCCTGCCGGTCTTTGTGGCTGAGCTGGAAGGAAGCATTGTTGGCTTTGCTTCTCTGTCTTTTTATCACCAGCGTTGCGCTTACAGCAAGACTGTAGAAGCCTCAATTTATATCGAACCCAGCCATCTCCAGCGTGGGTTCGGCAAGGCTTTGATGCAAGAACTAATGATTGCTGCTGAGAATTGCGGGTATCATGCCATTCTCGGCCTAATTTGCAGTGAAAATCTGGGAAGCATTAAATTGATGCGCCAGTTTGGTTTTGATGATGTCGGCTGTTTGCGGCAGGTTGGTAACAAATTTGACCGCTGGTTGGACGTGCAGCTACTAGAGAAAATCTTGTAGCGCACACAATAGAAGACTCCAAAATGCCTTTAAAGAAATCCAAAAATCTACTTTATTTTTTGCTTGCTCCGCTTGCTTACGTGATGCTGTCACCGCGAGTAAACAAATACCTTTACCGCCCATTACTATTCAAGCCACTGGCTTATCCCAGTGAAGATGGTGAGCACTTGCCTGTGGCAATGGGCGTGATACCAGACGAGCTCTATTTCAACAGCTACGGCACTATGGCCAGCAAAGAAACGCTGCATGGATGGCATTTTCAACATCCGAATGCTGACGCCCCGTTGGTATTATTCAGCCACGGAAATTCGGGAAATATCACGATCCGTGCCGCTTTGTGTGAAATGCTTTTGGAGAGCGGCGTTTCAGTTTTTGTTTACGACTATCGCGGATTTGGTAAAAGTACCGGCATTCCAAATGTAGAAGCTGTTTGCCAGGATGGTCTGGCAGCCTACGATTTCATCGTCAATAAATTTTCCTTATCGCCAGACAAAATATTCTTGTACGGTGAATCGCTGGGTGCGGCAATAAGTTCGTATATCGCCAGCCAAAGAAAATCGGCTGGATTGATTCTGCAGTCTGGCTACAGCTCCTTGCGCAATATCGCCGGGGAAACTGTCCGCGCACTAAATTTGTATCCGTCCTGGTTATTTCCCATGCCCGGCAAAAATAGTCGCGAAATCCTTTCGGTATCTCATCCGCCGCTGTTAATTATTCATGGTGAACTCGATAAGGTCGTGGCCTTCCACCATGCGCAGACTCTTTTCGACTCAGCATCGCAGCCAAAGCAATTACTTTCTTTGCCTGCCAGCGCCCACTCTGATCTGATCACTACCAGCCGTGAGCTGGTTACCGCGACCCTAATCGATTTCTTTAAGCGTTCAAGCGCAGTGGTGCAGTAAGCCTACGATTTTAGAGCTTGTTTCTTCTGACTGTTCTCGCGAATCAAATTGAGGGCTGAACCAGCCTTGAACCACCCGATTTGCTCTTCGGTCATGGTGTGTTTGGCTTCAATTAATTCGCAATTACCATCTTCGTGCAAGAGTTCAATCTGAAGATTTTTACCCGGTGCAAGCCCACCCAGACTGCGAATGGCTAGAGTGTCAGTCTCCTGAATCTTGTCATAATCAGCTGGATTTACGAAAGTGAGAGCAAGTATGCCCTGTTTCTTCAAGTTGGTTTCGTGAATGCGAGCAAAGCTTCTCACCAGCACGGCCTTGCAACCAAGAAAACGTGGCGACATAGCAGCGTGCTCACGACTTGAGCCTTCTCCATAATTCTGGTCGCCAATGACCATCCAGCCCCGGTTATGGGCTTTGTAATTACGGGCCACTTGCGGGTAGGTTTTTTGGTGATCCTGGTCAACAACGTCGAGTCCGATGCCAACTTCTTTCGTGAAGGCGTTAATAGCACCGATAAACATATTGTCGCTGATTCGGTCGATGTGACCGCGGTATTTCAGCCAGGGGCCAGCAGGTGAAATATGGTCAGTGGTGCATTTGCCAAGGGCCTTGAGCAGTACTGGCATGTTCTCGTAATCTTTGCCATCCCAGGCAGCAAATGGTTCGAGAAGCTGCAACCGGTCAGATTTCGGATTGACGACTACACTTACTTGATCGCCGTTAGCAGCTGGCGGTAAGTAGCCGTTATCTTCAGATTTAAATCCTCGGGCAGGAAGTTCTGGAGCTTCCGGCGGTGTCAATTTGAATGGTACGCCGTCGCTGCCGTTCATTGAATCTTTCATGGGATTGAACGAAAGCGACCCTGACAAAGCAAGGGCCGTGACAATTTCAGGACTACCAATAAATGCCAGTGTTTCTGGATTGCCGTCATTGCGTTTTTGAAAATTACGATTGAATGAAGTGATGATTGAGTTGGACTCACCAGGTTTGATGTCGTCACGTCGCCATTGCCCAATACATGGGCCGCAAGCGTTCGCTAGAACAGTTCCGCCGATATCTTCCAAGGTTTTTAATTGGCCATCACGCTCGATGGTTTCATATATTTGTTCTGAACCTGGCGTAATTAAAAATCCGCAACTGGCTTTCAAACCGTGATCAGACGCCTGCTGTGCAACGTGTGCCGCCCGGCTCATATCTTCATAAGAGGAATTAGTGCAGCTGCCGATCAAAGCGTAAGTGAGTTTGTCGGGATAGCCTTTAATTTTGATTTCTTCAGCAAAAACAGAAATTGGTCGAGCCAGATCTGGAGTGTGGGGGCCAACTACATAGGGCTCCAGTAAATCGAGGTCAATTTCTATAACTTGATCAAAGTAACTCAGTGGATCTTGCACTACTTCTGGATCAGCTACCAGACAATCTTTATACTGATCGGCAAGGGCCGCAAATTCTTCGCGCTTGGTGATGCGCAAATATTTTGCCATGCGCTCGTCGTATGGGAAAATTGATGTGGTAGCGCCGAGTTCGGCTCCCATATTGGTTATGGTGGCTTTGCCTGTGCAGCTGATCGATTTGGTGCCTTCGCCGAAATATTCAACGATGGCTCCGGTGCCGCCAGCAACAGTTAGAATCCCTGCAACTTTCAAAATGACGTCTTTAGGAGAAGTCCAGCCGTTCAGTTTGCCTTTTAGATGGATGCCGATCAGCTTAGGCCAACGCAATCCCCACGCTACACCAGCCATCACATCAACGGCATCTGCACCACCCACACCAATAGCCACCATGCCCAAGCCGCCGGCATTGGGAGTATGTGAATCAGTGCCAATCATCATGGTGCCCGGTAACGCATAATTTTCCAAAACAACTTGGTGGATAATGCCGGCGCCAGGTTTCCAGAATCCGATGCCGTGCTTGTTACTGGCCGATTCAAGAAAATCGTAAACTTCTTTATTCTCGTTGAGCGCATCAGCCATGTCTGCTTCAGCACCAACTCTTGCTTGAATCAAGTGATCGCAGTGCACCGTGCTTGGTACCGCCACAGTTTTCAATTGTGCTTGCATAAATTGAAGCAACGCCATTTGCGCGGTAGCATCCTGCATAGCCACGCGGTCAGGGCGTAAAAACGCGTAAGTCTCACCACGTTTAACTTCTTCTGCAGGCCAGTGATCGAGGTGCGAGGTCAGCACCTTTTCTGCGAGAGTTAGTGGTCGACCAAATTTCTCACGAGCATCAGCATGCTTTTTGGGCAGCGCTTCGTAGACGTTTTTTATATCAGATACTTTCAATTCAGCCATTGCAGTCTCTCTTATAGCTTTGTTTAATTCATTAATTGTACTAGTTTTCTCTTGCGAAATTCGTTTCCAAGAGCCGCCTACCGCTGTACTACCATAAGAATGGAAACTTGGCGGTGTGCGTCAAATGTAGGCTGCGACGCCATGTAAATGGCGAAAAGGCCTTTAAGTTGATGCTTGTCTTAATGGAAATGTAGCAATTGCAGGAGCTTAGAAGCCCAGTTTTAAATTAGCTGGGGAGGCGTAGGCAAGAATGTCAGCACGCTTAATTGGTGGATGTTTCAGGCAGGCGAATAATACTGCATTATTTCCCCAGCGCTTTTTTTCAATCGCGCACCAGATTGGCACTAGATAAAGTTGAATAAATTTGCGACTGACTCCGCCATGAAATTGTTTAATACTGCCAATGATTCCCCTGATCACGGTCGCTGGTGCGCGATTCGCTATGAGACTTCTTTTAGGCATGACCGGTTTGCGTGAATAATATCCATTGGCAAAAGCTGTTGCTAAACCGTTTAATTCCAGTATTCCCAACGCCCCCATGATCTGCCCAATCGACAATTTTCCTTTTGATACTAAGGTGTCAATAGAAACTGGTTTGTCATCCAACCAGCTGTAGACCTCCGCCTCCGTATCACTAAGGTCTTCGATTATAACCTCGGCCTGTTGTTTGCTTTCATCCTGCGCTTGAAAAATTGGCTGCTCGCTCTTCGACTGTTCTTCGGCCTCCAATGGCCAGCACCAGCCTTACTTTGTGCAAGAGTTCCCACGCTGCAGCATATGATATGCGCAATAGTTTTGCCCTTCTAAAAAACAGATTACCGGTAAACCATATTTGCAGTCCGCACTCAGTGCAGAAGCAGGAGCGGTCACCGCTCTCGCGATTAAAGTGACATGAGCCACAGGGACAGGAGAGCAAATCGGCAGCAATTAATGCTCTAAAGATAAGGTCAGCTGCATGACAGTCTGTTTTGACGCGGCGGCGAAAGGAACGCCAAAGCTTCAAAATCTTTGAGACCACCTTCGGTTTTTGTTTGTTTCCTTGCATAAGCGCTTCCTCCACGCTTATGCGTTAACGGCGAAATTCAATCGAAAGTTCAACAGTTTTGGATTTTTGCAGATAAATTTTGCGGACTGATTGAACAAAAAATGTCTGAGTGATATCGGCGTGACATAGCCTCCCAGATAGCCAGGCAGAGAGTGCTTTATTTCTGTCTATCCGCAAACGGTGTGTCAGTAATGCTTTACGGGCTTTCACGCAAAAGCCTCTGCTGATTGCTGCACGATTTCCACTTTCAGCTCACGCCTTCCATTGACCAGGACGCTACAATAATTGCGCTTCTAGATAGATGGTGAGGATGTGAAATCACAACAGCCGGCAATTTTTATTCCAACTTTGTATTTCGCTTCTGGCCTGCCATACACACTTGTCGTTCTTGTCTCAGTGATATTTTATAAGAATTTGGGCGAGTCCAACGATTTTGTCGGCAAAGTGACAAGCTACTTCTATTTGGCCTGGGTAGCCAAATTTATGTGGGCGCCCTTAGTCGACCTTGTTGGTAAAAAGAGAATATGGATTGTCTGCACTCAAGTAATTCTGGCGTTGACTTCTGTCGCGCTGGCTCTCAGTCTGAGCGCGTCAGATGTAGCACTTTTTAGCATCATCGTTTTCTCGATAATGGCTGTGGTATCAGCCACTCAAGATGTTTCTTGCGATGGCTACTATCTCGAAGTCTTAAACAAGAAACAGCAGTCATATTTTGTTGGCGTTCGAAATACTTTCTACAAAACTGCCCTGCTTTTTGGTCAAGGCGGTCTAGTAATGATGGCTGGATGGTTAGCTCATAATCCATCATTCGGAGTAAAGGGCGGATGGGCAGCAGTGTTCACCCTCTGTGCCATAATTTTTGCCATACTGGCGGTGTGCCATTTCTTCATTTTGCCAAAGTCGCAAAAAAGCGAAACTATAGAGGGCGCCGTCGAGGCTCCACCGGAAGAGAAAGCCAAGCTTGATGTCAATCAATTTCTCACAGTCTTCCGCACTTTCTTTACGCAAAAGGCGATTGTTCCTATTGTCCTCTACATTTTGATTTTCAGGCTGGGCGATGCTTTTATGCTCAAGATGTCTGCGCCATTTTTACTTGATGCACCAAAGGTCGGTGGTCTTGGCATTTCTACCGAAACTGTCGGTCTTATATATGGAGGAGTTGGCGTAGGCTTCCTTTTATTGGGCGGTATCGTAGGTGGTTTTGTTGTCAGCAAGTTTGGATTGAAAAAATCGCTGATGCCTACTGCAATATTTCAGAATGCCGCGATTTTGTTGTACTACTACATGGCCATCTCGGCTCCGAACGTTTTGTTGGTTTCAGTCTGTAACGCAATTGAACAATTCGCTTACGGACTTGGCACCGCGGCCTACACAGTCTTTTTACTGCGAACAGTTAATCCAAAATATAAGTCTGGTCACTACGCTATTGCCACTGCCTTGATGGCGGCAGGAGTGATGATACCCGGCATCTACAGCGGCAAGCTGCAAGAGCAGCTGGGTTATCCTCATTTCTTTTTGCTCAGCTTTGTCGTTTCCATCCCTGGTATGATCACGATCCTCTTGTTGCCGCTTGAAGATAAATAACGAATATGCAATATCGCAGAATTGGGAAATGGGGCGTAAAAGTCAGTGAAGTATCGCTGGGTAGCTGGCTTACTCACGGCGGTTCCGTTGATGAGAAGAACTCCATTAAACAAGTGCAACATGCATTTGAGCAGGGCGTTAATTTCTTTGACAACGCTAATGTTTATGCGCATGGTGCTTCTGAAACAGTCGTGGGCAAGGCAACCAAAACAATTAAGCGCGATGCCATTGTTCTGGCTACTAAAGTCTTTTTTCCCATGGGCGAAGGTCCAAATGACAAAGGGCTCTCACGCAAGCATGTCTTTGACCAGTGCCATGCCAGCCTTAAAAGATTGGGCACTGATTACATCGATCTTTATCAGTGCCACCGTTTTGATCCCGAAGTGCCGATGGAAGAACTGGTGCGAACCATGGACGACCTCACACGTCAGGGCAAGATTTTGTACTGGGGCGTGAGCGAATGGAGTGGGTCACAAATAGAAGACGCCCACCGCGTGGCTAAAGAATTAAACGCGGTGCCGCCGATTTCCAACCAGCCTTGTTACAACATGTTGACGCGCAATATCGAGTCATCTGTGATTCCAGCGTGCGAACGTACCGGAGTCGGACAGGTTGTCTTCTCTCCTCTGGCTCAAGGCGTGCTGACCGGAAAATATTTGCCTGAAAAGCCGTTGCCGGCGGATTCAAGAGCAGCAGACAGCAAAGTTAACGTATTTATGATGGGCCGTAATTTGATGGCCAACGAAACACTTGAAAAAGTGCAACGCCTGGGAGCACTGGCTTCTGAATCAGGATTGACCATGTCTCAATTCGCTCTGGCGTGGTGCTTGCGTCATCCAAATGTCGCCAGCGTGATTATCGGAGCTACTAAGGTGTCTCAGATCGACGAGAACATCAAAGCGGCCGGGGTTAAACTTAGCGCAGACACCCTGGACAAAGTAGATAGCATTCTTGGTGCCAGCGTTCCGGCCCGCGCTTAATTTACAAGACTCCGCCATGAGTTAAATCTGTGGGCATTGGGCACATTGCTGGTGTCACAGGTGGGGATTTATGAAAAAGTTTTCGCAGCGCACGGCAGCATTGTCACTTAGCCTTGTCCTTTCCATAGCGCCGGTCACTTTTGCGCTGCCGGTGCTGGCAGCTGATGGCGATTCGAATCAGACAGGTTTACCGGCTGAGGTCACGGGTGTTGATCCCGCGTCCTCCGGAGCTGCCAATTCTTCATCAGCAGCCGGTACTACAACTGCCAGTGACACAGCCGCTTCCACCGCTACTGCTAGTAGTACTACTAATACTAATACTACTGTCAATACTACTAGCGGTGCATCTAATGGTACTGGCGCTTCGAGCTCGGCTCCGTCAAAATCCGGCACAACTTCCACTGCAGCAGGGTCAGCGACGCCTCCGCCCTCAGCAGCAGCAGAAAGTCCGACCAGTGATGAGCCGCTTTCGGTCAGCCCCGTTATTAAAGGCGCCGCCAAAAGTACTAGTACTCCCACTGCAGTGGGCAGCGTCAGTAAAGTTGCCGCTCCGGCAAAAATTCAAGCGCAGGCGACCACGACGAAACTCTACGGGCGAATTGAGCAGATTACCGCCAGCAATGGCGCGAGCTTCCCTGTAATTTTGAAAGCGATGACTCCCCAGCTCGATCTTTCAATGCAGAAAAACAAATCTCTGCAGTCCGGTGCCAGCCAAACCACTATGTTTTCAGGCACTCTGGCCAAAAGTTTTCCTCAAGATTATCGCGGCAACTGGGGTGGCGATTTAACTGTCTGGAGAGTGGAGCAGGATCCAATTTGCTACAAAATCGATCCTGAAGAATCATCCAAAGTCCTGAAGATTTTCAAGAACGGGGCTAAAGGTTCAACCAACTTTATGTTCGCTCAGGACGTCAAAGGTGGAATTGTTCTGGCTCCGGCGAAAGTTATGTTCCAGGTGCCCGGCGGAGAAATCGGTGCCGACAAACAAATGGCTCAGATGCTTGGCGGTCAGAGTTTTGCCAACATGGGTCCCATGGGAGCCATGATGCAGCAGATGGCGAAAAGCATGCCGGTGTCAGTGATTTTTTCATTCGGCGATATCCAGTCAAGTCAATTTGCTAAAGGTTTGTCCGGCAACGAATTTGTGCAACGTACTTTAAAAAACCAGGTGCGGGAATTGGCACCAAATGTACTTGAACAACAGATAGTTGCCGAGTGTAATGAAATTATGCGCTCAACAGGCCAGCCAAGAAAGCGTTATGAAGAATCAGTTTTACGTTTCACTAAAGTCAACTCGCAGCAAATGTATGTACAGGCAGCGCAAGTTGTGTTCGGCGGTGACCGCAAGTTTCAGCAAAAAATCATTATGTACGGCTACGTCACTAAAGGGCAGGTGGCGAACACTAATCCTTACTCTGGTATGATGCAGATGATGCAGCCAGGCCAATCTGGAGCCGGACAAGGTTTCCCCGGCCTTTCACCAGGACAAAATCCTTTTGGTGGTGGCGGTCAATCTCCCCAGTTGCCTCCGGGATTCAACCCCTTCCAGGGTTTGTTTGGCCAGTAACAAATAGTTCAGACAGATTTCTGCGCTTCGTTGGCAATCTTTAGCTAGTAAATCGGTTTATTGAAAATGAACACTTCTTCTTCCAGCGATTTAGATTCCCTCGTGGAATTTGTCACCAATTTGATCATCCAACAAGACTATCCCGGCTTTGAACCTCGTTCGTTTCGCATTGGGCTGACTGAAGAATTATTAAAATCCAGTAGCAGACTTTTTGCCGATGCCCTGGTGCATGAAAATGTCTACGTGCGCTTGGTGGCATTGCGCTGGTTTCAAGAAAAACCAGGCGCCATCAAACCCTATATCAATTCCATTCTTGCCTTGCTCGGCAATAGTGATGAATGGGTGCGCATGGAAGCGACCATTACTCTGGAGCGCTACCAACATCCGGGCCCGGCCATAGCTACGGCCGTTTCCGAATTACTGGAAGATCAGTATCCGCTTGTACGCCGCGAGGCCGCTAAAGCCCTGGGTAAGATGTTGGCAAAGTTCAAGGAAAATAGTAATTCTAAAGATGCTGCCAAGAATGCCGCTCGCGATCTACACCTGGAGCCAATTGTCGAGAGCTTGAAAAATGCCTTGCGTGACGATCAAGATCCACAAGTGCGCCAAAAGGCAGAAAAAGCATTACGCAAATCTGGTGCATACGCCGGCTGAGTGGACAGGTTTGGACAAGTTTTTTCGCCTTTTCCGCGGTTGAGCATAGGCGGGGCCGGCGTTCACCTGCTTGAGTGCGAAGCCTAGGCGATACCGGTCGAACTATTCTTATCGATACTTTCTAGCAGCTGTTCAGAACGGCCAAACAAATCGCTCTCATTTGTCAACTTGTTATAAAAACCATACTCATAGTATTGCTCGAGAAAATTCAAGTCGTAACGAAGAATTTTAATCAGGTCGTCGATTATTGATTCAGAGGCCGCTAGGAGCTCTTCTAGCGCAGCTGCGCGTGAAAGCAGACCGGCTGCACGCTCCACTATCATTTTAGTCTTCTGTTCGTTCCTGGTTGTATTGTCGCCGTAAGCCTCAGCCAGAAGCTCATGGAACGATGCGCCACATCTAACCAGATTGGCAGCTAGCTTGTGAAAATAAATGCGGATCATTTTTTCTTCTAAAGTGACGCGCTTCTCGGTCAGGCGCGAAATCACCTCGTTGATCTTAATCACGACTTTAAAGTTGTGGTCTAAGACAGTGAGGATGCCTTTAATTCGTTCTTCTTCGTCAAGATTGTGCAGCATAGTTTTGTTGTTTGGCGCAGCCTATTTTCGTTAATGCTCTTTAGTGTAGCCCCTTAAATGCAAAAAGAAACCGCCCCTGCGAAGTAGGAGCGGCCTTGTATTTGGTTATTTGCCTGATCTTATGTTGAAGAAGATGAGGGAGTGGTTGCGGCTCCGATTGTGGAGTAGCTATTTTCCGAAACTTCCATCGTGCTGACTGAGAGGTGAGCCCCACCTTGTTGCCTTCTGAAATTATCGAGATACCGGCGCAGAGCTTCTCTAATCAGGTCGCTTCTGGTGCGGTGTTCGCACTGAGCGATGAAATCGACTTGCTCTAGCATGGCAGGAGGCAGTGCAATCAGGACCTTTTTGGGCATATACGATTCCTCTGGTGACAAGGGGGTGCATTTTGGGGCGCGAAGGTACATCTCAAGGAAACTACACTCTGGCGCAGAATCTACTTGAGAAGAATTCGTTCCTACAGTCCAATCCGTTTTTTTGTCTACGGTCTTAACAATAGGTAACTGCTTTTGGGTGGCTTACTCTTATTTATCAACCACCTTCAACATGTATTCAATTTACACATGAAAGTCGATATCGTAAAGGTCTAAAAGGGGCATAAATACCCAATTTCGAAGAAGTTGAGATAAAAGGATTTTACGAAAGGCGCAATGGCAAGCACGGTAACGATCTAAGCGCATTTGCCTGGGAACGGTATAGATACTAGGGATCTAGAGGACATATACACCTATTGCATTGCAAAAAATATGTGCTAGGCGTCAGGCGATATTTTACTGATCTCTAGAGAGAACGACTATTCATGCGGGTTTGGGTTAAGCTCATCAGCAGCTTATCTTGGTTGTTTTGGTAGGGCTTAGTGTCTTGCATGTTGCTGATATTCGCATTATGTCCACAAGGTAAGCTAGATGGCGTCTGGCTATGATTAAGTGGTATCACTAGTGATACCACTACTGTATATCCGTGGCTGGGAAAGCTGAACTGCCTATTCGCTTGCCGTTTGAATCAAGTGTTGATGCGCTTTTCCGGGCCTATAGACCGTCTGTCGAGTACTGCTTGCTGGGTTATCTACAGCTTTTGAACTGATCGCATATATTTCCGGAGCATAAAAAAGTCAAGTTTCGTCGTGCCTCATTAATACAAAGAGCAACGATGCTTAAAAGCCGCATTCTGATTGGAAATTTGCTGCCAATCGAGTTAGATATAGGCTATATTTTTTTACTTAGCGAGCACTGTCGCGACAAATTTTAGATTCAATTAGGGAGAGTCATGCTCATTGCAAGTTGGAATGTCAATTCCATAACAGTCAGATTGCCCCATGTTTTAGATTGGCTCAAAACTGCATTACCAGATCACCTGTGTTTGCAAGAGCTTAAAAGTATTGAAGACAAGTTTCCCTTTGAGCAATTTGCCGAACTAGGCTACAGCGCTCATGTTGTTGGAGAAAAAACATACAACGGCGTTGCCATTCTTTCGCGTACAACGGCCGAATGCACCAGTAAGGTCTTACCTGGTGCACCAGAGCCTTTGCAGAGCCGTTTGATTGAGATATGCCAGGACGATATCAAAATCCTCAATCTATATGTTCCAAACGGTGCAGAATTAGGATCGGCAAAATACCAATACAAGCTTGCCTGGTTCCAGGCTTTGATCTCTTATATAGAAGAGACTAATATGCAAAATGGTTTGCTTACAAACAAGCTTGTGATTTGCGGCGATTTTAATATTGCTCCGGAAGATCGCGACGTCCATGATCCGGTGGCCTGGGCTGGACAAATTTTATGCAGCGATGCCGAACGCGAGTGTTTTCGCCAACTTATCGCCCTCGGCATGATTGATAGCTTCAGACAATTTGAACAGGGCGAAGGGCATTTCTCCTGGTGGGATTACCGCATGTTGGCCTTTCGCCGCAAACGCGGCTTGCGCATCGATCATATATTGGTCTCAAAGGCGCTTGAGAGCGCGCTCATGCGATCTTGGATTGATATCGCCCCACGAAAGCTCGATAAGCCGTCAGACCACGCGCCTGTGTTGATTGAACTCGCAAATTAAGAAAGGCGCGTTATGCTTTTTCTTTAGCAGGCTTGTCGTATTTAAATAGAATGTCTTGTACAGCCATTTCTGACAGACCGGGGAATTTGCCGTCGATAATCTGATCGGCCAATTTGCTGGCTGCTTTGTAATAGCTATCGCTGGGACGTTCGCCGGTGAGCTTGCGACGTAGATCCTGGCAGAGAATGTCGGCCGAAGCCTCCAGCACTGCATTCTTTTCATTATGGGCCCAGAGGGCGGTTACCAGAATGATAATGGCATCCTGTGCCCTTTGCGACATTTCAGCAATACGACATTGCCTATCAGCCAATTTAAGCTGGTGCTTAACCATCGCCTGGCTCAGTTCCAGTGGAGTATCTGAAAGGAATTCTAAAGCGAAGTCGACATGTGCTTTTAACGCTGGATTGATTCCGGAAATTTCATGCGAGTCGACGCCTTCAAGCTGTTTGCCTACCCACCAGAATGCGTACGGTACAAGCTCGTTGCGCAGGGCAAAACCGTGCAGCGGATTCATCGGATTGAACTTCTTCAAACCGGCACGGGGAATGGCTTTGCCTATTGGCTCGAAATACTGCACTCCGTGCTGCTTTGCCAGCGACTTAAAGAAGGCCATACCGAGCATTTCGCCCTCGCCTTCATAAATACACGGAGCAAGAAAATCGTGAATGTTATCGCCCAGTAAATGTCCAGCCAAAAATGATCTGCCACCGTGAGTTTTCATAAACAATTCGATGGCGCATTCTTTCTCAGCTTCAGAACCGAAAATCTTTGCAATGATGCATTCCAGTTCGCCGCGATAACCCTGGTCGAGTAACCACGATCCCCAGGCAACCAGCGCGTCTGCTCCACAAATAAGTGCTGCAGCTCGAGCGATACGTCGCTTAACCAGTTCGCGAGTTTCAATGGCATTGCCATATGTGTCGCGGAATTTGGCCCAAGGCAACATATTAGCCAACATGATGCGCATTACACCTGATGCTGTGGCACAAAGGGCCAGGCGACCCATGTTGAGACCGTGATAAGCCACAGTCAGTCCATCACCAAGAGTTGGTACCAGCAGATTTTCTTTTGGTACTTTGAAATCCTTGAATTTCAAACCGTTGTTGAAAGCGTGTTTGAGAGCATGAAGTTTGTAAGGAATGATTTTGAACTCATCGTTTTCAGCTTCAGGCAGATCGGCGATTAAAGCGGCCGGTTTGCCGTCAACCAAACAAACCAGGCCAATGGTGCGACCGGGAATGGCGTTAGTGATGAAAAGCTTGTCGCCGTTAACCACATAATGGTCACCCACCAGCTTAGCTTCAGTTTTAAGAGCAGTTAAGTCAGAACCTGCTTGTGGCTCAGTAAGCGCGAAAGCTGACAGTGACTTGCCGCTAGCCAACTTTGGCAAAATGCGTTGTTTTTGTTCTTCGCTGCCAAAATAACGCACCGGATCAACTGCGCCGATACAACCATGCACAGAAGCCAGACCTGCGGCCGTTGGCTCAATGGATGCCACTTGGGTCAGGAAAGTCATAAATTGTCTGGAATTAGCACCCTGACCGCCATACTTCTCTTCAATCAGCATGCCCCAGTAGCCTGCCGTGGCAAGTTCATCTAAAACTACTTTGGCGATTTTGCCCTGGTCATCCAACATGGTGCCATTTTTTTTGTGGCGAGCTAAGACTTCAAGGGAGCTTTTCATCGCCGGTAAATTCATCGATTCGCTGTTTAATTTAGGAGTGGAGAAAAGTTCTACGGGAACTTTTGCTTCCCAAATTGCACGGTGAACCGGGCTGTTTGATGTTTTGTATTGTTCGGCGAAAAATGAATCTACTTCATCATCGGTACGATCAACCGCACCAGTACGCTTGGCTTCCTCTTCCGTTTTGCCTGCTAGCTGCATGGCTGTTTCGGCAAAACTCTGATCTCTGGGATCTTTTACTGATGTCATGTCAATCGTTCCTATTCCGTCTTCTAATTGGTTAAAGCAAATAATAAATCACTCAGATCTTAGCCCATTGCAGACGTGTTCTGCCCAGAACACCGCTTTTGTTTAGGTTGTGTCCTGACCACAATTAAGTTGCCAGCCGTTTAAGGCTTAGTCGCTTCAGCCACATTAATTGAGATTGGCTTGGCTGTATTGTCTGTAATGATGACTGTTACTGGTGTGCCCCTTAACACGCTCAAAAGCTCATTGCCAGCCAGTCTACGCCGCCAACCAACGGTCAGCGCATTCGGTTCCACTTCTCGGGAGGTTTCGGTATTTGATGTATCTTCCATGTCTGACCGATATCGCTCAGGCCCTTCATTCATCTCTCGTCCAATTTTCACTAAGCCTTGCAGCTCATCACGTGTCGCTATTAATTCGGGCGCGATTTCGAGATCTAAAGCACGAATTTTGAGGACGGTATACAGCACATCGGCAATCATCACATCAGCTTTTGAGGGAGCTCGACCAGAGGGCCACTGAGGACAATCTTTGTCCGCCATTCCACTGGCTTCTTCGATTACTTTCATCACTTTGCGACCCCAACCAGCCAGTTGATCCGATCGGATGCCGCGGATTCGCTGAATGTCTTCAACGGTACGTGGTGGTTTTTTTGCCAGCTCCAGCATAATGTTGTCGTTGATAACTGATCTTGCCGGGCGATCAATACGCTTTGCTTCAGCTTCACGCCAGAGGCAAACTGACTGCAAAACCGCAAGTTTTCGTCGATTGAGACCCTGAGCACCCTTGACCCGCAAAAATTCACGGCCGCTTTCCTTTATATAGTAAGAATTTTGCTCATAGAATTTGCATTCTTCAATTACCCAGTCCAGGCGCTCTCTTTGAGCAAGATCTTTTTGCAAGCGCTCATATAGTGGAATTAAGTGCAAAGCGTCATCAATTGCATATTCGACTTGTGACTGGCTGAGGGGGCGGGCTTGCCAATCGGTAAACGATTCGGTCTTGGATAAATTAAGATCGAAAAGGGCAGATAGCAATTTGCCATAACCGGCTGGATAGCCAAGTCCAAGGAAACCTGCAGCTATTTGTGTGTCAAAAATATTTTTAGGTATAAGGCCAGAGCGCTGAAAAATTATTGTCAAATCCTGGGCCGCTGCGTGCAGAACTTTAGTGATGCTGGGATCGGCAACTCTGATCCACAAATTTTGTAGATCTTTCAGTTCAATGGGATCAACTAGAAAGACTTTGTCTTTAACTGCAATTTGCACCAAACAGATGATTGGATAATAGGTTCGTTCCGGAATAAACTCCAGATCGAGGCCGAATACTCCAGTTTCATCAATCAGGTCAACCACCTCTTTGAGTTCTACTGGATCAGTAATTAACTTCCCCTGACCTTGGTGCGCTGATTGATTTTCCATTTAACTGTCCTTTCTGTCGGCTCTCTCGATTGGTGCAACCAGATGGTTGCGGCACCAGTCGAGAGAGCCCGGTAAGCCCATGATTATGCTGGTGTCATGCAACACCTGTGGTAACGGAAAAAGTAAACGATCGCAGTCTAAACCACCTACTTCTAGTCCGGCACCAAGGGCAATAGCCGCAGGGCCGGCAGTATCCCACGTTTTTAATTTGCAAGAAAGGTGAGCGAAAACGTCAGCTTCACCTTCTAGAATGCGCGCTACTTTTAGACCAATGCTGCCAACCTTCACTAGATCTACAACAGCTAGATCGGCTATCCATGAGTGTTTCTTGCGGTCGCGTGAGCCCATTAGCAAGCGCGCTCTGCCGGCCGGATTGAGTGCCGGCAAGTCCACAATCGGGATACTTTCTCCTCCAAGCTTGCGCTTAAAGGCACCATATTCAGGACCACCAAAATAGAGAATGGAAGTGTGCGGTTCGTACACCCAGCCGAACATCGGCTGCAAGTCAACTACCAGTCCGACCATGACGCAATACTGCCCGTCATCGAGAATGTAATTTTGGGTTCCGTCGATTGGATCGATCATCCAAACTCGTGCTGCGGTGCAAAGCGGTTCTTCGCCGCGAGAGGCGTGGAGTTGTTGATCATCTTCTTCTGAGACAACACAGTCGGTTGGAAAACGCTGCTTCAGATGGTCTGTAATTAACGCTGAAAGAGCAGTGTCTGCGCCGGTAACTTTGTCGTCAAAGTTTGCTTTGTGCGAAATGGCTACTCCATCTCGCATTGCCAGCGCCAGTTCGCCTGCCTCTTCCACCAGCCTTGAGACTGATTCGATATCTTCTGATGAGAGATGTTTGAAGAATGCCAACTAGAAGTAGCCTTAGCCCGAATACATTTTGCAGCCGAACTCTTCGGCTAGCTTATTGTCGAGCAAATCAGCTACGTATGCTACGTGCCAGACCAAATCATCCAGCTCTTCTTGAACCAGTCCGAAGGTCGGTCTTTGAGCCACGACGAGCACTAATTCTTCATGTGTAGAGATGGCACAGCTGGAAAGAGTACCGTTAAGGTCAAGTAGTCGACGATAGAACTGTTCGCGATTCTGTGCAGGGATGTGAACTAAGGGCGATGTCAGCCGTAAAATAGCTCCCTGGGGGCCATCCTGCACAAAAACAAATATTTTCGCGCTGCCTTCCATGAGCCACCAGCCCAGACCACTGGCGTCGCTGAGCACGTGATCAGCGGGTTGAAGGCCTCGTCTTTGAAAATAGGCCTCAACCATCACTTTTGCCTCAGAGGCGAGACCGTGGCTTGTTTTTTGCGCTCCAAAAATTCCCATCTATTTCACTCCGTGTCTTGCCGGAGGCAAGTTTCTCAGTTTGTTGCGAGATTTGATTTCACTGTTAAGGCACTCAGTATACAAAATAGAGCCTTTCCCCAGCATTATTAAATGCTGTTAATATCAAAACTTCCGGCCCACATGGCCGCGTGACTGGGTTGAATTTAAAAGCCATGCTAGTATTGATATCGCGAAGCTAAGCTTTGTCGTCGCGTTCCCGAGTAGCGCAGCGGTAGCGCAGTTGACTGTTAATCAATTGGTCGCTGGTTCGAATCCAGCCTCGGGAGAAAAATACAAAAGCGGCCCTGAAAAGGGCCGCTTTTATTTTGACTTCAATCTTGCTGCCGTTACGGCCGCCACTGCGAGACATCATATACGACACCATTGGAGTCGACAGGCATCAAGTTACAGCGGCTTATTTTTCGGCAGATGAGGCAGCTTTTTTGTCTTTGAGGGTTTTTAGAGCTTTAGCAAGCCTGATAATGATCACGGGCATAATGATTATGCCTGCAAACACAATGCCCATCGGAACGAAATTTTCATCCATGTCGTACTCCTTAGTTTTAGCGCTTAGTTGGAATTCGAAACCAATTAAGTGACTTCAGACTCATTATAGTATTGCCCCGGCTATCACATGAAATAAATCATTCCTTTGTAAGAACTGGCAAGATGTCAATTTCCGGTTGTTAAGTATGAAACCGGTAAACTGGCTCGTCAACTAGTGACGGAGAATAGAGCAAAAGTTTCCATTTTCGATGTTTAACCGATATCGCTTAAACACCTAAATTTGAGCTCCGGGCCGTCGTAACTTTTATAAAAAACGTACAAAACTTAGTCAGGAAGCGTCTCTTTCCAAAGTTTTTCATTGCATGGTTCAAAGGAATCCACCCGCCAAACGTGATCTTCAGAGACCATTTTTGCTAAATAAATTTCTGATTTATCAAAAAGATACTTACCATTTAAGTAAAAAGTTAGAGACGAAGGAGTGACTTCGCCTACCTTAAATGCCGAAGGCTCAATTGCATCGGGCTTAAAGCCTGTCTTAAAGACCGGATCCTTGCCGTATTTCTCCTTAAAGCGGTCTGCATCTTCTAGTTTTTTTGCGTTTGCGCTCAAACAGTTATAAGCCAGTTGAAGCGTAGTGCTGTTTGGGACACGCGATCGAGCAAGTTCCACCAGGAATTCTTCCAAGACCTGCCTAGCCGGTGTAATTTGAGCGTCATTACGTTCCTGATAATCGCCTTCGTCTATAGAAATGGAATTATTGGGACCTTTATGTCCACTAATACGCCACACGGCTCCCGGTTTCTGGTCTGAGCGATCCTGCTGCCCAAAGTGATTTTCAATATTGAATTGATCAAGCATCACTTTTATCGGCGCGGCATCTTTCGAATTTTTGACCAATTTGGCGGGTTTAAGGTACATGATGCCCGGTAAATCCTGACCACTTTCGGTGTCTCTGGTGGCGGGACGCAGATAGTAAATCGGTCCTTCGTAGACTTTTGTCAGGGAAAAAGGATTGTCATTACCCATTCGATTAGCTGCTACGACCACACCGGTAATCACCGCAGGTACAACTACAAGGCCGAAGACAGCCAGGACAACCTTTTTATTGATGTATCTGGCCCAATCGATGTTGATTGCCAGGCCTTTATTTTTTTTCTTTTCAATTGGTGCCGGTTTACGCACCCCAGTTTGTCGACCAGTGGCTCTCCCCGTGGAGCGTCCGGTTTCTTTACCCTGACGTCCTGTTTCGCGCCCGGTCTCTCTGCCTGTCTGACGCCCGGTGGCCCTGGCACCATCGCTACCGGCACCGGTTTTTCTGTTTTTTGTACCGCTGGTTTTCTTCTGTGAATCTGGCCCGGAAATGTATGGACCGGTGCTTTTATCGCGCGACCGTTCCGTTGATTGAGAGGACGGCTCATTACCGAATAAACCACCTGAAAGATCAAAGTCTTCCGCTTCCCCCGGCCGGCTTTCAATATGAGGATTAGTACTGAAACCCATCGAGGGTGGAGCACTAATTAAACTGGGTACGCTGCCGGTTTCGTACTGGGTGCGCACGCACTGGTCTAAAGCGTCTCGCATTTCTTGCATAGTTTGGTAGCGCTGTTCTGGTTTCTTGGCCAGTGCTTTAAAAGTTACGCGTTCAAGCTGTTCGGGAATTCGCAGATCTGGCCGCACTTTGTTGAAAGGCTCGGGCATTTGCGACACGTGCATTTTCATGGTGGCGTATATGGTGTCGCCCATCAGTGGTGGAAAACCCGTAAGAGTCTCGTATAGAACAGCGCCCATTGAGTAAATATCCGAGCGGCTATCAAGGTTTAGACCAAGGCACTGCTCCGGGCTCATATAAATAGGGCTGCCGAAGATTTCACCGGTTTGCGTCAAATTTTGCGGTGTCTTACCTGATGCGGTGGTCAGTTTGGCAATACCAAAGTCGACCACTTTGACAAAATCGCCTCGGCCCTCTACCTCCACCAGCATAATGTTGGAAGATTTTAGGTCGCGGTGAATAACACCTTTCTGGTGAGCGTGTTCCAGAGCCTCGGTGGCCGAGACAAAAATTGGAATGGCTCTTTGATAGGCAATGTAGTTTTCCAGTTTAACTACATCAGAAAGGCTCTGGCCCTCAAGAAAATCCATGACGATGTACGGTTGACCGGTTGCCACTACACCGCAGTCGTAGACGGTAATAACGTGTGGGTGCTGCAAATGTGAAGCGGCCTGGGCTTCCTGCTGAAAACGTTTGATGCTGAGTTGATCTGTAACGTGCTGCGTCTGAAGCATTTTGATGGCGACAGTACGGTCCATCATCTCGTGCAAGCCCTTGTAGACAATACTCATGCCGCCGCGTCCCACTTCAGAAAGCACACGGTAGCGGTCATTAAGAATGGTGCCAACCAATTCGTCTTTTTGCACATACATGAGCATACTTTTGTCATGCGGGCAGACGACCTGAGACGGCGGAAACTCGCGCTTGCAAACAGGGCAGACTTTCTTCTTTACAGGCTGATTAAAATCTTGGTTGGGATCTTCGAAAGTCATTTCGTATAGGAACTGGTCACAGCATATTGTCAGTCTAGATTAAGTTACTCACGCCAATAATAGCAAGGAAGAAATCATCAAGGGCGGTCTAGACCACCGTGGCAACTTTCAAATCAGCTTTGAGGGCTTCAGCTACGAGGCGGCCAGAACGCAGGGCGCCATTAATTGAGGCATTCTCACGGTGATCGCCGCAAACATAAATACTGTGCCCCTCTGTTTCTTCATTACCATCGGCTGAGAGTTTCAGTGGTCGTGAGGCGGGCTGCAGCCATGGAGGAATTTGATTGGGTTGGGCGTGGGCAATGCGATAGCTGCGCAGATGGCGCCATTGCTCAACATCGGCTCCGGCTCCAAACCAGACCTTCAACTGAGCCTTAACCTGCGCGATTAATTCGGCCTCAGCAGCGCCTTCCAGTGGGGCTTTTTCATTCAAAGGGTCGGCATTTTCCTTTGCTTCAGCGGCGTCACCGCTACCTGGTCCGCCCACGGTGGTAACTGAGATTAAATGTTGTCCCGGCGGACCGTATTCTGGCGACACATTGGTCAACACAGCCAAATTATTAACTGGACCCGCGGCTCCATTAAGCATTAATAGGGGCTCTTTAATGGGTGCCTCGGCAGCGGCAAAATAGAGGCAAGTGGCCATCTGCGACGAAGGCAGCGGCACATGGGGGAAGAGTCTGTGAGCGTCGGGACCATTCGTGGCCAGGACGATGGAGCGGGCCTGAAGCGTGACTCCACTGGCCAGGACAACTTTTGAGCTGGCCACATCAATGCTCGCTACCCGGCTTGATAGACGAATGGAATTTTGGGGTAATTTTGCCGCCAGTTGCTCGGGGATTTGACCCATGCCCCGGGCTGGAACCGTTACCAAACCTTCCGCCATCATTTTATAGACGAAGTCGAACATGCGCCTTGAACCAGACAAAGTATTGTCAAGAGTGATGCCGCCGAAAAAAGGTCGGAAGAAACGGTGAATGATAGTGGCACTAAAACCATAGTCTTCCTGTAGTGCCTGCAAAATAGTCTTGTCGACCTGGCTAAAAATTTCTCCAACAGTGGTGGCCATCAACTTCTGGCGCAGATAGGCAATGCGCATCTTGTCAGACATCGACGAGATGTTGGAGAAAACGGCACTCAATAGAGCTGAAGGGTTTTTGAATGGATCGCTTAAACGAGTGAAACCATCTTCGGTGGCAATTAAGGCTCCGGCGTAGAAAGACTTTAAATTGAGCGACTGGTAATCCAGCATATTGGCCGCTTCCGGATAGGCTGTGAGAAATACCTGGAATCCACGGTCTAAAATAAAACCATCGACGAGGTCGCTGCGCACCCGCCCGCCTACTCCGTCGGAAGAGTCGAGAACAATAAAAGAAAAGCCATTTTCAGACAGATGGTTGGCGCAGCTGAGGCCGGCTAGGCCCGCACCGATGATAATGGTGTCGTAGATTTTGTTGCTATTTCCGGCTGCGTTGTCCCGGGCCTTTTGCTCCACCTGATACTCCTTGAATTAAGCTCTAGGTTACTGTTGCGCCATAATTTCCAATTTATTGCCGGAAGGGTCGTCAACATATACAGAACGGGTTCCGTCTCTATGAGCCTTGAGCTCGCCAAATTGTTCCGCTCGGGCGCTGACAAAAGCAATATGAGGCGGATGTTGATCGGGCAAAACGAAAGCCAACTTGATATTGCCAAAGCGCAAAAATGCCCAGGTATCATCCTGATACTCAACTTCGCATTTAAAAGTCTCTAGATACCACTCCACAGTTTTCTTTAAATCGGTGACGGGTAAGGCGATGTGGTCGATTGCATCGAAGAGATTTGAGGGTTTATGGTCGGTCACAAGTTCTCCTTCGAAATTTTGGCACTAACAAGAACTAAGTCAAAGCTGTGCGAACGCTCCAGAGGTCCTGAAAACACCGCTTGACCAGGGTTGAGCGTAAATAAGCCACACCTTCGCTGCCACCGGTACCCCGCTTAAATCCAATGATACGCTCCACCACAGTGACGTGATGAGTACGCCAGAGGGCAATCAGTTCGTCGATATCGATTAGCGTCTCGGCCAGGTCGTGCAATTCACCAAGTTGGTCTTCCTGATAAAGGCGACAGAGTTCCTTTACTCTGATTTCTTCCAGAGCAATGTTTTCCGCCAGCACTTTTGGGTCTTCTGCCAGGTCAGCGCCCTGAGATTCAGGCATAGGCAAGCTAAATCCGTGGCGGCGCAGCAAAGCGTAAAACTCGTCTTTCAAAGTCGGAGCATCAAAGCGCTTTTTCAAGTCGACAAAAGCTACCGCATCATTTTTAAAGTGCATGAGCATGCGCTCTTCTTTCATTCCTGCTATGAATTCAATTTCGCGAAATTGTGATGATTGAAAACCGGAGGCGGGGTTGAGTTTGTGCCTGAATCCGAGAAAATCTGTGGGCGACATGGTCTCTAGTATATGTATTTGCTGTACCAAAAGGCGCATGATAGCAACAGCTCGGCGCATAAAATGAGTAGCGCGGCGCACGTTGCCTTGTTTCATCAAATCGAGCACGAGATCCAGTTCGTGAATAATCAGTTTGAACCACAGTTCATAAGTCTGATGGATGATGATGAATAGCGGTTCGTCATGGTGTGCTGGCTCAGACTGGCACACTTGCAGGGTTTTAAGCTGCTCGACCATGAGGTAGCTATTGTAATCAAGCGAACTGTGGCCACCGGTGGTGACACCACCAAATTGCGCTGATTTGTTCTCATCCATAGAAGTAGTCTCCACAGTTTTTGATAATTACGGACCTGGCATGAACTTTGAAACGTCGGGCGCCGGTACCAGCGATGGTGCAGGCACAAGATTAGGTACAGGCACAATATGAGGCGCAGGCAAAGGAGATTCTGGAGCGACAGGAGCTACCGGCGGCTCCGCTTTACGCGGCGGCTTATCCAGTTCTATCGGTGCTGAATCGAAATCACTGGGTTTTTCATTTTGTTCTTTTTGCTGTTTTTTTTCAGATTTTTCTGTCTGGGGTTGGTCGGACTTGTCAGGCTTGTCGTTTTTAACCCGTTTGTCAGGTTTATCTTTTTTCTTCTTCGCGGACTTCTCAGACTTTTCGTCTCTGTCGGCTTTTCCGGGCTTAGCTGGTTTAGCCTCGCTTGCGGCATCGTCTTTGCCGTCTTTGCCATCGTTAGCGGCGTCGTCGGTTTTCTCTGTCTTATCGTTCTTATCTGGTTTATCGGTTTTGTCGTTCTTGTCTTTTTTCTTGATTTTACTTTTAATCAAACGTTGCGCCACTGCGCCTGGTGCCAGTGGTAAGAATGCGGTTCGATCCAACTCCGCTCCTTCAGCCAGTCTCAAGAAGCTCTCCGGATTTTTATCTGAAAATTGGAAGGCCAATCTGGAGTTGATCATGACCTTTCTTGCTTTTTTCACCAGGGCTTCGTAGCGAATCGATAGAGTTTCTACAGTGATGCCCTGCATACTGACGTGAAAAAGTTTGAATTGACAGGGGTACACGTCCAGCGGCGGGCAAGACACAAACCAGACATTGCGCTCTCTTTGAATTTTGTTTATGGGCACATGTCCACTGATAGCGAGGCGCACATCCTGACTGCCTCCCAGTATTTCTCTGGCAGAGGCTCCTTGTGAGACCGTATATTCTTCGAAAGGAGGTCCGCCATCATAGGGCGGAGGTGCCAGTAGCGGGTGATGGCTGACAACAATAGTCAATTTGCCTTTGTTGGCGGCCAAATCTTTTTTCAGCCAGGAAAGCTGCACATCGCTCAGGTCGCCGGTTTCGCTGTTGGCACGGGCAGTATCCAGTCCGATTAAATGCGTACCAGGCATGGGATCCGCAGACCAGTAAGATTTATCAGAGGTAACGCCGCGTCCTTTGAAATCAGGACCGTAAGTGCGCATCCGGTCTACGGCCGGCGGTCCACTGACGTCCGTTTCACCCAGAACAAAATACCAGGGGCAATTAAGATTCGACATGATATCGATAAAGAGTTGCCAGAAGGCCTCGTCGCGGCCGATGCCTTCCACCTGATCTCCAGCGAAGATGACGAAATCGACTTGCTGTTCGTTAATGCTCTTGACTGCGTCTTGCAAAAATAGCTGACTTTCTTGCAAAAGTTTGAGGGTGTCAGGCATGCCGTTAGCCAGGTGGCTGTCCGAAATTACTACGAAAGAAAATGGCGCGAAATTAAATGCAGCTTGTGCTGCCGTTATTGATCCCAGCTGACCGAAAAATGTCAGAGCACCAAGCCCGGCCAGAAAATTGCGACGGCTTACTTCGTTGCTTTGATTGGCTTTAAAGTCCGGTTGCAAACAATTATTTTCGCCCACTTTCTTCTCAACCCTTTACTTTTGAATTAAGGTGAGCAGTTCGGCGCGCAAAGCAGCATCTTTTTCATAACAACCGCGAGCGCTTGTAGTTATGGTCTTGCTGCCTGGTTTTTTGATGCCGCGCAATGCCATGCATGAATGTTCGGCTTCAATTAAGACAAACACTCCCAGCGGATTGAGCTTACTAACTAAAGCTTCAGCGATTTGAGCGCTTAGGCGCTCCTGCACTTGCAACCGTTTGGCGGCAATGTCCACTACCCGTGCCAGCTTCGAGAGGCCGGTAATGCGTCCTTCTCTTGGTAAATAGGCAACATGAACCAGGCCATGGAAAGGCAGCATGTGATGTTCGCATGTACTGCTGAAGGTTATGTCTTTGACCAGCACCATTCCGGCACCATCTTCTTGAAACTCACAGGTGATTTGTGAGGCCGGGTCTACGTCTTGACCGGCAGTTAGTTCAACCATCATGCGTGCCACTCTCGCCGGGGTATCGAGCAAACCAGCTCTAGAGCCGTCTTCGCCCACTCCGCGCAAAATCAGGCTCACTCCTTCTTCAATCAAAGCTTTGTTTTTTGATTGCTGCTCTTGTTTCAGAGATTCAGGATCCAGGTTGAAGTCCACGATGGAGGCCGAAATGTTGGGCATGACCACCACGTCCCCACTGCCTAAACAGCTGGCGACCTTGGTCATACTCGTAAATTGCTTCGATTCCATGAGCCCCCTGGTTTTCAATAATTATCTCGATTCCAGAGTAAATTTTACTCTTGGCTAACCGGCTAACGCACTTTCCAGCTTTTGACAACCTTGCTAAATCTGTAGTATATCGCCTTCGGCCCGGTTCTTCCCCAAACGTTTCATTCTCTACATATAGAGAAGCGCCTACCGTCTGAGTTTTTGGCCCTGTTTCAGTTTCATTGTTTGGCGTTATACTCTAAATCTTTCAGTTGAACACAAACACGAGTTTATCGCCAGATTAAAGAGGAAGGAAGATGACCGCTGCCACAGTCATGCAACTAGACGTTCGTCAAATCAAAGCACTGATCCCGCACCGCTATCCCTTTCTCCTGGTTGACAGAGTGACTGAAGTCGAGCCTGGCGTGCGCGCCAAAGGCTATAAAAACCTCACCGCCAACGAACAATTTTTTGAAGGTCATTTTCCTGATCGGCCGATTATGCCCGGGGTGCTTATGGTAGAGGCTCTGGCACAGCTTGGGTGTATCACCATGCTTTTAAAAGACGAGCTGAAGGGTAATCTTGGCGTCTTTACCGGCATCGACGGTGTCAAGTTTCGCACTATGGTCGTACCCGGCGATCGTCTCGAGCTCGAAGTGGAACTGATTAAAATGAAAGGGCCTGTAGGCAAGATGAAAGGTACCGCCCGAGTAGGCGACAAAATTGCCTGTGAAGGCGAAATTACTTTCGCTATGGTCAAGCCATAAAAGCTTATATATAGGTAGACAAAACATGACCATCCATTCAACTGCCATCGTCGGCGATGGCGCTCAGATTGCTGACTCTGTTGAGGTGGCACCATATGCGGTTATCGGTGCCAATGTTATTATCAAAGCCGGCACCAAAATTGGTGCTCACGCCATAATTGACGGTCACACTACCATAGGCGAGAACTGCAACATTTTTCCCGGCGCCTCAATTGGTCTTGAACCACAAGACTTGAGTTATAAAAACGAACCCACTGGTGTGATCATGGGCGATCGGGTTACCGTTCGCGAATATGCCACCATTCACCGCGGCACAGGCGACCGCTTTACGCGCGTAGGCGACGATTGCTTTCTCATGAACTACTCACATATTGCCCACGACTGTCAGGTGGGCGACGGCGCTATTTTTGCCAATGGTGCCACACTCGCCGGTCACGTGGTGGTTGGCGAAAGAGTGGTGATTGCTGGTTCGGTTGTGGTGCACCAGTTTGTGCGCATCGGCAGGCTGGCCATGATTAGCGGTGCCACCGGCACTCGCATGGACGTACCGCCTTTTTCTATGTGCGACAGAAGACCACTGCACGTAACCGGCCTTAATCTGGTCGGTTTGCGCCGGGCAAAAATCGGTCCAGAAGTGCGCAACTCAATCAAGCAAGCTTACAAACTTATTTATCGCTCTTCACTGAATAACACGCAGGCGCTGACGAGAATTGAAGAAGAGTGCACCCTTACTGATGAAATCAAAGAAATAGTAGATTTCTATCGCACTACTAAACGTGGCGTGATCAAAGGCGCTTTTACGGCAGAAGGCGGCATCGCCTCAGCGGTAGAAGAATAATTTCCGCATTAGACTATCGATTAATCCTGTTTGGAATCCCTGATGATTATTAACAATCAATGACCACAGAGCAATTGCCTCATGCCCCCAAATCGGGTTATCGCAGCTTATTTCGCAATCGTCAGTTCATGAGTTTGTGGATTGCCCAGGTCTTTTCGCAATTTGCCGACCGGGTCGTTTTCGTCTTATTTGTAGCGATTTTGACCGCTAACTCCGAAGCCACAATCGGCGGTCGCCACTACGAATCGGCGCAGCTAACAAGCTTTCTCTATGTTGCCTTTACTATACCTGCGGTTTTGCTTAGCCCCATGGCCGGTGTCTATGTTGATCGCTGGTCCAACAAAGCAGTGCTGGTGCTCTCTAATTTATTTCGCGCCGCCTGCATCTGTCTGGTGGCCACGCCTTATGCTAAAGCCTCTCCCGTAGCCGCTTTCTCACTTGCTTTCGTGGTCTCCATCGGTTCGCAGTTTTTCGCACCGGCAGAGTCGTCATCCATTCCCCGGTTAGTCAAAAAAGACGAGCTTTTTCAAGCCAACTCCCTGTTTTTTACGACGATGATGATCGCCCTCGGTTTCGGTTTTGCCATTGGTGAGCCCATCATCGCCGCAACAGGAATCGGTAAAGCACCCTTTGCCGTGGCCGGTGCTTTTGTCATCGCCGCGTTTTTCTGCAGTCAGATTACAGACAATAAAAAAGCAACGAAAACCAACGACGTCTGGTGGGAAGAGCTGAGATTCGGCATTGCCTACATTGCCAATAACAAAATGGTTTTCCGAGCGATCATGAAAATCACTTTTCTTTTTTCCACCATCATCGCTCTCACCCCCATTTCAGTTGGTCTGACTCAACAATTGCTTGATCTGGAAGCCGTAAAATTTGGTTATGTAATTGCCGCTGCCGGCGTCGGTATGGGTATCGGCAATTTTGTCGTCGGTCACTACTGCAGCAAGGTTTCACCGGCGCTTCTGGCTTACCGGGGCTTCATATTACTTGGTTTGTTTTTAACCATGCTAGGCTCACTAGGATTTGTGCAAGATGCAGTGATTCCGCTCTTAGGCTTCGGCATGGATAAAATCACTTTCCATGGGGCGCTGATGTCAGTTCCACTTCTCATTGTCGCTCTCGTTGGCGCATCATGTGCACTGATTGCGGTGCCTACCCAGTCGCTTCTGCAAGCGGCCGTACCAGAAGAGCTTCGCGGAAAAGTGTTTGCTGCTCAAAATACCGCTATGTCTGCCGCTTCTACTATTCCGGCAGTACTGATTGGCGTATCGGCCGACAAGATGCCCGGCGGCGTATTCACCACTTTATTTTTAATCGGCTTGCCGACCTTACTGGTGGGCTTGCACCATCACAGCCAGACCAGCAAAGAAATAGCTTCAGGTGCAAAGCTTGATGAAGCGGGCAACACACTAAGTTAATTGGCAAAGTCTCGCAGCGGCGGCAATATTGCCAGCCGGTGGGCCTTGACCACCCTTATGTCTGCAAAAGTCACGATTTCCTAATCTAAACATTTGATCAGGTGTTGCGCCAGAGGTTGCCATGTGGCGACATTCTTATAGACTATAGATAAGTCGAATGGCTTTGATCGGCAGGCGACAACATGGAAGTCAGATGCGTAATGCCTAATGCGTAACAGAATAGTACTGGTTTTAATGGTTATTGGCGTGTGGGTGGCTCTTAAGGCTATCGACAAGTTTTTCACTGGGCCGGAAGTGTTGTTCATTTTATGCGGCGTCTTGAGCATGATGATTGGCCATACCATCTGGCTTTTTACAGCTCAGCAAAGTCATCACAAAAAGGTGCTTGCCCGGCGTCGGCTTGGCCTTAGCAGCCCTGAGGCGGCCAAGATCTGGCATCCTTATGTAGATGTGGTTATTTCAGCTAAAAATGAATCACGCGTGATTGAAACCACAGTGCGCAACCTTTTTCAGATCAATTATGACGATTATTCGGTCTGGGTGATTGACGATTGCTCTACCGACAAGATGCCTGAGATTCTCAAAAACCTTCAGTCTGAATTTCCTACCTTGCGCGTGCTCAACCGTGTACCAGGCTCATGCCCAGGTAAATCAGCCGCTTTGAATGAATTTTTGCCACTCTGTAGAGGCGAAGTAATCGCGGTCTTCGACGCCGATGCCAATGTTGATCCTGAATTTCTCAACATTATTTTGCCTACGCTCGAACCGGCCAATGTGGGCGCAGTGCAGGCCCAGAAAAAAATGTATGAAAATCAGAAAGGCATTCTGGTTGAGTGTCAGGCATCCGAATATGCGGTGGATACTTATTTTCAAGTCTCCCGTGACCTCATCGGCGGTGCTGTGGAGCTGCGGGGTGATGGTCAGCTGGTTAAGCGTCAGGCCCTCATAGACGTGGGCGGCTGGAATAACAAAGCAATTACAGACGACCTTGATTTGAGTATGCGTCTACTAGTTAACAACTGGGATATCGGTTTTTGTCCTGAGGCAATTGTCTGGGAAGAAGCGGTTACCAGCCTCAAGGCCCTGATTCGTCAACGGCGCCGTTGGGCTGAAGGCAGCATTCGCCGCTATCTCGATTATATTTTCCCGCTTAACTCGCCCACCCGTTTGTCTCTGGTAGAACGCCTGGACACGCTAGTTTTTACCGTCTATTTCGTCGTGCCAGCCTTGATGACCCTGGAGATTGCATCTGAAATCGTCCACATTGCCACCGGAGTGCCGACCTACGGCAAGTTCCTGGCTTTGATCACTATGGCTATCTTTGGTATCAGTCAGGTCAATTTCTTAATTGCAATGCGCATTTATCGCGCGCCCATGTCTTTCCTCAAGGCACTTGGTCGCAGCTTCTACGTTACCGCCTATGTATATGGGCACTGGATGCCCGTGATTGTGGTTTCGTTCTGCCAGATTCTCTTCGGCAAACAAGTTTCTACCTGGCACCGCACCGAACATGCCGGTGTAGCTGATTCAGTACTCAAAGTCTGATAGTTCTGCAACTAACCCGCTTGGCATCGTATCTGGTGTCAGCTATGATTCAAGCAGCTCCAATTTTTCTGCAAACACTAATGAAGAAGCGCTCGGGCTCTGGACGGCGCCTATATTCAGGGCAGGCATTGACGGGCTCGTTCAGATATACCGCTTGAAAAGTGGTGCTAATCCAACAAACTTTTTACAACTCAAATAAGGCCTCGAGATGGCGTATATTGCTGAGTTGCAGCAGTCAAGGTGTAAAAATAGGGCTCATTAAATATGGACCTCGGGGAATAAATGAGTAAAATGGTGATTGTCTCGGGCCGGGTTGGTCCAGGATTGGTCGAATCATTCGAAAAATGATTTTCTAAATTACGATTGCTAAGAGTTGGAGATTTGCATGCTGAAAAAGATAGCGTCCTCTTTAATACTAGCCTCAGCTTTGGTTGGCACCTTGGCCGCTCCTTCGTTCGCCGACGATGACAGCACATTCAAAACAATTTGTATGTTCCCTGTCAAAGTAGTCGGTTCAGGTGTCGGAATGGTTGTAGGTGTTCCACTGGGTGCTGTGAAAGATGGCACCAGAGGCGCCATCAAGTCCACCACTTGGGTTGCCGGTAAATTGGGCAACGAAGATGGCGGATACCAAAAAACGGCCGGTGCCATTGTGGGCGCTCCGTTTGGTATTGTCGGCGGTGCAGCTTATGGCTGTTTCGACGGCGCTGTACATGGTGCTAAGAGCGGTTTCGATAAACCGTTCACCAAAGAAGCTTTCACCTTCAAAGAAGACTAATTACTTGAGCTTTGCTCTTTTAAAAAGTTAACTGAGAAATCAGTGAATACTAGTCCTGAAAGTAGAGTGATGAGAGGGCGGCTCTCGGTGAGTTACCCTCTCATCAAACAGATCGAATAGATCAAACAGATCAAATGATTTAGACCGGTGGTAAGGAAGAAATGAAAAACAAAGCTTTAGCCTTAATAGCTGCTGGCGTTTTGAGCCTCGGCACAGCACTCCCTTCATTGGCCGATGGCCCATTGAAGGGCGCTGCTGGTCTGGTTGGTTCAACAACAGCAGTAATAATTGATACTCCAGAAGGTATCGTCGTCAATTCACTTTGGCGCACACCTCACACAATGCAGCGCCAGCTTGCCAAACACTTTGGCGATGAGCATGGTCTGGGCCAGAACGTCGCAGGGTTCATCATTGGATGGCCTGTCGGTATGGTCTGGGGCGTACCTTACGGTGCTGTAGTCGGAATGAGACACGGATACATCACTGGATGGGAAAAACCATTCAGCATGGAATCCTATATCGTCAGCGAAGAAAAATAATCAGTAGTAATTGCGGCCCGGCATTCTAGCCAAGTAGTGCCGGGCCGCATTTAGAAACGGTGGATAAGATGACAAATAAAATACTAGGTCAAGTACTGATGTCGGCCGCTCTTATGGTCTCAGCTGTCGCTCCTGCGGTTGCTTTAGACTATGAAGCCAAGCCTGTAATGTGGGTTCTTCAAGCTCCTTTCCGTACGGTTGGAGGTGTGAGTGGCGCCTTGGTTAGTGGTCTGGTAAGCGGACCGATGCAAGGTGGTTTCCACGGCGGAATCAAAGGCACCAACCACGTTGCCGAACATTTTGGTGACGATAAAGGTTTGGGACAGCGCGTAGCTGCAGTTCCATTAGGTGGATCAGTCGGCATGATGACCGGCGGATTCCAGGAAGGCTATCACGGTATGGGTCATGGCTGGAAAAAAGGCTGGGAACACCCATTCAGCCGCTGGTCTTTCATCACCATGGAAGAAAAATAATTCTATTTTGACAGTAGGCTGCGGATAATCTCCCAGTAGAAAAGGTTGAGGATAATGCAAAAGAAAATTCTTACGTCTTTGCTAGCAGCAGTAGGACTCGCAGTGGGTCTTTCAGCTCCTAGTATGGCTTACCCAGAGCGTCCGGAATCGGCTCGGGTAATCTATGAAATGTGGTACTTCCCATGCAGAGTTGTGTCTATGGTAGCCACAACAGCTTGGGACATACCGACCGGTGCTTTCTCGGACGGCATCAAGGGCGCCATCGGTGGCACCAAAATGGTTGCACGTAATCTGGGTAAAGAAGACGGCGCTTATGAAATGGTTGCTGGTGCTATGACCGGTGGGCCTGTAGGTCTGGTGGCTGGTAGCGCTTATGGCGTCATCCACGGTGCTGCTTATGGCATGCACCACGGCTTTGTTGGCTATCCAAGCCCCCACAGCGGCAGCCACAGCATGATATTCCAGGGTAAAGGTTTCGTTGTTCCTTACGACGATAACTACTAAATAACTGTCAATCGTTCTATTCATCGTTTTTTGACAGTGACCTAGAAAAACTTGGCTACAAGAGCAGACACCCGCCAGAAATGAGCAGGTGTCTGTCTCTTTGCTTGCTCAGGGGCAATTGCTAAAATTGCTTATACAATATTTGTACGTACTATCAGTCGTACTTCCCTGTGCATGGCTTGCTCTTGCTAGACTAGTGATCTGCAGGCCTCTCAGGGCTTGGGTGAGCTGTGAGAGCTTAAGTATCGTTTTCCCCAGGGCGTAAATTGGAAATCACTGGCCGGCGTTCAGCACCAAAGAGAATTGGCGAGCTTCTTGTAGCAGCCAATATCATCAGACAGGAAGTTTTGCTCGAGGCTCTCAAAGTCTCGAAGAACTCCCAAAGGCCGCTTGGCCGCGTGCTCATGAGCATTGGCGAACTTTCCGAATATGACGTGGAAGTTGCTCTTTACGTTCAGTCGCTCATTCGCGAGAACACTATTTCAGCAGAGTTTGGCGTTAAAGCCATCAATGTCTGCATTAAAGGTCGCATTCCTTTAGACGATGCCTTCAAGCGTCTGGGTTGGACTCCACCTGAAACTACAGATGAGCAGAAAGCTTCCGCCGGTGAACTGGGTGAGCTTCTGGTGCAATCTGGTTTGCTCGATCGCTCTATGCTTGAACAAGCGCAGTGGCAGGGTCAGGAAAATAATTTACCCCTGGGCCGTTGTCTGGTTTTGAATCGAATGATCACTTCTGTGATGTTGCAATCTGCTCTTACTGCTCAGGTACTGATACGCGACGGCAAGATTACTGAAGACCAGGCTATCGCCGGTTTGAAAAAAGCCGCCACCAAACACCAGACCCTTGAGCAATCACTGGTTGATACCGGCGCGTTTCGCACTCCCGACAAAGACAGCATCAAACTTGGTGACCTGGTCACTCAAGCCGGCCTTGTCACCGAAGGAGACAAAATCTCAGCCATTGAAATCGGCCTGGCTGAAAATCAAAAAATTGGCGAAGTATTCATTCAAACAGGCATGATTACTGCAGATGTGGTGGACGATAGCTTACGTCTGCAAGTAATGGTGAACAAAGGATCCCTCAGCGGTCTTCAGGCCGCCGACATTTTGCGTCAGGCGCATGCCCGCCACGTCTCAATCGACGCTATCATTGAGGAGCGTACTTCCCGTCAGGACGAAATTGCCAAAGTCACCACTGTGCTGGAAATACTCTTGCAGTCAGGTTCGCTCTCCGGTGATAACTTCAATCGCGCTCAGTCTTTAGCCAGGCAACTAAATGTTTCTATGGCCGAGATCATCGTCACTAAAGAAATGATCGATAAGCGTTTGATCAATGCCGCTCTGCAAGCTCAGACCCTTGTCTCCGAGGGTATGCTGAAGCCATCGGAATGCGCTGTGGCTGTGAAAAGGTGTCAGCAAACCGGTCGTGAATTGCACGAAGTTTTAAAAGATTTGCCTGCTGAGACCGCCGCTCCACCTGCCGCTCCTGCAAAAGACGAAGTTGAGAAAAAAGGTTGGATTGGCAATATCTGGAATAAAGTGACCAAAAAAGATTGATTAGTTTGACCGGCATTTTAGGGTGATTAATCATGGCCACATTTACTCTAGAAGAAATTCTTACTCTTGATGCTGCCCAGTTACATGGAGCGCCGCCGTCCAATAGCGAGTTTAGATTTAGTGTCTCCACCGATAGCAGAACCATTGTCTCCGACAGTGATCTCTATCTCGCTCTGGCCGGTGAAAATTTCGACGGTCATAATTTCGTTGCTAAAGCTTTTGAAAACGGTGCCTGCCTGGCTCTAGTTAATCAAGACAAGCTTTCGGCCGTGCTTGGCACCTTACCTGCAGCATGTGCCTCCACACTGACTGTGGTGGCAGTGCCGAACACTCTGGCCGCTTATCAAGGTCTGGCTCGCCTGCATCTGCGCCGCGTCAATCCGAAAGTTATTGCTATCACAGGTTCTTCCGGTAAAACTACAACGAAAGAAATGACCGCCGCGACAGTCAGTTCAAAACGCCTGCATAAATCATCAGCTAATGAAAATAATGAAATTGGCGTGCCCAAAACTATCCTGGCTATGGATGAAGCGACCGAAGTTCTGATTTTAGAGATGGGTATGCGCGGAATGGGGCAGATAGCCGAACTGGCAGCGTGCGCTCAACCCGATGTTGCCGTGATCACTTGTGCCGGCACGGCCCATATTGAACTTTTAGGATCACAAGAAAATATTGCCCGTGCCAAGTGCGAACTGGTGGCGGCCCTCGATCAAGAACGGGGTCTGGCCGTTTTAGGGCATGCTACCGATCTGCTGGTGCAGGCTGCCCGGGCGGTCTATCAGGGGCGTATAGAATGTTGTCCTGCCCTTGAAATCGTTAAGGTTGATCACTCAGGCACCACCTTTATAACATCAGAAAGCAAAGTGGAATTTTTTGTCAGTGCCCACGGCACGTTTTTAATTGAAGATGCCTGGTGCGCTCTTAAAGCGGCCAAAGCAGTGGGATTGAGTGACCAGGAGGCGGCAGAGGGTCTGGCAAAATTTAAGCCGGTGGAAGGGCGGGGTAACGCGCTTGTTTCGTCTCACGGCGCGGTTGTGGTCGACGAATCTTATAACGCCAATCCAGACTCGGTTCGCTGTGCCGTAGAAGCTATTCTTTCCAGGGCTTATCCACAGAGTGACAAAATTGTTGTATTAGGAGCCATGGCTGAACTGGGCGACTTCACTGAACAATTGCACCGCGAACTGGGCAGCTGGTTAAAAGATAAGCCACTCAGTCTTCTTATCACTGTGGGTGATGTAGCGGCCTTGATTGCTGACGGTGCTCGAGCCGCCGGCGGCAGATTTGAAATCAAGGCAGTAGCCAACCAAGAAGACGCCCTGGCGGCCTTGCAGGAGCGATTAGGCATAAATACTTGTGTCATGGTTAAAGGGTCTCATAGTACGAATCTAGACAGGCTTGTGCAAAAAATTCTCTAATAGAGTGCAAATTGAAATTGAGTACAGATTGAAATGACAAAATGGTTGACAGAACAAGAGCGACAAACTTTCACTGACGATGGCTTTGTCATTGTGCGCGGTATGTATGACGCCGCTGAGATTGGCAGATTTTCTGCCGCTATCGATGAACTGGCAACACGCAGCGACGAAATCGGCAATCATATGTGCTACTTCGAAGACAGCTTGCTCACGCCGGGTAAACGCATTCTCTCCCGCATCGAAAAATTTGTCGACCATCAAGCCGATCTCAATGAGATGGTCTATGCACCTAAAATGATTGGCCGGGCGAGCGAACTGCTCGGCGAAAAAGCAGTGCTTTTCAAAGAAAAAGTAAATTTCAAAATGCCCGGCGGTGCGGGTTTTGAAGCTCATCAAGACATTCAACCCGGTTGGGATGACTATTGCCAGTATTTTATTTCGGTGCTTGTTACCATCGACGACAGCAACGAAGCAAACGGCTGCCTTGAGCTTGTCAGTGGGCACCATAGGCGGGGCCTGATTGGCGAGCGCTGGAAGCCTCTCACAGGCGATCAGCTGGAAGGTCTGGAATTTGTCAAATACCCCATGAAACCAGGTGATGTAGCTTATTTTGATTGTTTTGTGCCTCACCAATCAAAACCAAATTTAACCAGTGTGCAAAGGCGCAATTTGTACTTAACTTACAACCGTCAGAGTGAAGGCGAAAGAAGAGAAAGTTATTTTGCCGACAAACGTAAAAATTATCCGCCCGATTTAGAGCGCGAACCGGGTAAGACTTATTCATTCAAAGTGTAGTGTGAAGTGAGCTTTAGCGGTAAGTCGGTCATTGTCCACCCTTTTGTTTTTGCAGCACTACCTGTAGTGCTGCTCTTTAGTTTTGCCAAAAGCGAGCTCTTACCTGAAGAAACATTATCGGCTCTAATGGCCCTTGAGTGCCTGGCGGCCCTTACTTTTGCCCTCGCCCTGGGCGCCTGGCGCAACGCCTGTAAGGCTGCCATTGCTGCCAGCTATTTCATGGTCTTACTCTTCACTTATCGCGTCTGGCAAATCACTTTAGAAATGTACTGGAGCGGCGTGGCTGAGGCGCCCTGGATTGCCGTAGCCTCGTTTCTTATCTTTATCGCTTTAATGCTGACCGCCTTTCTCAAAGGGCAATGGAATGTGCTGGGCAAGACTTTCAGCATCGATTTCGAGCGTCTCAACTCAGTACTTAACATAGTTTCGAGTCTTCTTCTGCTTTTAAATGTCGTGCCGCTCATATTTTATGAGATAGGGCAACAGCATCAGTTTGAGAGCGAACGAGCGCTCATGCAAAAGGCTCTCGGGCCAATCAAACTTGATCAAACTAAAGAAAAGCCGGATGTTTATTACATTATTCTCGATGGTTTCGCCGCCCCGCAAACGCTGCAAGACTTCTGGCAATACCGTGACCCGGGCTTCGGCGACTATCTCAAAAATAAGGGTTTCTATGTAGTGCCGCGAGCACTGAGCAATTTTGATCGCACTGAATTTTCGCTCTGTTCATCACTTAACATGAACTATATCAATGATATTCGTGACCGCAATAAAGGAGATGTGTCCGGCCTGGTATTCATGCGCCTGATTCAAGACTGTTCTGTGGTGCGGCTTTTTAAAGAGCTTGGCTACCGCTATGTAACGGTTTCTTCAGGGTCTTTTGGTACTGATCAAATTCTCACCGCCGATAAAGTGATTCGCAGCAACAGTGCCAACCACTTTTTCAGAGCCGTAGCTTATTGCACACCCTGGTGGTCCCTTGAATATTATTTTCCGCTTTTGCGTGACTGGTACGGCGATACCAGGTTGACCACGGGTACTGAAATGGCCGCCATTCTGGCAGAGAAAAGTCCCAAGTTTGTTTTTATTCACACAGATTTGCCCCACGCTCCTTATCTATTTGATGAGAACGGCCGGCGATTGCAGCTGCCACCGGGTTTAATACCAGATTGGCAGCCTCCAGCCAGCTATTTCAGTCAGTGGAAATATTGCGTTGCCCAGACAGAGCAATGGATAGACAAAATTATGGCAGCAAGCGGGGGCAAGGCCATAATAATAGTGCAATCAGATCACGGCTCCGGTTTGCGCATGAAGAAAACTACAGACTGGTATAACGAACGTATGCGCATTTTAAATGCCATTTATTTGCCCGGCAATAATGGCAATACAGGCGAGAACAGGCAAAATAATTTTTATGCCACGGCGACCCCTGTGAACACTTTTAGAATCATACTCAACAGATATTTTCAGGCCCAGCTGCCACTTTTAGACGATCAGTCGTATTGTGCGCCGGTTTGGGAAAAACCGTTTGAGTGGCAAGAGGTGACTAAACAAATTCACTTCGCAAAGGAGAGCAAATGAGACGGGTCTTTGTCGATATGTCGGTCTGCATTCTCCATCACGGACACATCAGGTTGTTGCAAGCGGCCCGCGGTCTTGGTGCCGACGTTAGTGTGGTTGTGGTGCTTACTACCGATGAAGAAGTACTTAAGCACAAGGGCTATCATTCAGAGTTGTCTTTCGAGCAGCGCAAAGAAATGCTATTGGCGCTGAAATATGTTGACGAAGTTTTGCCCGGGCCCTGGCAGATTACAGATGCATACTTGAAAGAGCATAAGGCCGACGCCCTTGTGCATTCTGGCCCCAATTTCAATGACGTCAGCGAGGTGCCCATGATTAATCTTGAGCGCACCGACGGTGTATCAAGCGAAGATATTCGCGCTCGCAGTGTCTATTCGATCGTGGAAAAACGCAATTCTATGAAATGCTTACTTACTCCAGGTCCTACTAATCTACATCCGCAAAATTTGCTTGACCTGACACCGGTATTTTCACGTGGAGACGATCACTATAGCGAAGTGACAAAACGAGTATTGGCGGCTATAGGCAAGCGCGCCGGCCAGACTGATATTGCCGCCATGCAAGGGTCTGCCACCACTGCCATCGAAGTAGCAACTAGCAATTTTCTTAAAGGCAATGTCGTGGTAGTTCTGTCTGGTTATTATTCTGAGCGCATGCTGGCTATGATCAAAATCAAGCAAGAACGGCTGGGGCTGGGTGAAGTAGTTGGCATTGACTACGAGCAGTTTATTGCAAGCGGCCAGGGTCTCAATAATTTTGATTGGCTGGTGGCCTCGTATACCGAAACTGCCGACGCCTTTCTGGCGGATCTGGAAAAGTTAAAGAGCATCGCCTCTGGTCGTAAGGCTAAATTGATGATTGATGCTACCGGTTCAATTAATCTTGAAGAAAATCATGAATTAGCCGACGTCAATATGTTCAGCTCGTGCAAAGGTCTAGGAGGACTCACCGGTGCCGGTTTTATCACTTACAACCAGAGTCTGCTCGATGATTTAAATGCCGTCCCAAAAGAATTTATTCTCGACCTCTTTACCTACATTGATAAAAAGACAACTTCGCCGGCCCATACTCTTTTGTCGCTCGACTCGGTATCAAACAATTTTGCCGCTAACGGCGCAAAAGTGCGCCAGGGTAAAGCCGCATTTATGGATCGCTATGGCAATAAATTGTTCCGAAGGGAAAATCAGCCCAATTTGTGTACTAAAGTAAAAGACGCAGACCTGCAAATTCCGGAGAACATGGTGGGCTATTCGCCCCGCACTGCTTCACCGGGGTGCCAGGTAGTTTGTCACCTTTTCGAGCAATTTCCCTCAAATCGCTCCACAGGCGCAGTCTACGATCTACTCTAATCAGCTTTGTGATTCAGCTTCGGCAGCCTCGGGTTCGGCGGCTTTGTCAGATGTTTTTTCTTTAGGATTAAGCTTGCGATCAACCTTAATCCAGCCGGTCTTCATGGAGAGCCAGACGCTGGCCACAAAGGCAACGGCCATCTGCATCATGAAGGCACCGGTGCCAATATCAAAATAGGCGTGGGCTGGGGCTGCCAGGCCAAAATAAGAGATTATGAGCAGGAAAAGCACGTCTGATAAGTGAAATCGTGCACGAGGGTTAGTTTTCATGGTAACTGTCCGGATAACAATAGGTTTTGACTCGGTGACACTCTGGTATGGACTAGATAGTTATACCCGTGCCTTATCTCTTACAGCTTACTAAAGGAACCATGCCCAAAAAAGTATACGTTGCCATGGCCGCTGATCTAATTCACCCCGGTCACCTGAACATCATTAAACACGCTCAGGCATTGGGAGATGTAGTAATCGGATTACTTTCCGACAAAGCGGTTTCTGCTTTCCACCGCCTGCCTTTTCTTACTTTCGAACAGCGCAAGCTAGTGCTGGAAAGCCTTAAAGGTGTAGACACAGTCATAGAGCAGGAAACACTCGATTACACTCACAATTTGCGAGCTCTTAAACCAGACTACGTTGTGCACGGCGACGACTGGCGAGAAGGGCCACAAAAAGAAACTCGCACAAAAGTGATTGAGGTTCTCAAGGAATGGCAGGGTGAACTTGTAGAAGTGCCTTATACCAGAAGTATTTCATCTCTCACTTTAAATGAGCAATTGCGCTCCATAGGCACTACGCCGGGCAACCGGATGGAGCGCTTTCGCCGGCTTCTGCAAGCGAAATGCCCGGTTCGAATAATGGAGGCGCACAGCGGTCTGACCGCTCATATCATCGAAAACATGTCTTTCGATACTGACGAAGCACACCTGGAATACGACGGCGTATGGCTTTCAAGTCTTACTGATTCGACGGCTAAAGGAAAACCTGATACTGAATATGTCGACAAAACATCGCGTATGGCTACTATTGCCGATATTTTAGAAAGTACAACCAAACCGATCATTTTTGATGGAGATAGCGGTGGGTTGACCGAACACTTTGTCTTTACGATTAGATCTCTCGAGCGGCTCGGAGTATCAGCGGTCGTCATCGAAGACAAAGTCGGTGCCAAACGCAATTCGCTATTTGACCCAGCTGACAACAATGAAGCGGTTCAAGACGATATTCCTAATTTCTGTCATAAAATCTCTGCCGCTAAAAAAGCGCAGGTGACAAAAGACTTTATGATTATCGCCAGAGTGGAAAGCCTGGTTTTGAATAAAGGCATGGATGATGCCATGGCTCGCGCGGAGGCTTATCTGGCTGCTGGAGCCGATGGTATAATGATCCATAGCCGCATTAAAGACGGTGCTGAAATCTTGGACTTTTGTAAGTTGTTCAGAAAGCTTGGTCATACTGCACCGCTGGTGGTGGTGCCGACAACTTATAATCATATTTCAGATCAAGAGCTGGCAGATGCCGGCGCTAATATCATCATTTATGCCAACCATATGTTGAGAAGCGCCTATCCGGCCATGGTCAAGACAGCGGAGACAATCTTAAGAGCCGGATGCAGCAAGGATGTAGAGAAAGATTTGATGCCGGTGAAAGACTTGCTCAGTTTGATCGAAAATGCCTGAAGTTAATTAGAGCGAGCAATATTTGTATGATTGATCCCAACGACTTTTTAACAGCGCTAAAGCGGGCCGGTGTTGATTTCGCGTGCGGTGTGCCTGATTCGCTCTTAAAAGAGTTTCTGTTGGCATTACAGTCAAGCAATCTGATAGAGCATCATATTGTCGCCAACGAAGGTGCGGCCGTGGCTCTGGCTGCCGGACACCAGATGGCCAGCGGTAAATTGCCCCTGATCTACATGCAGAATTCTGGTTTAGGCAACGCGGTCAGTCCGCTCATGTCGCTGGCGCACAAACGTGTTTATGCCATTCCCATGCTGCTAATGATTGGCCACCGCGGTGAAGCCGGCAAACACGATGAGCCTCAGCATCTGGCCATGGGCGAAGTCACTGTGCCAATACTTGCCGACATGGGCATCGATATATTTTCCCTCAATCAAGATTCTGATTTTGCCGCGCTCGTGCAAGAAGCTGCCGCCATGGCCCGGGAGCAATCGGGGCCGGTGGCAATTGTGGTGAGCAGCGGTACTTTTGTAAATGTAAGTGTAAGTTCAAGTGACTCTAAGAGTCAACCTGAAAGCAAACTGACTCTGACAAGGGAATTGGTACTAAATACGGTGCTGGATAGTTTGGCCGGCGATGAAGTGATTTGCTCGACCACCGGTTTTACTTCAAGGGAATTGAACGAGCTGCGCCGCGAGCGCGGCACTACCAATGCCGCCGATTTTTTCAATGTAGGAGCCATGGGACACGTGGCCCAAATTGCTCTAGGAGTAGCTCTAGCAAGGCCAGGCAAGCGCGTTATTGCCATTGACGGTGACGGCTCGCTAATAATGCATATGGGCTCAATGGCCGTGGGCGGTTGCAGCGGTGCTACAAATTTTTTCCACTTGCTGATTAACAACGGCATGCACGAGTCTGTTGGCGGCCAGCCCACAGTAGGACTGCGAACCGATTTCTGCGCTGTCGCCAGAGCCTGCAATTTCAAACAGGTAATAGCGGCAGACAACATTGAAACACTGATTGAGTGTCTCAAAGCTGCCGGGCAGCCCGGACCTACGTTCATGGAAGTGAAAGTAAGACCGGGAGCAAAAGAAAAGTTAGGTCGGCCATCGGACAATTTGCGGGGCGCCAGAGACGCATTCAGCGCTCATATTCAGAGCTGACTACTTGGACGGCTGTTCATGTTTTCCTAAGCAGGATTCGGTGCAGACGTGGTGGCCATCGGCCTCTTGAAGCGATTGCTTAGAGACGGGCTTTTGCCATTCTTCTTTGTTGATGGCTTTTTGCTCGGGTGTGGCCGCTGGTTTGCCGTCGGGGTGACAATAGTCAACTTTGTCGGGATCTTTGGCTGAGCTTTTAATTTCGCCGTCCGGCTTCACTTCAATATCCATAACCATGGCTCCCTTATATTGCTTTCTGTCGAGTTAAGACCGCTGCACTGTTAGAAAGTTCCTTTTCAGCTCGACTGTGTAAACGGGTAAATAGCAGGGTGAGTCTTTTGAGGAGACGCTTTTGCTCCTGTTACTTATCATCATCTTTGCCTGGGCTTTAGTGCTGGTTTTTGTTGCCTGGTTTGCGCTGAAAACCGAGTGCTCTTTTTTAAGTCGCGGTCCGCTCGCTGCTATCTGGCATAAGCTCTGGCATGTGACCGGAATTTGGGCGCAAAAACCGACGCTCTGTGCTCTAGCTATAGCTTTGACTGTAGTTGCCCTGCGCCTGCTGGCTTTGCCATTTCTGCCTGTGCCCGAGCCCAGAGTGCACGACGAGGTTAGCTATTTGCTGGCGGCCGAAACATTCGCCTCAGGGCATCTTACTAATGCACCCCACCAGTTGTGGCCGTTTTTTGAATTCGAGCATATCCTCGTCAAGCCGACATACATGTCGAAATATCCACCGGCCCAAGGCCTCTTATTGGCTTGCGGCATGCTCATGGGCCACAGCTGGATTGCCGTACTTTTAAGTTTTGGATGTATGTGCGCCGCTATATTCTGGATGGCTCGGGCCTTTCAACCCACCAGGTGGGCCATGCTGGCTGCACTTCTGCCACTAGCCTATCCTGGCATTGCCTCTTACTGGTGCAATTCTTACTGGGGCGGCACTATAGCGGCAAGCGCTGCAGCCCTTGTCTTTGGCGCCTGCGCCAGGCTGAGCCACGGCCTGACACTTCGAAACTGCCTCGTGCTGGCTGCAGGTATGATACTTGTTCTCAATAGCCGACCCTTTGAAGGTCTGGTGGCAGTGCTGGTGCCTCTCAGTTTTTTGCTCAACTGGCTTTTTGTCAGTAGGCGTGCAGAAAAAACAGCCGTGAAAATCACCGCAATCGTGGCACCGCTAGCGATACTACTTACAGCGTTTGCGGCAATGCTTTATTCCAATCATTGTATTACCGGCAGCGCACTCCAGCTGCCATATGCAGCTTACCACCGGCAATACTCGCGCCTGCCGCTCTGGCTTGGATTACCGCTGGGCACTGAACCACTAGTTTTCAACAACCCTCAGCTGCAGGCTTTTGCCTTAGACGAACTGCAAAAGTTCAATAAATTGCAAAGCCCATCCGGCTGGCTTGATTGTATGCTCAATGAGCGTTTGGTTACGGCTTTTAATTTCTTTATCGGTATCTGGTTTGTGCCGTTGGCTGGGGCCGCTTTATTGAGCTTGTCGGACAGGCGCATGCGAGTGCTCTGGCTCTCAGTTGCCGCCGTGACTCTCGCCCTTGGTACAGAGGTGTATTTTCAGCGTCATTACCTGGCACCGATGGCGCCACCATTATATGTTTTATTAGTGCAAGGCTTTCGTCATTTGCGTTTACTTAAAATGAAAGATTTACCAGTGGGTCTGGCCATTGCGCGTCTAATTCTGACGCTGATTTTTTTTGGATTTGTCTACGGCCTGGTGATTCTGCCCGAGACCGGAAAAAAACAAAGGGAGTTGTACCAGGCCTTTCCAGGGCCTAGAAACAAAATTATGAAGATGCTTTCGGCTCTGCCTGGAAAGCATCTTGTAATCGTGCGATATGCACCTCACCACGACACTGGCTGTGAGTATGTTTACAACAATGCTGATATTGACGCCAGCAAAGTTGTCTGGGCGCGCGATCTTGGTGCTAAAAATCACCAATTACTTACCTATTACCGTGTTCGAAAAGTCTGGTTCCTTCAGGCCGACGCTGCGCCAGAGCCACGACTGTGTGATTTTAACGACGCTGCTGTAGCGAAATAATATTTGCAAGTACTGACTTGTGTCTACAGATCCACGAACACTTTTCCGAAATCAACTCCAGCACAGTGAGTATTTTCGCTATTTTCTATCAGGCAAAGACTCAGGCATACTCAGCGCGGCGCTAACAAGGGCTGAGCCAACTATACTGGCGCCTGACATGAGAAGTGAAGCCGCCAGCGACAGCACTGTTGTGGGAGGTAACTGCGGCAGCCATTTAAACAGATAGGAGCTAACAAGAGTCGCGCCTGTGATAAAAACAACGACTCCGCACGCTAAAGCCTTTTCAAAATGAAATGTCTTATGCAACCATTCCGCTAAGGCACTATGACCGGAGAATCGCCGACTCCATGAATATGTTCGGGCGATCATACCTAGAGCAATTGACTGGCAGGATACTACCGTTATCACTGAGGCCGCAAAATTCAGGCCGATCAACGGTGGCAAAATATTTGCAAGTAATGCCACGTGCAATGCCAGCCCATTAAGAAGAAGCAAAGCAGCAGGGTAGAGAAAGACTTTGTCAGGACAATAGAAGAGCATCAAGCGAAGACTGCGCCAGCCATCAACGAAAGTGTTCAGTTTAGATTCGCCCTGGCGCGGTCCCAGCTTTGTGGCAACTTCGCACACAGACATCTGTGCTAAACCGGCATTAATGGCCAGCTCCAGATTGTATTCCATACCGGTACTTACCGGTGCGATGCGCTCGTAATTGCTACGTGAGAAAGCTCGCAAGCCGCAGCACACGTCACTATATTTGGTGCCAAAGAAGAAATTCATCAGCCAGGTCATAGCCGGATTGCCTATATATCTATGCAGGAATTTGATGTTGGCGCCACCATCTGCCAGAAAGCGGCTACCTGTGACGAATTCTTTTCCTTCATCTTGTAGCTTTTTAAGTAAAACTGGTATCAAATTGAAATCGTAAGTATTATCCGCGTCGCCCATGACAATAAAACGGCCATTGCTAGAGCTTATGCCGTGCATGTAAGCGTGACCGTAACCTACGAGTGGTTGATGCACGACTTTGACACCTAGACTTTCGGCAATTTGAACCGAAAGATCGCTAGAACCGTTGTCGCAGACAATAATTTCTCCAAAAAGCTTTTCGCTTTCAAGAACAAGTTGTATTTTTTCAATGCAGCTGCCTATGGTTGCTTCTTCATTTAGGCAAGGCATTACCACTGAGATAAGCGGTTCAGGATCCAATTCTTCGCATTTCGATGCCATTGTGTTTAGCACTTCTAGCCGCCAATTTATGCAGATTCGCCAGTGACGGTGACAATTACTTTCTGCAAGTGATCACATAGATAATCTGCGCAAATTTTCGGTTTAATGTCTTGAATAGTGCACTGGTGATTGTCTAAAAATTGGCAGGGATAAGATTGGTCAGCATCCATCAGTACGCGCAAAGCTGGAAAATGCTCAGGATTTTGCCATCTTGCGCGTTCAGGAAAAAGCTTGTGACCTTCCGGATACTCCACAAAGACTTCGTTGTATTTAGCTTCATCAGTTGGAGCTTCACTCATTTTAACCACCAGAATTGATTGATCTAATTGAAGTAGCCAATACTTAAATACCCAATATAGTCTAGTTTAGGTCAAACTTTTCACAACTGTAAAGCGCTCGTGCTCGCGAGCATAGAGGCTACCCGATAGTTGCCAGTCAGAGAACTGTGTTTCGTTAAAGAGCAAATGATTTTGATCGTGAGACTCTTTGGGCAAATCTGATACACAAACTGCTATTTTGGCCACTCTCATCATTTCGCTGATTGTTTCTTCGACGTAGGCTCTGTCAGGAAAATAGTGAAAAACACCGAAGGCGAATATATGGTCGATAGATTTGTCTTTGAAGAGAATATCGTTAGCGTCGCAGCGCAGGGCGCAAAATCTATTGATTTCAATGGCTTTCTTCACCATTGGCTCTGATCTATCAGTGCCGATATAAAGACACATGTCTTTCAAGTGTCTGCCCAGGAGGCCGGCTCCGCAGCCCAGTTCGAGCACTGTGTGTTCCGGTTTGATACCCATAATTTGAGTCAGGCGTACAGCCGCCGCTTCAGTGTCGATTTCGCGATAGCTTTCAAAACCGCTAATTTCTAAAGTGTCGGTGCTTTCGGTAGAGGCCTTGCGATCCCAGACTGCGTTCCAATCAAATCCCATTTTTATTGTCCTTTCTTACTCGGCCTCTGGCTTGCTCAGCAAGCTTAGTATATATTCTCCGCCAACCTGGCCTGCCTGCTGCCAGTTAGCCACAAGTTGGTCTCTCAGTTTTGGTACGGTGGCCTTAAACTCTTCTGAGCGCTCGAATAGTGATTCTATAACCCTGCTGGCGCCGGCTATCTGGTCTAAGTTAATAACCTCGCCCAGGGCGCTTCTAAATTGGGTCTCCACAGGCACCAGTGCAATCTTTGCCGCTTCTGGATTATCGATGCGCAGAGGGGTGTTGACGAGCAAAACAGGCCTTTCTGTAGCAAGAACATAATCGAGTGAAATGCTTGAATGGTCAGTAACGAGAATATCGGCCCGGTGCAGGCATTCCATAGAGGCCAGCTGTGTTTGTACGGTGATGTTATTGGATTTTGCCGCTAACTTAGTGATGGCATCCATTTTCTTTGCATATCGTTTGACAAATTCCGGATGGGGACGCAGCCACACCTCGAAGCCTGTGGTTGATAGCGCATCGATTAATGGCGCAGCACAGGCGTCAAAAATAGATGCGCGACCAAAAGGATCCCAGGTCGGCGCCACCAGACAAATTGGCTTAATGTTTGTTTGTTTGGCAAGTGGCCTTTCTGCTTTGAAAAGCTGATGTTCGCGATAAAGCCGCTCTACTAGCGGGTAGCCAATAACCGGCAATTGTTTTGGTTTTAAATTATAAATGCGCTCGGTTTCGCGTACTTCGTCTACTTGATATTGGCCAACACACAATAGTGAATCGTAATGATCAAACGCACCCAGCCGGTAACCTTGATGCACACTGGCGATACCACGAAAAGCGTAAACATGATGCACCGAATCTGGTGCACGCTTGACGGCACCCTTGTTTAAATCTGGATTGGCCATTATCAGAACTTTGCTGTCTAGGCGCGAGAACACTGCATTAAGTGTGTTCTTGATGAAAAACGGTTTGATGCGTTTTTTTTCGCTCTGAAAAATCGGATCGTTGGGGTCAGATGCAAGATAGCAAATCTGGTGCTGCGAATTTTTGAGAATATATTCTATATAGTCTTCATAATAGCGATATTGAATCGGGCTTTCACCATAGAAAACCAACTGCCTGACTTGTTTGTCCTCGGCAAAAAGCTTTTCCAGTTCTGAAAATTCTCTGGCTGTGTCACCGATAGATTTGATCACACCGGCCAGCATTTAGTTGTCCTTAATGATGTAACAGGGACGTGAGGCAAAAGGAAACTTCTGAATGATTACATCTTTGTCTCTAAAGAAATCATCGACGCCTTTGGTATCGCCATGTAAGCTGTGCCCGCCTGCATCTTCGCCGGCATAATTATCAAGTAAAACAATGCCGCCGGGCATTACTCTGTTCCAAAAATGTTCGAGCACACACTTTGTCGGTTCAACAAAATCGATGTCCACATTGAGCAAAGAAACTTTTAAACCGGGATGATCCTTTACGTATTTTGGAACTGTTTCAAGCACATCACCGGCGACAATTTCAAAATTTTTGATGTCCTGACGCTTGAGCACCTCTTCAAGCTGCTCTGGCGCAATAGAGCTGGGGCCGGCAGTGCTGATCCAGTAGTCGCGATACTCTTTGTCTTCGGCAAATTGCGTATCTGGATATTGATCGGAAAAGACGTCAAATGCGATAAGTTTGCTGGAAAAATAATTGCCTAAGAGTTCGCGAAACATGGCGAAACGTACAAAAGACGTGCCCTTGAACACACCGCATTCGACAATGGCACCGGGCACGTCCATCACCATTTTGTAGATTTCATAATGAGCGATTAGTTTTGCCAGGCGATCAACTTTCAAGGTCAGGTGGAAAAAAGTTTCGTAGTCATAAGAACTCTGCAGGGCAAAGTCAGGCATTTTGATCATGGCATCCTCGGTCAATAATCAGTGTGAGCATCTATCTTACCGCTTTTTAATCAGCGAGCGATGATGCCGGCAGCTTTCATCGCCAAAATTTGCTCGTCAGTGAGGCCAATTGATTTGAGCACCAGCGCTGTTTCAGCCACTGTATCGCTACATGACCAGTCATTGCCGTTGTTTTGTTCTTGACTGCTTGCCCGCTCAGACCTAGTTTGATTACGTCTAATCGGATTACTCAATTGAGGCACTTTGCCAAGCCCTTTATGGTCCATGTATGTCACGATGTGGCTCTGTCCTTCCGGTAGAAAATCGACAGCCTCACTGACTTTGTTCACCGGTGACACACAGCAATTGGCGTCTTTGAAGAGCTCCGCCCAATCTGCCATAGTTTTTGTTTTGATTACCGCAGCGATTTCTGTACTGAGAAATTCACGATGCTTGATAACGTCTTTTTCTGCCAAATCATTGCGATCAATGAGGGTGAGAAATTTGGTCCAAAATTCGGGTTCGACTGGGGCTACAGCCAGATAGCGGCCGTCGAGGCAAGGATAAACGCGATGATTCGGCAGAGCGTCCGGATACTTGGTATGAATCTCCGATGGATCAAGACCGAGATAGAGGCTCATGGTGCCTTTAACGCCCAGGGCCGATAGCGCACTTTCGAACATACTGATTTCAAGCTTTTTACCAATGCCTGTGTGTTCGCGCTCGAGCAAGGCGGCGACGACGGCCAGTGCTGCATAAGTCCCCGACATATAGTCTGAGACGAAGACTGCCGGCATCACCGGTGTGCCTTTCTCATCCTGGGTTTCATATAAAATTCCCGTCTCGGCCACAAAATTGAGATCATGACCAGGCCTTGCGCTCCACTGTGACTTGGAGCCGTAGCCACTGATGGAGCAATAAACCAGTTTGTTGTTAATCGCTTGCAGCGCTTCTGCACCCAGTCCAAGCCTGTTCATCACGGCAGGGCGAAAATTTTCAATTAATACGTCGGCGCTCTCGACCATTTTACAAACGGCCGACATACCGGCTTCGCTTTTCAGATCTATTTTGATGCGCTGTTTATTGCGGTGTAAGCTCCAGAAATAGAGGCTTTCACCATCTACTATCGGTGGCAGACGCTCGTTTAAGGTAGGCTCAAGGCGCTCGATACGCAGCACCTCTGCACCCATGTCACAGAGCAGAGTGGAGGCTATTTCACCAGGGAGCAGGTGAGTAAAATCAAGCACTCTTATATGGGCAAGCGACATTTGAGCCTCAATCTAAATGGTCAGCAAAAGGGCGCAGAATCTTCAAGATTATCTGCGCCCTCTAACTAATCTAAGTTACGTGTATTAGCCCATGTTCTCGATTAGAGCATTGGCAAATTCGCTGGTTTTCAGTTTGGTAGCACCAGCCATCAAACGCTCTAAGTCATAGGTGACTTTCTTTTGCATGATTGTCTTGCTGACTGATTCTGTAATCAAATCGGCGGCTTCAGTCCAGCCCATGAATTCAAGCATCATAGCGCCTGAAAGAATGACCGAGCCTGGGTTAATTACGTCTTTGTCGGCATATTTCGGTGCGGTACCATGAGTAGCTTCGAAAATAGCGCAATTGTCGCCAATGTTGGCACCTGGAGCCAAGCCTAAACCGCCGACTTGTGCAGCACAGGCGTCGGAGAGATAATCGCCGTTCAAGTTGGTGGTGGCCAGCACTGAGTATTCATCAGGTCTGAGCAACACTTGTTGGAACATGGAGTCAGCAATTCTGTCTTGCAATAGAATTTTGCCAGCTGGCAATTTGCCATCATGATCCGCCCACATTTTTTCTTCGGAAATTATTTCTTTGGCGAATTCTTTTTCGCCTACCTGGTAGCCCCAGTCTCTAAAGGCGCCTTCAGTGAATTTCTGAATGTTGCCTTTGTGAACCATAGTCACTGATTTCTTACCGCGAGCAATGGCGTATTCAATTGCTCTTCTAACCAGGCGGTCTGAACCAAATTTGGAAATTGGCTTGATGCCGATGCCTGATTCTGGACGGACAGTTTTGCCGTGCTTAGCGCAAAGATCGATGAATTCTTGAGCTTCAGGCGATCCGGCTACGAATTCGATTCCGGCATAGACGTCTTCAGTGTTTTCACGGAAGATTACTACGTCGAGTTTTTCAGGTGATACCACAGGGGATGGCACGCCCTTAAAGTGACGCACAGGGCGTATGCAGCAGTAGAGATCAAAGATTTGACGCAAGGCCACGTTTAAGCTGCGTATACCGCCGCCAACCGGGGTGGTCAAGGGCCCTTTGATGGCAACACCGAATTCTTTCAAAGCGGCGATAGTATCTTCAGTCAACCATTCGTCAAAATTATCTTTTGCTTTTTGTCCGGCAAAAACTTCGAACCAGGCAATCTGGCGTTTGCCGCCATAAGCTTTAGCCACGGCTGCGTCGATAACGCGAACGCTGGCCTTCCAGATGTCACGACCGGTTCCGTCCCCTTCGATAAAAGGAATGATTGGCTTGTTTGGTACAACGGGTTTACCGTCTTTGAAGGTAATCTTTTCGCCTTGTGGAACGGTCACGCCGTTGTAGGTCTTGTCTATCACTTGTCCCATGTCTCTCCTTCGCCATATACCTGGTCTTGCATCTCTAAAAAGACTAACAGCAGACTGGCCATAGGCTTAAAAGGATCAACATTTACTAATTGTCCGCGGCACATTGGTTCATTTAGGGCCCGGGTTGCCAATAGCGCAAGGCTCTTTCTGGTGGCAAAATTAGATTTGGGCTGAGGTGCTGACTATTTTTCGCCATTTGCGTGTACTCTATAGCCAGTAGTAGCGCCATTTAATAAGGTAAGACCGTGCTCGAAAAAACATCGGCAACTCCTATTGGCTATCCTTCACATCGAATCAAAGCCGCATTTCTTATATCTAGTTTGTGCATGACTTTATATACATCTGGGTTGCTACCGTCTGGTGCACAGAGCAAGGCAAAAGTCCCTGACTCAAAAACTATTCAACCGGCAAACCAGCCCGCCGATGTGATTTTGATGGCCAAGGCCCGGAGAGCGGAAAGCGACGATCGTTATGATGTTGCTTGCGATTACCTTTCTCAAGCCATTGCAGTCAACCCCAAAAACGCTGATGCACACTATTTGCTGGCTCTATTTAAAGGACGGCAAAACAACTACGACGTTTCCATCGATCACGCTAAGAAATGCCTTGCTTTGCGGCCCAATTACGCACCGGCCCATTCAGTTCTTGGTCGCGCTCTGGCCGGCAAACGCAATCTCAATGATGCGGCTGTCGAATTAAGTGAAGCGGTGAGACTTGATCCTACTAACGCCACATCCTATTCGAATTTGGCGGCCGTTAAGGGAATGCAGGGCGAATATCAAAAATCGGGTGATATATACAGACAGGCTTTGAAGATAGCTCCTACCAACCTTACGGCCCACCTTGGCCTGGCTTCGGCCCTGGGCAAACTAAATGACAAAGCCGGCCAAATTGAGGCCTGTCGTAATGCCGTCAAAGTTGCCCCTAAAAGTTCAATTGCTCACGGCCGTTTAGGTTATGCTTTGACTCAAAACGGTGACACCATGGGTGGTGTTTCTGAAGTAGTTAAGTCAAATTTTCTCAGAGTACAAGAGTCGTGGAATGATTTTCTCGGCATGTTTCTTACTGCCTGGGCATCAGTCTTCTTGGCTTTCGCAGCCATTTTTGCCGTACTTTTCGCCGGCTCAAGGTTTAAACCCCAAGAAGGCGAAGTTGTTTTAAAATCGTTCTTTCTTACTTTCTATAAAGACAAGCCAGGCAGATTTGTGGTAACTGATACTCGCATCGTCTTTGTGCCGGAATCTTTCTCGGCCTGGTTCGGCGCTACCAGAGTCAGTATACAACGGCCTCAAATTGAATCGATAAATTATTTGAGCACTGTCGGTGGTGGCACGGTTTCTATTCTCACACGTGATAAAAGTGTTCATCAATTCCGCATGCCGTTGTTGGTCTTAGATCCGGTGCGCAGTCTACTCGTCAGTCAGGGGCTAACGGCCCCAGATCCTCTAGACATGCCTGCTGCTACCAGCGAAGTGGTTAAAGCCGAGCCTGCTAGTGATGAGATAAAAGTTGAGACTAATGTTGATGTTATAAATGCAGAGATTGACATAAAAGACGTTAAAAAAGACAGCGAGAATAGCTAGATGAGTGTAATAAAAAATGTACTCGGCACCAATCTCGAGCCCTGTTGTCACAACCCTGTAACGGGCTTTTTTCGCGATGGATATTGCTCTACAAGCTCTGAAGATCACGGTGTGCACACAGTTTGTGTCGTGATCACAAACGAGTTTTTGCAATATTCGAAATCAAAAGGCAATGATCTTTCTACGCCAAATGAAATTTACGGATTTCCCGGCTTGAAGGCAGGCGACGCCTGGTGCCTTTGCGCTGCTCGCTGGGCCGAAGCTCTGGAAGACGACAAGGCACCCCAGGTTGTATTGGCTTCTACTCACGCTCAAACGCTTCAGTTTGTCACGTTAGAAGAGCTCAAGGCTTATGCCGTTGAACTGCCGAAGAAGAAATAAATAGCTGTTGGAATAGAATTGCTATGGTAGGCACAGCTTTTGTTTAGAGAAGCTTGTCGAACTATGAAATGGTCTTATGTATCAGTGTACGTAAATATGTATATACGTATGAACATGTATTCGCACATTCGTAAAGTCGTTAATTAAACAGTTCAAGCATTCGACTTGTTGACTAGTCTACCGATTGAATTGTTAAAGGGACGACAACTTGAATATCTTGTATTTTAAAATAGAGGAGAAGGCATGGCAGTACTGGAGTAAATTGATAAATTAATCGGGGACATATTGGTAGACAACCAGACGCCAGACATCCAGCAAACCTGCTCATGTCTCTCCTGAGTTCAATAACGCTATTAATGCCGGTGCTAAAGAAATTTCAGGCACCACCCTTTGCTGTGCCCAGCTCGGCTTTTCAGTAATGTTGATGCGTACTGTGGTGAAACGCACCACATGCTTCTTTTTGACGCAGGCCCTGAGGCAGCGGTTTTCCTTCGCAATTGTGAAAACTTGGGAGTAACTCTTGATGACGTAGAAGAAGTGGCTATCTCTCATGGCCACTGGGATCACATGGGTGCACTGCTAGGGGTAATGAAGAAAATAACGGCTGGTGGTCGCCGGGTGAAGTGAGCGATGAGCGCAGTTTGCTCGATAATTATTTCTATCTCAGTGGCGAAATAGCTCGAGTCACCACGTTCGAAAAGGGACGGCAGGATCATCTGGGCCGCGTGTCAGAGCACGCACCATGGCTTCCTGACCCGCTGCTGATGGACGAGCGTTATCTAGCAGTGCACGTCAAGAACAAAGGGCTGATTGTCTTCAGCTCTTGCTCGCATGCCGGCATTGTAAATGTTCTTTTCGGTTTGCAGGCCAGGTTCGCCGGCATTCCTATATATGGATTAATCGGAAGCTTGCATCTGGTCGACACTCTGGAAGCGATTATCCCTGACACCATTGAGCATTTTAAATCATTTTCGCTAAAGGAAATAGTACCGGCACACTGTACCGGTTGGCGCGCACAATGTGCTCTTATCGAGGCCTTTGGTGTAGATGTGGTGGTACCGTCGGCGGTGGATAGTCGTTATACCTTTTAGCCAAGGGCTCGCCAGGCGATTTGCTGGTCTATCGCGGTAGGGAGGAGGGTTGCCCCTCCCCACCCCGCACAGATCCGGACTAGCGGCTTTCCCGCATCCGGCTCCTACCTTAGGTCTTGACGCGAAAGCGCTCTAGTGGATAGGGATGAGTAAT
>Ga0209181_10000425_pt1 | contig 77924 bp, 74 predicted proteins | sample MAT05_FD_187208 | JGI IMG/M metagenome (GOLD analysis project Ga0209181, IMG submission 187208) | Freshwater microbial communities from Lake Fryxell liftoff mats and glacier meltwater in Antarctica - MAT-05 (SPAdes) (version 2) | ecosystem: Environmental > Aquatic > Freshwater > Ice > Liftoff... | reverse complement strand
CTTGTCGCGCAGCTTCACCAGAAACGCTTTCTTGTCGTTCCACTCGTCGAGCTCGTAGCGGCTGGTCGCGTCGACACCGAGGCCCTGCTTCTTGTCGAACCGCTTCCACAGAATTCCCGCCACCGTGATGCGCTGCGCGGGCACTGGCTCTTCGCGCTCGAGCATCGAGGCCATCGTGACGAGCTGGTCGAGCGACCGGCCTGAGCCCTGAATCTCGGTCTTGTACGGGGTGAAGAAGCGTTCGCCAAAAGTGTCCAGCTGCCGCTGAATGAGCGCGTGCAGGTCGACCCCCGCAACCGGCACCTGGTACGTCTCGGGGTACAGGTAGCCCTCGAGCGTCTTTTCCGGCAGCGGAAACACGGCGCGGAACTTCAGCGGCTCGCTGGCGGCCTTGATGAAGTCGCCCGGCTTGCACCACCCCTTCTCGACCAGCGCCTTGTCGATGTCGCGCAGCCGCCACCCTTCGATGACCACGAAAGGCACGTCGTCCGGAATCGGCACGCCTTCGAGCGCAGTCGCAAGCTCACGCATCGTCATCCTGGCGCTGACGAGGTGACGCCCCGCCTTCGCGTTCATCACGCCCCGCTTCCACAGCAGGTATCGCCACGCGTTCGCGTCCTTGATGAGCTTGGCGGTGACGAGCTGCGGCCCGAGGCCCCGCGCGGTCGTGCCCCTCGCGACGGTGAACTCGACGTCAGGAGAAGAAGGAGCGCCGAGCGGCGTCGTGATCGCGCGCTCCATGAACAGATACGCGCCGCCGATTCCCACCCCCGCGAGCACAGCCAGCACCAGCAGCGCCACCCCTGCTTTCTTCATCGTTTCTCCGCGCCAGACGAGTCGGCCGCAAATCCCACGAAACGTCCATCATGCGCGAGGCTGATGTCGAGGTTCACTTCGAGCCCGTCGCGAAAAAGCCTCGGCGGCCCGAACCCATTCCAGCTTCCCAGCGTGGGCTCGCGGTGAATGGTGAGGCCCGGCACCTCGAGCCGGCGAAGGAGCAGTTCGCGCGCCGCAGCGCTCGCGTCCTCGCCCGCGGGGCCGGTTCCAGAAACGGGCGTCTCGTCATCCGTCCACGCGATGGCATGCACGCACGGACCTTCGACGTCGACGCGCAGCCAGAGCACCTGGTGGTCGTAGCTCACCGAGCGCAGGTCTGCAGAGACGACGAACCGCCGGTGCGCGAACACCAGCGGCCCGTTCTTCGAGAGCGCCTTGAACGCCGCCTCCTTCGCGGCGAACAGGCTCCACAGCAACCGCTTCGGGTCGTCGCTCGCCGCCATCAACTGAAGCTCAGGAGCGCTGCACACGCGCGCCACGAACCTCTCACGCTGGTGGGTCTGCGCGATCGCTGGGTCGTCGAGATCGACGACGTCATTGCCGACCCTTCTCACGGCAGGCGAAGAACCAGCAACTAGGCCTTGGTCTTCAGAATCAGAGAAACGGCGTCGCCCACCGTCTTCACCTGGTCGGCCGCTTCATCCGTCACCGCGATGCCGAAGGCGTCTTCGATTTCCAACACGATGTCGACGAGCCGGGCCGAGTTGACCTTGAGGTCTTTCAGAATCGACGTGTCCATCGAGATGGTGGTGAGCGCAGTCGGGTTCTTCACGAACGGACGCAGGATATCGACGACCTTTCCCATCACTTCTTGCTGTTCCATGACTACCTCTTGGGTGTGCGCTGCTGCTGATTAGAACTTCCGGAAAATGACGCAGCCGTTGACGTCGCCAAACCCGAAGCTCGCCTTGGCGATGATCTCGAGGTTGGGCACCTCGACGGTGTGATGCGGGATCCGGCTGGCGAAAGCGGTCAGCGACGGGTGCAGGTCGTCACAGTTGATGCTGCCGTGCACGAAGCCGTGGTGAAGCTCGAGGATGCTGGCGACGCACTCGATGCCGCCCGCCGCTCCGAGCGCGTGGCCGATCAGCGACTTCGTCGAATGAATCAGCGGCATCTTGTCCGGAGCAAGCCCGAGAGCCTTCTGCCAGTTGGCAACCTCATGCGGGTCGGCGAACGTCGCCGTCAGGTGGCCGTTGATGGCGCCAATCTGCTCGGGGCGAATGCCGGCCATCGCGACTGCGCCCTGGATGCAGCGCTGCACGCTGGTCGGGTTCGGGGCCGTCATGCTGCCGCCCATGCGGTGACCGCCGCAGTTGACGAAGCCGCCCAGCACTTCGGCGTAGATGCGGGCGCCGCGTTCTTTCGCGCTGGTCAGGCTCTCGAGCATCAGCACGCCTGCGCCCGAGCCGGGAATGAAGCCGGCGGCGCTCGCGCTCATCGGCCGCGACGCTTCAGTGGGGGTGGCGTTCTTGGTGCGGTTCAGCACCTTCATCGCGTCGAAGCCGGCCCAGATGTACTTGCTGTGGCCTTCCGAGCCGCCCGCGAGCATGCGCTTGGCGCGGCCTTCCCGAATGCGGAAGAACGCGTCGACCACGGCCTCAGTGCCCGTGTTGCACGCGCTTGAGTTGGTGGTGACCTGGTTGCCGAGGCCCAGCAGGCCGGCGACGCGGGCGCTGTTGCCGCTGGACATAATCTGCTCGACCATCGTGCTACCGAGCCGGTTCACTTTCCCCGCGTCCGTCTTCGGGGCCAGCTTCTCGGCGATGGTGTCGATGCCGCCGATGCCGGTGCCGATGATGGCGCCGGTGTCCCAGTCAACCTCGTCGAGGTCGGCCGGCTTGCGTTCAAGCCCCGCGTCCTTGAACGCGTCGAGCGCCGCGATGGCCGCGTAGATCATGTTCGGGTTCATCGCGAGCAGCTCTTCGTCGGTGAGGTACACCTTCTGCAGCGTGTCGACGTTCTGCGGAATGCCGCCCACCTGGCAGCCGAAGTTCGCGTCGGCGAGGTGCTGGTGAAACGCAATGCCGCTCTTGCCTTCGCGCAGCGCGCCGGCAAACGCCGCGAGCCCATGCGCATTCGGAGCGAGCACACCCAGCCCCGTCACCACCACCCGTTCAGAAGTTGTCACGGCTCACTCCCATGCCTGCAACGGTGCCTTTGGCGACGGGAGTTCCGTCGGCCAGCGTCAGCACCACGTTCGATTTCAGCTTTCGCCGCCGCCAGAAAATCTTTTCTGCCGTCACGCGCACCGTGTCGCCCGGCTTCACGACGCGCTCGAACTCGACCTCGCTGTCGGTGAACAGCGTCACCGTCTTCGCGACCTCGGCCTTCGGCAGCTCGAGCCCAAGCAGGTAGATGCCGAGCGCGACGAGGCCCGTCTGGCACATCGTCTCGATCAAGATGACGCCGGGGGTCACCGGGTTGCCGGGGAAGTGCCCAGCGTAGAAGGACTCGTCGGCCCGGTAGGTGTACTCGCCGACCGCGCGCGTGTCGGTGAGCTCGATGAGGCGATCGATGAAGCGAAAGGGCTTCTGCTGAGGGATGAGCTCGAGCACTTCGGCCGAGGTGAGTGAAAACGCGCTCACGCCCCTTGTCCTCGGCTCGCTTCGCTCCTGTCCATGATGCCGCCCACGCTCTTTTCGGACTTCTTCGGGTAGTCCGGGTAGGCGATGCCCTGGAACATGCCGACCTTCGCGTCTTTCACCAGGTAGATGAGCTCGCCGTCGACGAGCACCTTCGCGCTGCCGACCGCGATCGCCGAGCCCGATTCTTTGAGCAGCGAGAAGCGGCGAATCTCGACCTCGTAGCGAACGACCTTGTTGTACGGGCGAATCTGGCCCGAGAACTCGACCTCTTTGCAGCCGAGGGCGCGGCCAGAGCCGGGCGCTCCGTTAGCGGCGCAGTAGAGGCCGACCAGCTGCCACACGGCATCGACGCCGAGACAGCCGGGCTGCACCGGGTCGCCCCGGAAGTGGCACTGAAAGAACCAGTCGGTGAGGTGAATGTCCTGCTCGCCGACGATGTGGCCGCGCGCGCCATTGCGGGTCAGCTCGACCACGCGGTCGACCATCAGCATCGGAGGCGCCGGCAACCGGATGAACTCGGGCGGCGGGTCGTCGACCAGGTTTCCCTGCGAGAGGCCGAACAGGTCTTCCTTCGAATAGGTGCTGCGCTCGATGAACTCGGCGTATTTCACTTCAGGCCCCCACGTCGATCTGCAGCCCCGCCCAGGTCAGCCCCGAGCCCACGACCACCAGCACCACGCTGTCGCCGTCCTTCAGCTTGTCCCACGCACCCGAGAGGACGCTGGGCGCTCCGGCCGCGCCGGTGTTTCCGAAATCGAGCACGTTGTGGAAGTGGTCGGCCGGGTCGATTGCCGCGCGACGAATGACGGAGTCGAGCATCAGCCCGTTCGCCTGGTGGCCGATGAACTTCACCGCCCCGCCCGTCTGGGCGACACGTGCGCGCGCAGCTGGCAACAACTGCTGAAGGCAGTGCAGCGTGGTCTTGATCGCGAACCGCTGCACCGCGCTGCCGTTCTGCGCGAAGTGGCCGAAGTTCGGCACGGTCACCTGGCCCCAACCAGCGGGCGACGAGCCGAGCATCGTGTTCACGATTTTGAGGCGCGACTTCTCGGTGCTCGAGACGACCGCCGCGGTGGTCGCGTCGCCCCACAGCACCGCGGCCGAACGGTCTGCGTAGTCGACGACGCGGGTGGTGTTCTCGGGGTTCACCACCAGCACGAACCTGGGCAGTGGGTTCATCGCGGAGAGCAGGTGAAGCTGCGCGCCGAAGCTCGAGCACGCCGAGTTGATGTCGAGCGCCGGCGCCTCGATGCCAAGCGCGTTCGCGATGCGGCACGCCTCGGAAGGAATCTGCATCTCGGGCGAGCAGCCCCCGGCGATCACCATGCCGATGTCAGAAGGCTTGAGGCCCGCGCGTTCGAGCGCGGCGAGCCCCGCGCGGCGGCCCGTCTCGACGTTGTTGTAAAGCGCCGCTTCCTGCCCCGCGCGCACGTCGGCGTTGCGGGTGGTGCGGATGTAGTCGATGGGCAGCACGGTGCGGCGGGTGCGAATGCCGACGCGTTCGACGATCCACTCGTCGCTGGTGCCGATGTCGAGCTGCTCGAGCAGCTTGTTGTCGATGACGTTCTCGGGGTGGAAGTGCCCGACGCTGTGAAGGTAGAGGGCGCTCATCCGGCGATTCTTTCTCCGCCGTCGCACACCAGCAGGGCGCCGTTCACCCAGCGCGCTTCGTCGGTGCAGAGCAGGCTGATGAAGTCTGCGACGTCGGAAGGAAGCGTGAGGCGCCCCAGCGGATTCTTCGCGCGGGCGTCGGCCTTCATCCGGTCAGCACCGGGGATGAGCCGCAGCGCGGGGGTGTCGGTGACGCCCGCCTGCACGATGTTCGAACGGATGCCGTACGGCCCGAGCTCGACGGCGAGCGCGCGAGACACCGACTCGAGGGCGACCTTCGCCGCCGCCACCGCCGCGTACCCACGCCAGGCGATCTCATTTCCTTCGCTGGTCATCCCGATGACGCGCGCGTCTTCGGCGAACAGCTTCCGCGCCAGCACGTCTTGCGTCCAGGTCACCAGGCTGGTGCCCATGCTGTGAACGGTGCGGGCGAAGTCTTCTTCTTCGAGCACCGCGTCCGAGTCGGACACCGGCACGTCGAGCAGGCCGGCCAGCGCGTCGGCCTTGCCGGTGGAGAATGCGCCGCGAATCGCGTCAGCGAGCACGGTGCGATCAAGCCCCAGCTTCTCGGCCAGCAGCGTCGTCGATACGTCGGGGGTCCCCTTCGGCGCGGCGATGGGCTTCAAGTTGCCAAACGCGATCGAGTGCATCAGCAGGCGGACCTTGCCGGTGCCCTTCATCGCGGTCGCGAGCGCGTCCAGCGACGTCTGCCGGCCTTCCGTCGACAGCGCGTCGAGGTTCAGCGAGAGGAAGCCGACCCCGGCTCGGCGAAGCGCTTCGAACTTCGGCTCGATCGCCCCCATCGCGCCCTTGCGGTCACGGTGGATGATGGCGACGTTCATGCCGTGCTGGGCAAGCTTCTGCGCGGTGGCGAGGCCGAAGCCGCTCGAGCCTCCGAGAATCAGCGCCCAGTGGTTCGAATCAAAAGTCAGGCTCACGCGGGCAACCCCTTCTCGACGGACTTCACGTTCAGAATCGAGGTCACGTCGCGGCCCAGCGTCTTGAAGAAACCGCGCAGCGGGCGGTTGGGGCCGACCTCGTAGATTTGCGTCGCGCTGGCAGCGAGCAGCTTCATGTTGGAGATCCAGTCGACCGCGCCGCTGATCTGCTTCGTCAGGCCGTCGATCAGCGCGGGCAGCTGCCCAGTGTGGAAGGCGCCGGTGAGGTTCGAGGTGACGGTGGTCGCGCGTGATGGGTTCAGCTTCGGGCCGGCCGCTTCGAGCTCGGCGCGGAAGGCGGGTTCGATGCCGCGCATGAGCCGCGAATGGAATGGGGCGCTGACGTTGAGCGCGACGACCTGGTGCTCGACGCCGGCGAGCAGCTCGACGATGCGGGCGCTGGCGCGTTCGACATCGGCCGCGGCGCCCGAGAGCACGAGCTGGTTGGGCGAGTTGCGGTTGCCGATGTCGACCTGCAGGCCAGCGAGCACGGGAGTCAGGTCACGGTCGGCGATCTGATCAGCGATGACGGCGGCCATCGCTCCGGTGCCCAGCGGCACGGCCTGCTGCATCAGGGCGCCGCGGGTGCGTACGAGCTTGACGGCAATGGCGAGGGGGATGACGCCGGCCGCACAGAGGGCGGTGTACTCGCCGAGGCTGTGCCCGCCGTAGCAGTCGGCGGTCAACCCGTGCTCGGCCTGCAGCGCGCGGATCATCGCGATCTCGGCGGTCAGCAGCGCGGGCTGGGTGAACTCGGTCTGGTCGAGGCGCGGGTCCTCTTCGAAGCAGAGCGCCGCCATGTCGAGCCCGGTGGCCTCGCTGGCCTCGGCGAACACCGCGCGCGCAGCCGCGTAGCGCGTGTGGAAGTCACGGGCCATGCCGGGTTTCTGCGAGCCCTGTCCGGGGAAGACGATCGCGGTGGTCACTGCTTGGCGCGAGTAGCACGTGAAATGTCACGGGTTGACCACAATCAAAGGTGCCGCGCCTCGGCAGAACGCCTGTTGATCCGCCCAGGGTGGTCAGCATTTGAAGCGGGTCGCGCCCGAGGGTCAGCGGGTCCGCTCGCGGACTGTGCTTCGCGGGTGAGTAACGAGCCGATTCCTGAGTTTATCGTTCGCCTGCTTTGGGACGTTGAGGGGAGCTCCGTCGACCTCGATCGAGATCGGGCGCTGGTCTTCGAGAGGGTCATGACTCGAGGGACGTGGGAAGCGATGCAGTGGCTGCGTCGCCGGTACCCTCGAGAGCAACTGGCTGCTTTTCTGCAAAGTGCCGGCGCTCAACGATTGTCCGAGCGAGATCTTGCGTTCTGGGTCCTGGTCTCAGGCGCCCAGGTTCCGGCGCGCTCAGAGGGCGGCCGTTCGACGTGGGGGCGGCGGTGACCGAAGGAATCACAGCCGAACAACGAGCCGCGCTCGTCGCGCTGTCTGGTGTGCTCGACGATGGAAGCTATCTGGCCGGAGGGGTCGCGATCGCCATTGAGCTACGCCATCGAATGTCTCTCGACCTGGGCGCTGTTCGTGAGGCACGACTTCGATGCTGATCGCCTTGCAGAACGACTTGCCTCCGCCGTCCCATCTCTTCGCGTCGTAGGCCGTTCGCCAGGTACCCTTCATGCGGAAGTGCTGGGCGTTCCGGTCAGCATTCTGAGGTATCGATATCAGCTGCTGTTGCCAGTGCGCACGCTCACCGGTTTTCCCGTCTGCGTTGCTTCGCTCGAGGATCTCGCTTGCATGAAGTTGTCAGCGATCGCTGGCCGCGGCGCTGCAAAGGACTTCTGGGACCTCGACGAACTGCTTCGACGAGGAATCGCCGGTGGCGACCTGCCTTCGGTGCTCCACCTCTATCAACGCAAGTTTCCCACCGAGGATATCGGTCATGCGGTTCGAAGCCTTGCGTACTTCGGCGATGCGGACACAGCGCCGCTTCCACGCGGGCTCACTTCCACGCGATGGGCGCAGCTCAAAATCGACATCGCGGATCGCGTGAAGCGCCTGTGATGGGTTCGGGTCGCCAACAGTTCGACTTTCACGCCGACGCTTCCGGCCCGAGGCGCTCATCTTCCATCGCCTTGAGCTTGTAGATGACCTGCCGTGACAGGTCGCGCGCGCCGCGCATGCCTTCGAGGTCCGTCTTCGGCTCGAGCACTTCGACCTTCAGCACCACCGTGTCTCCGTACGGAGGCACCGCGCTCATCCTCTGCTGCCGCGTCCCGCGCAGGTAGGCGCAGAGCACCTGCGGCTTTTCCAGATCTTTCAGGATCTGCCCGATGCCGTAGGTGACGTTCGGCGGGTCGATGCGCCCGGTGCGGCTGCGCGTGCCTTCAGGAAAGAGCGTGCAGACCTCGCCGTTCGAGACGAGCCAGCGAATCTTGTTCAGCACGGCCTTGCGGTGCGCGTCGTCGCCGCCGCGGTTGATCGGCACCGTCTTGCCGAGGAAGACGATTGGCCGCAGCCAGAAGTTGCGGTTGAGGTGCTCGATCGCCGCCACGTTCCACGAGAAGCGATCGAAGTGCAGCAGGTACTCCCACAGCGGCGCGAAGGCCCAGTGCAGGTACGCCGAGTCGACCATCGTCAGGTGGTTCGCGCAGATGAGCGTCGGCCGCCCCGAGGCGAGCGCCGCTCTGTAGATGCGCCGCGCTTCCTCGACGCCCTGGATGCGGTTGTTGCGCAGCACGCGCATCACGAAGACGGAGCACGGCCCGACGATCGCGAAGAACAGCCAGCCGATGACGCGCTGAAAAATCAGAAAGACGCGCGCGGCGAGGTTGAGGCGAATCGGAGCCATCGGAAGCCGTCAGCCTAAAACGCGAACCCTGCGTTGAGGTCGACCTGTGGGTGGAAGCGGCCGAAGCTCTGGCCTTTGGGAAACGAGCCGGCGGCGTACTGGAGGCCAGCTCCAACGGCGAGGTGGACGTGGCGCCAGGGAAGCCAGGCCCAGCCCGCGCTGGCTCCGCCGGCGTAGACGGTGCCCTGCAGCTTCTCGCCGAGAAAGGTGCCGTTCGCGAGGCCTCCTTGAAAGAAGGGCGACAGCCAGAACCCGGTGGGCGCATGCGCGGCGGGATAGACGAAGAGCCGCAGGCGGCCGACGACGCCGGCGAGGTCTTCGGGCGTGCCGTCAGCGACGTAGGTGGCGCTGTGCGTCCACGGAACGTAGAGCGAGGCCGTCAGCTGCACCGCGAGCTGCGCAGTGACCGTGCGCTGGTACCCGACGCCCACGACATGAAGGCCGACGTCCGCGACGACGATGTTGTTGGGAGAAGCGGCCAGCAGCACCGAGAGCAGGACCATGCCCGAGGTGTATCAGCGCGTTAGCCTTCGCGGGTTCCGCCGTCACGGGGCGCAGCTGGAATTCTTCGCGGCGGCACCACCACCTGCGTCGGCAACGGACAGCGCGTGCAAGGCCCCCGCAGCGGGATGTTGAGCGTGCGGCCGATGCGAAGGTTGATGTTGGTGAGCCCGTTTGCGCGCTGAATCAGCTTCACGCCGCTGCCGTACTTCATCGCGAGGTGCCCGAGCGTGTCGCCTCCCCTCACCCGGTGGATGACGAAGTTCTCGTCTGACCGCCTGGCGAGCAGCGGCTGAATGCGCCACCCGAGCTCCTGCGAGCGGGCAGAGAAGAAGCGCACGTGGAAATGGTCTCGGTGGCGGCGCACGTGCTGCAGCAGCGAGCCGCGGCCCGCATTGAAGAGGCTGTCGAGCCAGTCGCGGTCTTCGCCGATCGACACCGCGTAGTCGTAGAGGACCTTCTGCACGCGGCGGTCGAGGAGGATGACCTGAGTGTCCGTGCGCGTCGCCAGCGCCTTCACGAGTGTCCAGTTCGCCGGCAGGTCCATCGCGTTCTCGCGCGGGCCCTTGATCTGCCCCGGGTTGAGGCCGGCCCGGTAATAGAAGCCGAGGTCGGCATCGCGACCCGACTGGTGGCTGTGGTGCGGCCGCAGGTAGCCGCCTTCTTTCTTGCCGATGTGGTTCACGCGCAGCGGAGCGACGTACGGAAACTGCTCTCTCACCGCGTTGGCAGCGATGCTCAGGTACACCACTGTTTCCCGGGTGCCCCAGGCGTTGTCGGGGTCGACCACGGACCAGGCATCGCCGGGCGTCATCTGCACGCCATTGATGACGCGACCGGCCTCGGCGAGCCCGACGGAGATCGACCCGAGCGCGGGAAGGTTGCCGGTGAACTGCTTGAGCAAGGTGTCGTCCGACAGGTCCTGCGAATACAGGTAGCCGCCGTCGGTGGGCACCGCGGCATTGCCGGCGTTGGCGGCCTCGGCTTCGGGGTCGCCGGTTTCGAGCTCTTCGTCTTCGTCAATCGCTTCCGCCTCATACTCGGCCGCGAGCACCTCGCCCGCATCGATGACGCTTCCCGTATCGAAGCCCGCATCCACCGCTGCGAGCGCGGGGACAGGCAGGGTGAGGAGTGCGAGGAGGACGGCGCGGATCATTTCCAGCTGCGACAACTGCTTCATTCCGGGAAGGAACACAACCCAGGGCTGATCAATGCCCGGCCGGGTACAGTTGCCGCCTTGACGCGCGCCCTTCGTCTCTTCGGACTGTTGGCCGTTGCGCTCGTCGCCTCTTCGACACACCTGCCCGCCGCGCTCGGCATCGGCTTGGCCCGTGTGTCTCGCGGCCCACGTGCGGTTGCGGCCCTCGAGAGGCGAGTGCCCCACGGCGCTGGCTTCGAGCAGAGCTGGCACTTCGAGAAGTCTCCCGACGGCATCGGAGACCTCGAGGTCCGCATCGCCACCGCCCTGCCCTACCGCTTCGCCGCCGCCGATGGCCTGCACTTCGACGGTGTCCGCTACGGCCACGCAACCTGGGTCGACGCGGCCGGCACGCGCACGCCGCTGCCCTCGCGCTACGAGCCCGGCGCCATTCGCCTCACGGTTCCCGAGGCTTTGCTGAAGAGCTCGCGCTTCCCCGCGGTGCTCGACCCTTTCGTCACGCCCGAATACGGGTTCGGCACGCCCGTGCGCGGGCCGCCGGCGAACTTCGACTTCGACCCCGTCGTGGGCTTCAACGGCACCGACTACGTGGTCGCGTGGGTCGACTTCCGGCGCTCGCGGCAGTGCGACCTCTTCGGCACGCGCGTCGCCACCGATGGAGGCGTACGCGACGCGGTGCTGCAGCTGATCCCCTGGGGCGGCAGCGATTGTGCAAGCCCCACCGACGCCGATCGCGATGGCACGAACGTCGTCCTCGCTTTCGACTCGGCCGGCATGGCTTCCATCGCCCGCATCACCCCGCTGGCCGTGAACCTCGACCCGAACGGCCGCGCGCTGGCCAGCGGCAGAGACCCTCGTCTCTCGCGCGGAACTTCAGAGACGCTGGTCGCCTACAGCGCGGGCTTCCCTTCTACCGAGCTGCGGATGCTGCGCATTCTGCCCGACGCGGGCATCGACACCGGCGACGGCGGGTTGGTGGTCGCCAACACGATGGCCAGCGAGAGCATCGCCGGCCGCAACAAAGACCTCGCGTTCGACGGCACCGAGTACCTGATGTGCTGGGTCGACGGCCGCGCGGACGAAGGCGACATCTACGGCGTCTTCCTCAACTTCCTCGGCGATCGACTGGGGCCCGAGTTCGTCATCTTCGCGGGCGCGGGGCTGCAGCGCCGGTGCAGCGTCGCCTTCGGAGGCACCGGCTTCCTGGTCAGCTGGGAGAACGAAGCGAGCGGTGACCTCGGCGTCCGTCGCGTTCAGCCAGGTCCGATGCTGTCGGCGACTGTCACCATCGGTACCGCCGGCACCATCGACAAGCGGCCCGCCCTCGCCTTCGACGGCGCCGACTTCATCCTCGGCTGGGAAGTTACGAACCCGAGCTCGATTCGCGCCGCGCGCATCTCGCAAGGCGGCCTTCTGTTGGATCCGACGGGCGTGCTGGTCGAAGACATGGACGTCGACACGGAGAACGGCCGCGTCGCCCTCGCCACCAACGGCGCCGGCCAATCGCTGCTCGTCTTCCTCAACAGCCGCCTGCACGTCGCCGCCAAGCGCCTGGCCGGGTCGACCCCCATCGACGCGACCGCGCTCACGTTCGCCACCACCGCCGATGAACAGCTGCAGGCGACGATGGCCAGCATTCCCAACGGCGTCTCGCTTCTCACCTGGAGCGCCAACCACAACGGCATCTCGGCCGCGCGCCTCCCCGCCGATGGCGGAGCGACCGACCCCATCGTTCTCGAGACCGGCTCGGACACGCGGTCCGGGGCGAGCGTGGCCACCGACGGCACGCAGTTCTGGGTCGCGTGGTCCGCTGACTTCACTTTCCGCGGCCGCTTCGTCTCGGCGACCGGGGTGCTTTCCCCACTGCAGACCGTCACCACGATGCCGTTTCAGTCGTTCGGGGGAGCGGTCGCCCGCGATGGCCCGGGCTTCCTCAACGTCTGGGGTGATGCGCGCACCACGCCCGCCGGCATCCGCGCCCGCCGCAACTTCCCCGATGGCGGCCTTGGGCCCGAGTTCGAGGTTTCTCCTGGCGGCGGCAGCGTCGACAAGAACGCGATCGCTGTCGCGGCGAACGACGCGGGCATCGCGCTCGTCGTCTGGGAATACAACACCGGCGTGGTGCAGGCGGTGCGGGTCAGCGGGACGACGACGCTCGACGCGCCGCCGATTCAGCTCGCGTCCAACCGCTATTACGGGCGCCCGTCGGTGACCAGCGACGGCCGCGACTTCCTCGTGGTGTGGGAGTTCGACACCTCGACCAGCGTCGCGCTGCGCGGCGCCTTCATCCCCGGCGCCGGCCCGTTCGACGGAGGCGTCTTCACCGTCGGCGCCGCCGCGTCCGACCAGGAACAGCCGGTGGCCCGGTGGGACGGCAGGGACTTCGTGGTGGCCTGGGAAACGACGGACGACGTGCGGCGCGACATCTACGCGGCGGTCGTGCTGCGCGACGGCGGCTCGCTGCCCCGCTTCCCGCTGGCCACGCTACCGGGCCAGACCGAAATCTACCCGGCGATCAGCGCGCCGGCCCCCGGGCAGTGGTGGTTCGCGCACTCGCGCTTCGACACCGCGCCGTTGATCAACTCGCAGCGCATTCACGCCCGCCTCTACGCGGGTGGCCACCCCGGCACTTCGTGCACCACCGCTTTGGCGTGCGCCGATGGCTTCTGCGTCGACGGCGTCTGCTGCACCAGCGCGTGCGCGGGCGGAACGTCGGACTGCCAGACCTGCGCGACTGGCACCTGTCTTCCCGCGCCGAACACGCTCGTCTGCCGGGGCGCGGTCGATGGGTGCGACCAGGCCGAGAGGTGCACGGGCAGCTCGGCCGCCTGCCCAGCGGATGCGCTGCAGCCGAATGGGACGATGTGCGCGCAGGGCGTCTGCAGCGCCGGGCTCTGCGCTCCGGTGGACGGTGGGCTGCCCGTCGGCACCCAGGCGCTCGTCACCCTCGACGGCGGTTGCGGAGCGCTGCTGGAGTACCAGGCCAGCGGCCGGCCGATGGTCGTCGGCGCCGGGCCAGTAGGCTACGCGTTGACCAGTCGATCGATCGCCGCGGTGCCCGCCGGCGCGGCCGTCGACGCCGGGCTCTTCGGGTGGACGCCGTCTGACCAGCAGACGGGCCACTTCGAGCTGCGCATCACCGCGACGGGAAGCGCCGGCATCGACAACATCCCGCTGGACGTCGACGTCACCTGCGCAGCGGCGCCGGACGCGGGAACACCGGCGGGGCCGCGAATGCTCGCCGTCGGCTGTGGCTGCAAGGCGGCGTCGAGTCCGTTGTTCCTGCTGCTCAGCGCCGCGTGGGTGCTGCGTCGAACCGGTGCGCGGCGAAGAGCGTCGCGCGTTCCTGGTTCCGCACCCACGGCGCCTACAAGACGGTGTACGGAGCTCAGGTCGGCGACCTCTACATGAGCCTCATCCACACCGCCGAGCTCAACCGCATTGAGCCCTTTCCCTGGCTCGTCGCGCTGATGCGCAATCCAGACGCGGTCGCCACGGCCCCCGAAGCCTGGCTTCCGTGGAGCTACACCGCCACGGCCCGGTGAGCGGCAGCCGAGGTCGCGAAGCTGCTGAGCGGGATCGCCGTCGGCGCCACGGCGATCTCGAAGATCTGCTGGCGAACTCGGTGCCCTTCGTGGCTACCCCGTCGCAAACTACCAAGAGCGCTCTACGCGGCGCATCCGCCCCGGCTTCAAGCACCTTCACCGGAAGGACACACAAGGTGGAGCATCGGCTCTTCTGCCACATCACCCAGAACTGGCGCGGCAAGCCGCTGAGGACGTTCGAAGCCGTTGTCCAACTCATAGGTCACACCCGAACGACGGCCGGCCTGCGCGTCAAGTCGATGCTCGACAAGGGTGAAAACCCGACTGGTGTTGTCACCACGGACGCAGAGATGAAGGCCCTCGCGCTTCACAAGCGCGACTTCCATGGTGAATGGAACTACGAGTTGCATCCGCGGCTGGCCTGACCTGCGACGAGAATTCCCATTGAGATCTGTGTCGGGCGCTACGGGGTTTCGATGTGCCCCGACCAAGCCTGAGCGAACTCGAATCACGAATGAGCCCGCTCGGTCAGTTCGACGAGGCGGCGCGGATCCTTCTTGAGCAGACGCAACAAGTTCGCCATTGGTACGCTCACCTGCTGCTCGCCCGACTCGTACTTCTGGAATGCCCTGGGACCTCCGCCAAGGACCTCTCCAGCCCTTCGTTGAGAGAGCCTCAAGCGCTCGCGGATCGCGGCAACGTCTTTGGGCCCAAGAACCCCCTCGACCTTTGCCCGTAGAGCCAAGAAGGCCTGCTCTCGCTTCATCAGGGCGGGCGCCTCAAGAACGGCCTCCGAACACTTTGGGCACCAGTGACCCTTGACGCGGACGGTGGCCGTCTCGCCCTTGTACTCGACGGTATCCAGCCGAGTCTCAAGCACCGTGACGGCGCCACACGCTGGGCAGCGAACGCTTTTTTCGGTCTGTGCCATGACTACTTCTCCTTCAACGAAAGAATGAGCCTCCCAAGCTCATCCACGGTCAACTTCACGTACAACACCAGATCCGACCAAGGCACGTAATAGACGTCCTGCCACACCCGATAATCCTCGAAGGCCGTCATCGACTTGTAGAACTGCCCCCGCTTCATGCTCTGGACGACCTGGACGACGTCTTCGAGAGTAAGGCCAAGGTCGAAGGCACAGTTCTGGGCCGTTCGAGTCATCCGCAAGGCGGCCACCGAACAGAACTCCAGCCGGAAGCCCTCCAAGTCGTAGGTCGGTTTTTTCTTCTCCATTCACGATCCTAGGTGTGGCACCTTAAAGGTGCCGTCGCAACACGATCTCCATCCCCTTGAAACCTCGGATCCATGGGGGATCTCCGCATCATTTACTTTGGACCGCGACGGCCACCTGGGCAGATGGTCGGGGCTGAGTTCAAGGTGCTCAAGTGCGCAGGCCCGTCGTCTCCGCTTCGAACGCCACCGCGCCGGCGTCGGTCTGACGCAGCAGGAAGGTCCCTTCGAACGGTGGTCCTCCCGCGTCGGGCTTCACCCTCGGCACCTGTAGGCATGAACGCACAGCTCGACCGTTCCCTCATCGGCGCACGCGCTCAGACACTCGAAGTACTGACATCGCCGCGCGTCCTGCTCGTTGAAATCCTTTCGGCCTGCCAGGCGCGTGCGACCTCCTGAAGCTCAGAGGCTGCGCGAACACACGCCAGCCATCATCCCGGTGTCGCTCATTGCTCACCCGGCAGTTGACAAAAGACGCTTGCGAATGTGAGTCGGGATCATGCCTCACGTCTTCAACCTTCGCGTCGCCAGCGCCAACAGCTTCGCTGAGCTGCACGAGGCCCTGACGGGCGACCCACGCCTTCGACAGCCCGTGGTGCAGCTCGCCGTTCATCTCGAGAGCAGTGACCTCGGGGCCGCGCTCGGCCCCCTGACCGGGCCCGACCTTTCCTTAGGGCTGTTCTTGCAGCGCAAGGATCTGCACCGCGCCCTGAGCGTCAGGCTGCCCTACCAGGCGCTGTTGAACGCCTTCAAGGAGGCGCTGCAGAGTGGGCCCGACGAAGTGCAGCGCGATCTGACTCAGGCGGATGCGTTCGACGACCTGGTGCAGTTCGTTGAAGGAAACGACCTCGGCCGGCGACGGATGCTCGACGTGGTGAACGCGCTCGCGCTGGCTCCCAGGCTCGAGACGCGCATCATCCAGCGCGCCGCGCATCTCACCGTGCTCGAGTTTCTGCAAGAGGCCGACGACCAGCAATGGTCGGAAGGCGACTTCTTCGAGTTGCTGGACGCGTTCGTCACCTGGACTGAGCAGCAGCTCGCAGCTTTGCCACCCGCGCGCCCGTCGAACGTCATCGCGCTTCCGGTCAGCCGACCCAGACGCGCCAGCCTCGAGCAGGCGATGGAGAAGCTCGGCATTCCCGACCTCGCCAAGTGGACCGTCGGGATGCTCCAGGCGCAGCTGTCGCCTTACGACGCTTCCCCGAAGCTCTCTACCCTGCTGCAAACGAATCTGCCCGAGCTCGATCGCCAGTTGAAGGTCTTCGCCAACCGTCTCGCAGCGCTCAGAGCCCTGCCCCCGGAAGATGTCCAGCGCGTCGCCAACCCCGCGCTTGCCGCGCTTCAAGAGGCCGCGATTGCCGAGCGCGCGCGCTTCATCGAGAGCTACCCCCTTGGCCTTGGAATGGGGACAGCGCGCCTCGACTACCTCGCGCCCACCCTCGCGGTCCAGGTACTCACGCGAGGCAGCCCCCCTCCCGGCGAGCGGGTGGGGGCGCGAGACTTCTGGCGGTGGCCTCGGGCTCCGCAGCTCAGTTGCTCCTGCGGGCTGCCGATGTGCATCCACCGCATCGCGGTGCTCGACGGCCTTCGCCACCCCTGGTTGGTCGACGAGAAGGCGGCGCAGCTGCTCGTGCAAGCCCTCAGGCCACCCTGGTCCCTCGTGCTCGATGCCATCGCAACGGTCGAACCGCGCAAGCGCTGCGGCGTGCTGTCCTTTGAGGTGGGCACGGACACTGTTGACCTCAGGTTCCATGAGCAGGGCAAGCGGGGCCCTTCGGCGAAGGGGAAGCGGCTCACTCCGGAAGAGGTGTTGCCACTGGTGGAAGGGGTCGACCAGCGCATCGCCGAGCGCTTCGCGCTTGCCGACCTCTCGGGCGCGAGCCTCGAAGACCGCCACCTGGGTGACGGTCTCTTGCTGCTCGAAGGCCACCCCCGGGTGCGCTGGCAAGCAGAGGCCGAGCCGAGCCCGGTCGCGCGCGCTGAGGGCACGGTGAAGGTCGAAGAGACGCCCGAAGGCTTTCGCTTCAGGTTCCTCGTCGAAGGAAATGAGCTGGTTGTTCGCTCGACGCCGTACCGATGCACCGGGGGGGCCGTCATGCTGCTGCGCGCGGCCGATGGGCGGATCCTCGTCACCTTGGTCAGCGAACAGTTCCTCAAGCTCGTGACCGTCACCGCGCAGCTGGGGGCCGAGCTGCCCAGGGAAGCGGTGCCCCGGCTCGTCGAGCTGCTCCCCGCGCTCGAGCAAGGCTCGCTGGTCGAGCTGCCCGATGGGCTGCGCGGCGAAGAGTTGACCGCGGCCGAGCGCGTGCTGGTTCGGGTGTCGACGCAGGGCATTGCCTTGAGCCTTGCGATTCGAGTCGAGCCCCTCGAGGGCGGCCCCGTTTTCATCGCGGGCCACGGCGTCTCGGTGTCCGCGAGCTTCGACGGGCAGCGCCGCACCTTTGCCCGCCGGCGATTCGAGGTCGAGCTCGCGTGCGCGAACGCATTGGCCGGAACCCTGGGCCTCGACCCGATGGCTGCGTCCGAGCCCTACACCTGGCAGCTCGACGCTTCCGACAAGCACGTCGAGACGCTTCGGCGCTTGAGCCAGGCCGGCGTGCCGGTGGAGTGGCTCGCGCCGAAGGTCAAGTTCACCGGTGAGGCGCAGCTCGATCGCCTGCGCCTCGAAATCACGCGCAAGAAGGATTGGTTCGGGCTCGAGGGCGAAGTGACGGTCGATGACCGCCGGGTGTCGCTTGCCGCGCTGCTGGAAGCTGCCCGCGCACGGCGGCGCTTCGTCAAGCTGGGAGAAGGCGACTTCGCGCAGCTTTCCGAGGCGATGCTCGAGGCCCTGGCCCCACTGGCCCATCTGGGCGCGCCCGGCGCCGCGACGGAACTGACGCTGGGCACCGCGCCTTTGATTGAGGCCCTTGCGCCGCAGCTGGAAGCGCTGAACGCCGCGAAAGAATGGACGACGCTGATGACGCGGCTGACCGAGGCGAAGTCGGCCACGTTCGAAATCCCGCGCGGGCTCAAGGCGACGCTGCGCGACTACCAGGTCGAGGGTTTCGAGTGGCTCTCGCGCCTGGCGCAGTGGGGTATCGGCGCCTGCCTCGCTGACGATATGGGCCTGGGCAAGACGCTACAGGCGCTGGCGCTGCTGCTCTCGCGGGCCAAGAAGGGGCCGGCGCTGGTGGTGGCGCCCTCATCCGTGCTGCACAACTGGCGCTCGGAAGCTGAAAAGTTCGCGCCGTCGTTGAAGCTTGCGCTCTTTCACGAAGGTGACCGGGCGCTCGCCGAGCTCAAAGCAGGCGACGTGCTGGTGGTGAGTTGGGCGCTGCTCGCCCGCGAGGCCGTTTCCTTCGCGCAGGTGAAGTTCTCGACGGTGGTGCTCGACGAGGCCCACGCCATCAAGAACGCCGACACGCTGCGAGCGAAGGCTGCGCATCGGCTGCAGGCAGATTTTCTGGTGGCGTTGTCAGGCACGCCCATCGAGAACCACGTGGGCGAGCTGTGGAGCCTCTTCAGGGCGGTGATGCCTGCGTTGCTGGGCAGTGAAGAGTCGTTTCGCAAGCGATTCGGCTCGGGCCAGAAGGAAGCGCTCGAGGCGCTCTCGAAGCTGGTACGGCCGTTCGTGCTGCGGCGTACCAAGAGCGCCGTGGCCAAAGAGCTTCCGGCGCGCACCGAGCTCGAGGTCGTCGTTCCTCTCTCTGCCGAAGAGCGCGCTCTCTACGATGACGTGCGGCTCGCGGCGCTGGCCGAGCTGGGCGACGTCACGGGCGACTCGAAGCGCTTTGACGTGCTGGCGATGCTGACGCGCCTGCGGCTGACGGCGTGTCACCCCAAGCTGGTTGATGCCGGGTGGAAGGGCCCCACCTCGAAGCTGACGCGCCTGCTCGAGCTGGTCAAAGACTTGTCATCGGCCGGGCACCGCGCACTCGTCTTCTCGCAGTTCACCAAGCACCTGGCGTTGGTCGTCGAGGCGCTGCGCGCCGAAGGCCTCACGTTCTCGTACCTCGACGGGCAGGTACCGCTGGCAGAACGGGCGCGCAGGGTCGAGGTCTTCCAGGCCGGGGGCGGCGGAGACGTCTTTCTCATCTCGCTCAAGGCAGGGGGCACCGGACTCAACCTGACTGCGGCCGACTACGTGATTCACCTCGACCCCTGGTGGAATCCCGCGGTGGAAGATCAGGCGTCTGACCGCGCGCACCGCATCGGGCAGGCCCGACCCGTCACGGTGTATCGGTTGATTGCCGAAGGCACCATCGAACAGCAGATCCTCTCGCTTCACCGAGACAAGCGAGAGCTGGTCGACGCGCTGCTCTCGGGCGCTGACACTGCCGGCAAGCTCTCGACGACGCAGCTGGCGCAGCTGATTCGCTCGAGCTGAGAGTTCCACCTTTGAAGCCATGACAACTGGTGATGCGCCCGGCAGGAGCAACGGAGGCGGCCGGGGTGGCAGCAGCCCCAGGAAGCCTCGGCGGCAGCGAGGACTTCGTTGTCATCGACCGCGACGACAAACGCCAGCACCTCTCATCACTTCGTTGCAGGACGGTTGAGCAGAGGGCCAGTGGTCCCATCGAAGCGAGCGCTGCCGGCGCGTTGCGCGTGCGCGGCGGCGGATCGGCGCCGGAGCCGTCGCCGCTGGACGCGCCTTGAATCGAAGAAGTGAAGGGCTGGGGCCTGCCCGCCTCGCTGGGTAGTTCTGCCACGGCGACAGCGCCAGAAACGACGGCTGTCTGCTCCCGATCACGAGCTGGCGCTGGCTCGCCCTTTGCTTTTTCCGGCCCTGATCGCCAACAAGCTTCAGCCGCGGCACGCGCTCGTCGCCCTCGCGATCGGGCTCGCCGTCGGAGTGGTGAGCGAGCTGCTCGACGTCGGCCTGATCGTCCCGGCCGTGATGAACGCCCGCTTTGGTCACAACATCTGGGCCGAAAACGTTCCCCGCTTCTGGGGTTGGGTCGCGCACCTTGTTTTCGGCGTCAGCTTTGTCGTCTTCCCATGGGTGCGAAACCGCCTGTTCCGCAACTCGCCTGTGTGAAGGGCTGACTCGGACCTGGTCACATTGAAGCCCAACGATGACAACGGAAAGCTGCCGACCGCTCAGCGCCCCTTTCGGGTGCTGGTGATCGCCGGATCCGAGCGGCGCCAGTTCGGCTGCGCCGCGATTGACTCCAAGGCGCGCTCGCTGATGTTTCGAATGGCCGATCGGCTGCCGCAGGAATGGGAGATCGACGTCGAAGATCTCGGCAACGTCTGGAAGCGGGAGCAGATCAAGACCTGCAACGCCTGTGTCTCGACCTCGATGGCGCTCTGCGTCTGGCCATGCAACTGCTACCACAAGAACGACTCTGGCCAACCGGACCTGATGTGGAACCTCGATCTCTACGCCCGGCTCGATCTCGCCGACGCGTGGGCGATCATTGGGCCGGTCAACTGGTACGCCCCGACGAGCAACCTGAAGGCGATGTTCGACCGGCTGGTCTGCATGAACGGGGGCAATCCGCGAGAGGCGACGATCAAGCACAAGGATCCCGACCTCGCGATCGCCCTCGAGCACTCACCGGCATGGCAAACCATGAGCCAGAACCACCTCGAGGGCCGATCGGCAGCGTTCTTCAGCTACGGCGACAACGGCGGCGACGAGCTGGACGAATCGGGGCGGCCCAAGATGCTGCGCCACCGGGAGTACTTCGAGCCGAGCGACGAGCCGTTCAAGCAGATGCGCAATGCGTACGCGCCCCTGGTCTGGCAGTGCCGCTACGGCGGAATCGAAGTCCCCGATCCGCTGTGGCGCTACGAGGATTCAGGGCGCGGAAAGAAGTACAGCGACAACCAGGCCGAGCACATGGTTGCAGATCCGAAGCTGCTCCCAAGCTTTGACGAGTGGACAGATGCGTTCAGCACGCACGTCGCGGCGAAGGGAAAAGTCGAGCCGGGCGAGCACCGCGCCTACGGCTACAAGCCTCCGTCACACTTCTGGGCGGACATGTGGACGAAGTGGCGCGCGCTCCGGATAGCGTTGGGCTTTCCGAACCCCGGCACTTCGCCCGCGATCCAGCAGCAGCGTGGCCTCAACCGCGATGTGACGGTCCTCTACAAGAAGGGCGAGGGCGACAAGCTGCGCGGGAAGTAGAACTCATGTACCGACGTCGCCGCGCTTCAGCAAGAGGACGCCCGACGACGCGACGAGAACGCCCGGCAGCGTGACGAGCTTGCCACGCTGCGCTCGCAGCTTTCGCAGCTCGTCGAGACGATTGCGAAGCTGGCCCTCGACGTCGCCGACGTCGTCGAGGAGGAGAAGTTGGACGTCGTCAAAGAGCACCAACGCCGCCGGGTAGTGAAGCCCACCACGTGCCGCTGCCGTGAAACGTGACCCGCTTCACCCGGCCTCCCGTAGCCGCCGCGCCGTCTCGCCTCGATGGTAAATGCCGCTCACAAAAGACCCTCGAAACATCCCCTTCCGCCGGGGGAGAACCAGGCAAGGGGTCACCGTGTCCAAAAAGCTGATCGAGAACCGTGCTGCTGCACCCATCGCCGTCCCGAAGCCGGTGGTCGTCGCGAAGGCCGCTCCGCTGCCGAAGCCGCTGAAGAAGAGCGATGAGTTCTCGGTGGGCAAGGCGCGTGCGCTGCGCGAGCGGGTCTCGAGGTCGATGCCCACCACGGGTGGGACGGCCGCCGCTTCGACCCTGGCGCCGATGCGGGTCGGAGCCTTCGGCGCGGTGTCGAACCTTTCGTCGACCGTCGCCACGACCTCGGCCTCCGCTGTTCAGGCGGCCTACGCTTCGGGCGGAGCGAAGGCCGCCGCGATCGCCCTCGAGATTGAGGTGAAGTCGCACCCCAATGAGGCCACCGAGATTCTGCGCGCCGCGCAGCCGACGATCGCGAAGATCGCGCAGGACATCGGCCGCGACAAGGGCAACGACGACAACGTGCAGACGCTGGTCTCGCTCTCGGCTGCCGCGAGCTCGGCCGGCGCAGCAGGCACCGAGCTCATCGCCACCGAGCTGGCGGCCACGATCCCCAATGGAGACCTCGAGCGCATCGACGACGGCCTGACCCAGGCGATCGTGGCCGGCGGTGAGCCGGACCTCGCGCTCAAAATCGCAGAGCTGATGAAGGCGACGAAGCCCGGCGGCGCCGAGGACGTCGTCGACGCGGTGGTCGAGGGCATCGACAAGCTGCGCGAGGACTACACCCACGCGGCCGACGACTACGCCGCGCTCGAGGCGCGCCTGGCCGGCGATCTCGCCTCGCTCGGGCCATCGATGACGCCCGATGAACGCCAGAAGTACATGGATGCGTTCTGGGCGACCCCCGAGCGCGCCGCGGCCAAAGAGAAGGTCGAAGACCTCGCCGATCGTCTTTCGTTGGCGCTCGAGTCCTCGGGCCCGGCGCTCGAAGCGGCCGCCCTCGCGGGCCACGAAGGAGCGGGCGAAGCGCTGATCGACGCGTACGAGCAGCTGGGCCGCAGCCCCGAGCACGCCGCCGAGGCGATCACCTGGGTCGGACACGTCGGCTCGAGCCCGGACCTGTTCAAGAAGCTCGACGACTTCGGGCACGACGACCTGAAGACGCGCTTCAAAGAGAAGCTGCTCACGAACGCGATCCCGCTCGCGCAGCAGCAGATCCTCGCCGCGCACGTCGACGACCCTGCGAGCACCGCGGCGCAGAACGCGCTGCGTGAGTTCGAGGCGCTGTTGGGGCCGGTGGCGAATGCCGAGGCGTTGGGCGAGGTGGCAACGGAAGTGAAAGCCGCGCTCGAGCAGACGCGCGCGTTCGTGAACGGAGACTTCTCGAGCGCGCAGCAGCTGGCCGACGCGTTCGACGACGCGAGCCCTTTCACCCAGGCGCTGGGAGTGGCGGCGATCAGCCAGGGCGTGTTCGGGCAGCCCGAGGGCAGCGATGGGCTGGCGACGCTGGGCCGGGTCATCGGCGGCACCGGCACGGGCCTGAAGCTCGCGTCGCGGTTGCTCAACACCTTCGCCGGGGCCGCGAAGTTCTCGTCGAACTTCGGCAGCTTCGCCGCGAAGATCGCTCCAGGGCTGGCGTTGATCGCCAACGTGATTCAGCTCAAGGGCGACATCGACAACCTGCGCGACGACCCGAACGCGGGTGAGTTCATCGCGGCGTTCGGCTCGTTGATCGGAGCGGCGGGCGGCGCCGTCTCATACTTCTTCCCTCCAGCCGGAGTCGTGCTCGGCCTCGCTGGCACCGCGCTGCACGCGATCGGCGATCTCGTCAGCAACCTGATCACCGGCAACGAGAAGCGCAACGAGCTGCTCGACGATCAGGCGCACCTGCTGGAAGCCGCCACGGGTCTGCAGTTCGACGCGGCCCGCGAGATCGCCCGGGCCCAGCCCCGTGCGCTGGCCCGCCTCGCCCAGCTGGGCGTGAGCCCCGAGCAGATCCGCGCGCTGGCGCTGGAAGACAACGTCGACCTCGGCAGCGCCGAGTCGTGGGTGGCGATCAAGGCCGCCGCGCTCTTCGGCCTGGAAGGCGCCGAGGTGGCGACGGTGGTCGACATGCTCTGCGGCGATGGGCGGTTCACCTACGCCGAGAACCCGCTGACCTGGGTCTTCACGACGATGGAGAACGTGGGCAGCGAGGCGGCCCGCGCCCTTTGGGACGACGAGAACTTCGGCCCGATGCAGGTGCAGATCCTCGACATCCTCCGCCGCGAGAATCCCGAAGCCGCGGCGTACCTCGAGGCGCACCGTGGCACGCCCGACATCGACGTCTACGGGCCGTTTTCGTACACCCAGTTCGAATAAGAGTGCTCCCTGGGCTTCCGTGGTTTGTGCCCGCCCGGCCTGTGTATAAGGGCGAGTTCCCCCTCTCTCGCCTGGAGCTGGTCTTATGCGCATCCTCTCGCTCGCCGCGTCGGTCGCCTTGCTGTCGTCCGCTTGCGGGAAGCCGCCGACCCCTGAGGAGCTCGCTGAGCAGACGTCGACCGATGTGGACAACTTCTGGCAGGAGGCCGTCGCCACCGCGCGCATCACCAACACGATGACGGTGCGAGACGAGCTGTTCACCACCCTCGAGGGGCTGCAGCGCTACCCGTCGTCTTCCCGGCCGGTGCTCCCTGACTCGTCGACGACCAGCGACGCCTTCGCCGACTTCAAGGTCCTCGCGAAGCGGGTCTTTTCCCAGGCCAACCTCCTCGAGAGCGGCGGCACCACCGCCCGCTTCCGCATCTCTGGCAATGACGTGTGCACCCCTCTGCGCGGGAACTTCAACGTCGACACCACCTGCGTGAAGAACGTCGACAGCCTCAAGATGGCGATTCGCGCGGTCGGCGGCACGGCGGGCGTGGATCTGACCTTCCTCGTCAACGACACGATCGAGGTGGGGACGGTGCAGATCCTCAAGGGCGTCAGCGTCAGCGCGACGGTCGACCTCGCCAACGCCCGCGCGGCGAGCGAGTTCTTCAACAGCTCGCTGGGCATGGAGTCGCCGTTTCGAAACGTGACCTTCGATGGCACCGGCAAAGTCGAGGTGAAGCTCAAGAAGTTCGGGCCCTCGGACTTCGAGGCGAGCGTGTCCTTCCTCACCGCGCTCACCGGCTCAATCACCGACAACCAGGGCTTCACCAGGTCAGGCGCCTCGGCAGCGCGCAGCCCGGTGTTTGCGCTGCGCATCGAAGGGCCGGCGAAGAGCGTGACCACCACCGTCGACGTCGGGGCCAGCGAGTTCCGGGGGCTGTGGTCCGACTTCTTCGATGACAAGCTCAAGAGCCCGATGTTCTGGGCCTTGTCAGGGGTCGGCGTGAAGGCCGCGGTGAAAGACGGCGGCGCCCGCACGGCGACCATCTGGGTAGGCGGGGGCGGCAACACGCTGAGCTTTGGAAACGACCAGGTCGTCTCGTTCACCCTCAACCCCAACGCGCAGAACCGCTTCGATCTCGACTTCTCGACCGGCTCGAGCGGCCTGTCGGCAGTCACCGTGCGCCCCGGGATCCTCGCCGCGCTGGCCTTCAACCTCCAGCCAGTCGCCGCCGCGGGCTCGATGAGCATCGACCCGGCGATCCTCAACGCGACGTATTCCTATGACCTCGCGTCGTCTGACAACGCGCCCAAGCTCGAGTTGACGAAGCCGACGATGATGCTCGACGCCTCGTGGCGGCTGACCAACGGGAAGCTCACCCTCTCGGGCAGTGGCACGCCCCGGGTCTTCACCGGGCCCCAGTGCGTCGCGTTTCGCCAGTCATCGCTGTCCACCGGGATGAATCCGCTCCTCGATTTCTGGATGAAGTGCGAGGAGTGCACCGCGGGGCAATGTGGCGGCCTGAGCCCCCAGTCGACGTCGTGCAAGAAGTACGTCAGCTGCTACGAGGCGACCGGCGGCACCTTCGGCTCGCTCGCCAGCACCTACGGCACCAACGGCACCTGCTGGACGAACACCGCGGCGACCGCCAATGCCTGCACCGAGGCGTGCATCTCGGCGCTCTCTGCTCTGCGCTCCGCGCATCCCAACGCCACCGCCTGTTTCTAGAGCACCGGCCGCGGCTGACGCGAAGATCAGCTCGCGCGCCGCGACCTCCTAAGCCCCTGCCCCCCTCGTCCCCTCGTCGGAAGCGGCCAACGAGATGTGCATCGTCGTGCCGAGGCCGAGCGCGCTCTCGACTCTGACGGTGGCACCCATCGTGCGCAGCAGCCCCAGCGACACCGCCAGGCCCAACCCGGTGCCATCGCCCTGGCGCTTGGTGGTGAAGAACGGCTCGAAGATCCGCCGCTGCGTCTCCTCGGACATGCCCTCTCCGTTGTCGATCACCCGCAGGTCCACCCGCGGGCCATCGACCGCGACCCGTACATCGACCCGCCCGTCGGCACGCCCGTCAGGGATCGCTTGCACCGCGTTGGCCAGCAGGTTGGTCAGCACCTGGGTGAGAAGATCTTTCTCCCCGACGACCCAACAGTCTTCAGGCACGGCGAGAACGATCGGCACCCTTCCCCCCTGGCTGCCGAGGACCACCCCGAGCGCCTCTTCGACAGGCTCGAGCAACCGCACCGGCGCTGCACTCGTCACGTTGTGGGCCGCAGCGCGCCCGGCCGTGAGCAGCTGGCGGACGATCGAGCCGATGCGGCGCATCGACGCGAGCGACTCGTCGATGCAGGCCTGCGCCTCGTTTGTCATCACGCCAGTCTTCAGCTCGGCCCGCAGGTAATCGAGGTTCGCGACCACCGCGCCGGCCGGGTTGTTGATCTCATGGGCCACGCCGGCCGCGAGCTGGCCGAGCGCTCCCAGCTTCTCGGCGCGCATCAGCGCCAACCGCGCTTCGTCGAGCTCGCGCGTGCGCTGGAGCACCCGCCCCTCGAGCTCGCGGCTCAGCTCGTCCAGCGCCCGGGCCGAGGCAAGAAACCGCTGGGTTACCGCCACGCCCATCGTCACCACGCACAGCAGAAAGCCGGGCCCCAGCAGGTAGGGCAGGTTGGCGACCCCGCTGCCGGCGATCGCGTCGTTGATGCTGGCCAGCGAGATGGCCGCAAGGGACAGCGTCGCCCACCCAGCCTGAGGCTGCCGATTGCGCCAGGCACGGAACAGCCGCGCCAGGGCGACGTTGAGCAGCACGCAGAACAGGCCGAACAGCACCCAACCCACCTGGGTCGTGATCGCGTCGTAGTACGTGATGTGAGCCCACGGGAGCGGGCGATAGGCGAGCTCTCCGGTGTAAAGCAGCCCCGGGACAAGGGTGCTCGTGCTCAAGACCAGCGCCGCGAAGATGAGCCAGCGCTGCGTGCGGGCGTGCTTGATTCCCAGCGTCACGCCGGTCAGCCCCAGCCAGGCGACGCTGTGGAGGCCGGCAAAGAACAGGCTCCAGTGCGCGAAGGGCACACGCCAGCCCGATGGGACGTCGATGGTGGTGATCGAATCCAGCGCTTCGTAGAGAGCCGCCGAGAGGACGACGAGCGCGAACCAGCGTTGGTCCTTCCACCCCGGGGCGGTCGAGAAGCCGAGCGCCAGCGCCCCGACGCCGAGCCCCAGGCACGCCACGGTGACCGAGATGACGAAGGGGAAGTTCATCGCGCCAGCGAAAGCGTTTCACTCTCTGTGCCAGTGGATCGGCCTGCGCTTACTGCAAGCCCCCCGGGTGCTCACCGACCCAAAGGGTGGGTTGCTACCGACGGCGACCGAGGGCGCGTCGATGTTAATGTCTCAGCGTGACTGCAGCGTTCGAGAGGCTCGCCCGGAAGTACTGCTGGTGGATGAGTCCCGAGGTCGCATCCTCTCGTCCTGAAGTGCTGCTGTGCCAGGTGATGCAGTTGGGCACGTGGGAGGATTTTCGGCTCGCCCGCGAGCTTTTTGGGGAAGCAGCGATCAAGGACGCGCTGCTGCACGCGCCACCCGGAATCCTCGACAAGCGATCCTGGAATTTCTGGAATCTCTTCTACGGCAGCGTCCCCATCCCGCCGATGCCCGTTCGCCCGCTGCCGTGACTCCTCTCTGCGCGCGAATGGACATCCTGCCGGCCTCGCAGCGCTCGCTGTGGTCCGACCTTGCGTCCGTCCCAAAGAATTTCGTGTTGTATGGCGGAACCGCAATCGCCCTGCGGCTCGGCCACCGGACCTCAGTGGCCTTCGACTTCTTCTCATCCGACCCACTCGATCGTCGCGCGCTTGATGCCAGCGTCTCCTTTCTTGCCGGTGCCCAGGTACTTCAGGAACAACCCGACGCGCTGACGGTCTCGGTCGATCGCGGAGGGCCGATCAAAGTGTCGTTCTTCGGGCCCATCGGTTTTGGCCGGGTAGGGGAACCGCAACCGACGACAGACGGCGTGGTTCGGGTCGCTTCGCTGCTCGATTTGTCGGCGACGAAGATCAAGGTGCTGCTTCAGCGAATCGAGTCCAAGGATTACCTCGACCTTGCGGCCCTTCTTCGAGAGGGTGTCTCGTTGGAGAAGATCCTGAGCGCTGCTCGCACCCTGTTTGGTGAGACCTTCAACCCGCTGGTCGCTCAGAAGGCGCTGGCATTCTTCGAGGGCGGCGACCTCTCGTCGCTCGATCCGAAGACGCGGGACCTGCTGACCGCCGAGTCAGTGAGGGAGTTCGTCGTCACTCAGGCGTCCTGTACCTCGAGCGCAACGAGCTCTTCATCGCTGCGCTCCCCGAGACTGACCCGAACCAGCACGCTCTCGTCGGGGCAGGAACTGGGCGGCGAGGGGCGCATGTCACTTCTTGGTTGCGAACAAGGTCCAGGCCATCAGATCGCCCGCCTGTGCCTGGACGAGGAGCTGATGCGCGACGATGTAGTTCAGCGCCTTGGCCCGCACGACGGTGGTGGTCAACATGAACTCGGGCACGTCGCGTTGCTCGAGGTCCGCGGCGGTCACGATCGTCCCTTCGGCGAGGTCCTTCGCGGCGACCACCACCGGCACCAGCTTCCAGCCTGTGGTCTCGACCTCAACGTTCGTCTTCTCGCTCGCGCCATTGCGGGTGACGGTGATGGTGGTTCGGCCCGCCTTCTTTCCGGTGACCGTCACCACCCCTTTCGCGACCGCGACCGTGGCCACCGACGGGTCGGCGCTCTGGGCGCTCTCGCCGGGCCCGGCGTTCGTCGGCCATCCGGGGAAGAGCTTGAGGGGCTCGCCGGACCCAACCGAGGTTCTTCCGTGTGTGCATGATGGCTCCTGCTTCAGGAGACACGCCTCGCCGCTCGCATTTGCGTCGGAGCTCGAACATTTCTCTCACGGCGGCGACTCAAGCAGCCGGTGGAGGCTGACCGACATCTCGGCATCGGCTGCGCGCATGACGCTGTCGAGCTCGGCAGAGGGCAGCTGGAGCTGCGCGGCGAGGTGCTCGCGGGTCGACGAGCGCAGGGCAAGTCGAACCTGCTCGAGCCAGCGGGAAACGGTCGAGGTGTCCTTCTGGTAGAGCGCGCCGATGCGCGCCAGGGTCAGGCCGTCGAGGGTGTGGAGGCGCAGCACGTTGCGATCGCGCACGGTCAACGCGGCGACCGCGGCGGCGAAGGCCTCTTTAAACGAAGCCCGGTATCGCGCGCGCATCAGCGCCAGCTCTGGGTCGGCGGTGGCTGCCTCGACGTCGGGCGGTGACGGATCACTTGAAGGCGCAGTCATGGGGTGGCTTTGTCGGTCGCAAGAGTACGGGCTCTACGGGGCGGACCCGCGCGGCCGCGGCAGAGCTGGCTGTCGCGCTGCGGTGACGCCTTGAGCCCGACGCTGTTCGCCACGCCGACGCGGAAGCAGCAGTGTGCCGAGCATGAGAACCGTGGTCCTCGTGCTGAGCCTCCTCGCCGCACCCGTTTTCGCTGCCGACGTCTGGGACGCCCCCTTCCCCGGCGTGCGCCACCTCCACCGAACCGGGCCGAACAACCTCAACATCCACGCAGCGGTGGTCGACCTCTGCGCGGCGGGCGTCTCGGTGCGCCACACCGCGTCCGAAGAGCGCGCCCAAAGGACCTCGGCCTTCGCCACGTCGGTGGGGGCGCAGCTCGCGATCAACGCCGACTTCTCGTGCCGCCCGGTCGACGTCGGGCCGAACAGCCCCTTCCTGCCGTGCCAGGGCCGCCAGGCGTACACGACGTACGGCGTGGCGGCGCACGCGGGCCAGGCGTGGCCTTCGACGTTGAGCCTCGACGCGATGCTCGCCTTCGGCGCTGACCGCGCGCAAATCTTCGACGACGAAGAAGACCAGCCTTTCGCTCCGTGGATGTCCGAGGTCGCCAGCGGCCATTGGTCGCTGGTGCGAGACGGCCTCGCGCTGCCGAACGACTGCCCGATTGACCCCAGGTCGGCCCTTGGCCTCTCGAAGAACCACAACCAGCTCATCCTCGCGATCGCTGACGGCCGCGGCGTATGGCGTGGCGTGACCTGCCTCGAGATGGGGCAGCTCTTGATCGAGCTGGGCGCAGATCGCGGGTTCGCGCTCGACAGCGGCGGCTCGACCACGATGTGGATGGAAGGCGCCGGCGTGCTCAACCACCCGTCTGACGGCACCGAGCGCGTCGTCGGCTCTCACCTTGCGATCTACGCGAAGGGCGCGGGTCGCCCTGCGTTCTGCGAGCAAGCGCCGATGCGCTTCAACGCAGGCGCGCCGATGCCCGCGGTCTCGCCTGTCGGCCCACTGGGCCGCTTCACCGCCGTCACCCCGGTACGCCTCTTCGATACCCGCGCGGGCGGCACCTCGTCCGCGATCACAGGGCTGACCCGCGGCGCCGACGGTCGAGTCGCCGCCCAGTCGACCTTCGGCTTCGAGGCGTTCGGCAGCTTCGGAGTCCCCTCGCAAGCGACCGGCGTCACGCTCAACCTCACGTCGGACGACGCAGCCGCCCCTGGCTTCGCGACCGCGTGGCCCGGCCAACTGCCATTGCCTTCCGCGTCGACGGTGAACTTCGCCCCCGGTGGCGCTTCCTCGAACACCACCTCGGTCGGCCTCGACGCGACCCAGCGCCTCAGCGTCTTCACCCACAGTCCGACCCAGCTGATCGCCGACCTGCAGGGCTACTTCGCCCCGACCGGCGCGGGCTTCGTGCCGCTGGCGCCGCAGCGCCTCGTCGACACGCGCAGCGACGGCAGCCAGGGCCTGAAGGCGAACGTCCCGCGCGTGCTCGTGCCACCGCAGGCCCTCGATCCGCACGCGATCGTGCTCGACCTCGTCGCCACCGAGCCAGTCGCCACCGGGTTCCTCACCGTCTATCCGTGCGGCGAGGCGATTCCGACCGCGTCGAACCTCAACTTTGTCGCCGGCCAGACCGTCGCAGCGTCAGCGTCTGCGAAGGTGGGAGCGGGCGGCATCTGCGCGGTCGCGTCGGTCGACACCCACTTGATCGTCGACGCGATGGGGCAGTTCACGCCGACCGGCGGCCTCGCGTACCAGGCGGTCGCTCCGATTCGCCTCGTCGACACGCGCAGCGCGGCCAGCCCGTGGGTCGGGCGGACGACGCGCGCGACCCAGCTCGAGCTGAACCTCGCCACCCTGCCCTCGCTGCCGGCCGACGTGCGCGCAGTCGCGCTCAACGTGACCGCGACCGACGTGCTCGACGATGGTTTCGCGACGGTGTACCCGTGTTCGTCCGGGTTGCCCGCCACCTCGAACCTGAACTTCCGCTTCGGTCAGACCGTCGCGAACGCCGTGCTGGTCGGCACCGGGAATGGGTCGATCTGCGTCCAGAGCAGTGGGCGCGTCCACCTGCTCATCGACCTCACCGGAGTCTTCGTCGGCGCACAGCCTCCAGTGGTGACGGTGACGCCCGCGACCCCGCCCCCGCCTCCCGCTGCCACGCCTCCCGCTGCCACGCCTCCCACGCAGACGCCTCCCACGCCGCAGTCGTGCGCCGCCGCGCCCGGAGCGATCTGCCTGCTCGCAGCCCTGGGTGCCCTGCGACGCCGGCGCCTTCAACCACCCGGCGCGAGCCGCTATCGAGGGTGAAGGATGTCGTTCAACATCCGGTCGGCCACGTCGCGCGGATTGTTGGCGTACAACTGCAGCGTCAGCCCGACGTTCATCCCGTCGATGTCCCAGTGGCGGCGATCATCGCTGCCGTAGTCGATTCCGAACGGGCCGACCTGCGGCGCGGTCTGGTTCGACACCGCGCCTGAACCTGAATAGCCAAGCGCGGCCAGCCGCTCGCGCACGAAAGCGATTCCCTGCTCGTTCGACATCTGCCCCGGGTTCAGCGGCACGCGCTCGCCCGTCATGATGTTCAGTGAGCTCGCGGTGGTGGGCCGAGCCAGCTCTTCACGCGTCGGCGCCCAGGGGTTCGACATCGGCCGCGTCTCGCGCGACACCGACGCGAAGTTGGTGCCCGGCAACAGCCGCATCGGCGCGAAGGTGGTCGGTGCCGACGCGAACCCAGCCGGACCTCTGGCAGCCGGAGCCAGTCGCGCAGGCGGGGCCTCGTCCTCCGACGGCCGGCGCGCGTGCTGCAGGTTCGCGGCGAGCATCCGGTCGGCAACCTCGGGCGGGTTGTTGGCGTAGAGCTGCAGCGTCAGCCCGACGTTCATCCCATCGATGTCCCAGTGCCGGCGATCATCGTCGCCGTAGTCGATTCGAAACGGGCCCGTCGTCGGCGAGGTCTGGTTCGAAGCGTTACCGCTGCCCGAGTAGCCGAGCGCCGCGAGCCTCTGCTGCACGAACGCGATTCCCTGTTCGGTCGACATCTGCCCGGGGTTGAGCGGCTGGCGATCTCCGTTCGTGATGTTCACCACCGACGCCGTGGTCGGCCGCATCAGCTCGGCGTTGGTCGGAAAGTAGCCGCCGCGCGCGGGAGCCGCGCCTTCGAAGCCGCTGCGCTCGAAAGGAGAGACGGGCGCGGGCGCCGGCGCCGCGCGCGATGGCGCCACCGGAGCCGCGCCGGCCGGACGCTGAACCGAGAGAACCGCGGGCTTTTGGTTGACGATGAACATGTGCCAGAGGACGAGGCGACCCGCCAGGAGTGCGGGGTTTTCGTCTCTTGATGCTCAACCCTTCGAGACCACTGAGTCTTCGGTCTTCTCTACCGGTTGAACGCGAGCGCAGTGACGAACGCGAAGAGGAGCGCCGAGCCTATTGAGAAGCACACGTGCAGCCCGACGAAGAGCCAACGGTTCGGCGTGCCCACGCTCTTCAGCCAGAACACCAGCGAGCCTGCGAGGAACAGCAGAAGCTCGAGCGGGACCAGCAGCATCACTGCCGTCTCGCCCGCCGACATCCCCCGCCCGGCGGCGAGCGCGCCGAAGACGACCGCGAAGAAGCAGCACGCCGCGGAGCTGGCCCAGGTCACTGCGAACCACAGACCAGTCTTCATGCTTCCGATTGTCGGCAACCCACGCCGTGGCCGCCAGCCAATCTTGCTTTTGGAGACCACCATCGGCGTGGTGCAGGGCCTTCATGCGAGAGTCGCGCGCGTGAACCTCAAGGCGCTGGTGGCGTTCGCAGTGGTGTCGGCTGCGGCCGAGGCCGGGGTGCTGATCAACGGGCGGGTGTCGGTCGAGGCGCGGGTGGGTTGGGTCGTCTTCAATGTCCTGACCGGCATCGCCGTCACCGGCTGGTTCCTCGGCTCGGTCGACGTTCGGCACGACCGCCGGTGCCGCGGTCGGGTACGCCTTCACCGCCAGGGTGGGCTTCTCGCTGCGTGTCCTGATCGGAGCAATCTTCTCGGATGAAGGCCGGCCGGCGGCCGGGCCGAACGCCACCCTCGGCGCGGGGTGGGTCTTCTACGGATCAAGGGTCGTCGAAACGGCCCAGGCAGTGACGATCAATTGCGCGCGAACGGCTCGTCGCCGATGTCTTCGTCCGGGCCAACCCACTCGGGGTCGTAGCCGGCCTCTTTGAGCAGCTGGTGGAGCAGCTCGAGCACTGCGCGCGACTTCGGTGAATCGGTGAGCTCTTCGTTCTCGAGCGGCTCGTCGAACAGCTGCAGCGAGCAGTGTTTGGGCGCTTCCCACGAGATGAGCCGAAGCGTCGCGGGCTTGTTCTCGATCTCGAGCTCGACGTTGCCGCCATCGAGCGCGCTGACGATCGATCGCTCTTTGAGCAACGCCTGGAGCTTCGTGAGCAGCTTGACGACGTCGCCCGGAATCACCGGGCCGCCAGGACCTGCGAAGCAGACTTCATTGCGCAAGATGGCCATGGCGCAGCCCTATAGCCGCTGGCGACCGAGGTCGCTAAGGAAGCGGCCGCGCGCCACCCGACGGCCCGCCCGCGGCCCCCACCCACCCGCGACGGGCGGGGCGCTGTCCGGGAACCTCGAAGAGCCTCAGCCGGCGTTCTTCCCCGAAGTCGCAGCAGTCTGAGCCATCGACCAACGCCCACCGGCCCTCGAGCAACACCACTGGCGAATCGAACTTCAGGACCAACCCCGAACCCATTGTGGGCAGCTCACAGGTGAACCTCGGCGCGCCGGTCGCGGTCAAGGCGGTCAGTGCGGTCGTGTTGGTGCCGGAGGCGCCCGCCACCAACGTGTCCCCGTTCGCGCCGGCCACGAGGTCCGAGACACCGTGCCAGCCCTGGTGGTTGGTCGAGGCGACGTCCATCGCCCACGACGGGGTCTCCGAGGTCGAAGGGACGGAGATCGCGGTCACGGTCCAGCTCGGCAGGGGGCTGGGCTTGGTCACGGTGGGTTGGAGAAGAACCGTGCGCTCGGTCAACGACATCAACGGATTTCGATACACGCCCACGGAAGGAGCCGCGAGCAGCTTCGCGCCGTCGCTGGTAGAGACCACCCGGCCCCCGACGAGCACCAGCTGGCGGTTGAACACCGAGAGCGGCGTGACGGGGCTCGACCCGACCTCCACCGTTCGCCACCGGTCGGCCCCGGAGGCGCTGATTGATCTCACCTCGGGTGGTGGCGACACGCCTCCGACCGCCCGGGGGTACAGCCCGAAGTAGACATCGTCAGACTCGTCGACCACCAGGCCGCTGAGCTCGCCGTCGAAGAAGCGGGCGAGGACCACCGCGCCAGACGCCGAGTCGAGCTTCACCAGCGCATGGTGGCGGGGGAAGGAGGAGTTTGGAGCGTTCTCGTAGCGGCGCACCATCAGGTAGACGCTGCCTTTGCCATCGGCCGCAATCGACTGGACGAACTCAGAGTTGGCGGTGTCGGGTGCCGCCTGGAGCACCGCGCTCAACGGGCGGCTCCAGCTCGGAGCGCCCGTGAGCGCCGAGAGTGCGCCGACCTCGGAGTTGGCCACGTAGACCAGGCGGCCCTGGGTCAGCAGGTGGGTCAGCGTCGAGGTCTGGAGCGGCATCGGGCCCAGGTCCTGACGGTAGTTCTCGACTCCATCGCGGGTGACCGACACCGCCGAGCAGCGGGTGCAGCTGCCGCATTGAAAGCCAGACTCCGACCCACACTCGAGCCAGTACAGATTCTGCGCGGCGTCGCTCACTCCCCGAAAGTCGAACGTGGCCGGAAACCGACGACTCCACGCTTCCTTGAGCTTGCCCTGGGCGGGCAGATCGCAGCGGCTTTGCCGACACACCCCGCGCTCCTGGCACGGCGACGCGACTCCACAGGAGGCCCCTTCGGGAACCGGGAGCTCCTTGCACGCCCCGTTGATGCAGACGTGGGCAGTGGAGCAGTCGGCGGCACCGCACGAGGTGCCGTCCTGGGCGTCGCTCTCGACGCAGCCCTGGGTCGGGTCGCAGCTGGCGACCTTGCATGGGTTGTTGGGGGCGGCGCAGGTCTTCGGTTGGTGCTGACATCCGCCGCCGGGCTGACAGGCGTCGAGGGTGCACGGATTTTGATCCGAGCAGTCGGGGCTGGCGCCCAGGCACGCCCCGCGTGAGCAGACGCCCTCGACGGCGCAGGCGAGCACGGAAGAGCAGGCAGTGCCGTCAGCGATGTCCGTCTCGACGCAGGCCCCGGTGGTCGGGGAAAACACGCTCACCCGACACAACGAAGCGGCGCTGCAGCTCGGTGGGGCCAGGGCCTCGCCGTCGAGCGCGACGTCAAAGAGCTGCTGTCCATCGGACACCCGCAGCGTTCCAGTCGCGGGGCCGGCGGCGGTCGGAGCGAACGTCACCTGGACGGCGAGCTGCGCCCCACCGGGCACGCGCTGCTCGTCTGGGCCGAAGAACGGCGGCGCCGCGCTCAGCGTGAGGCGCTGATCGACGCGCCCGCTGTTGTGGAGCACCAGCGTCGCCTGGGTGGGGTACCCGACCCAGGTCCGCCCGAAGTGCAGCGCGCCCGGCGACACCTCGACCTCGCCCACCACGCTCCGCAGCCCAGGCCGCCCGCAGGCGAACAGCAGCAACAACCCCACCCACGGTGCACGGCGCATTTGGGCCGATTCTGCAATCCCAGCGCCAGCTGGTGACCCGTCGAATCGGTCGGTTGGCGAATGGGGTGCACCCTGATTTCTGTTCGCTGCTCAGAAATCAGCGGGCCGAGCTTCACTCGCACACGTGCGCAGTATGAAACACTCGACACGTTGAAACACGACAAGGAAACCGACCTCTCGGGCAAGAAGGTGGGGGAGTACGACGTGCTGGCCCAGGTCGGGGTGGGTGGCATGGGCGTCGTGTACTCGGGGCTTCAGCCGATGATCGGCAAGAAGGTCGCGATCAAGGTGCTGCTGCCACACCTGTCGAGCGAGCCCGAGCTCGTCGGTCGCTTCCTGTCTGAGGCACGCGCAGTGAACGCGATCGGCCATCGCGGCATCGTCGACATCTTCAGCTTCGGCGAGCTCCCCGGCGGCCCACACTACTTCGTGATGGAGTTCCTCGAAGGCACGTCGTTCGCGGTTGCGTCACGCCTGCGCCGGTCTCGTGCAACGGCTACGCGTGCAACGGGGCCGCTTGCTTCACCACTTGTTCTAGCGACCCGCAATGCGACACGAACTTCACCTGTGCCGCTCCGACCTGTCAGGGAAAGCTCGCCAACGGCGCGGTCTGCAGCACGGGCAGCCAGTGCTTGAGCAACTTCTGCGTCCAGGCGCAAAGCGGCCTGCGCTGCGGCGTCGTCGCGTCGTGCCCTCCTTGCCAGGTGCTCAACGTGGCCGGCACAGCGTGCACCTTCGCCAGCGCGGGCAGCGACCCCAAGGCCGAGTGCACGGCGAGCGTCGCGACCTGCAAACTCGACACGTGCGACGGCTCGGGCACCTGCAACGCGGCGGTCAACGCGCCCTGCGGCACCGTGAGCTGCGCAGCAGGGACGCTCAGCGGCCCGTTGTGCGGCGCGGGCGGCAGCTGCACGGGCAGCGGGTCGAGCACATGTGCTCCGTACCAGTGCGCATCGGCCACTACCTGTGCGACCAGCTGCGCCACCGACGGCCAGTGCTCGGCTGGCTATTGGTGCAACAGCAGCGTGTGCCAGGTGAAGGCCCCCACCGGCTCGGTCTGTACCGGGGGAAACCAGTGCCAGACGGGGACCTGCGCCCAGGCGCAGAGCGATCAACGCTGTTCGTCGGTGGCGTCGTGTCCCTCGTGCCAGGTCGTCAACAACGCGGGCACCGCCTGCACAGCTGCGTCGGCCAGCACCGACCCGAAGAACGAGTGCACCCCGAACGCCGCCTCGTGTACTGGCGACTTATGCAACGGCTCGGGAGGCTGCCAGGCCCAGTCGGTGGCGGTGCAGTGTGCGGGGGCCACGTGTGTCGGCAGCACTTTCACTCCCGCGCGGTTCTGCGACGGCGTCAACGCGGGTGGGTGCCCCGCGTCGGGCGCCAGCTCATGCAGCCCGTACGTCTGCGCCGGCTCCGCCTGCGGCACGATGTGCACCAGCGCCGTCGACTGCATCAACGCCAACTACACGTGCAGTGGCGGGTTCTGCCGGCTCGGCAACGGCTTCGCCTGCAGCACCGGCGCAGAGTGCGTGTCGGGGGTCTGCGCGGATGGGGTGTGCTGCAACACCACGTGCACGGCGCAGTGCAAGGCGTGTGACCAGGTCGGCTCGGTCGGAACATGCACGAACGTGCCAATCCAGGACCCACCGCGCCACGGCACCTGCAGCGCCTGCGGGCTGTGCAACGCGATTGGAGTCTGCTGCACCTTCATTCAGTGCTCGTTCCCCAACGGAATCTGCGTCCAGTAGCGCATTCGTCAGGGTGAATTTCGGTCAAGTGAGCCGGCCCTGAATTGCCCGGGCGAAGCGCCCCGCGGCGGGCGGCTGCTGCGCCAGCATGGGTGATGGCGGGCCGCGAGGCGAGGCGAGGCCGAGCTCTTTGAGCGCGGCGAAAAAGGAGCAGATCGTCTTCGTCGAGGTTCGGAAACGCGTCGCTGGTCGCCAGTGCGATCATGGCCGCGTTGAAATCCGGAATGGGCGAAGGTCGCCCGTCGCACGCAACCAGCCACGCATTGTCCGCGCGGGTCTTCATCGAGTTGCGTGACCTCGAAACTTTGTGTCGCTCCTCAATTGTTTGAGTGAGAGAGCGCGCGCTCTCCATCGAGTAGGCAGAGGCACACAGGGTGCACAGAGCGACCGTCTATGAGAGCTCTATCAATCACCTTGCTGGCAGCTGTGCTGGAAGTCGGATGCTCGCTGGCGCCGGGGGAACCGACGGCCGAAGAAGCAGAGAACGTGTTGGTCTCCGACGACTTCGTCGCGGATCCGGATCTGGCAGCGGCGTCGTCGAGCGCGCTGGCTGGCTTGACGTCGTGGGAACCGATGCTGAGCCCGACCACCCCGGTCGCTGTCGGGGCCATCCGTGCGAACGGGCACGCGATGACCTGGGATGGGCGGGTTCTCGTTCAGGGCGTTCAGGTTCCCGCAAAGCTGCCCACATCGCTGGTCGCTGAGGTCGTGCACCCAATCGGACTTGCGGTGGACCCTTCCACAATGAAGAACGGTTTCGAGCTGAGGATGCAGAACAACGGAGCACTGGTGCTCTTGATCAACGGAACTCTGGTTTGGTCGAGCCAGACCACGGCCGACTGCAGCCTTGGCTGCCGCGCGCAGTTCAACAGCGATGGGAACCTTGTTTTCTACCGGCGCGAGGACGCGGGGCTCACCCCGTATTTTTCGACTGGCCCCGGTGCGACGCAGTTGCGGATGGCCCGTGTACCGCCCTACGTCTGGCTCACTGGCCCGGCGGGCGGCACCGTCTGGCCGAGACAGTCGGCGTGGGCCGTTCGCCTATTTTCCCCAGAGACGCTGACCGCCCGCCCCCTCGAGGACGCGGATCAGGTCGGGCAGCGGGTGCACGAGGCCTTCTCGGCTCCGACGGTCTGGCTCGTGCCGGCGCAGGCTGAGCCGGCCTTCTATCCACAGCAGCACGCCTCACTTCCTCTGCTGACCTCCCTCGCTCTCGTCCCAAGGGCCGGGCAAGCCGAGAACCCGTTTCGAAGCAATGCGCTGGGTCAACCCACTGCCCTGGGCACCTTCCTCACCTACGAAGTGGACGTCTTCACCCAGCGCTACCCGACAGCGAGCGGAGGGGCTCCCGCCCAACTTGGCAAGCTCGAGGCGACCTTCATCGTCGAGGTGCCTCCCAGTGGGCCGCGAAGACTTCATCGAGCGGAGCTGACCCGCGACTTCACCCCGCTGACGACGACCGCGGATGGTGGAACTCCACTCTACGGGATTGAGCCCACCGTCACTTTCGATGGGCGGCTGCTCGTGTTTCAGCGCTTCGCGTCTGGCAACGGCGGGCAAATCGACTTTTCGTATCTTTCCCCTCTGGGAAATCCGACCGCAGGGTGGGCGCCGCAACAGAGTCTGCCTGCCATCTCCAACCTGCCTGCGCTTCGCGCCCGCTACGCGATCGCCCGGCGCCAGCTACGGGACCATGAGGGCAACCCCATCACGAACCTGATCGGGGCCTACCCCTGGATGAGCCTCGACGGGTCCGACGTCTTCTTCTCGGCAACGGCGAACGACGAAAAAATCAGGCGAGCGGGAACCAGCGTGGTTGGGTCCTCGACGCGTGGCTTGATTCGCCTGATCGACGGCGAACCCAACACTGATCGCCGCACGGTCCCGCGGCTCACGATGAGCTCGTTCGGTCGGATGCCTGGCCGATGGTCGCCGCTTGAGTTCATGGAGCGAAAGGTGCTTCCTCTGACTGACAAGCGCGCGACCTACCCGATGTTCACCTCGAACGCCGCGCGCTACTTCGAGGCGAGCTTCGAAGAGACGGTCTCTGACGACTACGACGCTTACTACGAGATGTCTGAAGCAATCGTTGCAGGTGACTACCTCGTGACGTCGGCGCCTGACGTTTCGGGCAAGTTCCATTCGGCGCGCTTCAGGGCCGGCGTCGCGTTTCCAGAAGAGACCTGCGCGCCCCAGTGCGTGCCACACCAGCCGTTCTCGGGGAAGGCGGTCTACTTCCAGGCGCACGGGGTGATGACCGCGCCTGCGCGCTCTGCAACGGGCCACACGTTGCTCGACCAGGCAACGGATCTGACGGTGTCTCTCGCAGTACGCCCGATGGGCGCCAGCCGGGCGCTCCCGCTGGTGCGCAAGGGGGGCAGCTTCGAGCTGTCGTTGGGCGCAAACCGAAGACTCGTCTTCGCGGTGACCAGAAATTCGGTGGGCGGTCCGAGGACCTCGTCGACGGGGCCGTTCGGGCCGGTGCTGCCGGCAGAGGCCTGGTCGCACGTGGCGATCACTCGACAGGCGGCCAGCGGCGAGGTGACTCTCTTCTTCAACGGGGTTCGCTACGAGAGCACCACGCTCGAGGCTGATCCGCTCGGCGTCGACCCCGCGGCCGACCTCGAGATTGGGCCAGGCCTGTCTTCGGCGTCGTCCGAGTGGGTGCTGGCGATCGACCAGGTAGGCCTTTCGGGCTTCCGGCGGCCGGCCGAGGAGCTCGCCAGGCAGGCAAACCTCGTCTTTCCTCGCCAGGCGGAGCTCTCGCAGGCACTTCCCCTGGGCCTCAAACGGAAGGACGTGAAGCAGGTCGCCGTGTTGGGTCCTGCGAACGCGCAGGTAATCGACCTCGGGCGCCGCCTCTTCTTCGATCGTCGGCTGTCAGCGGGCCGTGACGTCTCATGCGCGAGCTGTCACCTTCCGACCAGAGCACTCACCGAGCCGTTCTCACTGCACGACGACCGGCGAGCTCGGTTTGGCGGCCCGGCGCGCCTGCTCCGAAACACCCCCGCCCTGCTGAACCTCGCATTCAAGAGCCGCTTCTTTGCAGACGGGCGCGCCGATGGTCTCGACCAACAAGGGCGAGAGGTGCTCACGACCCCGGCTGAGATGGGAAGCCATCTGGGTGCTGTCGTATTGGAGCTGCGGGCTTTCCCCGACCTCGCGGCGGGTTTTGCAGCGGCCTTCTCGACCCCCGGAATCACCGAAGCTCGAGTGCTCGAGGCGCTGACCGCATTCCAGCTTTCTCTGCGCAGTGGAAACGCGCCATTCGACCGATATCTGAACGGTGATCTGGCCGCGCTCTCGCTAGCAGAGCGTCGCGGCAAGAACCTTTTCTTTGGCAAGGCCGGCTGCGCTGAGTGCCACGCCGGCAGTGCCTTCACCGACGACAGCTTTCATGTGCTGCCGTTCTTGCCTGAGTCCAACGCAGATGGGGTCCGAGACGAGGGCCGGATGCGCGTCACGGGCCTTGAGAGCGACCGCTTCAAGGTGATGACCCCGAGCCTGAGAAACGTGGCGAGAACCTCGCCGTTCTTTCATCACGGCAGCGCCGCGACCCTCGGCGCGGTGGTGGAGCGCTACGCGACGAACGATGGGGTCAGCGACCGTGAAGACCTGCTCTTGGCGGTTGAGCTGTCACTCGCCGAGCGCGCGGACCTCGAAGCATTTCTGGGTGCACTGAGCGGTGACCTGCCACCCGTCGTCGCGCCAATCGGCTCGAACGTTGCGCCCCGTGCCGCCGAGATCGTCTTTCCCGCCGGAGCCTTTCAGCTCGAGGCAGGCCAGTCGATCGCGCTCGCGCGAATGAAGCTTCGAATGACACGTTCCGGAGTCTTCGTCGTCCTCGCGCCTGACGATCGAATTCTCTTCGCGGCAGGGGCGGCCGGAGACTGCGCGAGCCTGCGTTGTCGCGTCGTCTTCCAGGCTGACGGCAACCTGGTCATCTACCGTGGGCCGGTGCCAGTGTGGTCCTCGGGTACCTTCATGGGTCGAACGAAAGGGGCGACCCTTCGGATCACCGAGACCCGCCCGTGGCTTCGCATCTCAACTGCGACTGGCTCTTTGCCGTTCGTGAGCAATGAAGCCGACGGAACAGTTGTCTTCGATCGTCCATTCTCGCTGGCCGAGGGTGGCTTCGTGAGGTGGAAGCACGACGCCAGCGACGCCTTCCTCGAGCTGCGGCCAGATGGTCGCCTGCAGATCACCAAGGTGGGCCTGCCGACGGCCTTGTGGACCTCGCCTGGGCCGTCGACGAGCTGTGGTGGCGCCTGTCGAATGGCACTGCAGACCGACGGGAATCTGGTCATCTATCGAGGACCACAGCCGCTCTGGGCAACCGGCACCCATGCGCCACGGGCCGAAGGAGACACGCTGGTGATGTCGCGGCAGGGCACACCCTTGATGAGGCTGATGACGCAGGCAGGAGCAACCGCCTTCGCAGCGCCCTGAGAATGAAGGGACGTGGAGCGCTTGCTGCCTGCTTCAGTAGTTCTCGTGCGCCAGCGATTCCTCGAGGCGAGGGTCGTTGATCGCGATGACGCGGTTCTTCTTCAAGAAGTAACCGAAGACGGCCAGGAACGCGCCCATGATGCCGATGAACGCCGTCGCGTCCGTCCAGTTCGGAGCGAAGTGCACCTCGTGCCCGCCTTCGCCATGGTGCGCGCCGAAGTTCGGCATGATCAACCAATAGAGGTCGACGCACTGCATCACCAGCGTCCAGCCAGCGGCCGCGCCGAGCATCAGCCGGCTCCGCTTCATGTGCCGCGAAAGCAGGAACAAGAAGGGCACCGCGAAGTGCGCCACCGGCAGGCCGTACGAGACCCACTTCCAGGCCCCTTCCAGACGGACGATGTAGAAAATCGTCTCTTCCGGAATGTTCGCGTACCAGATGAGCATGAACTGGCTGAACGCGATGTATGCCCAGAACACGGTGTAGCCGAACACCAGCTTGCCCATGTCGTGGAAGTGCTCGGCGGTAATCGCCTGCTTGAGCACGCCGGCCCGCTGCAGGCCGATGCTGACCAGCACCGTGAAGGCCCAGAACGAGAGGATGGCGCCGGCGAAGAAGTAGACGCCGAAGATGGTCGAGTACCAGTGCGGCTGCAGCGACATCAGCCAGTCGATCGCCGCGAAGCTCAAGCTGAAGGCCCAGAGAATGATGCCCGGAGCCGCCATCTTCCACATCCGGCGGGTGATGACGTCACGCGCGGCCGGGTCCGTCGCCTCGTCCTGCTTCACCGAGTTGCTGTGGAAGAACCACGAGAGGCCAGCCCAGATGAGCAGGTAGACGGCCGCGCGGCCGAAGAAGAAGCCGTCGTTGAGGAACCAGCGCTTGCGCAACAGAATCTCGTCCGTCTCATGCGACCACGGGTACAGCGAGTGGAACCCGAGCGTGGCGATGGGGATGAAGAGAACCGCGAACAGCGGCAGCGTCACCGCCATCGTCTCGGGGATGCGGCGAATGACCGCCGACCAGCCGCTGCGCGCGACGTGGTCGATCATCACCCAGCCGAGCCCGCCCAGCGCCAACGAGAGCGCAACCTCGTACGCCCAGAGGTAGCTGAACATCGCGCGGTCGCGGCCAGCGCCCATCGCGCCCGCCAGCGTCGCGCCCAGGCCAACGGCGGCCGCCACGCCACCAATCATCGGCAGCTTCGCCCACAGGCTGGTGGACGGAATCGTGATGTCGGTCGGCTTCTGAACCACGGAGTGGTCGCTCATTGCTGCGCCTTGATGAAGAGGGTGATGCTCTCGATTTCGATGTCGCTCATCGGCGTGACAGGCATCGCGGGCGGGTAGCCGGCGACGACCTTTTCGTTCGGCTTCAAAATCGATTCCTTGATGTACGCCTCGTCGACAGTGACTTCGCCGCCGGCGGTCAGCGCTTCCTTGCGGCCGAACGCGCCCTTCCACGTCGGGCCGACCAGCCTGGTGCCGTCGAGGGTGTGGCAGGCGTTGCAGCCCTTCGCCTTGTAGAGCAGCGTGCCGTGCTCGAGCGAAGCGACCTTCGCGACCGGCACGTCGATGACGCCTTCACCCGACTCGGGCGGCACACCCTGCAGCTGACGGACATAGGCGATGATTGCCCAACGGTCTTCGACTGGAATCTGGGCCGCGTACGACGGCATGTTGCCGTTGTTCACGCCGTGCTTGATCGCCGAATAAATCTTGCCGACGACCATGCCCTTGATGCGCGCGTCGAGCAGGCTCGGTGGGACCACCATCAGCCCACCCTTCAACGCCACCGGGCCCTTTCCGTCGGCGAGCACGCCGTGGCAGGTGGCACAGTAGATGTCGTAGCGAAGCTTGCCGTGCGCCTTCACGCCTTCGTCGTCGAAAGCGATGGTCGCGGGGAACTTCTGCGTCGGAATCTGGGCCGGCAGGCCGCCGTCGGCCTGGATGCCCGCGTCGGTGGCCGCGGTGCCTTCGATGAGGGTGTCGTCGTCGTCGAGGTGGCCGATGGCGACGGTGCCTTCCACTGGCACGCGCATCTGGCGCCCGTCGGCGAAGAGGCCGGTGGTGTCGCGGCGGTAGGCCTTTCCCTTTTCCTGCGTGTCCATGTTGGGAATCCAATGCACCGGCGGCTTCTCGGACTCACCGCCACGGCAACCCGTGAGCAGCGCGGACAGCACCGCAAGGCTGAGCATCAGTTCTGAAGCCGGTTTCATGAGTTCTCCAGCTCCTCGACGGACGAGGCGCCCAGGGCGCTGAGCAGGGTCTTCGTCTTCTCGAGGTCGAACTTTGGATCCGCCGCCTCGACCATGATGAAGAACTTGTCGTCGGTGGCGCGCTCGAAGGCCTTGCTGTTGAAAGCCGGGTGGTGCGGCCGGGGCAGCCCGCTGAGCACCCAGTTGCCGAAGAAGGCAGTGAGGCAGCTGCTCAAGACGGTGATTTCGTACCAGACGGGCACGAACGCCGGCAGCGAGAACAGCGGCTTACCGCCGACGACGATTGGGTAGGCGACGCTCATCGTCCAGTTTTCGAAAAACAGCATGAACGCGCTGCCGAAGAGCCCGACGCTGAGCACGAACCACGGCAGGCGGCTGGGAGGAAGGCCCATCGCCTTGTCGAGGCCGTGCACCGGAAACGGAACGCAGGCGTCCCACTTCGAGTAGCCCTCGTCACGCACCTGCTCGCAGGCGTGAAAAATCTCGGCCGGGTTTTCGTACTGCGCCAGCACGCCCCACAACTTCGCCTTCTCGACAGATGCCATGGTCAGTGCCCTCCTTCAACGGCGGCGGCGGTAGCGTGGCCGTGCGCAGGGGCCGAGTGGCCCGCGTGCTTGCCGTACCCTTCCCAGTGCGGGTTGGCCTGCGGCATCACCGACTTCACTTCCGACATCGCGATCGCCGGGAAGAAGCGAACGAAGAGGAGGAAGAGCGTGAGGAAGAGGCCGAAGGTGCCGAGCAGGAAGAGGACTTCGGTGACGGGCACGAAGTAGTCCCAGCTCGACGGCAGCGCGTCGCGGTGAAGCGAGGTCACCGTGATGACGAACCGTTCGAACCACATACCGATGTTCACGAAGATCGAGAGGACGAAGGTCCACGCGACGCTGGTGCGGATCTTCTTGAACCAGAACAGCTGCGGGGTGATGACGTTGCAGCTGACCATGATCCAGTACGCCCAGGCGTACGGGCCGAAGCTGCGGTTGATGAACGTGAAGCCTTCGTACTCGTTGCCCGAGTAGGCAGCGACGAAGTACTCCATGCCGTAGGCGTAACCGACCAGCGAGCCCGTGAGCAGGATGATCTTGTTCATGTTCTCGATGTGCTTGACGGTGACGATGTCCTTGAGGCCCAGCCACTCACGGGCCGGAATCATCAGGGTGAGCACCATCGCGAAGCCCGAGAAGATGGCGCCGGCGACGAAGTACGGCGGAAAGATGGTGGTGTGCCAGCCGGGCAGCTGCGACACGGCGAAGTCGAAGCTGACGATGGTGTGCACCGAGAGCACCAGAGGCGCCGAGAAGGCCGCGAGAATCTGGTACGCCTTTTCGTAGGTGACCCAGTGGCGCATCGACCCGCGCCAGCCCATCGACAGCGCGCCGTAGAACAGCTGGCGCCAGCGCACCGTCGCGCGATCGCGCAGCGTGGCGAAGTCGGGGACGAGGCCCGTGTACCAGAACAGCGCCGACACGGTGAGGTAGGTGTTGACGGCGAACACGTCCCACTCCAGCGGTGAACGGAAGTTCGGCCACAGCCCCATCTGGTTGGGCAGGGGGAACAGGTAGTAGTCCATCCAGATGCGGCCGGTGTGCAGGGCGACGCACGCGCTGGCCGCGAGGACGGCGAAGATGGTCATCGCCTCGGCGTACCTGTTGATCGACGTGCGCCACTTCTGGCGGAACAGGTAGAGGATGGCGGAAATCAGCGTGCCGGCGTGGCCGATGCCGACCCAGAAGACGAAGTTGACGATGTCCCACGCCCAGCCGACCGGGTTGTTGTTGCCCCAGATGCCCGGGCCTTCCCAGATGAGGAAGCCGACGTAGCCGCCGAACATCGCGAAGACGCTGCCCGCCAGCAGGAACATGAAGATGAACGGGCGCGGAGTCTTCTTGATCTCCGTCTCGTTCACCCGGCAGACGATCTCGGTGATGTCGTGGAACGTGTGGGTGCCGCGAATGAGGACTTCGCGCTGGCTCGTCAATTCGTCCAGCGCGACGTCGCCGCGGTGCTTCGAAGTGTCTGCGATTGCGGCCGCGCTCATGCCAGCTCCTGGTTCTCGTTCTTCACCCGCGCGAGGAAGGTGGTGCGGGGACGAATGTTGAGCTCCTGCAACATCTCGTAGTTGCGCTCGCTCGATTTCATCTTCGCGACCTTCGACAGCGGGTCATTGATGTTGCCGAAGGTGATCGCCTGGGTCGGGCACGCCTGGGCGCACGCCGGAGTGACGGCTCCATCGGGCAGCGCCTTGCGGTCTTTACCGGCGCGCTTCGCCATGACTTTGGCCTCTTCGACCCGCTGCGTGCAGTACGTGCATTTTTCCATCACGCCGCGGTACCGAACGGTGACGTCGGGGTTGCGCTGGAACTTCAGCGTCTTCATCCGTTCGACCTTCGCCACGTCGCCCTTCAGCGAGAGGCCGATGGTGCCGTCCGTGCCGGGCACCAGATTTCCCGAGGTGCTGAAGTCCAGGTAGTTGAAGCGGCGGACCTTGAAGGGGCAGTTGTTGGCGCAGTACCGCGTGCCGATGCAGCGGTTGTAAGCCATCGCGTTGATGCCTTCATCGTCGTGCACCGTCGCCGACACCGGGCACACCGGCTCGCACGGCGCGTTCTCGCAGTGCATGCACGGCAGCGGCTGGTGCGCCGCCTTCGGGTCATCGACGTCGCCCTGGAAATAGCGGTCGATGCGGATCCAGTGCAGCTCTCGGCCGAGCAACACCTGCTCGCGGCCGACGGCGGGAATGTTGTTCTCGGCCACGCAGGCAATCGCGCAGGCGTTGCAGCCGATGCAGCTCGCGAGGTCGATGGTCATGCCCCACTGCTGACCCTCGTAGGTGATGTCAGCCACCATCTGAATCGGCTTGCTCGGGCGGGTGTTCGGCGTGCCCAGCTGCACCAGGTCATTGGGGATGCTGCCCTTCTTCGCAAAGGCGCTGTCGCCCTTCGCCATCTCGGCCGCAGTGCCCGTGCGGTACAGCGGGCGTTCGCCGAGGCCGAGCGTGCGCTCGAGGCCTTTCGCGTCGGTCATCTGGGCGAAGGTGAGCTCTTTGAAAGGATTCGCAGGGACGCTGAAGTGGTCTTGCGTCGAGGCGAGCACCTGCGTCTTGTCGGTGCGGGTGAGCGTCACGTTCTGCACGACGCCCGTGTTGTCGGCGGTGAGCACTCCCACGTCGACGCCGACGCCCGTGGCGACGGCGCCAGAGGTCTTCCCGTAGCCGTGCAGCATCGCCACCGTGTAGGTCGCCAGGCCCGGCAGCACGAACGCCGGAGCGGTGAGCTTCCGCCCGTCGACGTTCAGCTCGACCACGTCGGCGGTGTAGCCGTTGCGATCGACGCGGCTCTTGATGCCCGCTTCCTTCGCGAACTGGGGGGACACCAGCACCGCGTTGTCCCAGCACAGCTTGCTCATCGAGTCCGGCAGCTCCTGGTTCCAGGTCAGGTTCGAGAGGCGGCCGTCGAGCACGTGGCCGTGCGTCGCGACCAGCTCGAGCGCGGCCTTCGTCGGCGCCGTCGCCTTCACGTTGCCCAGCGCCGCGGCGATCGCCGGCAGCGAAGCCGCCGACACCGCAGGGGTGCGACCGCTGCCCACGACGAGGCCGTCATGCAGCGCGCGCCGCCACTCTTTTACCGTCTGCAGCAGCCCGCCCGCACCGCGCCACGTCTCTTCGACGAGCTTGCGGTCTGACTGTTCGCCGTTGCCCGTCATCGCGGCCAAAACCGTCGAGTCGGCGCGAGCACCGAACAGCGGGAGGATGATTGGCTGCACGATGGACGCGGTGCCATTCCACGCGCGCGCATCGCCCCAGGCCTCGAGGAAGTGCGCCACCGGCACGTGCCAGGTGGCTTTGGCCGCGGTCTCGTCGGGCATCACCCCGGCGTGGACCACGGTGGCCGCCTTTGCCATCGCTTCGGCGAACTTCAGCGCGCCGGGCGCCGTGTAGACGGGGTTGGCGTGGAAGATGACCAGGGTCTGCACTTCGCCCGCGACGAGCGCGGTGGTGAGCGCAGTCAGCGAGTCGAGGTGCGAGACGCGCGCCTCGGTGCCCTTCGACACGGTCAGCACCGCGCCGGCCGGGTCGAGCGCCACGTTCAGCGCCTGCGCCAGTGCGTGCACCGCCGGGGGCTGACGCTCACCGACGAAGATCGCTGCGGCGCCCTTCGCGCCCGCGAGGTCCTTCGCCAGCGCGGCGACGAACTTCTCGGCTCCCGCGGGAACCGTCGCGCCGTCGACAGCGCCCGACAGCTCGCCGATGCCCAGGCCGTGCTTGCCCGACAGCTCTTTCGCCAGCGCCTTCAGCAGCTCGCCGCACTGGCCGCTGGACACGCGCACGCGGTGGTCGGCGTTCGCGCCGGTGCTGCTGAAGATGCCTTCAGCGACGTAGAGGCGGTTCATCTGCGCCGCGTCTTCCTTGTTCATCACGGTGCGGCTCTTGCCGAACTGGCGGGCCAGGCGCAGGTGCTCGGGGCCCTTCACGAGGAAGTCGGAGTCGAGCGAGAAGATGACCTTCGCGGCCGTCAGCTCGTAGTGGGCGCGGGCGCCGGGGCCGAACGCCAGCTGCGAACCGGCCTGGCTCGCGTCGGCGGCCAGCGGGTCCCACCGGTAGACCTTCGCCTGCGGCAGCTTGCCGAGGCCGGCCTTCAACAGCCTTTCGAAGGTCGGGCCGCCATCTTCCTGGGTGAGGAACGCGACGCCTTTACCGCCAGCGGCGATGGCATTGTCGAAGTGCTGCTTGAGGAAGCCGTCGAAGGCTTCCCAGGTGCTGGGCTTGCCGACGTTGTGGGGCGCGCGCGCGCGGTCGGGGTCGTAGAGGCCGAGCACTTCGGCCTGGGCCCAGATGTCGCTGCCGCCCAGCGACGACGGGTGCAGCGGGTTGCCTTCGATTTTGGTGGGGCGGCCTTCGTTCGCTTCGACGACCACGCCAACGGCGCCTTCCGACCGGTTGATGGCGGTGGCGTAGTTGAGGCGCACCCCGGGAATCACCGACTCGGGCATGCGGGTGAAGGGAAGAATCTCGTCTTCGGGGCGGCGGATGCAGGCCATGCCGCCCAGCGCCACCGAGGCGCCGGCAAGCTTGAGCACGTCGCGGCGGTTGAAGCCGTCGCTCTGCATCGCGGGCGATTCGAACTCGGCCGGGTTGATGGCGCCGAGCTGCTGGCCCTGCTGCTCCATCGACCGCCAGTGCGTCGGCGGCTGCGACATCTGGTCGGCAAGTGGGGCGTACGGGTCTTTCTTCACGGGTTCATCCTCACGTGGGCTGCACGCTGATCGAAGGTCGTCATGTTGTCGGGGGTCACCGGTGGCAGCCGCTGCAGCCCGAGGTCGCGAACGTCTGGTGCGTGCCGTCGGCGGCAGCGACCCGCACGGTCGAGAGGTTGCCAGGGGCGTGCAGCGTGGTGGCGATCTGCATCGCCTTGTCGCGCCAGGCGAGGTCACCCGTCCAACCCATCTTGGTGATGGCGGCGACGGGGCGAAGGTTGAGCGCGGGGTCGCTGTGGCACTCCTGGCACCACGACATCGACAGCGGCTGAACCTGCTTCACGACTTCCATCGTGTCGATGCGGCCGTGGCAGGTCTCGCAGCCAATGGCGGCGCGGTTCTCACCGACGCCGACGCCCATGTGGGCGCTGTGGTCGAAGTAGGCGAAGTCGGGGAGCTTGTGGATGCGCTTCCACTGAACCGGGGTGTTGGTGGCCCAGCTCTGGCGCAGCGCCTCGAGCGCGGGGGAGTCTTTCTTGATCTGCAAGTGGCAGTTCATGCACGTCTGCGTCGGAGGCACGCCGGCGTGCGGCCCGCGTTCGACGTAGGCGTGGCAGTACCGGCAATCCATCTGCAGGTCACCCGCGTGCTGCTTGTGGCTGTACGCGATGGGCTGCTTCGGCATGTAGCCGACGTCGGTGTTGTACGGGGAGGCCCAGTAGTAGACGCCGAAAATGCCAGCAGCAGTCAGAACGAGCGTCGCGATGAGGGTGTAGCGCGGGGTTTGGTTCGACCACCGCGGAAAAATCTGCGCCATGTCGTAGGGACCTCAGTTGTGCGGCGCGGTGCGTACCGAAGCTTCACCCCTGTCACAAGATTTATTCGTCTCGGAAGCGTGTTCTGCTCGTCTTCTTCCGGGTGTGCGACGACCGGGGCTAATTCGGGGAATGAGGCGGGGGCGTTCCTCGGCCGAAGGGGATATACCAGTGCCATATCTCTTCTGCGGGCGGTGGCCGATGGGCACGAAGAAAAGTGACGTGGCAAAGGTGTTCTGGTCTGGGCGCAGCCAGGCGATTCGTTTGCCGAAGAAGTACCGGCTGGCCTGCCGCGAGGTGCGCATCCGCAGAGAAGGCGACCGCCTGTTGATTGACCCTCCGCAAAAGACGTTGGATGCCCGTGGCTGGCCCACCGACTTCTGGGACTTGTTCGGCGCCGTCGACGACGGGTTCGAGGTAGGCGACCGCTCCCAGCCGCACGAGCGCAAGGACCCGCTGAAGTGAGCCGGGGGTACTTGCTGGATACCAACATCGTCAGCCTGGCGCTGAAGGGAAAGAGCCCAGCGGCGGTGAAGCGCCTGCGCAGCCACCCCCGCGCCAGGGTTTCAGTGAGCGTCATCACGGAAATGGAGCTGCGGTTCGGGGTCGCCAAACACCCGCACCCTGAACGCCTCAAGCCGACAATCGACGACTTCCTCGACGTCGTCGCCTCGCTGCCGCTGCCCGACGACATCGCGGCGGTCTATGGCGCGGTGCGGGCGGACCTCGAAAAGAGAGGCAGCCCCATCGGCCCACTGGACACGATCATCGCGGCCCACGCCATCGCCGCAGGCCTGGTGCTGGTGACGAACAATGCCCGCGAGTTCGGGCGGGTGAAGGGGCTGCGCTGCGAAGACTGGACTAAGGAGTAGGGCCCTGCCGGGCGAGCAGGCGGGCGGCGTTGATCGCGTTGCCGCGGCCCAGGCTCTGCTCGTTCCAGAAGACGCGAAAGGCTCCGTTCTGGTCGATGACGGCGATCGCCGGCACGTGAAGCCACTCGGCGGGGCTGGTGCCGGCGTCGTAGTCGGGGGTGAAGCCGCCGGCGTTGCGGGTGGCCAGCGCCTCCTGAAAAGTGGGCTGGAACTTCTGCACCAGTGAATCGAACTGCTCGGGCGTGCCGCTGACCACGTACCAGGCGTCACCACCAAACGGGCCGGCCTCGCCGGGAGCGACGAAGGAAACGAGCGCGACCTTGTGGGGAGGCAGGTCGTCGAAGTGGCGGAGCATGTCGCCGAACTCGGCGCGGCGAACGGGGTCGGCGGCGAAGCTTGCGAGCCAGACGCGGCCCTTCAAGTCTTCCGAGGTGAAGGTGCCGCCGTCGCGAAGCGAGCCGGCCCAGGCACCGACAGGCGGGCCGGGAGGTGGCGCCTTCAAGAAGCGCTGCTGCATGAAGGGCAGCGCGGTGAGGAAGACGACGCCAACGGCAAAGGCGATGACGAACGGGTTCTTCCAGACGGGGACTTTGGGCGGCTCGGGCGCCGCAGGAGCTTCGGCGCTCACTTCGCGGGCGGCGCAGGTGGCGGCACCGCGCGGTCAGCCTTGCGAACACGGTAGGCGATGAAGCCGACGACGCCGCCCATCATCAGCAGCGGCAGCAGCGACATCACCATCGTCATCGCCTGGTACGTGCCCTTGGTGTCGGTTTCGGCGCCACAGGTCGGGCACGCGAGGGCGGCAGTGGCGAACAGGAACCCGCCGAGAAAAGTGAGCGCGCGCATCAGAAGTAGACCCGCGCGTAGATGACGGGCCACATGCCGACGACGAAGTACCAGAAGGCCTGGGTCGTGTAGAAAACGTTGGGCACCAGGCGGCCCTGGCGCAGCTTCACGAGGGCGTACGCGAGGAAGGCGATCGCGGCGAGCGCGTGGATGCCGTGAATGCCGATAATCAAATAGAAGAACGAGCCGAGCGTGCTCGAGGTCATCGTCAGGCCCTGCTTGAGCAGGCTGACCCACTCAAGGCCCTGCAGCCCGACGAAGGTGACGCCCAGCGCGAGGCTGACCGCCATTGGCACCAGGCCCCCGCGCAGCTTGTCTTTCGCAAACGCGCGGTGGGCGGCGAACAACGCGACGCCGCTGAGCACGAGCGCGATGGTGTTGATGGCGGTGGCAGAGGCCGGAAGCAGCGGCTGGCCAGGCGGCGGCCACGAGACCGGCATGTTCGACGCGCGAACGATGGTGAAGGCGCTGAGCAGCCCCGCGAAGAACATCACTTCAGCGGTGATGAAGATGAGCATGCCGAGCACGCCGTTGGGCAGCACCTGGACCCGGCGAAAGTGGCGTGCAGGCTCAGCGGGCATCGTGCCATCCATCGTCGTGCTTCTCTAACTAGTGCTGCGGCGCGGCGCCGTGCTCTGTGCCGGCCTTCTCGTCATGGTGGGCGCCGGGGTGGAGCAGCATCCCGCGCTTCACCGACTCTTTCGCGGCCGTGTTTTCCCAGCGGGCGCCTTCGTGCTTCATCACGTCGGGCGACATCGCGCCGACCATCAGCGCCATCAGCGCGAGCATCGTGCCGAGCATGTAGGGGACGAGCTTCTTCTCGAGGTTCAGGTGCATGAACCGCGTCGCGACGAGGTACGCCTTCACGAAGGCGATGCCGAACGCGGTCACCATCGTGACGACGCGAATCTCGAGCATCGGGCCCACCACGCTGACGACCAGCAGGCCACAAAGGATGGCCCAGATCTTCACGTAGTTCGTGTGGTGCCCGGCCCCATGGGCGTCATGGGGAGCGGAGCCCGGCGGCGGAGCAGCGTGTGCGGTATCAGACATGGGTCACTTCGCGATGTAGAGCAGCGGGAAGAGGAAAATCCAGACCAGGTCGACGAAGTGCCAGTAGATGCCGATGTTCTCGACCCGCTGGAGCTCCTTGTTCTTCTTCGCGTCGGCCGCGACGAACAGCATGATGATCATGCCCGCGATGACGTGCAGGCCGTGGAGACCGGCGGCCGTGTAATAGAAAGACCAGAAGGTGTTCGAGGTGATCGTCATCCCGTGCCGGATCTCGGTCGTCCACTCGATCGATTTCACGATCAGGAAGACGAGGCCGCCGACACAGGTGAGGTAGAGGAAGTTCGCCGCCTTCTTGCCGTCGCCCTTCTCGGCCGCCTGGTGGCCGAGCACTGCCGCGAGGCTGCTGGTGAGCAGCACCAGGGTGTTGAAGGCGCCAGCCCAGGTGTTGGTGTTGGCAGCCTGGTTCGCCCAGTCGGGGTGCCCGAGCCGGTGCATGATGTAGCCGCCGAGCAGGCCTCCGAAGATGACGATTTCAGAGGCGATGACCCACCACACGGCAAGCCGGCCGGTGGGGATGCCCGTTGCACTGCGCGTCGTCGCGATTGGTCGGATCATGTTGGCTTAGTTCGGCAGGTGCTGCGGCCAGTGGTCGTCTTCGCGATCCGGCACGCTGTACTCATAGGGGCCGCGGTAGACCGTCGGCAGCACCGGGAAGTTGCCGTGCGGCGGAGGCGACGGGGCGTGCCACTCGAGCGTGTTGGCGCGCCACGGGTTGTCGACCGCCTTCGGCCCACGGAACATCGAGAAGATGAAGTTCACCAGGAAGGGAACCTGGAACACGAGCATGCCGAGCAGCGCCAGCGTCGCGAGGATTCGAAGGTCTTGCATGCCCGGCTTCATCAGGTCGGGGAAGTGCGTGTAGTCGAAGATGCGGCGGTGATCGCCGCGCGCGCCCGTGATGAACAGCGGAATGAAGATGAAGTTGAAGGACACGATCGTGCCCCAGAAGTGCACCTTGCCCCACGCCTCGTTCATCATCCGGCCGAACATCTTCGGGAACCAGTAGGTGATCGCCGCGAACACCGAGATGATCGCGATCGGCACGAACGTGTAGTGGAAGTGGGCGAGCACGAAGTACGTGTCGTGGAAGTAGATGTCGGCCGCCGACGCGCCGAGGAAGATGCCGGTCACGCCGCCGATGAGGAACTCGGAGATGAAGGCCAGCGCCCACAGCATCGGCACGGTCAGGCGAATCGAGCCGCCGTACAGCGTCGCGATGTAGACGAACATCATCTCGGCGACGGGAATCGAGATCAGCAGCGTGGTGACGCCGAAGATGTTCGCCATGCGCGGGTCGATGCCGGCGATGAACTGGTGGTGCGCCCAGACGAAGAAGCTCAGTACGCCCGTGCCCAGCGCCGTGTAGAGCACCGTCTTGTACGCGAAGAGCTTCTTGCGCGAGAAGACCGTGATGATCTCGGCGACGATGCCGACGGCCGGCAACATCACCACGTAGACCTCGGGGTGGCCAAAGAACCAGAAGAGGTGCTGCCAGAGAATCGGGTCACCGCCGCGCACCGGGTCGTAGAAGCCCGTGCCGATGGTCTGGTCGAACAGCAGCATCACCGCGCCGGCGACAAGCGGGCCGACCGACGCCATGAAGAGGATGCTCGCGATGACGATCATCCAGACGATCATCGGGACGTCGAACATCTTCATCCCCGGCGCACGCGAGTTCATCATCGTGGTGACGAAGTTGATGCCGCCGAGGAGGAAGGCGACGAACTCGATTGCAACGGCCACGAGCCACAGCGGAGCACCGTGCGGCGTGAGGTTGTACTCGGCGCGCGCAGACAGCGGCGGGTACGACGTCCAGGCGCCACCGAAGGCACCGCCTTCGACGAAGAACGAGAAGATGAGGATGAGCGCGCTCAACAGGAACAGCTGGTACGAGAGGCGGTTGAGCCGCGGGAACACCATGTCATCGCAGCCGATCATCAGCGGGATGAGGTAGTTGCCGAGCGCGGCGATCAGCACCGGCATCGCCACCCAGAAAATCATCACCGAGCCGTGGGTGGTGACCAGCGAGTTGTAGTCGTGCGCGCTGACACGGCCCCAGCCTGGAACATCGAGCCCCGGAAACGCCTGCTGCATGCGGAAGACGTAGACGGTGAACCCACCGATCAACGCCATGAACATGCCGGTGAACAGGTACTGGAACCCGATGATCTTGTGGTCGGTGCTGAAGAGGTACTTCTTGAAGAAGCTCTCTTCGTGATGCGCATGGTCCCCGTGAGGGGCGTGCGCGTCGTGCGAAGCGGGCGCGTGTGGGTCGGCGACAGGCGTGCTCATTTACGGAACTCCCGATGGATTCGCCGCGGCGAGCTGAGAATGGGCTTTCACCCACTCGGCGTGCGCGTCGGGCTTCTCGATGATGATGCGGGCGGGCATCAGGCCGTGGCCGATGCCGCAGATTTCGGTGCACTGGATGTCGTAGCCGCCGGTGAGGATCGGCTTGAACCAGCCCTTGATGGTGCGGCCGGGAATCGCGTCCTGCTTGAGGCGGAAGGCGGGCACCGAGAAGCTGTGCAGCACGTCGCGCGACTGCAGCTCGAACTCGTAGGTCTTGCCGACCTCGACGTGGAGCTCGTCGATCGTGCGGATGTCATCGGGGGTGTCGAGCTTTCCGTCGGGGCCCGCGTGAATGAAGGTCCACGCCCACTGCTGGGCGATGACGCGCACTGATTCGTCGACCACCGGAGTGGTCTGCTTGACGTCCACCCAGACCCGAATCGCCGAGACGATGATCAGCACGTCGAACACGAGCACGGCGTAGTGGGGAACCGCGACCCACTTCTTCTCGCGCCACTCTTCGCCGGCGATGTACTGCGCCTTCACCCCTTCCTTCTCGCCGAACATGACGATGAACCCGAAGAACAGGGCCTGCGCGAGCAGGAAGAAGAAGCCCGTGACCGCCGTGATCAGCAGGATGAGGTTGTCGATGTCTGCGGCGTAGCTGGAAGCCTGGTCGACGTAGTGCTGAATCATGGGGAGCTCAGAGCAGAACCAAGAAGAAGACGGCGCCGATGAAGGCAACCGCGCCGAGGGCGGTGAGCCCGAAGATGGACCACGAGAGCTTCTCGGGTGTGATGGTGGTTTTGGACATGGCTCATTGCCCCAGGGTGCTGATGTGGGCGATCACGTTCTTCATCGCCTGCTCGTCGGCCAGCGTCATCGACATCGGCCGCATCTGAGAGCCCGAGACGTCGCCCGGCGCGGTGCCACGAACTCCCGCCTTGAACTTCTTGAGCGAGCTCAGCAGGTACCAGTCGGCCTGGCCGGCGATCGGCGGGGACTTCAGCAGTTCGTTGCCCATGCCATTGGCGCCGTGGCACGCAGCGCAGACCGCGTAGGAAGTCTGGCCTGCGGCCGCGTCGGCTCCAGTCAGCGTGGCGGGCGAACGAACGGGCTTCATCGCCGCGACATACGCCGAGATGGTCTCGATCTCTGCTTCGCTGGCCATCTGCCGCGACATGGGGCGCATCCGAAGGCCCTCGTAGTCGTCGGGGTGGGCGCCGCGGATGCCCGTTCGGAACTTGTGAAGGGCCGAGGAGACGTACCACTTGGGCAGCCCGGCGATCGCCGGAGCGGCCAGGTTCTGTTGACCCTGCCCGTTGACGCCGTGACAGGACTTGCACGACTCATAGAGGTCGTGGCCGCCCTGGGGGGTGTGCGCGGCCGCGGGCGGACACCCGGTGAGCAACACCAAAGCCGCGATCGACAGCAGCGGCATCAACGTGAATCGAGATGTGACAGTCATTTTGCGTCGCGCTCCGCTGCTGGCGCAGAAGGTAAACAGGTGGCGGTCGTTTTACACAGTGGTCCGGTGGAGCCAAGGATTTTTCGGCCACCGGAAGATAGGCGCAGGGGTCGCTGGGGTAAGCGCCGCTAATTTGCCAGCCAGCAGGGCATTCTCAGCCGCGGTAGACAGCGGCCATGCGAATGCTGGCTGCGGCACCGGCGATTGGCAGCACCTTCGGGATGAAGGAGTACATCGGGCTGATCTTCATCGGCGTGATGATCACGATCATCTGGGTGGTGTTCCTGCACCTGCAGGGTCTGACCGAGCGCGACACCAGGGACGAGAAGCCCGATGTCGACCCGAAGCCGCCCGCGGCTTAGCTTGCCGGCGTGTTGTCTCTGCTTGCGGTGGTGGTCTTCAGCCAGGTGGCCCCGTCACGGGTGGTCGTCATCGACGTCTCGACGCCTGACGCGGTGTACGAGGACGTCTCGCGCGCTTTCGCCGAGCAGGTGGTGGCCGAGCTGAAGGCGGTGGGCCTCGAGTCGGTGCGCATCGACGAGAACGAGCTGCCGGAAGAGGGCTGCCGGCTGGGCCCGTGCCTCGGAGCGGTGGCGAAGTCGCGTCAGGCGCGGGTGGTGATCATCCTGGACGCGGTAGAGCTCGACAAGAAGGGCAAGACGCAGGTGTCGGTGGCGGCGATGGCGGGCCACAACGGCATGCCGATCTCGGCGAAGCGGTACGTGGCGCACGCAGAGACGAAGCCGCACGCGGACCTGAGAGCATTCGTGAAGGACCTGGCGAAGCGGCTGACGCCGCCGGACGCGGGGAAGTGATCAGCCGGCGCTGCGGTTGACGACGCGGGCTTCGACGACGGCGACCCCGTCGGCGCTGGGCGGGCCGATGGCAGCGACGAGCTGGCGGTGGCTGGCTTCGAGGCGGCCGACGTAGATGCCGACCTTCGTCTGCACCTGGGTGGGCATGTCTTCGGTGTACTGCAGGTACCAGCGCAGCTCGTCCAGCAGCTCGTAGAAGAGGCTGACGGCCTTCTGTTCAGCGGGCGGCAGGACGACGAGCTCGGCGAAGTGGATGCTGAGGAACCAGCTGCGCACGGCCTCGATCATCGGGGTGCGATCGCGGCGACGCGAGAAGAGGGCGACCATCTCGTGCTGGCGCGAGACGAGGCGCTGGATGACGTTGGCGGCGTCGATGGCGAGCAGGTGGCGCACCTGCGGGGCGCGTTCGTCGGGGGCTTTGGTCTTCCGGCGAGCCAAGGCGCGCGAGCGTACTGCGCCGAACGGCACCATTCATGCTCTGTGTCCCGGCATGTCAGCCATTTCCCGGAGGACTCCAGTGTTCGACACCTTGCGAAAGTCCCGTTTCGCCCCACCGATGCAGTTTGGCCCGTCGTCCCCCTCGCTCACGCAGGTGCTGGCGGCGGTTGGCCTGGTGGCGCTGGGCATCGGAATCGGCGCGCGCCTGGCGCCGTTGATCATGAAGTGGAACTCCGGCCGCGGCATCAACCCGCCCCGCAAGGTGCCCATGCACGAGATCGATCGCTGGGCGAACGAAGGCGGCGCGGTCTCGCCCCCCGAGCTCAAGAAGGCGACGACTACCTGAGCAGCATCGCGAGCACGACAGCGGTGCCCACCACCACGATCATCACGATGAGCCAACCGGTGGCGACCAACAGGTCGTTCTTCTTCGCTTCGCTCACCGGGCCGCTGTCGTTGCCGTTGAACAGGTGCAGCACGTTCCACACCATGTTGCGGCCGAGCACCTTGTCACTGCTCTTGTCTTTCTTCGGCTCGTCTTCGACATCGGCGCGCGACGCGATGCGCTGTTCCTTCTGCGGCTGAACCACCGGCGGCTGGGCCTGCAGGGCCGGCTCGTTGGTTCGCTGCACTTCGTTCGACTTCGTTGCCTCGGTTCGTGACGCCCACGTCGGCGCGTCGAACTTCATGCCTTCCAGATGCGCGTGCGCCTGCTGCGGCGTCTGCGACTTGAGCAGCTCCTTCGCGACCTCGACGCCCACCTTGCCCGTCGTCAGCTCGACCACGTGCTCGAGGCCCGCTTCGGCCATCGGCGTCACCAGCTTCTGTTCCACCTGCGCGCGCTGCTGCGGCGGCACCGCGTTGGCCTGGCTCAGCTCGGCGAGCTTCGACGCGTACGGCACGAGGAACTGCATCAGCCGCGTGGCCTTCTGGTCCCGCGTCATGTTCAGCAGCGAGATCAGCTCGGGAAGATGAATGCCGAGGTCGGCCGCGAGCCGTTCGGGCAGCTCGGACACGTCGTTGACGTTGCCGAGATCCGACGCGAGCTGGCCGGGCGATCGCACCGCATCGCGGCCCGTGAGCTGGGTGAGGAGCTTGCTCGAGGCGAAGCGATCAGCCGCCTGCGCCGGAGCCGTGCCCGCCGGACGCGCGGGCTGGGCGGGACTCGTGCCGGTCGTCCCCGTGGTGTTGATGACTGTCGGCGGTAGCTTGATCGACCCGGGCACGGCGAGGACTCTAACCGCAGCGGCTGCTGTCGTCGCTGGGAGTGGCGCTGTGATAACTGCTTCCGGTGTGCCGCTCTCCCAACGACAGCTGAACCGCGCCACCCTCGCCCGCCAGCTGTTGCTGAAGCGCGAGAACGTCTCTGCCCTGTCGGCGATCGACGCGCTCATCGGCCTGCAGTCGCAGCTGCCGCGGCCGCCCTTCGTCGGGCTTTGGTCGCGGGTCGAAGGGTTCGAACGCAAAGAGCTGCTCGACCTGTACGAGAAGCGCGCGGTGGTGCGGGCGACGTCGATGCGCGGCACGCTTCACCTGCTGACGGCGAAAGACTTCCTGCAGTTCCGCGCGGTGTTCACCGCCATGCTCCAGAAAAGCATCGGGCAGGTGCTGCGCGAGCGGGCGAAGGGGCTCGACGTCGCGAAGGTCTGCGCGCAGGCAGAGAAGTTTCTCGCCCAAGGGCCGCGAACCTTCGAAGAGATTCGGCAGCACCTCGTGGGCCTCAACCCGAAGGTCAATGACCGCGCGCTCGGCTTCGCAGCGCGGTGCGGGCTGCACCTGGTGCAGGTGCCGGCCGACGCGACGTGGGGCTTTCCAACCGACGCGCAGTTCGCGCTGTCGAAGGCGTGGCTGAAGAAGGCGTCGGGCACGGATGAAGACGCCGCTGCGCTGGTGCTCCGCTACCTCGCGGCGTTCGGCCCGGCGACCGTGGCTGACATGCAGGCGTGGTCGGGGCTGAAGGACCTCGCGCCGGCGTTCGAGAAGGTGCGGGCGAAGCTGAAGACCTTCGAGGGCGCGAAGGGAAAGGAGCTCTTCGATCTGCCGAAAGCGCCACGGCCCGACGAAGACGTGCCAGCGCCGGTTCGCTTCCTTCCCGACTTCGACAACCTCGTGCTCGGACATGCCGATCGTTCGCGCGTCATCGACGACGCGCATCGGCCGCTGGTCTCGACGAAGAACCTGCAGATTCTGCCGACGGTATTGGTCGACGGCCGCGTCGCCGCGACGTGGAGCGTGAAAGCAACGAAGACCGCCGCCACGCTCGAGGTCCGTCAGTTTGCAGCGGTGACGAAGGCACAGCGCGACGAAGCGAAGGAAGAAGGCCTGGCGCTGCTGCACTTCCTCGAGCCGGGCGTGAAAGAGCGCGACGTGTCTTTCGTCACACGCTGAACAGCACGCCGCGCGTCGGCTTCCCGGTGGCCCGCGAGATCGCCTGTACATAGACGGACACCTGCGACTCGTACTCGGCGCGGTGGCCTTCGAGCTCGGCGTCCGTCTTGAAGTCGACCACCACCCAGCCATCGCCTTCAGCGAACGCGAGGTCGATGACGCCTTCGGCCAGCGAGCCGTCGTTCAAGCGCAGCGAGACGGGGCTCTCACGGCGCACAGTTCGGCTGGTCGCGGCGGCGCGGAACAGCGGGTGCTTCAGCGCAGAGGCGACGGCGTCCCTTGCGGCGCGGACCTCGTCGTCCGAGCTCGCCAGCAGCCGCCCCTTGAGCTCGACGACGACGGAAATCTGCGCGGCGGTGGCGTCGAGAGGAACTTCGGCGAGGGCGGCGTGAACCAGCGCTCCGAAGCGGCGGCCACCCGGGCGGCCGGCGCGAACGCCGTCGCTCGACTCCTGACCGACGGGAGAAGTGACCGCGAGCCCGGCCTCTCGCGCGGTGACCACGTTCATCGACTTCCTGATTCCCGCCGCGAGCGTCGCGGTGCGCGCGTCGTCCCACGCGGTGAAGCCGGCGAGTCCTGCAGCGGTGTTCTTCCCCTCGGGGTCGTCGCGCAGCACCTCGTCCTGCTGCAGGCCCGCGCTGTGCGACTCGTCGAGCTCGAGCGTCTTCGGGTCCCACCAGACGACTTCGTGCGCTCCGACCTCAGGCACGTGAAGCCCGGGCATCACCGACACCGAGTACGCGGCGCGATCAGGCCGTTCGAGCACCGAGTCGCTGCCGAAAGCGGGACACCCGGGCGCCGCGCGCGTGGTCCGCCAGTCTTCGGACTTCGGGTAGACCACCGGGTGGAGCACGTCGACCCAGCCTTCCTGTCGCGCGTCGCCGACGACGGGCACGACCAGCAAGTCTCGCGCGCGCGTGGCGGCGACGTAGACGAGGCGAATCGACTCTTCGCGCTCGCGGCGCAGCACCTCGGCCGAGTGCTCGTTCAGCTCGACAGGCGCGCAGTTCGCCAGCGGCTCGGCCCACAGCTTCTTCTCGGGGTCGACCCAATGCGACGGGTGCTTGCGGCCGCTGTGGGGCGCCGTCGGGTCGGCGAGGATGACGACGGGGAACTCGAGCCCCTTCGCGCCGTGCACGGTCATGATGCGAACGCCTTCGCTTCCTTCTTCGACGATGGGCGCTTCGGGCGCGGTGCCACCTTCCGCGTCGGCGTGAAGGCGATCGACGAAGGCACGGAAAGAGCGGCCGCCGCCCGCTTCGAAGCGCCGCGCGAGGTCTGTCAGCTGCGAGAGGTTCGCGAGCGCCTGGTCTCCCGCCGTCCAGAACGCGACACCCGCGTGGGCACGCGTCTTCTCGAGCAGCTGCGCGATGGTGTCGGCGATCGGCCGGCGATTGCGGCCGACGTGCAGGCCGCGAAGCACGTGCAGCCCTTCGAGCACCTCGAGCGCCGCGGGCGGATAGTCCTTCGACTCGTACGGCCGCAGCGGGTGCAGCTTCCCCGGCTTGCCAGCGACCGAACGGAAGGTCAGCAGCGCGTCGTCGGACAGCGCAAAAAACGGCCCGCGCAGCGTGGCGTAGACCGAGAGCTCGTCGTCGGGCCACTCCACCGCGGTGAGCGCGTTGCGAAGGGCGAGCACTTCTTCGCGCGCGTGGAAAGAACGACCGCCGACGAGCACGTGCGAGATGCGCCGCGCTTCGAGGGCGCGCGTGTACTTGAGGGTGACGTCGGCGCCTTCCCACCCCTTGAAGCGCTTGAAGAGAATGCAGATGTGTTGCGGCGCGATGGGCACGGGGTTCGGCGACCCGGCCTCCATCACCTTCCAGCCGCTCTTGCGAACCAGGAAGTCGACGAAGGCCCCGACGGCCTGCGGGTATGAGTCGTCGATGCTCTGACCGGTGATTTTCCCGTACGGCGCGTACGGCTTCGGCACCGGCAGCGCGACCAGAGACGGCTGGTTGGGAATCGGCTCGCGGAACCTCGTCAGCGGCACGTAGCGCGCCTGCGTCTGGGTGCCGGTGCCCATCTGCGGCGCGAAAGCGGCGTTCACTGCCTGCTGCACGATGGGCGCGGCGCGGAAGCTGGTGGTGAGGTCGAGCAGCGATGCTCCGGCGACGAGCAGGCCCTGCTTCACCCGTTCGTACAGCGCCACGTCCGCGCGGCGGAACCGGTAGATGGACTGCTTCGGGTCACCGACGATGAAAAGCTTTCCCGGCACCGGAATGGTGAGGTCGGGCTCGGTCACCGAAGGACTCGACGAAGAGAGCAGGCGAAGAATGTCGGCCTGCAGCGGGTCGGTGTCCTGGAACTCGTCGACGAAGAGGTGGGTGAAGCGGCTCTGCAGATCGACGCGAACTTCGGTGTTGCGCTGAAGCAAGTCGCGCAGGCGAAGCATCAGGTCGAAGAAGTCGAGCTTGCCAGACTTCGCCTTCACCGCTTCGTAGCCAGCGACCAGGGGCAAGAGCTCGGCATGAAGACAAGCCGCGAGGTCCGCGTTGCTGCGCAGCAACAGGTCGTCGAGCTCTTTCCTCACTGCGTCGCGCTTCGCGAGCACGTCGGCGCGGGGCACGCCGCGGGCGTAATCGGCGCCGAAGCCTTTGTAAGTCCAGCTGCGGTGGCGCGAGAGCTCAACCAGCGCAGCCTCGAGCCCGTCGTAGTCGCGCAGCGCCACCGCCTCGCGGTGATCGAGATCCATCACGAAGCGGTGAAGCTCGGCGAGGTTGTGGCGAAGGTAATCGTCGGGCGCGCCCTGCCCCGCGTACGCCCCGAGCTCGCGGAGCACGGGCACGACGAGCTCGAGCGCCATGTCGCGGTCGAAATCGTCGCGGCGCCAGGCACCATCGAAGTCGCGGTGGTCGACCAGACGGAGCGCGGCGTTGCGAAGCTGCTGCCGCGGTGACAGCTGGTCTCGCCGGCGCGACCTGCGCCGCAGCAGACGCCGGATGCCCTCGGGCGGGTCGCGCAGCACGCCGGGAAACCAGGCATCGAAGGCGACGTCGAGCAGCGCCCCCGAGTCTTCTTCGGACGCGACCTCGAACAAGGGGTCGACTCCCGCGGCGACGGGGTGCTCGCGAAGAAGGTCGGCGCAGACTTCGTGAATCGTGGCGATGCGGGCGACCTCGAGCTCCGACAGCGCCTGCTCGAGGCGGGCGTGCGCGGGCGAAGTGACGGGCGTGTCGTGGCGCGCGTCTTCGAGCGCCTGCCGCAGGCGCAGCTTCATTTCTCCGGCGGCCTTCTGGGTGAAGGTGACCGCGATGATTCGGGCCAGCGTCGCGCCATGGTGGCCCTGCGCGATGACCGCCACGATGCGGCCGACGAGCGCGGTGGTCTTGCCGGTGCCGGCTGCGGCTTCGACGACCAGCGTCGCGTCGAGGTCTTCGGCGATGCGTCGGCGCGCTTCCTGGTCGGCGAGGCTCATTTCATTCCTCGCAGCTGCTCAAGCCCTTCGAGCTCGGTCTTCGACTTCACTTTCACGCGCTGCTCTTCGTGCGAGCCGCACAGCGATCGGTAGTCGCAGTAGTTGCACTCGTCGCGCGCAGGAGCTGCGGGAAGGAAGCCGACCTCGAGCGCTTTGCCGACGACCTCGACGGCCTGCTTCGCGGCTTTGCGGGTGGTGGTGTCGAGCGGAATGACGACCTCGCTGAAACCGCCCGCCTGGGTGCAGTAGTAGAGCCGGCCGCCCTCTATCTTCGAGCCGTCGAAGAGCTGCTCGAGCGCGAGCGCATACAGCGCGGGCTGCAGCGTCTTGCCGCCGCCGAGCACCGTGCCGGCCTCCGCGCGCGCCTTGCCGGTCTTGTAGTCGGTGGCGCGCAGCGTGCCGTTGGGGCTTCGCTCGACGAGGTCGATCGAGCCGCGAAGGGTGACACCGACCGAAAGTCTGGCGGGCTCGGCGCGGCTGTCGGCGTCCTGCTGGTCGCGATTGCCGAGGCCGAAAGCGAGTTCGAACTTCCACGGCTGCCACTGCGGCGCGAGCTGCACCGTGCGACGCATCCACTCGCGCACGTCGGCCTTGATGGACTCGAGGCTGTCTTCCCAGACGCGATCGATCGCGGGCGCGAAGGTGTCTTTGTAGTGCTTGGCGACCTCGGCGAGGACGACGTCGATTTCATCGAGCGCGCCGAGCAGGTGCGCCTCGTCCAGCGGCAACCCCTTGGCCTGCAGGCGCGTCAGCACGCCGTACTGGACCTCGTGAACGATGGAGCCGCGCTGCAGCGGGTCGAGCTCTTCGATCTCCACCGGCTCTTCGCGCGGTGAGAGGCGGACGATCGCGCTCAAGAAGAAGCGGTACGGACAGGCCGCGAAGTGTTGCAGCGCCGTGGCTGAGAACGAGCGGGCCGCGAGCTGGTGGGGCGCGAGGGCGGCGAGGGCTTCGGGTGACGGCTTCACGAGCCCATCGGCCGGGGTCCACTGGCGCTGCGCGCGCATGAAGCGGTTGCGAAGCGCGCGGACGAGGAAGGGGTTGACCTGGGTGAGGTAGCGGGCGGAGCCACGCGGGGCGGGAGTCGCGCTGCGAAACAACCCATCGAGCACCGACAGGTCGCGCTCGGTGGTGTCGATGGCCGTCGCTGCATCTTTCGGAGCTGGCCAGCCGATGCGGGCCTCGACTGCGCGTTCGGCGCGACGGCGCAGCTCTTCGTAGCGGGGCAACGTCCCTTCGGCGGCGCGAAGGGCCTCGAGGCCGTAGAAAGAAGGGACCCGCGGGCGACCCTCGTGCACGTCGAGGCGCGGGTACGAGAGGACGACGCGCGACCTCGCGGCCCCGACGGCGAGCTGCAGCTGCAGGCGTTCGGTGGCGACACGGTCGGAGTCCGTCTCGAGCTGCGGGCCGAGCACCCGGCGAACGGCGTCGGGGACGATGGGGTCTTCGCGAACCTTCTGCGGAAAAATTCGCTCGGCGAGGCCGGGGACGAAGACGACGTCGAAACCCATGCCGCGGGCGGCGTCGATGGGGCCGACGAAGACGCTGCCGAAGCGGCGGCCGGCGGAAGGGCGGGTGAGCTCGAGCAGGCGCTGCGAGAGGACGAGGCGCACCTCGCGCAGGCCGACAGGGCCGACGACGCCGATGGGCGCGAGCTCTTGCAGAAGAGAGAGGACGCGTTGCGGGTGACGCAGCGCGCGCGAGGCGAGCACGGTGAGGCGCTGCAGCCACTCGGCCCAGGGCGCGGACGCAGGCAGCGCGATGAGCAGGTCGAGCAGGGGCAGCGCGTAGTCGCGAAAGGCGGCGAGGTCGGCGAGTGAGCGGGTGAGGCGCAGCGCGTTGGCGTCGCTGACGTCGGGGGCGGCGCGCTCGCGTTTGAACTTCTCGTCGAGGGCGGTGAGGCGTTTTTCCCAGCGGGCGCGGCCACCGATGACGGCGGCATCGATGAGCAGTTTTTCCCAGCGGCGCGGGGCGCGAAGGGTGCCAGCGACGACGGGGGCGTCGGCCTCTTCTTCGGTGTCGGGCGGGTCGTTGGCGGCGTCGGGCTCGGGCGGCGCAGGGTCATCGAACAGCTCGGCGTCGACGGGCTGGAAGGGAGCAGCGGGCGCCGCAGGGGGCTGGCCGTCTTCGGCGCGGGGGACTTCGCCGAGCGAGAGGTACTCGGAGAAGCGGCTGGCCGAGAGGCCGTCGTCGGCGCAGGCGAGCAGCGAGAGCAGCGCGCGGCCGGCGGGGTCGGGGACGCGGGTGCCGAGGACGAAGTGGGCGGGAATGCCGGCGCGGCGAAGCGCCTCGTAGATGGGGCTGCGGTAAGGCGCGGGCGCGCGGAGCAGCACGGCCATGTGGTCGAAGGGAATGCCGGTGGCGGCGAGCTGCTGCAGCTTGCGCGCGACCTCGACGCACTCGCGTTGTTCGCCAGGGGCCGAGAGGATGAAGACGTCGTCGCCAGGCGCTCCGGTGGGGAGGTCGCCGGTGCGGAAGAGGTTCTGCTGCAGGCGGGTGAGCGCGGTGGTTGCGGGCGGCTCGGCGGACGTTGCGGTGACGCCGAGCGCGGTCTGGAGCAGGGCGGTCGAGCGGTCGTCTCCGGCGGGGACGGTGGCGAGGACGTCGGCGGAGGTCTTTGCGAGCGCAGCGACGAGGTCGCGTTCGACGGGATGAGAAAGGGCGACATCGAGCAGCAGTGTGGGCAGGCGGCACAGCGGGTGCGCGCCGCGGCGGGCTTCTTCGAGGGCGAGCATGAGGACGAGCGCGAAATCAGCAAGGCCCGCTTCGGCGAGCGCGGCGTCGTAGGCGGTCGCGGCGGTAGCGAGGTCGGGGTCGAGCGCAGACGGGGCGATGCCAGCGCGGCGCATCTCGTCGATGGTGCGGCAGAGCGCGCGGGGCAGCCCTGGCTGTTCAGCGACGGGCGTGAAGCGGCCGAGCTTCTTGTCCTGGCCGAGCAGGTGGACGACGCGGATCCACAGCGCCTCGATGGCGAGAGGCGTCGCGGGCGTCAGGCGGCGCTCGAGCAGGGCGCGTTCGGCGAGCAGCGTCGCGAGGCGGCGCAGCGAGTAGCGGTACCAGCCGAAGGTCGAGCCGCCCTCGAGGGCCTTCGCGCGGACGAGGTCCGAGGCGCCGTCGAGGCTTCCGCCGATGATCAACAGCTCGCCATCGGCCGGGCGCTGATCCAGCCAGGCGCGCGCACGGTCGACGCGCAGCGCGGCAGAGGAAGAGCTGAAGAGCGTCGGCGACACGCCCGATCGTCCTCTGCGCGCGTGCTGCACTGCAACAAATCGTTGAAGTTGGCGCCCGCGCCCCGCGCCGATTACTTCTGCGAGATGAAGCTCAACGAGAAGGGAAGATTCGCCCCGCCGCCCACGCTGCCGAAGTTCGCGCAGCAGCTGTCAGAGGCGCTGGCCAGCGACCCGAAAGTCCTTGCCCGGACGCACTGGCTGCTGGGCGACGAGACGACCATCGACGGCGCGGACTTCTACTGGGGTGAGGAAGAGCTCGGACACCTGCACCTCGACGGTGAGGCGCACGTCGCGCAGGCCGATTCGGTGCGGGACGCGCTGATCGAAGCAGGCTTCGCGGAACCGTTTCGCTGGTCGCGCCGCTTCGTGGTCGCTTCGGTGAAGCGCGAGAAAGACGTCGCGGCCGTGCAGTGGTTGTTCGACCTGCGCCGGCGCGAGCTCGAGGGAACGAAGCCGGCCGCGCTGGTGAAGGAAGTTCGCGAGCGCGCGCGCTGACTACTTCGCCGGCAGCGCGACGTCGAGCGTGCCGGTCTCGACGGTGACCCAGTGGAAGTATGGGAGCGCACGCAGCCGCCAGCGCCCGGCCGGTAGCTCGCGCAGCAGAAACCGGCCATCGGGCGCGACTGGCACGACGACGCCGCCGGGCGTGTCCTGGTTGTCGAGCGGCTTGAGGCCTTCCGGAATTGCCTCGACGTAGCGCGGCTGTGGCGTGCCTCCGTCCAAGACGATCTGCCCGCCGATGCGCGCCCCGCTGGGAAGCACGACGTCCTCTTTCAGCTCGGTGTCGGCGGCAAGCCTCCGGCTCGCCTGCAGGACGCGCCGGCCCAACAAGAGCTCGTCGCCGAGCCGCGCCTTCAGCTTCGCGGGCAGTTGCCGGAAATGGTGACTTGTCGGCGCAGCGTGGCGGCGAGGTCGCGGGAGCCGGGCGAGGAGAAGAGGACGACGGGAGTGAGGCCTGGCGCTTCGACGAGAACCGTCGCGTCTTCGAGCGGCAGGTCGTCGGCGGTGAAGACGATACCGTGTCGTTCGAGCTTCCGGCACCAGCCGTTGTCGAAGAGCGCGGTGACGGTGGTGAGGTCGATGGCGCCGGTGACGGTGACGTCGAGCCCGCGCGCCGGCTCGAGCTGCAGCGAGAGGTTCTCGTTCGCGTCGATGGGCTGCCAGCGGCCGAGGCCGGGCGACGACGCGTAGAGGACGTTGCCGGCGTCGAGGGTGGCGAGGGCGAAGGCGCCGTTCTCGTTCGAGGTCGTGGTGACGAGAGCCTGCGGCGGGCACGCGGCGGCGCGGCGGTGATGATCCGCCAACGCCTCGGGGCACTCGCAGCTCGAGGGGTCGTCGGGGCAGAGGCACGTCGAGGGCGTCAGCGCGTAGAGGCGGACGGTAGCGTTGCCCTTCACGCCCTTCTCGTCGCGCACGATGCCCGAGAGCTGGGCCGCGCGGCCCGCATCGAGCGCCGGTGACGAGGAGCCGCAGGTTGGCGTGCAGCCCGCGAGCCCCAACAGGAAGAGGATTGAGCAGGTGCGCGGGGACACCTATTCAACCCGACGCTTCGTGCGACGCAGCAGCAGCGCCAGCCCGAAGAGCGCCAGCCCGCCCGAGCCTCCGGAGCACCCGCAGCCGCCATTGAGGTCGGGGGTCATCGTCGAGCCGCCGTCGGTGGGCGCGTCGACGAAGCCGCCCGCATCCACTCCCGCGTCGACGGCAACTCCCGCATCCTTCATTCCGGCGTCAGCGATTCCCGCATCGGCCACCCCCGCGTCGGCCACTCCGGCATCTGGCGGCAGCGGAGGCACATACGTCCCGCCGGGCGAAACGAGCGTCAACGTCACGCGAAGGTTGGTCGGCATGTAGAGGGCAGAGGTGGTCGCTCCGACGTTCTCGGGCGAGGGCTTGCCGTTCATCGTGTCTTTGAGAATCAGCGCGACCTTGCTGATTGGCTTGGTCCAGTCGACCTGGGTGTATTGGTAGAAGTTCGAGAACTGCGTGGTCCAGGTGTAGACGCCGGGCTGGGAATACGAGGGCGCCTGGTCGGTGCAGGCGTAGCTGGGCGTGCCTTCGAAGCAGATCTGAAACCGGGTCGGGGTGTTGGTCGGCTTGGTGAACACCTCGAGCCGGACGACGGCGGTGCCGCTGGCGTAGTCGACGGGCGCGCGCCAGTTGGTCGGGTTCCCGGGCAGCGGGGCCACGCGCAGGTGCGAGTCCGAGGTGGTGGTGCCCGAGTGGGTGTACGTGACCTCGGTGACCACGATCTGCGAGGCCAGGGCAGGCGCCGAGCAGACCCACAGGGCTACGATCGATTGGCGCAGTTTCAATTTGGGGCCTCGGCAGTTCCGAACAAGGATAGTCGACCCATGCGCGTGACGTTTCACGGTGTTCGAGGATCCGTACCGACTCCCGGCCCGTCGACCGTTCGGTACGGGGGCAACACGGTCTGCGTCGAAGTGCGTCTGTCCGACGGCACGCTGCTGGTTCTCGACGCGGGCACCGGCATTCGCGAGCTCGGCAAGCAGCTGCTGACAGACCCTGCGCTGCACAAGCCGATTCACCTCTTCATCACCCACCCGCACTTCGACCACATCCTCGGGCTGCCTTTCTTCGCGCCGCTGTACCGCAGAGACGCGCACGCGATCTTCCACACGTTCACGCCGCGCGCGCACCGCCACGCGAAGCACCCGGTGGTCTTCGACGGCGAGCATTTTCCGATTCGGGTCGCCGACGTGCCCGCGCGGCTCGAGACGGAAGACGCGAACAACGGTGAGTTCCACGTCGGCTCGGCGCGCGTCCAGCACGTGCTGCTGAACCACCCCGGCGGCTCGACGGGCTTCCGCATCGACGACGCCGACGGCACGTCGCTCTGCTACCTCACCGACAACGAGCTGCACCCGCCGAACGCCCCGACGACTTCGATTGATCAGCTCGCGCGGTTCGCAGCCAACACCAACCTGCTGATCCACGACGCGCAGTATCTGCCGACCGACATGCCGGGCAAGAAGGGCTGGGGCCACTCGCAGGTCGACGAAGTGCTCGCGCTCGGAAAGCTGGCCGAGGCGCGGAAGGTCGCGCTGTTCCACCACGAGCCCGAGCGTGACGACGAGGCGCTCGATCGCATCGCGAAGCACTCGGACGCGTGGGTCGCCGAGAACGCGAAGGCGATGAAGGCGATCGTCGCGCGCGAACGCGAGACGCTGGACCTGTAAACGTACAGAGGGTTGCCCCTGACCAAATGAAGACCAAATCAAAATCGACCCCGGCTCCGGTGGGCGATCCGCCCCGCATCGAGCTGCTGAAGGTCGCGAACTACCGCGCGCTCAAAGCGATCGAATTCAAAGAGTTAACCCCCCTCACTGTCTTGCTGGGCGCCAACGGCAGCGGCAAGTCCACCGTCTTCGACGTCCTCAATTTCCTATCGGAGTGCTTTCAGTCGGGGCTCAGATCGGCGTGGGACCGCCGCGGCCGAGCCAAAGAGCTTCGAACGCGAGGGCAGACGGGCCCCGTCACGATTGACCTCAGGTACCGCGACTCCAAAGGTCGGCGAATGACCTACCACCTCGCAATCGACGAGGAACACGGGAAGGTCTTTGTTGCCGAGGAGTGGCTCCGATGGACGCGGGGGCGGGGAGCAGGACGTCCTTTCAATTTCCTGACCTACAAGCGCGGGAAGGGCGGCGCGATACCTGGGGAAGAACCCGACGAGAACGCCGAGCGTGTTGAAACTCCGCTGCGATCGCCTGACCTGATCGCCGTCAGCACGCTGGGCCAGTTCGAGCAGCACCCTCGGGTTGCTGCCCTGCGCGAGTTCATCACCGGTTGGTACGTTTCGTACCTCTCGGTTGATGAAACCCGCTCGCAGCCCGAGGCTGGGCCCCAGGAGCGCTTGAGCAAGACCGGAAGCAACATCGCCAACGTCGTTCAATACCTGAAAGAGCAGCACCCGAGCCGACTGGAAGAGATCTTCACCCAGCTCCAAAGGAGGGTGCCAAGGATCGACAAGGTTCTCGCAGAGGCAATGCCCGACGGCCGCTTGCTGCTCGAGATCAAGGATGCGCCTTTTGATGAGCCGATCCTGGCGCGCTTCGCGTCCGACGGGACGCTCAAGATGCTTGCCTACCTGATCGTTCTTCACGATCCGGATCCACCTCCTTTCATTGGCATCGAGGAGCCCGAGAACTTTCTTCATCCACGGTTGCTTCCTGAGCTGGCGGAAGAGTGCCGCGCGTCGACTGCGCGGTCTCAACTTCTTGTCACGACCCATTCCCCCTTTTTCATGAACGGACTCAGACCCAACGAGGTGAGGGTTCTCTTCCGCGACGAGAAGGGCTTCACGAAGACAGTCCGGGCATCCGATGTGCGCGGCATTACCGAGTTCATCAATGAAGGCGCTTCGCTCGGGCAGCTTTGGATGGAAGGTCATCTGGGCGTCGGAGACCCTTTGTTGAGGGCTGGTGGTCCTGCGAACAAGCCGGACGCACGATGACCGTGGAGCACCTCGAGCTGATCGTGGAAGAGGCTTCGATGGAAGCCGCGCTGCGGTTGCTGCTGCCGAAGATGGTCGGTTCGCTGTCGTTCGAGATCCACTCCCATCAAGGAAAGGACGACTTGCTGAGTCGCCTACCCGCAAGGCTTCGCGGCTATCGCGCCTGGCTTCCAGAGAATTGGTCCATCGTCGTGGTGATCGACCGCGATAACACCGACTGCAAGAAGCTGAAGAAGAAGCTCGAGACGATCGCCGCTGACGCCGGTCTCCCGACCCGCACCGCCGCGAAAACCGCCGCCTACCTCGTCGTCAATCGACTCGCGATCGAGGAACTCGAGGCCTGGTACTTCGGAGACTGGGAAGCCGTTCGGGCCGCGTACCCATTGGTACCCAGCTCGGCCCCCAGGAGCTCGAAGTACCGCCACCCCGATGCAATCAGAGGGGGCACGTGGGAGGCCTTCGAGCGGCTGCTTCAAGGTGCTGGGTACTTCAAGGGTGGTCTCGCGAAGATAGAGGCCGCGCGTGCGGTGGCGCAGCACATGGTCCCGTCGCGCAACAAGTCACCGAGCTTCTGCGCTCTGCGAGACGTGCTCGCGGAAATGGCCGGCTAGACCGCCTTCAGGACCACCGGCACTTCCTCTGCGATTGGCGACCGCGGCGACAACCCAGACCAACACGCTGACGACGTTCGCCGCCGCGAGGAAGGTGGGCCCGAGCCAGGCAAACATCGGCACGAAGCCAGCGTGGCGACGATGCCGACCCAACAGACTTTCTCGATGACGACCGAGATGACGACCGAGATGCGAGCGGGATGCGAGCGGGAAGGCGCTGCATAGGGGCACTCTAATTTAGTCGGCGGGCGCGCACTCGAAGCCCCGAAAGTCGACTGTCACTTCTTCTTTGCGGCCGACTTTGGATCCTGAAACACGATCGACCCGTTCTCGCCGCAGCTGTAGACCTGAGGAAACGTGGCCGTGCCCGACAGCTCGTCTTTGGGAAACCCCGTCATCTTGCACGTGTGTTCGCCGCACTTCACCTCATAGGCACCGCGAACGCAGGGGCCCGCGGTGCAGCCCTTGAGCAGCGGCGGCTTCGGATCGCACTGGGTGGTGAAGCAAGAAGCGAGGTGCGTCGCCTTGATTGAATCGGTGCCGATCGTCTCGACCAGCGCGGCGAGGTCAGACCCGCTCGCCTCGCACTGAAGTCTGTTCTTCACGCTTCCATTGAGGATCTTCAGCACGTCCTTCGGGCTGTGCTTCGGCACCGCCGGCGCCTCGGTGACCTTGACCGAAACCATCAGGGTGCAGGCGGCGGCAGTTCCGCCCGGTTTGATCGAGAGCGCAGTGGTTCCCTTGATCTGCCCGCCCGCCATGTTGAGCAGGTCGGCGGTGGCCAGCTCACCCGTCGCGGGCTTGCATTCGTTTGCAGCGGCAACCAGGCAAGCGCGATCTGCGCAGGTGGCAGCGGGGTCGGCAGAGACGACGAGCAACAGAACGGTGGCGAAGGACATAGGCGAATCCTACCCGAGCGCGGCCGCCGTCTGGCGTTGGTTTGCGGAACATGAGACACGCGGCTTTGAGATGACTCCGCGCGCCCTGGCAGTGATTGCCGTTGTTGCTTCCTCTTGCAGCAGCCCCACGCCGGCGCCGGTGGTGGATGCGGGCCCGCCGCCGTGGAAGCCATCGGTGGTGTACCGAACGCCGGCCGCCCCGAACGCGCGCGGATTGCTGGATCGCCGCGGGCTGGTGCACGCGCACTCGGTGCACTCGCACGACGCGTGCGACGGAATGCCTTTCACCGACGCGGGCCTCTACGACCCGGTGTGCAACGACGACTTCCGGCGCGGACTCTGCCAGGCGCAGCACGACTTCGTGTTCCTCACCGACCACCCCGACAGCGCGGCCGACGTCGAGTTCCCCGACACGCTGCTCTACGACGCGGCGCTGGGCGACAAGCTGGTCACCCACGAGGGCCTGTCGACGGCGAGTTGGTTGAGCTGCCCGGGCGCTGCCGCGGCGCTGGTGATGGCAGGCGTGGAGTCGAACCGCATGATGCCGGCGGGAATGGAAAGGCATGTCGCCGACGCGGGAAGCCGGAAGGCGGTGTACGGCAGCGACCAGGCGGCGGCGTACCTGCAGGTGAAAGAGACGAACGCGGTGATGCTGGTCGCGCACACGGAAGACTGGACGGCGGATCAGCTGTCGTCACTGCCGCTCGACGGCTTCGAGATCTACAACCTTCACGCGAACAGCCTGGTGAACGCGGGCACGCTGGCGGAAATCGCCCTCGCGGTCGATCGCCAGGAGTTCGAAGGGCTGCCGCACCCCGACTTGTTCATGACGGCGTACGTGAAGTTCGAAGACGCGCGGTACCTCGACACGTGGGGCACGACGCTCTTCAAGGGCGCGCGCCGCGTTGGCACCGCGGGCACCGATTGCCACCGCAACACCTTCAAGGCGCTGATGCAGGACGGCGAGCGCGTCGACAGCTACCGCCGGATGATGCTCGGGTTCTCGAACCACGTGCTGGTGAAGCCGGCGGCCGATGGCAGCTGGGACGATCGCGCGTTGAAAGCTGCACTTCGGTCAGGGCGGTCGTACGTCGCGTTCGAGTACCTGGGCTACCCGGAAGGCTTCGACGCTTTCGCGACGGAAGGTACGAAGGTGGTCGAGATGGGCGGCAGTGCTTCGCTTTCTGCGGGGGTGAAGCTGAAGGCGGCGATGCCGGTAGTGAAGAACCTGGATCCAGCGGCGACGGCGCCGACGTTGCGGGCCCGGTGGCTGCGCGCGATCGACGGAGGGTGGGAAGTGGTGAGCGAGGGGCTCGAGGCGACTCCGACGGTTCCGGGCGCGTACCGGGCCGAGATTCGAATTCTTCCCAGGCACCTCACCGGCTTCATCGGCAAGCGGCGCGACTTCATCAAGGACGAGCGGCCGTGGGTCTACGGCAACGCCATCTACGTCACGCCGTAGCCGACCAGAGGTCGAGCTGGCCTTCGGGTGGGTGGTCGTTGGACGCCTTCTTCTGGGCGGCGGACGCGAGGACGGAGGCGATCAGCCGGGTGCGGCGGGGGCCGAAGCCGCAGACGGATGAGAGCGCTCCGTCTTGAGCGGCGCGGGCCAGGCCTTCGAGGCTGTCGACCCCCAACACTTCGCGCAGCTCGCGGGCGAGCTTGGGGCCGATGCCAGGGACGCGCTGAAGAACGGTGCCGCAGGCGCTGCGGGTCTCGAGCCGTTCGAGCAGGGTCAGGCGGCCGGTGCGCAGCAGGTCTTTGAGCAGACCGCCGACCACGTAGTCGATGCCGAGCTGGTGAACGCCTTCGATGCCTTCTGCTTCGATGACGTCGGCGAGCGCGCGCGGGCTGTTGCGAATCGCCTGGGCCGCGCGGCGCCAGAGGCGCGACTTGTCGACGCTGCTGCCTTCAGCGTCGAGCAGAGAAGCGACCCGGTCGGCGGTATCGGCGACCTTTGAGTTGTCGGTGTTTCGCATGCCCCATTTCGTATCAAAGGGGGCTGACATGCAGCTTCGAGCGGGCCAGAAGGCGGGGCTGAAATGAAGCGATTCGAGCGCTACGTCGCCATCGGAGACAGCACCACCGAAGGCCTGAAGGACCCTGACGGTGCAGGGGGTTATCGCGGCTGGGCGAACCGGTTTGCCGAGCACCTGGCGCAGGCGTCGCCGGGGCTGCAGTACGCGAACCTGGCGATTCGCGGGTCGGTTGCGCGCGAGGTGCACGCGGGGCAGCTCGAGGCGGCGGTGGCGCTGAAGCCGGACATCGCGACGGTGGTGGCAGGGGTGAACGACCTGCTGCGGAGGCGCTTCGATGTCGACGAGGTCGCGGGCCATCTGGGGACGATGTTTCAGAGGCTGACGGGCATCGGCACGACGGTGCTGACCTTCACGATGCCGGACATCTCGAGCGTGATGCCGATGGCGCGCATCGTTCGTCACCGGTTGTTAGCGCTGAATGCGCGGCTGCGGAAACGGGCGGCGGTGAATGGCGTGCTGCTGGTTGACATCGCGGCGCACGCGCTGGGCGGTGACCGGCGGCTGTGGGACGAAGATCGCCTGCACGCGAACTCGCTGGGGCATGAACGGATTGGCATGGGGCTCGCGCACGTCGCGGGGCTCCCGGGGTTCGATCGTTGGAGCGAGCCGCTCGAGCCCCTGCCCCCTTCGAGCCTCCGCGACGCCGCCCGCGCCGAGCTCTTCTGGAGCCGCACGTACCTGGTGCCCTGGCTCAAGGAGCGCGCGAATACTCCGGCGCAGAATCGGCCCGCTGCGAAACGCCCGAAGCTGACTCGCGTCATTCGTTAAGGCGGACTGTTCCAGCGGCTCCCCTTTAGCTTAGCTAGCTAGAGGCAGGCGTCGCTTTGGTTCATCGCTTCCGTGACGAAGTAGTTGTAGCCGCCAACTTCACCTTCGACGATTCCCCGGAAGGTGTGGTCCTGGCCAATCACCACTAGACCAAGGCTGACCGCGTCTACCGCGTTGATGACCGGAGTCGCGCGGTCGCAGCTGACGATGCAGAAGTCATAGTTCTGGCAGCTCGGCGCGGCAGTGTTCGACGCTCTGCCAGACATGTTCGCGAACATTCCCTCGTTCGCTTCGACCAACAACAGCAGGCTGTCGCGGCCAGTGTCCTTCGGCAAGTACGGCGTGTTCAGCGAGCCGCGAATGTAGCTGGCGTCGATGAGCGTGGTGTTTCCGTTGACGATCGCGACAGTGCCGTTCACCGTCACCGCCCTGCCGGGAACGAGCAGGGTGTCGTTCGGGAACGTAGTTGGCTGTACGGTGATGCCACGATTCGCTGTTGCGCTGGCGGTGCCGTTGACCTCCTGCACCCAGAATCGATTGAAGGTCTTCGCAGTCTCCTGAACGTTGGTGCTGATCTTCACGCGAGTGCCGACCGCGATTGGCGCGGTTCGAATCTGGAGAATCGTCGTCGTGAGCGGCGTGACCGCCCACGTGTGCGTGACGACGGTGCCGATATTCCCGAAGCGATCCTTCGCGCGAACTTGCAGCGAGTGGTTGCCTTCCGCGAGGCCCGTCACAGAAAGCCCCGTGCAGGCGGTGAAGACGGTCGCCGCGTCGAACTTGCACTCGAAGGAGAACGGAACCGGCTCGTTCGTCGGAATTGGAGCGAACGACAGGGCGGCCGCGGTGCTGTTGATGTTCGCTCCGTTGATCGGATTGCCACTGATGGTGACTCCCGGGCCCGTGTCGTCCACAGTGAAGCCGACCGATTGCGTCGTCGTGTTGCCGAACGCGTCCGTGCCGACCACCTTGATCGTGTGCGCCGCAACGCTCGTCATTCCGCTGAACGTGCGCGGGGAAACGCAGCCCGTGATGACGGGGTTCAAATCGAGCTGACAGCTGAAGGTCGAGCCGGTCTCCATGCTGAAGACGAGAGTGGTAGTGGGGCCGACGATCGCGGCCGCCGTCGGAGCGGTGATGTTGATCACCGGCCCCGTCGCATCGACCATGAACGTGCTCGGCGCAGGACTCGAATCGATGTTGCCGGCGGTGTCCTTCGCGCGGACACGGAACGTGTAGCCGGGTGCCGCGCGCTCGGGCAGTGGGCCGTAGACTTTGGGCGTCGCGCAAGTGGTGAACACGGCTTCGTCGGGCTCCAGGATGCACTCGAAGGTGCCGGCGCGCGTCGAGGTAAAGGTGAAGGTCACGTTTGGGCCGGAGGTCATTCCGGGGCCCGTGGTGATGGTCGTGTCGAGCGCCGTGTTGTCGACGTTCCACGTGACGACGAGCGGCGACAGATCCTCGTTGCCCGCTGCATCCCGAGCAGCCGCTCGGAACGTGTGCGCGCCCGACGCCAGGCTCGAGAACGAGTTCGTCGCCGTGCACGGCTGAAGCACCGGCGTGTCGATGCTGCACCGGAACGTGCTGCCCGCTTCCGTCGAATCCACCACGAACGTCACCGACCCGCCCGAGATCGCCGACGGGCCGCTGACCAGGATCGTGTCCGGAGGCGTCACGTCCGGGCTTCCGCCACCACCCGTCCCTGCTCCGCCGCCGACGCCCCCGCCGCCACCACCGACACCTGCGCCACCACCGACACCTGCGCCACCACCGACACCTGCGCCACCACCGACACCTGCGCCACCACCGACGCCTGCGCCACCGCCGACTCCCACGCCACCACCACCGCCAGTGCCACCACCGACTCCAGTGCCACCACCGACTCCAGTGCCACCGCCGACTCCCGTACCACCGCCGACTCCCGCGCCACCGCCGACGCCAGATCCGCCCGTTCCGCCGCCAGGCCCGCCACCA
>Ga0209181_10000424_pt1 | contig 77987 bp, 68 predicted proteins | sample MAT05_FD_187208 | JGI IMG/M metagenome (GOLD analysis project Ga0209181, IMG submission 187208) | Freshwater microbial communities from Lake Fryxell liftoff mats and glacier meltwater in Antarctica - MAT-05 (SPAdes) (version 2) | ecosystem: Environmental > Aquatic > Freshwater > Ice > Liftoff... | reverse complement strand
TGACGTATGAAACCATTGATGTCAGCCAGATTGACGCCATCATGGAAGGCCGCGTACCCGGTGCTCCGCTCGACTGGGCGAAGTCCGGCAAGACCTCGAAAGACGTTGTTGGACCGGTCGCTGGAAGTTTCGGCGGTGCTGCTCCGCAAACCTGATTTCGCTTGTCGCTCAATCACGAAAAGGCCAGAATACGTTCTGGCCTTTTTTATTCCGGAGTGTAGGAGCGAGCTCTGCTCGCGAAATGCATCTCGAGAGCTTTTATCCGCGAGCAGAGCTCGCTCTTACAGTCAGCAACCTCGCAGGGTAATATCAGAATGTTCGACACCACTCCGCAACTCAACTGCGCCGGAAAAATCCTCGGCTTCGATGTCGCACGCGTTATGGGAATCGTCAATGTCACGCCGGATTCTTTTTCAGACGGCGGACATCACGCTACTTCGGAAGCCGCGATTGCCTATGCCATGCGTTTAGTAGAAGAGGGTGCCGATCTGCTAGATATAGGCGGTGAATCTACCCGCCCCGGTGCGATTGAAATAAGCGAAGCGGAAGAATTGCAACGTGTTATTCCGGTTATTGAAGCGCTGGCAAAAAAAATCGATATCCCGATTGCCATCGACACATCAAAGTCTGCTGTAATGCGTGCTGCGGTTCAAGCGGGTGCGAGCATTATCAATGATGTGTTTGCACTCCGGCGCGGTAATGCACTGGATGTGGCCGCTGAATTAAAAGTGCCGGTGATCTTGATGCATATGCAAGGCGAACCCGGCTCCATGCAATCGGCGCCACATTACAACGATGCCGTAACCGAGGTGCATAGTTTTTTGACGCAGCGAATATTTGCCTGTGAAATGGCCGGTATTTCAAAGAAAAATATCGTCATAGATCCGGGCTTCGGTTTCGGAAAATCGCTTGAGCACAATCTGGTTTTGCTGGCCCATTTGCAACGTTTCGTTGAACTTGGGGTGCCGGTGCTGGCGGGGCTTTCTAGGAAATCGTTTATTGGTACTTTGACTGCTCGCGATGTAAACGATCGTGTTTATGGCTCTGTTGCCGCCGCATTAGTCGCTGCACAAAATGGCGCGAAAATAATTCGGGTACACGATGTCGCCGCGACCGTCGATGCATTGAAAATCTGGAACGCCGTATCAAAACAAAATAAGCCAGTGTTGAAATCCAATAAGCCGACAGGAATTGTCTGGCCGGAAGAGAACTGATTCAACACGTTTTAGGGGTCGCGTACGGTCATTAGATTTGTCCGGTTCTAAATCGCTGCTGCGTTTAAGCAAATATGCATAATCGAACCTTAATATTTATCTTCATGGGCCTATTAGCAGGCTGCGTCAAGACACCAGAGCCTTCCGCTCCAGCTATGGCTCCCGCTGTTGTTATAAAGCCGGTGGGCGATCCAGTCGAAGGCCTGCGAATAGCAACACGCGTCGGATGTAATGGCTGCCACACGCGGTCAGGGGCAGGTAAAGTATTCGTCGAAGAAGTCGGAGTGATGAGAATTGTTGCGGCAAACCTTACCCAACGTCGGTTGTTTTATGACGATGCAGCTCTTGAAAAACTTATCAGGCAAGGAAAGACCCACGACGGCCACTTTCCTTTGGGTATGCCGATCAAGATGTTCCAATATCTCAGTGACCAAGAAATACTCGATATCACGGCTTGGTTACGCGCATTGCCTGCAGTCAGCAATGCCGATTTGCCCGAGGGAATGTTGTCGGATGAAATTAAAAGCCAATTGGAAGCAGGCACATTTCCATATGATGATTTTCTGCCTGATCCGATTGTGCAATCATCCGAAAAAGTGCCAACTGAAGCCTTGGCTTTGGGCAAGCACCTTGCGATGACTTCGTGCCCTGAATGCCACGGGCCTGACTTGAATGGATTTCCGGGCGACGACGCACCGTCGCTAATCGTTGCCAAGGCCTATTCGGGTGAAAATTTTGCCCGCCTAATGAAAACCGGGATTTTGTCCAACGGCAAGGAATCAAAGTCTGGCCTGATGACTGGCGTAGGGCGAAAACGCTTTTCAGTGATGACAGACACCGAAGTGAAAGCATTGAAGGCTTATTTGGATTCGCGTTGATTTGTGAGTAGCCCGGGTCATGGCTCCATCTGACTCGGGGAATCCGTAGCCTTAGAGGCAAACGCCTGTGCTTGGCTATGATGCTATCCAGTAACATTTCCTGATGTTCGATATCCCCGGGTCAGATAAAGCCATGACCCGAGCTACGAAGCTTATTCCCAAAAGCGCTTATTACTTAGCTTGATATTTTTCTCTTCCAGATCAGATTTGTGCAGCGCTGAAATAAGTGACATGGCGTCTTGATAATTCGCCTCGCCGTCGATGTCAACTTCGGCAACAATTACGTGGTTGTCTTGTTTAGGCACCGAAGAAATTATTTCAGTAATTTCGCTATTGGTCAGTGCCGCACCATCAAGTGTTGCGTTTCCGCTGCTATTGAGATGTATTTTTAATGTGTGTACATGCGGCCCGTTAGATGGTCGGCAATCCCATGCGTAGTCATTGCTGTGTTTTTTCATGACGCTTGGAAACCCCATCATCATTACAACCAATAACGCAGCCAAAACTCCTATCAATGGCACGACATTGATGTTTGAAAGAAGAGTAGGCTTGGCTTCAACGTAATCGTTTCGCATATCTCTACTCGGGTTACTAGATGTTAGGTTCCCTGGGCCAGATAAAGCCATGACCCGGGCTACATCAAACTAATTGCTCTTTAAACTTAAGCACTCTCGGGTCCATCACTCGGTGCCAGAGTGGTGGAAAGAGCGCGAGTACAAACATCGCGGCATAACCGCCGGGCAATTGGGGTGAGTCTTCGTGATGACGCAAGATGGCGTAGCGGCGTTTGGGAAAGGCGTGGTGGTCGGAATGTCTTTGCAACTGGAATAATAATAAATTCGATAAAGCGTAGTCCGAATTCCAAGAATGCAAATGTGTTGTCCTTTCATATCGACCATCGTCGAGTTTTCTGCGCTCAAGGCCATAGTGTTCAACATAATTAATGACTTCGAGCGAACACGCGGCGAAAAACCCCTGAGCAATAAAAAACAATAAACCCATCCAGCCCATGCTGAAGTAAAACGCCGCACAGAACCCAAGCCACAGTGCAGTCCATCCCAACATTTCATTGCGCCAATGGAGTACGGGTTTGCCAAGTTTTGTGAGACGTTCGGCTTCCAATTTCCAGGCATTTCTGGTGTTTCTAAACATCGCTTCTGGCATAAATGTCCAAAGACCCTGCCCGAATCGTGCGCTAGAGGCATCTTCCGGGGTAGAGACATGCACATGGTGGCCACGGAGATGTTCGATTTTGAATCCGTAATAGCCAACCGAGGTTAGCAAAATGCCGCCAAAGGCGGTTTCAAGTTTCGCGTCTTTGTGGATGAGTTCGTGGGCCACATTGATGGCAAGAATGCTACTGACAATGCCTTGAGAAAAAAGCCAGCCAGTCATGCCAAAAATATTTAAATCCTGTTGGACAAACCACGTGCATGACCAAATCAGGGTAGCGCACTGCACTGGTAAAACCAGCAAGGTGAGCGCCTTAAACCAAATTTGCTTACTTACCTTGCTTTCGTCGGCCTGTGCAATATTGACTGGGTCGTGGCCGAGCAGGAAGTCGGTCATGGGGATCAGAACAAACAAGAAAAACAAGGGGTACCAAGCCATTAAATCAAACCAGCCGGTCTGAAGACTTAGCCACGCTGCGGTCGGCAGTGTCGCTGGCACCATAAAGACGAAGAGGAAGCCAAAAGCTTTTAATCTATTCATTGCCCAATAATAACGCGGGTAAGACGCGATGCAAGTGAAGAGGGCGCCGAATCTGTAAAATAAACCCATGCATGACGCCCGACCACTTGCCATTGCCTTGATGGGCCCGACCGCCTCGGGTAAGACCGCTTTGGCAATCGAGTGGGCACAGCGTTTGCAAACTGAAATTATTAGTGTCGATTCGGCTTTGGTCTATCGTGGCATGAATATTGGTTCGGCAAAACCAGACGCCGAAGAGCAACAGGGGATAGCGCATCATCTGATTGATATTCGCGAGCCTTGGCAAACCTACAATGCCGCTGATTTTGCCTATGATGCTTTGCCTTTGATGGATCAACTCAGTGGGCGAAATAAAATCCCTCTATTGGTCGGTGGCACCGGTTTGTATTTTCGTGCCTTACTGGATGGCTTGTCGGATATGCCCGCTGCTAACGAAACAATACGTGCTCAAATTCAAGCGCAGGCAGCGATTGATGGCTGGCCGGCCATGCATGAGGCAATGAAAAAAGTCGATACCGCCGCTGGCGAGCGCATCAAGCCCAATGATGTGCAGCGCATTACCCGCGCGCTCGAAGTTTTTCGGCAAACCGGCAAGCCCATTACCGAATGGCAAAAAAACAGCACTCGGAAGAAATTTCCCTATCGGGTTTTGCGGGTCTGCATTGCACCGCTTGATCGATCTGTCTTGCACGAAAGAATTGCACGGCGCTTCGATATCATGCTTGAACAAGGATTTTTGGCGGAAATGCGAACGCTGATGAACAATCCTTTATTGAAAATGGATGTACCCTCAATGCGCGCCGTAGGGTATCGACAAGCATGGCGGCATCTTGTCGGTGAAACGAATGAACAACAGTTTCGCGAAGAAGCCGTGGCAGCAACCCGGCAATTAGCCAAACGGCAACTGACTTGGTTCCGTGGCGAGCTTGATTTACGCTGGTTCGACCCCCATTTAAGTCAGGCACAACTGGAATCAGCCCTGTCTATTTTCATCACTCGCTGATAACAAGTATTCGCGTTAAACTTCAGACTTCGCAGCTAAGGACCGTTGGCTGCAATACACGCAAATGTGCGTGATCACAATAAAAAAGGAGTCCTCATGACCAAGTCACAATCTCTGCAAGACCCATTCTTAAACGCACTGCGTCGCGAACGCGTGCCAGTTGCCATTTACTTGGTGAATGGCATCAAGTTGCAAGGCACGATTGAAAGCTTCGACCAATTCGTTGTGTTGTTGCGCAATACCGTTAGTCAAATGGTTTACAAGCATGCAATTTCAACCGTCGTGCCCGCACGTAATGTGCGTATCGGCCCAACCGGTGGCGAAGTTGTCGATGATGAACCGCAGGATTCCATTGTTAATTAACTCCCTGCTTGGCAGCACTCATGTTTGAACGTACCCGGAAGGGTGAAAATGCCCTGCTAATTCAGCCGTATCGCCCGGGCCTGCAAGACCCAACGCTATTGGAAGAATTCATAGAGCTCGCCCGTTCGGCGGGTGCAAACGTGGTGGGTACAATTAACGCACGTGTCGAGCGTGCTAGTCCGTCGCATTACATTGGCAGCGGAAAACTCATCGAAGTAAAAGATGCTTGCGAAGCGATGGGCGCTGATTTGGTGCTGGTCAATCATGCATTAACACCTGGGCAGGAACGTAATCTTGAAAAAGATCTCGGCCGCCGCGTAGTTGATCGCAGTGGTTTGATCCTGGATATTTTTGCGCAACGTGCGGCATCGCATGAGGGCAAGCTGCAAGTCGAGCTTGCGCAGCTCAAACACATGGCAACACGTTTGATTCGTGGCTGGACCCATCTTGAACGTCAGCGCGGTGGTTCGATTGGTTTGCGCGGACCGGGTGAAACCCAGCTGGAAACCGATCGTCGCTTATTGCAAAAACGTGTTGAAATACTGCAATCACGTTTGGATAAAATCGAAGTGCAACGCACCCAAATGCGGCGTGCGCGGTTGCGTAATGCGATCCCGCGAGTCTCACTGGTCGGTTATACCAATGCCGGTAAATCGACTTTGTTCAATTCGCTCTCGGGCTCGGGTGTGTACGTTGCCGATAAATTATTTGCCACCTTAGACCCGACCGTGCGGCGTCTAGATATTGCCGGTGGTTCGAGTTTGGTGTTGTCGGACACGGTCGGATTTGTCCGAGATTTGCCGCATGATTTAATCGCAGCCTTTCGTTCGACATTATCGGAAGCCCGCGATGCCGATCTTTTATTGCATGTGGTCGATGCTGCCGATCCGCTGCGTGACGAGCGCATCGAGCAAGTGGATGCCGTGTTAAATGAAATTGGTGCGGGCGATATTCCGCAAATATTGATTTTCAATAAAATCGACCGCCTGGAAGACACCTCGGCCCGGCATGATGTTCCCGGCCAGGGTCATGAGCGGTTTTGGTTGTCGGCCAAGACCGGCGATGGTGTTGAAGCCTTTCGTCATGCCTTGGGTACCCGGTTTTCACAGCAACGCTATCTCACCACCTTGCAACTGCCACCAGATCAGGGCCGACTCTATTCACGCCTGTATGCTGCAGGTGCGATTGTGGCCGAGCAAAGCGATGAAAATGGCTGGCAGCTAGAATTAGATATGCCCCTAGCTCAAGCCGAGCGCATGGCAATCGAACCGGGCGGACATTTTTTGCAAGAGGCCTTGCTAATTGGCCAAGTTGACCCCAATTAGAATCCTTGAGCGCCTCTACAAATCCATATTTCTTCGTAATACTGCGTTACAAATGAAAAATAATTGCTTACATATGTAAGTATATGCGCGTCATTATTTTTCATTTGCGCCTTGTCTTACTTAGAAATATGTCTCTGTAGAGACACCCCTTAATCATTAGATAAAGCGGTTATGACCGCAGCGAACGGAGTAGGCATGGCCTGGAACATACCCGGAAAAGGTAACCCCAAAAAAAGCACTGGTAATCCGGTAGAAGACCTGATGAACCGCATCAAGGATGGTTTCGGCGGCTCTGGCGGTTCGCAGGGTTCAGGACCCATACCGATTATTATTGGTGTGGTAGTGGTGCTGATTTTGTTCAATTGCTTTAAGTTGATCGATGAAAGGCAGCGCGGTGTCGTCTTGCGTTTTGGTGCTTACGATCGCGTCATGCAACCGGGTGCGAATTTCAAACTGCCTTGGCCGATTGAGACTGCCTATGTAGTCGATGCCACCAAAATCGAAGAACTCAAAGATTCGGTCAGCGTCTTAACCAAGGACGAGAACATCGTCGAAATTGAGTTCAATGTGCAATATCAAATCAGCAACCCAAGACTTTATCTATTTGGTTTCCGCGACAGTGTCGATGCCAATAACAAGCAAGGCGTAGAAACCCTGCGTCATTCAGCTGAAAGCGCCGTGCGTGAAGTGGTCGGCAATAACACGATGGACAAAGTCCTGTTTGAGCGCAGCCAATTGGCCGTCGAGGCGCAAAATCATTTGCAGGAGACCCTGAATTTATACAAGACCGGCTTGTCGGTGTCGCAATTTACTTTGCCGAGTGCCCGACCACCGGAAGAAGTGAAACAAGCATTCGATGATGCAATCAGTGCGCGTGAAAACAAGAATCAACTGGAAAGTGAAGCCAAGGCTTATGCCGTGAAAGTTGTGCCGGAAGCAAAGGGTACTGCATCGCGAATCAAGGCCGAATCGGAAGGCTATAAAGCATCGGTGGTTGCTAAAGCCCAAGGTGATGCCAAAAGGTTCAGTTTGCTGGTCGAACAATACCGTAAGGCCCCCGATGTCACCCGTAAACGCCTGTATCTGGAAACCATGCAAGACGTGTTGTCAAAAAACCAGAAAGTGATTTCGGGCCGCGATAATAATATTTTCTATTTGCCGTTGAATGGTGCTGCCGCACCGAGTCCCGAAAACGCAGCAACGCGTATGCCGCCGGTGCAAGCGGTGATCGGTAATGATGTTGAAAATAAAGTCGAGCGTTCGTCGCGTCGCGAAGGCAGAGAGGGGAGCCGATAATGCGTAATCTCACTAATATATTAATTGCTGCTGCCTTGCTGCTGCTGGCTTTATTCAGTAGTACTTTTGTGGTCAATGAAAATCAGACTGCACTGGTATTGAACCTGGGTAAAGTCGTACGCAGCGACTTGAAACCCGGTTTGCATTTCAAATGGCCCTTGCTTGAAGAGGTACGTAAGTTCGATCGCCGTATATTGAATATGGAAGATAAACCACAGCGCTATTTAACGTCGGAAAGTAAAGACGTTGAAGTTGATTTTTTCGTGAAGTGGCAAATCAAGGATGTCACCACTTTTTATAAAGCTTCCAGTGGTGGTGATGAAGAAGCGGCAAAACAACGTCTGTTGCCCATCGTCAAAGGTGCTTTGAACAATGAAATCAATCAGCTGACGCTATCGCAGGTGGTGTCGAGCGGACGTTCAAATCTGACTAGTCGTCTATTGAAAAATATTAATTCCGGTGCCAGTACCCTTGGCGTTGAAGTGCTTGATGTGCGCATTAAGCGCATCAATCTGCCGCAGGAAAGCGATATTTTGAAATCGGTGTTTAGCCGTATGCGTGCCGAGCGGACCAAAGTAGCCTCCCGTCTGCGCGCCGAAGGTGGCCAAGGTGCCAATGCCATCCGTGCCGATGCCGATCGTGATAGCCAGGTAATCCTTGCTACTGCCGAACGCGAAGCACAAATCTTGCGCGGTGAAGGCGATGCCGTTGCCGCTGAAATTTCGGCAGGTGCTTACAACCAAGACGCCGAGTTTTACGGTTTTTATCGCAGCATGGAGGCCTACCGTGCCACCATGTCGGACGGTAAGACTGTGATGGTGCTTGACCCGGATTCCGAGTTTCTGAAGTATTTTGGCAATCAGCGTAAGTAATAAGGCGCAACGCCATGCAGTGGACAGATTTTCTGGCCGCGTTGGCCTTGGTGCTAATACTGGAAGGGCTGTTATTGTTTGCAGCCCCAAAAGCCTGGAAGCGCATGGTCGCGCAATTGCTGCCTCGGCCAGAGCGTCAACTTAGCGCAATGGGTGGTTTTATGGTCATTGCAGGCCTGATAGCGCTGTATTTCATTCGTGGCGGCTGATAGTCAAAAATAAAACCTGCAAAAGCCGACAAATTAAAGGATAATTTCACAAAGCCGGGGTCATCCACCGGCTTTTTCTGCGTCTGGGTGTCGGTATTCAAATCCATGCAGCGTCGGTCGTGGCTTACGCCGCTCCTGCAAACGAATCATTGCCTCGTGTGGCAACAGTAAATCGGAGATTTTTATGGGTCAGTCAGTCGTGGTATTGGGCGCTCAATGGGGCGATGAAGGCAAAGGCAAGATCGTTGATCTGCTTACCGAGAAAATTGGCGCGGTCGTGCGCTTTCAAGGTGGCCATAACGCCGGTCATACCTTGGTGATTGGCGGTAAAAAAACCGTCCTTCATTTGATACCTTCCGGCATTTTGCGTGCCGACACACTCTGCCTGATTGGCAACGGCGTGGTGTTATCACCGGCTGCTTTGAAAAAAGAAATCGCCGAACTTGAAGCTACCGGCATCGACGTACGTTCGCGCTTGAAAATCAGCCCAGCTACGCCATTAATCATGCCCTACCACATTGCCTTGGATCAGGCCCGCGAAAAAGCGGCTGGCGGTAAAGCAATCGGTACCACGGGTCGTGGTATTGGCCCGGCGTATGAAGATAAAGTTGCACGCCGTGGTGTTCGTATTTCGGATTTAAATTATCCAGTCGAACTGGCAGAAAAATTACGCACGGTGCTGGATTATCATAATTTTGTTTTGACAAAATATCTGGGTGTTGAAGCCGTCGATTTCCAACAAACGCTGGATGAAGCACTGGAATTTGGCACCTATGTAAAACCGATGGTGAGCGATGTCGCCGGCATTCTGCACCAATTGCGCAAAGACGGTAAGCGGGTTTTATTTGAAGGCGCGCAAGGCTCATTGCTCGATATTGATCACGGCACGTATCCCTACGTCACTTCCTCCAACACCACGGTCGGCGGCGCTTATGCCGGTACTGGCGTGGGTGCAAATGCCATCGATTATGTGTTGGGTATCGCCAAGGCTTACGCAACGCGCGTAGGTGGCGGTCCGTTCCCGACCGAGCTTCATGACGAAACCGGAGAAGATATTCGCAAACGTGGGCAGGAATTTGGAGCAACCACCGGTCGTCCACGCCGTTGTGGCTGGATTGATATCGTTGCACTTAAGCGTGCCGTCGCGATCAATGGTATTTCGGGTTTATGCATCACCAAGCTCGATATTCTCGATGGGATGCCATCGCTTAAAATGTGTATCGCCTATAAATATCGCGGCAAAGAAACCGAATACGCACCACTCGATGCCGATGGTTGGGAATCTTGCGAGCCGGTGTATCTGGAGTTTCCGGGCTGGACTGAATCCACCGCGGGTATTACCGAATTTGCAAAACTGCCACCCGCGGCGCGCGCCTATTTGCGTTCACTGGAGGAACTAGTCGGATGTCCCCTCGCTATGGTATCAACCGGCCCCGATCGCGATGCAAACATTATCCTGCAAGATCCATTTGCCTGATCTTTTTTTACAGCCAAAAAAAAGCCGGATCAATCCGGCTTTTTTTGTTTCTCTAAGGCTGTAATCCGCTCTGCAAGTGTTTTCTATACTTGGCTTCGTAAAGCACCCAAAATTGGTGGATGCGTCTCATCCATAACTCGTTCTTTTGCTTTCTTCTTCCAGCCCAACGTCTGGAATCCGGTTGAATGATATCCGCATCGGTGCGGAATCCAGCGCTGATTGCGTGCTGCCAAAATACATCTTGTTGTTGCCGTATTTTTTATTAACCTTGTCCAACAATTGGGTTAGTGCAGGGTTTTCCGGGATCTCGGAAAATAAGGATGGACAGGTGCCTTCTCTTTCTACCAGGCCGGTTAACGTTACCGCCACCGCCAGCGGCTTGCGGGTGTCTTTGCGCTGGGCGAGCATGCGTATCAGGCAATGCAACAGTATTTTTGAATCATCGGTAGCATCCATGCGTTCGGATACTTCCCAGGCTTCAAAGCCCAGATATTTCACTCTGACATGCAGATGACTGGCCAGCAAATTTTCGCATCTCATCCGCATCGCGGCTTTCATCAGCAATTTTTTCAGAACTGCATTCACGCCTGAGGTATTGCGTAATTCCGGTGCCAGCACATGCGAATGACCCATGGAGGATTTTTTACTTTTGGGTCGTTCGATAATCTCGCCGCGTAAAAGGTCATGAAAACGCTCGCCTTCAATGCTGCCCCAGACTTCCTTAAGTTTTGCCCGCGAGGAAAAACAAAGTTGCTCGACGCTGTGAATGCCAAAGTGCCGCAGGCGTTTTTCCATATTGTGGCCAACACCGCATAAATCATTTATTTTCAAGCCAAACAATGCATTCGGAAGATTTTTTTGCTCAATGACAACAAGACCATCGGGTTTTTGCATGTCACTGGCTGTTTTGGCTAGAAAGCCATTGGCTGCGATGCCGATGGAGCAGCGCAAGGTATCGCCAACCATTCTTACGCTTTGCTTGATTTGATGTGCAATTTCGATGGCACGCTGCGGTTCGCGTTCGCGGCCAATCAGTAGGCATTCGACTTCGTCAATCGAGCTTGCAGCTTGCCTTGGAATGCAGCTTTCGATCGCATCCATCAACCGGTTGTGATATTTCACGTACAGTGCCGGGTGCGCCTGCATGACTACCAAATCCGGACAGAGATTTTTTGCCTCAGACACAATCGTTCCGGTTTTGATACCGTACTTTTTTGCCTCGATACTCGCAGCAATGCAGCAAGTCGTCTCGGCAACAACGGGCACGACAACGACCGGACGACCACGCAGGGAAGGGTTTTCCTGCTGTTCGACCGAAGCAAAATAGGAATTGAAATCTACGAAAAGGCTGCGTAGCGTCATGCTGTTTTCCTCGACGCGGGCGAGCTAGTTTACGCCGATGCGTCTGTTATGGAATGAAATTCATCATGATTTTTAACTAGAGTTGTCTCAATTATCGAGATAGCTCGCATGCCTCATGAAACATTGATGCGTGGAACGCAGTAGGGTGGGCACTGCCCACCCAACGGGCTTAAAAAAAGACGCGGGGATGGCTTGAGAGAGAAAGCGCATCCCCACGTCTAGACGACTGTTGAATTACCGAACTCGGAATAAACGCGTGTTCACCGGTGAAACATAACTGCGTTCGCGGCGTTGATCGGCCTGGCGTCTCCATGCACTTTCAACGGCGAGGTGGTTTTGCCAAGCGGTCATCGGGAACTCGGAAGGATTATCAACACGATAAGCACAAAATTCGCGGTAATCACTCACCGAATTTTCAAAGCTTGGCCAGCTAAGCTCAATCATCAAGGCATCATCAAGATGGCCAAACAATGCGCGACTATCGGGAATGAGGTCATCATGTTTGTCAAGATATGCCAACAGCAGGCGTGCACGTACGCGTTTGTTGGAATCCATGGTCCAGTCCGTGTCACCCAGCATACGGCGCAATGTTTCTGCGCGTGCAATACGTTCGGCGATCATGGAAGCCACTTGCTCGGCCGGCAATGTTTGCAGGCGACGTGCCAGGCTGACCAGTGAGTCGGGATTTACGGTTTCTGCTTTGCGATATAAAGTGCGTAGCAAGGCGTTGAAATGAACAACGGCATCCACTTGCAGCGGTTTGCCATTGAGTTCATTGCGGCGTGCGGCGCCATACGACACCGGCAGACGCAAGCTAGCGATATTGTCAGTGTGGTTGTAGGCGTTCATAAAAAATCTCCTTAATGTGTTTGTTGTTGTTTTGATGCACGATTAGTTTGAATGCTTGCAAAACACTTTTCGCGTGGACTAAGTCCTAATGACCAACGCCCTATAAAAACGTTGCTGTTCCATGACTAAAGTCATGCAATATCGGCCTATAAGTCACAAACACATCACGGAAACTTTGTTTGAATCGAATTTATGAAATCCATTAAAAATATAGTGCTACTCATTTTATTGTCCGGTTTCGCCCATGCCTCGTTTGCTGAACAGGTTTTGGCAAACCAGATTGCACCTGTCTTCAATAATTCCCGCTACGTGCAGGTCGATGATGTGCGTCTGCATCTGCGGGATTGGCCTGTAGATGCCAGCACACTGTGTCCGGTACTACTGGTGCATGGCTTTGCTGGTTCAACATTTTCGTTTCGCGAACTCGCTCCTGCACTTGCAAAAGCTGGGCATCCGGTATTGGCGATTGATCTGCCGGGCTATGGCTACAGCCAGCGCAGTGCATTTAGTGGCAAGGCGCCTGATGCGCTGTGGCAATTGCTTGAGCACGAACGCCCCGGACAGCCTTGGTGTTTGCTCGGGCATTCGATGGGCGCAAAATTAGTTGGGCAGATGGCAGCACTGAAGCCCCAGCGCGTACAGGCGATTGTGTATTCCGACGGTTCGCCTTTGGTGTCTTCGGCACGCAGAAAAAAATGGTTCGCCAGTTCCGGCTTTATTCGCAACGCGGCCATTAATTGGATTGAAAAACATTATTTAAATGAAAAGAAGTTTATTGAAGTGTTGAGCCAGGCCTATGCGCGCCCGGCGACCCGCGAAGAGGCACTCGGGTATTTAAAGCCCTTGCTAATGCCTGGTACCGTCCCAGCTGCCTTTGCGGGTTATGCCAAGCAATGGTCGGACGATATCAAACCTGCCCAAATCCAGGTGGTGCCAAGTCTTATTATTTGGGGTGATAAAGACACTTGGGTAAAACCGGACGTGGGCAAGACCTTGGCAAAAAATATTCCAGCAGCAAAGTTTTTGATGGTTGCCGGAGCCGGACATTGCCCAATCGAAACCCATTTTGCAAAGGTACTGCCGACTATATTGCAAAGATTTTCAGAAGAGTCCAAACAAGAAGACCCGCTAAAAAGCGATCCTAGAGCAGCGAAAATTCAATAAGCTCACGAACTGGGGCAAAGCTTCGACGGTGCTCGGGGCAGGGCCCGTGCAATTTCAAAGCTTCAAAATGAACTGCCGTTGGGTAGCCTTTATGCTTGGCAAATTCGTATTGCGGAAATACTTCGTGCAGTTTGAGCATGTAGTCGTCACGTGCGACCTTGGCCAGAATCGACGCCGCCATAATGCAGGTTTCGCGTGCATCGCCTTTTACCAAGGCTTCGGCCGTGCAGAGCAGTCCAGGCGGGATTTTGTTGCCATCGATTAGTGCATGCTGAGCCTTGATATTCAACTCTGTCACGGCGCGTCGCATGCCTTCCATGGTGGCCTTGAAAATATTTAGACGATCAATATCTTTGGCATCGATAAAAATAATTTTCCAGGCGAGCGAGCATTCCTGAATTAAGGGGAAAAGCTGTTCACGTTTTTTTTCAGAGAGAGCTTTTGAATCTCCGAGTCCTTCAATCGGATTTTTTGGATTGAGAATCACGGCCGCACAGACAACAGGTCCTGCCAAGGGCCCGCGACCGGCTTCATCAACACCTGCAACAAGACGATAAGACTTACTCACTGTTTCTGTGCTAGTCCAAGCACGGCATTGGCGGCCAGCACGCTGGCATCGCGTTTTAATTCAAGATGTATCTGGTCGAATTTTTGCATCAGCGGTAGGTAGTTTTCTGAGCTGTCGAGCATGGGGTTGACGGCGTTCGCGATATTGCTTGCAGTGCAATTTGCTTGCATCAACTCGGGCACCACCATCTCGTGGGCTAGCACATTGGGCAAGCTGTAGTAATCGATTTTCATCATGCCAAAGGCTTTCACGATGAAATACGTGAGTGCCGAAATGCGATACGCGACTACCATCGCCCGTTTGGCGAGCAGCGCTTCCAATGCCGCAGTGCCGGAAGCCAGCAGGATGGCGTCGGCAGCGACCATGACTTGATGCGATTGGCCATCGACAATATGGAGATTCGAAACATTCGCGTTTCGTGTCAATATTTCAATGCTATCGCGGCAATGTGTATTGGCAGCAGGAATGACAAATTCCAATTCGGAATTATTTTTTTGCAGCAAGGCCATCGCCTCAATAAAAACCGGCAGCAAGCGCTGGATTTCACTCTTGCGGCTACCTGGCAATACGGCGAGTATTTTTTTATCAAGCGGGAGGTTCAAGGATTGCCGCGCTGCATTTTTATCAGGATGCATTTCAAACCGATCGGCAATCGGGTGGCCGACGAAATCTGCGGCTACGTTGTAGCGCGCATAAATCGGCGGCTCGATCGGAAAAAGGCAGAGCACGCGATCGGCCGAATCGGCAATTTTCTTCGCCCGTGATTCCCGCCACGCCCAGATCGAAGGGCTGACGTAATGCACAGTCTTAATACCTTTGCGTTTCAGTTTCTTTTCGAGCCCGAGATTAAAGTCTGGCGCATCGATACCGATAAAAACATCCGGTTGCCAGGCCAGAATGCGTTTGTAAATATTGTGTCGAAGTCGAAGCAGGCGAGGCAGGTGTTTTAAAACTTCGGCAAGGCCCATGACTGCCAATTCCTGACTGTCATGCCAGGCGGTGATGCCTGCTTGTCGCATTAAATCGCCGCCAATACCGACAAACTCGGCATTGGGATAACGCGATTTTATTTCGGCAATTAGTCCGGCACCGAGCTGGTCGCCGGAGGCTTCGCCCGCAATCAAGGCAAATCGAAGTGGTTTTTTCGATGTCGTTGTTTCGCTCACAAGCTAGCGAAGAATGCCGCGTTCGCTACGGTTGATAAACTCCAGCATCATGCCGACATCGGCCGATGTTGCCGCACTGAGCGAGAGTTCTTCTTTCACGTCGGCCAATGGCTTGCCTGACATGAATACTGTCCGGTAAGCACGCTTGATCGCACTGATACGCTCCGCATCGAAACCCCGACGCTTCAAGCCTTCGGAATTGATGCCGCGAGCTTCGGCATATTTGTCGGCGACCATCACGAAAGGCGGCACATCGGAATTGATCAAACTGCCCATGCCAATAAAGGCATGGGCACCGATTTTACAGAATTGGTGAACGCCAACAAAGCCGCCTAGGATTACCCAGTCTTCGACAATTGCATGGCCGGCCAATGTAGCGTTGTTGGCAAAGATGGTATTGCTGCCGACCTGGCAATCATGCGCAATGTGCACATAGGCCATGATCCAGTTGTCGTTGCCAATTCTGGTGTTACCGCCGCCATCTACAGTGCCGCGACTGAAAGTGGTGAATTCGCGAATGGTATTGCGGTCACCTATAATCAGCTCGGCATCTTCACCGAAAAATTTCTTGTCCTGTGGGTCGCCACCAATGCTGGAGTGCGAATAAATTTTATTTTCGCGGCCAATTTTTGTTGGCCCTTGAATCACGCAATGCGAACCAATGCTGGTGTCATCGCCGATTTCAACGCGGGCGCCGACAATGGTGTAGGCACCGACGGAAACATTACTACCAATTTTTGCACTGGCGTCAATCAGGGCAGTTGCATGAATCATCAAGCCCTACCTTCTGCACAAAGAATGTCGGCACTTGCCGCTACCTTGCCATCAACGCGGGCAATGCATTCGTACATTGCCATATTGCGAATGGTGCGTTTCAAAATAACTTCGATATCGAGTTGATCACCCGGTACGACCATTTTCGAAAAACGCGCGTTGTCAACTTTGACCAGATAAAACAATTTCTCGGATTTTCCGGGTGCATCTTGCAGCGATAATTGAGTCAATAAACCGCCGACTTGTGCCATGGCCTCGACTACCAAAACGCCTGGCATAACCGGATGGCCTGGAAAGTGACCCTGAAAAAACGGTTCGTTGATAGTGACGTTCTTGATGGCGCGGATGCGTTTGTGTGGATCCAGTTCAATGACGCGATCCACGAGTAGAAACGGGTAACGGTGCGGTAACAGAGATTGGATTTTGACGACATCGACAGGCAGGGTAATGCTCATGACTATTCTTCTTTTTGACTATTGCTCTTAATTTTACGCGCCATTTCGTCTAGATGTTTAAATCGGGCGGCATTTTTTCGCCATTCACGGCTTTCTTGCAGGGGGGTGCCGGACGTGTATTCGCCGGGTTCGGTAATCGAATGGGTGACTAGGCTAAAGGCATTGATGCGGACCTTATCGCAAATTTCGATATGCCCCACGATGCCGGCTGCTCCACCAATCAGACAATAACTGCCGATTTTCGCCGAGCCTGCCACCGCAACCGCGCCGGCAATTGCCGTGTGCGCACCGATTTGTACGTTGTGGCCGATCTGGATTTGATTGTCGAGACGAACATCTTCTGCCAATACGGTGTCGCCCAGTGCGCCACGATCAATAGTGGTATTGGCCCCTATTTCACAGTCATCGCCGATCACGACACCGCCGAGTTGTGGGACTTTCAACCAGCGACCAGCTTCCATGGCCAAGCCAAAACCCTCTGCACCTAAAACGGCACCTGGATGGATTAATACTCGTTTTCCGATTCGCACCCGGGTAACCAAAGTGACACGTGCTACAAGCTCGCTGTTGGCACCGATATGACAATGATCGCCAATCACGCAGCCCGCACCGACCACAGCGTGTGCTTCAATTTGTGTATAAGCACCGATGCTGACGAAAGGACCGATGCTTGCAGTGGTATCCACGCTCGCGCTTGGGTCAATCGCAGCACTGGGGTGAATGCCGACGTTAATCACGGATTTTATTTCAAACAACGCCGATATTTTAGCGAATGCGACGTAGGGATCTTTTGCGATCAGGCACGGCGCAGATGACAGACTTGCATCTGTGTCACACAAAATTATTGCAGCCGCTTGCGTTTGCGATAACTGTTTTCGATACAGTGAATTGGCGAGAAAGCTAAGCTGTTCTTTACCGGCAGTCATAAGTGGAGCAACGCCGACAATTTTGGTATCGGCGTTGCCCTGAACTTTCAAGTCAAATTTTTCCGCCAGCTCTGCCAGCGTGAATTGAGGGCCTGACATAACAGGCCCCTACTTAGAACTGCTGACCGAAGCTGAACTGCAAGCGTTCAATCTTGTCACCTTCTTCGCTACGCAAAGGGAGGGAGTAGCTTATGGAAATAGGGCCGACAGGCGCTTGCCATTGAAGAGAAATACCTGCCGAAGCACGAAGCTCGCTTGCATCGAAAGCGCTCGGCGTAGAGTAAACATTGCCAAAATCCAGAAAGGCGGCCAGTCGTGTGCCACGGGATTTGCTGAACAGTTTTGGGAACAATAACTCAACACTGCCGACCGTTTTTAAACCGCCACCAAGTGGTTGCCTGATCGAACTGTTGTTAACGATGGGGCCTAAACTGTTTTGCTCAAAACCACGTACCGAATTGGGTCCGCCTGCATAAAAATGTTGAAAGAACGGCAGCCCGCATTTACGTTCAGTCCCTAGGATCGCTGTTCCAGAAACATCGTAATCGGAACAGAGGAACTCTCCCGTTTTACCATAGCTATCGCCATAACCTATATCTGTACTTAGCTTTAAGACCAACCACGAACCCATCGGCTTATAGTGTTCGAATTGGTATTGCAGTTTGTAGTATTCGAGATCACTTCCCGGTAAAACTACTTCTGCCCCAAGGCGGTGATATGTGCCACGACTTGGAAGCAGGTAGTCGTTACGCGAGTCGCGCGACCAGGAAGCTCTCATGCGCCAGGCATTGATGTTCCATAGTCGGCTCGTGCCGCAGCTGGTCGTGTCGGGAGTGACTGGGTTACTGTCGAAGTCACCTGTGAGGCAAGGGCCGCGTTCGCGATCGCCCAAGGTACTTACCAGATAGTTAGTCAATGTATAGGGTGTACCGTTACCGCCAGAGCCATCCGTGGTGGTGACCTGATTGCGATCTATCCCGAGGGCAAACTGCACAGTATCTGTTTCGGTTAACGGAATGCCGAACGTGGCCTCTCCCGATGCAATTTTTCCGTTGTATCGCGTTAAAGCGCTGTCGCTAGAACTGTTACTAGACTGGTTGTTGTCCGAATAGTTAAAGTTGTAGCCAACGCTAATGCCATCATCGGTAAAGTAGGGGTCGAAATAATTGAAACTAATACGGTTGGAGTACGTGTTGGTTTGCAAAGTGACGCCAATTCGATTGCCGGTACCTAGGAAATTATTCTCGTTGAGTTGTACGTTGGTAGTTAATCCATAAACTCCCTGATAACCCAAGCCGAATACAAAGCTACCCGAGTTACGCTCCTTAACGCTGATGACTACATCCACTTGGTCAGGGCGACCAGCGACCTCAGGTGTTTCCACGTCAACGCTTTCAAAGTAGCCCAAGCGTTGCAGGCGGATTTTTGAGCGGTCCAATGCAGCTTGTGAATACCAGGATCCTTCAAACTGACGCATTTCACGACGTAGGACTTCATCGGAAGTTCTTACGTTACCGGAGTAACGAATGCGACGAACTTGTACACGCGGACCGGGCTCTACAACAAAATTAATTCCAATCGTTTTGCTCTCGCGATTGATGTCGGGAACCGGATCTACTTTGGCAAAAGCATAGCCAATATTGCCTAAAGTCGAAGTAATGCCGTCGGAAGTGAACTCTAGGCGGGCACGCGAGAAAGTGTCGCCTTCTTTTACCAGTAATAATTTATTAAGTTCTTCAACCGGTAAAACAGTATCTCCGGAAATACGTACGCTGGAGACTTTGTAGATATCACCTTCGGCCATATTGGCGCTCAGGAAAATATCTTTTCTATCTGGCGAAACCGCAACTTGAGTTGACTCAATATTAAAATCGGCGTAACCACGATCCAGATAAAAATTAGACAGCTTTTCAAGATCACCCGACAATTTTTCGCGAGAGTATTGATCGTCGCGGCGATACCACGATAGCCAGTTGCTGGTGCCCGATTCCCAAGATTCACGGAGTTCGGCATCGCTGAATTTTTCGTTGCCGACCAGATTAATATCGCGAATCTTAGTTGCTTTACCTTCGGTGATTTTTAGCGTGATATCGACCCGGTTGCGGTCTAGTACATTTACTTCAGGTACGACCTGAGCATTATATTTGCCTCGGTTATTGTATTGACGGTTAAGTTCCTGCGTCACGCGATCCAGGTTGAGTGGATTGAAAGTTTCACCTTCGGAAACCCCCACGTTTTTCAAACCTTTTTCCAACTCTTCCGATTTAATGTCTTTGTTGCCCACTAATTTGACACTATTAATCGCCGGGCGTTCTTTGACGGTAATTACCAAAATGTCGCCCTGGCGTTCAAGTTTTACATCGGTGAAGAAACCAGTTTTGTACAAGGCACGAATAGCGGCTGCCGATTGGCTTTCGCTCATCGCTTCACCTTTTTCAATCGGTAAGTAGCTATAAACCGTACCGGCGGAAATGCGTTGCAAGCCTTCGACCCGAATCTCGCTAACCGTAAAAGCTTCAATCGTCTGTGCGCTAACGGGGCCGGCTAATGCGGCAGCGAGAGCGAGGCTAAGGATGTGGCGGCGGGCGATGGGTCGCTTCATTGATTAATCCAGAATGGTGGCGAGGTCGTCGCCAAAGTTAACGGGTAAATACTATTTAATTTAAAACCTGATTTAAAACCTGATTTAAAACCTGATTTAAAACTTGATTCAAAACGAAATTCATTAAACGTCAATTCGAAAACAGACGAGCAAAATCATTGTAATGCGCAAGTAGCATCAATCCAGCCAGCAAGGTCAGGCCGATGAGCTGGCCCGCTATCTGGATGCGCTCGGCGACCGGGTGACCGGTGACGAGCTCGATCGCGTAATACAGCAGGTGTCCGCCGTCCAATACCGGGATCGGCAACAGATTCATAATGCATAGGCTCAGCGAAAAGAACGCCAGAAACCCCAAAAATGAACCGAAACTCGTGCTGGCTTCCTGATTGGCTACTTGTGCGACGGTTATTGTACCAGAGACGTTTTTAACTGAGGCTTTCCCTGTGAGCAAGCGTTTGAGCATGGCGAAAGTAGTTCGGGTCGTTTGCCAGGTCTGTTCGAAGGCTTTGCCAATGGATTCGATGGGGCCATAGCGTAATAGGGTTTGTTTAGGCATAAGCGAAACGGGGCCAACGCCGATTTGCCAGACGGGTTCAGTTTTAGGGGCCTCAAATCCCAAAAACGCGCTTATCTTGTCCGAGAAGCTTAGTTTTAGTTGCGCACTGGCGAGCTTGGGCTGGATCATGACTTGCCGGGCTTGGCCTTCACGCTCAAACAAAACGCTCAAAGCTTGATCTGGCTTGGCTTGTTTGGCTATGGCGGGTGATAGATCGCTGTAATCCCGAATCTCGATGGCTCCCACTTTAGTGATCCGATCCCCGAGTTGTAAACGGCCTAAAGCCGCGCCGTCGGGAACGAGATGACCCACCACTGACGATGGAGTCATTGATGCGATTCGCAGGCCAACCACTTGGGGTACGCGAGTTTGATCAAAATCAGCCGGTAACTGGCTTAACTTCAGAATACTTTTTCTTTGTATGCCTGCCGGGTCTTGCAGTACGATTTCAATATCGCGCTGATCAATCGCCGCCAGCATTAGCGGTGGTACGACTTGCGTGAGTGTTGGCGTATCTGTGCCATCGATAGAGAGCAGGATGTCACCCTGATGAATTCCGGCCTGCGCTGCAATGCCGGTGGCTTCTCCCATTACGGGCACGAAATCGGGTTTGCCGACGACAAACATTCCCCAATAAAACACCAAGCAGAGTATCAAGTTGGCGATCGGGCCGGCGGCGATAATGGCAATACGTTTGCCGACCGGTTGTTGATTGAACGCTTGGCTACGTTCTGCCGGCGTGACCAAATTGTCACGCTCGTCCAGCATTTTGACGTAGCCGCCCAGTGGAATTAATGCCAGACGAAATTCGGTGCCATGTTTGTCAGTACGAGACCACAGGCTGCGTCCAAAGCCGACCGAGAATCGCAGGACTTTGACGCCGCACCAGCGCGCAACAATGTAGTGTCCAAATTCGTGAAAGGTGACTAATACACCAATCGTGACAATCAGCCACCAAAACGATCCGAGGAATTCGTTCATTGCTTCGCCATCTTGTTCACGAACTCCTGGGCCTTGATGCGGGCTTGATTATCAACGGCCATTAGGACATCCAGATCGCGTACAGGTTCCGCAGAAAATACAGAAAGTGTTGATTCAATGACATTGGCGATATCGAGAAAGCTTAATTTTTCGTTGAGAAAGGCTTCTACGGCAATTTCATTGGCCGCATTTAATACCGTTGGTGCGGTGCCGCCAAGTGTTAGTGCATGAAAAGCTAGGGCCAGGCAGGGAAATACATTAAGGTTGGGTCTTTCAAAATCAAATCGCGATAGAGCTATTAAATCGAGTGGCGCAACACCGGAATCGATCCGCTCTGGCCAAGCTAAGCCATAGGCAATGGCGGTGCGCATATCCGGGTTGCCCAATTGCGCCAGTACCGAGCCATCTACGTAATCGACCAATGAATGAATAATGCTTTGCGGATGTACGACGACTTCTATTTTTTCCGCACTGATATTGAATAGATGATGCGCTTCGATAACTTCGAGGCCTTTATTCATCAGCGTCGCGGAATCGACCGAGATTTTTCTTCCCATGACCCAGTTGGGATGTGCGCACGCCTGTTGAGGTGTGATAGAAGCAAGTGATTCACGAGTGCGCCCACGAAACGGGCCGCCGGAAGCAGTTAACAATAAGCGACGAACCGATTTGTCATTTCCGTTTACCGGCAGGCATTGATAGATCGCATTGTGTTCGCTATCAATCGGTAATATTTTCGCGCCATTTTCGCGCGCGGTTCGCATAAGAATTTCACCGGCGACAACAACCGATTCTTTATTTGCCAATAACAGGTGTTTGCCTGCTTTGGCCGCGGCCAATGTGGAATGCATTCCTGCCGCCCCAACTATGGCGGCAAGTACTGTGTCAAATTGCGGAGCAGCAGCGAGCTCGTTTAATGCCTCGGGCCCGGCCATGGCTTGGGTGGCAAGCCCCAGTTTTTTTAAGCCATCGCGCAGGGCGGGGTAGCAGCCTGGTTCGGCAATAACGGCAGTATCGGGTTTGAATTTGGCACAGATATTTAATAAATCATCGACTTTCGAATTTGCGCTCAGAGCCGCCGCACGATATTTATCCGGATGTCGTGCAATCACGTCCAGAGTCGATAAGCCAATCGAACCGGTCGCACCCAGCAGGGCAATATTTCTTATAGATCCAGCCATGACTTGCCAATAACGAAAATCGGCAAGACCGCTAATAAACTATCCAGTCGATCCATTAAGCCGCCGTGCCCAGGAATTAAATCGCTGGAATCTTTATAGCCCGAGTGTCGTTTCATCAAACTTTCGAACAGATCGCCGACCACAGAAAATATCATCGTGATGATTGTCAGCAACAATAACCAGCCAAGTTCTGACCAGAATAAACCCAGTAATGGTGTTGCAGCAATGGCCAATAATAAAATTGCCGCCACGCCACCAAGCACGCCTTCCCAGCTTTTTCCGGGACTGATGCGAGGCGCCAATTTGGTTTTGCCATAACGAACACCGGCAAAGTAGGCGCCGCTATCGGCAGCCCAGGCGATGGCGAGTGCGAATAATGCCCAACGCGGACCAATCGTACTGCTGCCATGCAACCAGGCGAGTGCGCACCAAGCAGGAATAACGCACAAACTACCCGCGAGTAATTTAATACTGCGATTGAGCGAGGTGTCGGCTTTGGCAAATTCAAACCGCCACAACCACAGACAAACAAATATCCACCAGACCGCACCAATTAAACTGATTAATTTAAGACCGAATAAACCACGGCCGCTGCCCCAAGCCAGTGCCAGCAACATCAAGGCATTGCCGGCCACATAGAGTGAACGTGGAATATTTTCAGTTAAGCCGGCCAGTGCCGACCATTCCCATAACCCGGCTAACAAGATCGCAGCTACGGCAGCGGCAAGATACGGCGTTGGTAGGTAGTACACCGCGCCAATGGCGAAGGGCGCCATGATGAGTGCGGCGATAATCCGGGTACGGCGACTACTCACGCGGCATCTCCGGGTTTCATTTGTGCGCTGGTTAAACCAAAACGGCGCTCGCGATTTACAAAGTCGTCCATGGCTTGTTGCAAGGTAGTGTCATCCAGATCTGGCCAAAGGGTCTCAGTAAACCACATTTCGGTATAAGCCAATTGCCAGAGTAAAAAATTGCTGATGCGTAAATCACCACCTGTACGTATAAATAAATCCGGTGCAGCTTGATCTGCCAGCGACATTCTTGCGCCCAGCAATGCTTCATCAATACTGTCGGGATTGAGTTTGCCGCTGGCGACATCGATTGCGATTGATCTGGCCGCTTGCGTAATGTCGGCACGGCCGCCATAACCGGCTGCAATATTCATGTTGAGTTGCTGGTTATGTTTGGTTATTTCTTCAGCACGATACATTTTGTTGCGAATCAGCTCGGAAAAATCCTTGCGTTCGCCAATAAAAGTAATGCGCACACCACGGCGATGCAGTTCATCGACTTCACTGTCGAGCATATGCAAAAACAGTTTCATCAAGGCGCCGACTTCTTCCGCCGGGCGATTCCAGTTTTCGCTGGAAAATGCAAATAAAGTCAGACTGCCAATGTCGTGCTTGATGCAAAATTCCATGCAAACCCGCACAGCCTTTGCACCGGCACGATGGCCCAGAGTGCGTGGGCGATGACGGCGTTCGGCCCAGCGGCCATTGCCATCCATAATGACGGCAAGATGTTTGGGTAGTTGCTGAGAAGATGCATTCATGCGGTGGACAAAGCCTTAAACCGCCATGAGTTCTTGCTCTTTGGCTTTCACTACTTCGTCAATATCCTTGACAGCTTTGTCAGTAAGCTTTTGTACATCGTCTTCCGCTGCACGCACTTCATCTTCGGTAGCGGTTTTTTCTTTCAGCATTTCCTTGATGTGCTGGATGGCATCACGACGCACATTGCGAATCGCGATCTTTGAATCTTCACCATCACCGTGCACTTGCTTGGATAAGGCTTTACGACGCTCTTCGGTTAGCGGTGGCAAATTAATGCGAATAATCTGGCCAGCAGTATTGGGTGTCAGGCCCAAATCGGATGCCAAAATCGCTTTTTCGACGGCAGCGACCATCGGCTTTTCCCAAGGCGTGATTACCAGAGATCTGGCGTCGGCTACGGCAACGGTGGCTACTTGTGAAAGCGGCATTTCCGAACCGTAATAGTTCACTTTGATGTGATCAACAATGGCAGTAGTGGCGCGACCGGTGCGTAATTTCGTTAAATCCTGTCGCAGCGCGTCCACGCTTTTGATCATTCGGGTTTGTGCGTCTTTTTTGATGTCGATCAGGGACATGAGGCTTACCTACGAACGTGTTGAGGCCCGATTATAGCCGCTGGGAGGCGGCTTGGGGGTGCTGCCGTGACTCAGGAAGGGCCTTAAGCGTGAACCAGGGTGCCGATTTCTTCGCCCCGCAAAATACGCATCAAGGCGCCCGGTTGCATCATGTCGTAGATGCGCAGCGGTACCTTGTTGTCGCGGCATAATGCAAAAGCGGCGGTATCCATGACCTGCAAATTGCGGGCGATTACCTCGTCATAGGTCAGATTGTCAAAGCGCTTTGCGGTCGGGTTCTTTTTCGGGTCGGCATCGTAAATGCCATCGACCTTGGTGGCTTTGAGCAATAAATCAGCGCTAATTTCGGTCGCACGCAGGGCGGCGGCCGAATCAGTAGTAAAAAACGGATTGCCGGTACCGGCAGCGAAAATGGCGATACGGCCCTTTTCAAGATGGCGAATGGCTCTGCGACGAATATAGTCCTCGCAGACTTCATTGATTTTGATCGCGCTCATTACACGGGAATAGGCGCCCTGTTTTTCGAGTGCATCCGCCATGGCCAGTGCATTGATGACTGTGGCCAGCATGCCCATATGGTCGCCGGTTACCCGGTCCATGCCGTTCTCGGCCAATCCGGCGCCACGGAAAATATTTCCACCGCCTATCACTAGGCCAATTTGTGCGCCGGCTTTTTGCGCCTCGATAATGTCTTTGGCCATCGCATTGATCACGATCGGGTCAATGCCGTAATTTTCATTACCCATCAGCGCTTCACCGGACAACTTGAGCACGATGCGCTTATATTTCAGGGGCGTAGGGCTCATTTCAGGTACTCCGGCATAGGTAAACAGCGGAAGTTTAACGGATTTTGATTAGTGCTGTCGTATTTTAATCGGGACTAGCGGCTGGGGGCTTGGGGCCGGGTAGAGCCTGAAATCACGCAAAGTTAACTGACGGAATCGACGCTCCGCTCAAAAATCACATAAATCTTTTTGGCGGTTTCGAGTGTTTCCCAGGTGCCCTTGAAACCAGCGGCAATTACGAAATTATCGCCCGGGCCGACGGTAATGCTCGTACCAGCCTCATCAGTAATACAAATTCGACCCTGCAAAATATGACAGAACTCGTGCTCGCTGTAGCTCACTCGCCACAACGCCGGTGCACCTTCCCATAGGCCGCAGTGAAATTCATTGCCCGGATCGGAAAACATATTCAGCGTGCTTTGACTGCTTTCGCCACGAAGTAGTTTTTCCGCCGCGATGTCGTAATCAGTACGTTCGGCATTGGCAGGGGAAAAGGCAACAAAGTGTTTGGGTGTCATCGCGCAATCCTTTCTGGTTATTGGAAATATTTTTTAATATATCGTGAAGACTGGCTTGCCAACAATCCACTTGATATGGCTATTATCCACTAACCACTAACCACTAACCGCTAACCGCTAAAAGGAAAAACCATGGCCATTAGATCATTGAAAGAATTTCTAGATAGTTCGGAACAAAAAGATCTAAGTCCCGAAGCCTTCGAGCTTGAAAGCTCTCACTTGCTGGAAGTTAAACTCAATGGCCGAGTTTGGTCGAAAGCAGGCTCGATGGTGGCTTATCAAGGTGCCGTTAAATTTATCCGGCAAGGAGTGATGGAGCAGGGGCTTGGTAATTTATTGAAAAAAGCACTCAGTGGCGAAGGCATGCAACTGATGAAGATGGAGGGTAATGGTCGTGTCTATGTCGCTGATGCCGGCAAAAAAATTACCTTACTGCGTTTGAACGGCGAGTCGATTTTCGTTAATGGCAATGACGTTCTGGCATTTGAAGACGGTATTGAATCGACCATCAGCATGATGAAACGTATGGCCGGCATGATGTCGGGTGGTTTGTTCAATGTAAAACTCAGCGGTAATGGCGTGGTCGCAATTACATCGCACTACGAACCGCTAACCTTGCGCGTGAGTGCACAAACAGGCCCAGTATTTACCGATCCGAATGCCACCGTGGCATGGTCGGGAGGTTTAGAGCCGGGTTTTGTCACCGATATTTCACTCGGCACATTATTGGGTCGTGGTTCGGGTGAAAGTATGCAGTTGAAATTTGCAGGCGAAGGCTGGGTGGTCGTGCAGCCTTATGAAGAAGTTTATATGCAAAGAGCGCATTGATTTTTTGCGTTAGTTTTTGCAGGGGGGGCTCCGAAGAAAACTGGGGACCTCTTGCTTAATTACTTCACCGCGAGCTCAATGCGATTCTTGCCGTTTTGCTTCGCCAGATAAAGCGCGGCATCTGCAGCAGCAATGACCAACTCGGCATTGGTTCCCGCATGCGGACGAATCGCGGCAACACCTAAGCTTACCGTTGCGATACCACGCGAGCTCCCTACGTGCGGTATTTTTTCGTTTTCAACTAGGCGGCAAATATTTTCCGCGATACTCGCTGCTTTATTGATGTCGCTATTGGGTACAACAAAGCCGAACTCTTCGCCGCCATAGCGACCGGCCGTGCAGTCACTGTTGACAAGCGAGCCATCAATAATCGTTGCAATACGCCGCAAGTAATCGTCACCGACCAGATGGCCGTAATGATCATTAATGGCTTTGAAGTCATCGACGTCCAGCAAAATAAAAGCGAGGCTCTCGCCTTTGCGATGGGCATCCTCCCAGGCCGTTTCCAGGCGCTCGAGTAGGCGGCGGCGATTAGCAAGATTGGTGAGTGGGTCGAAATAGGAAAGTCGTGTCAGCTCGTCATTCATGTGGTGCAATTCAACGCCGCGTTTTTCCAGTTCACTGGTGCGTTCACTGACAAGGCGCAAAAGATTTTTGGCGCGACGTCTGAGTGAGCGTTCCCGCCAGCGAATGAATAAAAGCAGACTGGTCAAGCCTAGGCCGATAATCAGTAGCAAGCCCCAATATGAACGCCACCAGGGTTTGGGTATTGAAATTTTTATTTCGACGGGCTTGGCTTGAATGCCGGCAAAGTTTTTTGCCTCGACTTTGAAAACATAATCACCGGCAGGTAAATTACTGAGACTGCGTTCGTTGTTTTGCTGCCATTCGCTTGGTTTTTCTTCCAAGCCAATGAGCTGCATGCGATAAAGCGATTCGGCTTCGCGTTCACCGGTAAGCAGGGCGAATTCCAGATCGATCTTTGCATCGACGGTTTCGGGTGCAATGTTCTTTTCGTTTTTCTGGCTAAGTTCGACGCCATTGACTCGCACACGTTCCAGATATAGTCGCGCCGGTTTCATTTCGGCAGCATTGGTATTGACGTGAACGGCTGCACCGCCGATGGTGCCCAGCCAGGCGCGGCCATAAAAATCCAGACTCAGTGCGCCGCTATTGCATTCATCGTGCGGCATACCGTTGGCACGATGATAATCAACGGCACGGTAGCTGCCATTTTTTTCTAGACGCCAATATGCTGCACCATAGTCGCTACATAGAATTAAATCACCGCGATTATCTTTAATGGCACCATAAACAAAATGATGTGGTGGTTCCGGCAATTGCGGTTCGCTGACTAAATGCGGTTTGTCGGGGTTGCTAATATCGACCCGTATTAATCCGTGATAACGCGTGCCAATCCATAAAATAGGTTTACCTTGTTGGTCGGGATACAGGTGTGCCATAGCCAATTCATTCTCGGGGATTTCGCTGTTGCTGCTGGTAAAGGTTCTCCATTTACCTTCACGAAAACGCACCAAGCCACCGGTGAAACTGGTAATCCACAACACCGGGTTTTCTTCGGTGCCTGTATTGATAATGCTCATCACGCGTTCAGGTGCGGGGGTCTTCCCGGATGCAAACCATTGCCATTGTTTGCCATCAAAAAGTGCAATGCCCTGATATCGAAGGCCTACCCATGCCTTGCCATTGCTCATGGTGTAGATAGTGGTAACGGCTTCACGTTCAAGTTTTGGCCAAGGCGTCATTAATTCGCGAAATCTTTTTCCTTCCTGCAAGGCGACTTGACCGTTCCAAAGCCCAACCCATAAGGGGCCGCCAGGCGAACGTGCCAAACTACGAACAATGGGCGCGGGCAAGCCCGATTCAAGACCGAATTTTTTCCATGCGCCGTTTTCATAAAGATGCAGACCATCGCCGTCACTACCCAGCCATAATCTTTCCTGGCCGTTATCATCGTGTTCAAAACGGACCGCCCAAACACCATTGGCGTTATTGCTGATACGACTTACGGTTCGCAAATCACCACGCAAATGCAGACGGGCAACGCCTTCGTCAGTGCCTGCCCATAACTGCACTTGCGCTTGTGCATTATGGGCAAGCGATAAAGAGCGAATGCGACGATTAGCCAAGGGGTCTTTATTTTCATATCGCAACCATTGCCCATTGCGATAGCGCGATAAACCATTGCGCGTCGCCACCCATATTTCGCTTAATCCAGCGGGTAAGGGGATGACTTCGAGATCATGCACATTATTGCCAGTCAAGGCACCGGATTCTTCGGTAAATCGCTGCCACACACCATTTCGTAAACGTGCTACGCCACCGGCATAACTCCCGGCCCAAATACTGGTGCTGCCATCTAGTTCAATGCTACTGCGCAAGCTGCTAATTTCGAAAAAACGTGGCTCACCGGTAATCGCAATCGAGGTGCAAGCTGAACTGCCAATGCATTGGTACAAGCCAGCACCATAGCTGGCGATATAAAGTATTTCTTGGGCCGAATTGTTTGCCGGGAGTAGCAATACATCAAAAATTTGTTGGCCTGCCAATTCAGCAGGCATTGTTCTGGCAATCCATTGCTTACCATTAAATTCTGCGACAGCACCTGCGTCCATGGTGGCAAATATTCTGCGACCTTGCGGCGAATCAAAAGCACGCAAACGTCTTACATCCGTGCCGGGAAAATTTTTAATCGGCTCGAAATGTTGCCATTGCTGACCGTTCCAGCGAAAGACACCGTCATCGGAACGTGCCGCCCAAACTTCATTTTCACTGAGTGCCAATACCGAGGTGATCATTTTTGAACGTCCGGCGCCGGGCAACTCGGTACTGACAAAGCGCAAGCCATTGAAGCGCGCCAAACCACGCATGGTACCAACCCAGACATGGCCGTCGGGCGAGGATGAAACTGAAACGGCTGTTAGATCGGGTAGCCCATCGCCAACACTGAATAAATCAACAGGCGGTCTGCCGAGACTTTCAATATCGATGGCGACGCCAGTGTTGGCGGTCTGTGCAAAAATTGAAGAGGTGCATGTGAATAAAATCAGCACAGAAAAAAGCCGAACTATCATGCACATCCCCCGTGGACATCTAGATTCGCGCGAGCTACGGGAACCTGCTGTCGGTAATCTACCATGCGGGAATACGGTCAACTTGTTAAAAGTTAATACGAGTCTGATTGTAGATGCCGACGCGTGGATTCGATATCCGGAACTCAGCCAATTTCTCATCACAAATAATGATCAAGCTGCGGCTGCACAAACTTATGAGGCCGTTGTTACCAACCAATTGCTGCTTTAGGTTTGTAAAACTTGATAAAACTCCCGTCGGAGGCTTGTACTCTGGGTCGGGAGGTGGGATATGCCAATGGTCGGTGGACAGCAGATTTTTTGATTGGGCATTGAACAGTATGCAGATGAAAGCCTGCATTAAATCAGGGTAGATAGGAAATGCTACCGATCTGGTTTTCGTTGCTATGCATGGCAGAGATTGTCGTTATTCCGACAAACTGCCGAGCTTTGCATTCTTGTGCCCGTCGAAAAATCTACAACACCCGCAATTGCGGGTGTTGTAGCAGGCAGATGTTGATTTCAGTTCATCAAGTTGCGTGTTTTTATCGCTGCCCATGCAATAAAACCGAAGCCCAGCATCCAGCCTGCATCGATGGGGTGTCCAGTGGCATATTGCTCCTGTGCAATCAGATAGGTGTAGGCTTGGTTGGCGATGAAGTAAAGCAATATGCCGATCACCACATACCACCATGCCTTGCCGACTTCACCACCGCGAAAAGAGGAGGCCGTTAAAATGGTGACAGCCAGCAGCACAGGGTCAAAAATAAGATACCCGATTGCCGCCGATTTCATCGCCAGATCCGGGTCCATCACGCCTTCCCAATTGGCCTTGTAGGCAAAGAACCCCGATACGACCAGTGCAACTACTGCAAATGCTTTGCCCCACAAGGGCGACTCAAGCCCCAGTGAGCGCTTGAATATCAGCAGGCCGGCAATAATGAAGGGGCCGGTGAGTAAATAACCGATGTCGGAATAGTACGGGTACGGTGTTTCTGCAGCTTCATTGAGCAATGGATAGGCGGCAAATATCGTTGCACCAACTCCCCATGCCAGTACCCCGGCACCCATCGCTCCCCAAACCTTACGCAAAGGACTCTGATCGGGGAAGGCACTCATTGCGCTGAAGCACAAAAATGCCGAGATCAAACTCGATAGTGTTTGCAAGACATTGGAATAGTACAAACGGAAATCCGACGTGACTCCTGAAAATGGAAAAACAAGAAGCAATAAGGCGGCAAACACCCAAATTACGGCTACAAACTTCGACAATGCACTCATATGAAATCTCCCCTGGGTTTACGATGTCAACACGAAAGCTATGGAATAAAAATTTCTGGTCAAGGTTTCTAATTGCTAGTGAGAACTGTGGCCGTGCGCAAATTTTTCATAGATGGCCTTGAACATTTCGTCGGCCTTTTTAGGCCCAAGCATCAGGCTTGCATGCAGCTTGCACTTGTTCAAAAAATCGGTTGGATATTGGTGCGGAGGTGAAGTCAGTGCAATTTCCTCTACTCTTTTTTGCGCACTGGACCCGTATAGGGATTCCAATAAATTAGTTACGTCTTGTTGCATGGCAACGTGTGAGTAAAAAACATGTGGCTCGCTTGCCTTAGCTGGCTCGACTATCGCGGCTACGCGCAGGGGCTCCGGTTCGGGCGCCTGTAAAGGTGTGACATGGTTTGCAGGGTCGAGCCGGGAAATTATTTCATCGAGTCCACAAGCGGGGAATGGCTGATTGGAAAGATCGATCGAGGTTGCCGGCAGTGATGTCACTTTTGTGAAATGAAGGTGTGGAATCTCGCTTAGTGCCACTTCGTTTGGCTTGTTCAAATAGCTGATGCAGCAGGACTGGCCTTGGCTGATCGAAAAAAATCCGGACAGCATCTGGCTATCGTCTTTGTTCAAAAAATAGAAGAACAGTTTTGCAGTTTTGCTATTTTGTTTGATGCTTTCAAGCGCTGCATGAAGTTGATTCAAGTCTGTCATCGCGGGTCCTTGGGGCAATGCGAGTAAAACGTAAACGTAGTCGGCAAACAGCTGAGTCTTGACTCTAATTCCCAGCTCCCAGTAGATTGCCCGAAATGGAGGCTGTACGCCAGTGATGCGCTTTGTAATTTTCCTGATGGGCTACGGGACCTAGTTGATGCCGAGTTTCGAGTAATGCCCCATACTGAATTGGTTCCGGCTTCACGGATAGGGGGGCGATTCGCCCTATTATTTGCTGCGCCGCACTAGACTAAATGAAGGTAGCGTTCCGATGTCAAAAAACATTCTCAAGCTTGCGGCAATCGTTTTTTTAGGGTTTAGTGGAACCGGTTGTTTGGCTGCTGAGCTTTCCATGGTGGCGATGGAAAAAGCACAGACGAACGGCAGTGTCCGTGTGTTGGTAATGTTGCATGACGAGAGCCGTGCCCGGATACAGAATAAAAGCAGCGTCCAGCGGAAAAACGAAGTCGGGCAAAAAGTAGCTTCCTTATTAAACCGACTGTCGGTTAAAAATATCCGTGTATATCACCGATTCAATTTTATACCGGCATTGGCCATCGAAGCCGACGCTACAATGTTGAAGCAATTGCAAAACGATCCCTACGTGAGCCGTATCGATATCGATGCGCCTGGCAGCGGCAATGCCATTGCGCCGGATGAATCTTCGGTCTTGAATAATGTGAGCCCGCTTCAAGGACTGGGTCTTGATGGCGCGGGCATGAAAGTCGCAGTCATTGATTCCGGAATCGACACCGATCATGTCGATTTGCAGCCCTTGTTAGTGGCTCAGCAATGTTTCTGCTCCAATAGCAATGGCGTTGGCGGCTGTTGTTCCAATGGACAAGCAACGCAATCGGGTGCAGGTGCTGCTGAAGACGGCCACGGTCACGGCACCAACGTCACTGGCATTATCGTCGGTCGTGGAAATGTGGCTCCGCGAGGGGCCGTTCCTGCGGCAGAACTTGTCGTCGTAAAAGTGCTCGATAGCAGCAACAGCTTCTGTTGCAGTTCAGATGTGGTGGCGGCAATGGACTGGGTAGCCACCAACCATCCTGATGTTGATGCAGTAAATCTAAGCCTTGGTACGAGCAGTTTATTTCCTGGCAATTGTGACGGTTCCGCTTCGTTTACCACGGCAATGGCGGTGGCAGTCAATAATCTTGTCTCTAAAGGTGCCGTGGTGACCGCATCAGCCGGTAATCAGCAAAATAGCAACAGCATGAGCGCTCCTGCTTGCGTTCAAAATACCGTGAGTGTTGGTGCCACTTGGGATTTCGTCGGTGGATCCCGAACTTACCTTGGCTGCACTGAAGACAGTACAGCGCCCAAACAGCCAGCCTGCTTCAGCAATCGCAGTGCGACAACGGATTTGTATGCAGCCGGTGCGTTTGTGACCTCGACTGGGTTGAACAATGCGACATCGACATTCGGAGGTACATCAATGGCTTCACCGATGACAGCCGCCTGTGCCATTGCATTGAAACAAGCAGCACCGCTTTCTACGGTAAGTCAGCGTATTGATGCTATGAAACTGGCGCCGACAACGATTACCGATACCTCGTCGGGCCGGAATTTTCCTTTTCTTGATTGTGTAGATGCCTTGCAGGTTTTAATCGAAGAGGTCACACCTCTATTGAGCTTGGTTGATGCCACTGTTGTTGAAGGCAATAGCGGTGCTCGAATTGCCAGTTTTACTGCCAGCTTGTCGCAAGCTGCACCATCTACCGGCGTTAGTTTTAGACTGGCAACGACCAATGTGAAATCCAACGGCAATGCCGCATTGTCAGGACAGGATTATGCCGCAATGAGTTCAACGCTCATCACTATTCCAGCGGGGCAGACAACGACAACTTTTAAGGTAAAAATTTTCGGCGATAGCAAACCGGAAGCCGACGAGATTTTCTGGGTGTTAATCAGCAATGTGAGCGGCGCGAATGTGTCTCGTGAATTCGCGGTAGGACGTATTCAAAATGATGACGGTGATCTGTGAAGTCGCTCAATTTCGATAATCGCTTTATTCGTGAGTTACCTGGTGATTTGGAGCGTGGCTCTGGTCCCCGGCAAGTTCATGATGCTGCCTATTCCTTCGTTTCTCCAACACCTGTGAGCAATCCCAGCTTATTGGCCTACTCAACGGAAGTTTCAAATCTACTGGGTCTTGTGGATTCTGACATTCAATCCAGCGATTTTCTGAAGGCGTTTTCCGGTAATAGCTTATTGCCTGGCATGGAACCCTATGCCGCCAATTACGGCGGCCATCAATTTGGTCACTGGGCCGGCCAGTTAGGTGATGGACGCGCGATCAGTTTGGGCGAAGTGCTTTCAAGCAATGCACAACGCTGGGAACTGCAATTGAAAGGAGCGGGGCCGACGCCGTATTCGCGTCACGCGGACGGCCGTGCTGTTTTACGCTCGTCGCTTCGCGAATTTGTCTGTAGTGAAGCGATGCATCATTTGGGTGTGCCGACCACGCGTGCGCTATCGTTGATCACCACAGGTGAAGATGTAGTGCGCGATATGTTCTACAGCGGCGATGCAAAGCCGGAGCCGGGCGCGATTGTTTGTCGTGTTTCACCGAGTTTTATTCGTTTCGGTAACTTTGAATTACCGGCTTCACGTGGAGATACTAAACTGCTGAAGCAATTGGTAGAGTTTTGCATTGCACGTGATTTTCCGCATTTAAAAGATCGTGGCGCAAATAAAATTGCCGATTGGTTTCTTGAAATTTGTGAAACAACCGCCGTGCTAATCGCGCACTGGATGCGAGTCGGTTTTGTGCATGGCGTGATGAATACCGACAATATGTCGATACTGGGTTTGACTATTGATTACGGCCCGTATGGCTGGCTGGAAAACTTTGACCCTGACTGGACGCCCAATACCACCGATGCCCAAGGCCGGCGTTATGCCTACGGCAGGCAGCCTGCTATTGCACAATGGAATCTAAACAGGTTGGCGGGCGCGATTGCCGTTTTGTTGCCCGATCATGAAGCATTGCGGCTGGGATTGAATCGGTATGGCGAGGTGTTCAATGAAAATCAGGGGACAATGAATGCTGAAAAACTCGGGCTTTTGCACTCACATCAAACCGATACCTTACTAGTTCAAGACCTGTTCAAAATAATGCAGCAGCTACAAATCGATATGACATTGTTTTTTAGAACGCTGGCCGATATCGATTTAGATGCTATCTCATTGGCACCATTTCAAAGTGTTTTTTATGATGAATCACTTCGAAACACCCGCGGCAGCGAATTGCTCGATTGGCTTGTCCGTTACGCTGCACGGATCCAACAACAAGAAGATAATAATCAAGCCAGACACGAGCGAATGAATGCTGTGAATCCTCTTTATGTGCCGCGTAACTGGCTGGCACAACAAGCCATTGATGCGGCCGAGCAGGGTGATGCAAGGGAGCTGCATGCCTTGATAAAAGTGTTGCAAGCTCCACATCAGGTACAGGCAGGTTGCGAGCGATTTGCTTTTCCGCGGCCTGAATGGGCGCGCAATCGTGCTGGTTGTTCGATGCTTTCCTGCAGTTCCTAAAAAAGATTCGAGCACTTGCTAAACGTCATTGAAACGATTCAATGATTTAATAAAATTGCCGACTTAAAGCTTTGCATAATTTGCGCAAAGAACAATTTTTGAACATCAAAAGCATTTTTTTTGTTCAAGTATGAACAGAAAATTCAGTTTGAATTTCATATTTAGTTCACCTAAGAGCTTGGTTTTTACAGCCTGTAACAGGCCTGTTAATTTTCAACTTCGTTTTGACTACTTGTCACATCTCCAACAATAAAAATGTGATGTATTCGTCGAAATCGAACTTGCGTATTCAATAAGATGCCGCCATACAAACCAGATCGTTCGTTTCAACTCAGGAGATATCCCAATGCGCTTTACCAAAACTTTACTAGCTGCTGCTGTTCTAGCCTCCGTTCCAATGATGGCAAACGCAGAGTCACAATTCTCGACTGCTGCTGGCCCAAACTCGGTTTCGGCAAAACTCGACTTCCAAGTCATCATTCCAAGAATTCTGTACCTGCGTGTTGGTACCGGCACCAATCTGGCAAACAACATCAACGTGGACATGATTACATTCTCGGTGAATGGTGCAAATGTTGGTGATAGCTCAGTAGTTGCCGGCGCCGGTGGCGACTTGGCACCTGGAGTAACTGCACGCGTGGTGGCCAATGCCGGCGTTGTAACACTAAGCTCCAACACACCGGGTGCTCTTACAACCGGTACTGCGGGTGAAGTCATTCCTTATACTCAAATCACCACCAGCTCGGCTATATTGAGCTCGGCAACCGCATTGCCAGCGCCAGCACTTGCCGCTTCCGGTGCAACCGCCGTTGTATTGACAGCAACCAACCGAGTGACAAACCAAGATGCACGCTGGACATTCAACTACTTGAATAATGCCGTGGTTGCCGCAGGTACTTACGGTGGCACCCCAGCCAGGAATGGCCAAGTGACCTACACCGCTTCAATGCTTTGATTTAAGTTCCATGTATCAGCATTATTGTTGATATCATCAGGCCGGTCCGGACGGATTAGCATTTATGAAGCCGACTCTCATGATGTCGGCTTCATCTTTTTGGAGGACAGCATGATGTTCAAGTTTCGCAAGTCTTGCCGTCTCATCTTGTTGATGGCAGCCGTTCCTGTGGCACCTGCCTATAGCTACGCAGTCACGATTACCGCAGGACCGCGTGCGATTTACCTGCAAGTAGGCAACGGTACTTTTACCGGGACGTTTAATGGTGGCGGTACGCCGGGAACGAACACAACGGTCAATCTTGTAACGGTGACAGTGCCGGCGGCACAAGTTGGCAACGGAACCGCGCAGACCATGACGACCAATAGCACCACCACCGCCAGTTTTTTGGATAACTTCACGTTTTGCACGGTACCAGCGCAAGTCTATATAGGTGGTTACTTTCGTTTGCCCGGCACTACCGGAACCGCAACATTGACAGTCAATACTCCTGCGACATTAACAACTACCGGTTCGACGATTCCATTCACAAAAATCAGCTGGGTTAGCTCGGGGATTGGCGACACCGGCGTTCAGGCAATTCCAACTGGCACCTTTAGCGGCGGAACCCAGACGCTCACGACTTTTCCGGTGAACACTTGGCGTGAAAGCTGCCATGCATTCTCTTATCTAAATGATCAGGTGGTGGGATCGGGTACTTATACAGGTCGTGCAACCTACACTCTGAGTGCACCATGATGAATCCTTGTCGAAGTATTTTTTTGATGTTGATGTTGATGCTGTTGAGCGTTTCGGTCCAGGCTGCCACGTATCCGGTAGATGATCGCGGCACGAATGTGCATCAACCGATCGTTCGCACAAAATGGTTAAGTAACGTTCCGACCCGTCATGCCAATTCCGCGATCACCGGCGTTGTAGTGGTCGATGTTCAACTCGATACGTCCGACTGGAAGGGCAAGCCGGGAAAAATTTACATGCTGCTGGCACCGGCATCCGCATCGGGTCCGATCCAAGCGAGCTGGACGACGCAAAGCGAAGTCCTGTTGCCAGGAAATCTGGAATCTGGACAGCGTGTTCTTGTCTATGATGGCGCGATTGAATCGGATCAACTACGCGATACGCTGACCATGACTTTGCGTGCAGATGGCAATCGCGTTCTGCGTCCTGAAATCATCAACTTCACTTTCGAGATAGATATCCCATGAGCCTTCATCGCATAGTATTTCTCTTCTTGTCCTTATTGGTTTGCTCTGCAGTAAATGCGCAGGGTTTTTCGGTCTTGGTATCGCCACCGCGTATCGTAGCAAGCGCAAAAGCCGGCAGTGTTTATCGCAATGTTATTGAAATCACCAACGTGTCTGATGCGAGTTCCCATTACCGTATATACACCTCTGATTGGACGATGGACGCGAACGCTGCGGCAGTGTTCGACAACAAGCTGGCACCCGATAGTTGCCGCCCTTGGGTCGGCATAGAAGCCAAGGAAATTACGCTTGGGCCGCGTGGCAAACGCCGTTACCGCTTTGAAGTCGCCATTCCCAAAGATGCCATGCCGCGCGAATGCCGCTTCGCCCTGATGATTGAAGGCGATCCGGAAACGGCAAAAGGAAAAGTGGACGTGCCGGTATCGGGCCGTATAGGCATCATTGTTTATCTGGCGGTTGGCGATGTTGCCCCGATTTTAAAAGTATTGACAACCAGCGTAAAAGACGTGAATGGCAAACGATTGCCTGCGATCAAAGTTAGCAATACCGGCAATGCCCATGGTCGTCTGGAAGGCTATGCCGAACTCGTTGATGCCAAGGGTATTCGTTGGACGGTGGTGCCTGAAAACTTTCCGGTGCTGGCCGGTGAAACGCGATTAATCGCCCTGGTTCCGCAAGTGGAAGAAAACAAGCCGATTCCCGATCTGGCCTATCCGGTAAAAATCAGCGGCAAACTGGATGTTGGTAAAGAACGTATCCCAGCGGATTTTGTTATCGGCCCATGAGAAAAATCGCCAGTTCGCTGATCTGTCTGTGGCTATCTGCTCCGGTCTTCGGACAAGGCATTTCCGACAGTGAAAACTTAGATGCAGATTATGTTGATCGGGTGATCGCCTCCGAACAACTTCCTGTGCTGGAAGATGAAAATCAATTCGAGACCTACGACGACTCGGGACTGCCGCGCGGCTGGCAAGTGGAAATGGGTGCGGGCGTAACGTCAAACAAAGAGAGTACGCAGCACGAAGCCGGAATATCGGTTACCGGCTATTTTGAAACTGCCAATTACGGCTCCTGGTCGTTTGACGTTGATGCGAACCGGAATAATATCGGTCAAAACGTGATCGGACGGCTGACTGTTTTTCAACGCGGCCTGATCCTGGGGCAGGGTTGGAGCATGGACAACAGTCTGGGAACGCTTGGCACACCGATGCCATCAATGTTGCGGCAACAATATCGTTTTGTATTGCCGACGCCTGCATTGCTGGGCGTCAGCAGCGTTATCAATAATGCCGATGGTCGTGTAGTGACTGCCGCCATCGGAATGGCAGGCAGTCGGACGGCGGGTCGTTTCAGTAATTTCGATACCAGCGGCGGAAATATATTTGAACTGGGCGGACAGACTCGTAATGGTCCGGTGCAGGCGGCAGCAACGATCATTTCATCGGAAGACGATAACGGCGAATCACAAGCTTCGGCATTGGCTGCGATTGGATGGTCCGTTGGTAGCAACGCTTTTCAAGGCAATGTTCTCGTTGACGATAATGGCAACGGTATCTGGATTGACGTCATCAGCAAGCCAGAACGAATAGAACACCGCTACGGCCTATTTCGTTTTGATCCATTACTGCAATGGGCCGGATTAAACACGCAGTCCGATGTCCAAGGTGTTTATTATCGGGCAGCATCGCGGCAGACACGTTGGATTTGGTCCGGCGGATTTGATCATGTGCAATCGGTATCGGGTGCATTGCCCGATACCGATTACTTTACCGCCGAAGGTCGCTATCAGCTGACCAGTCGCTGGGGTATCGGCGGCGCGGCGAGTGCCCGCTGGGTGAATAATGGAACCAGCACGAGTCTGCAGGCGCTGATCGATAAAAAGACGGCGACCGGATCTGCACGCATTCAAATTGAGCAGGCGCGCACGAAAGAACTGCGTTCCGAACAAATTACCTGGGATCAATCATTCGCGAATGCCGACAGTCTTCAATGGTCTGCTAAGTTCGGTGTATTGCAGCAACATGATCGCTTTGATCGTAGCGGACGGGAATGGTCGGCCACACTTTACGGTTCACGTGATCTTGGTTCACGCCTCAGATGGGACGGTATGCTGAAATATTCCGATGGTGTCGGGCCGCTTGCGCAGACCGGGATTGAAGCGAATCTGGGCTTGAATCTGAGCATCACGCCATCATGGTCATTGTCGGCAACCTATTTCCAGAACCAGGGCCGCCGGGATCCGATATTCAATCTGGATCCGCTTTTGCTGCTCGAAGAAATTGACGCGAACGATCGAGCGTTTTTTTTCACCTTGCGCTATGAACATCGTGCAGGCCAGGCAGTCGGAGTGATAGGCGGGTCAGCAGGCAGTGGTGCAGGGAGCATTGTTGGTGAAATCTACCTCGATGCCAATGCCGATGGTCTTCGAAATGCCGATGAAATACCTGTCGCCGATGTCACGGTGTTACTCGATGGCCGCTATCCGGCGCGTACCGATTCGAATGGGCGTTTCAGTTTTGATCGTGTCGCTGCCGGCACCCACACGCTTGCAGCCATCACTGATAACCTGCCTTTGCCATGGCAGTTGCCAAATGACGCAAAAACTATCGAAGTAAAGGTTCGCGGAACAGCGCGCTGGAGCATTGGTGCATTACAGCCAACGAAGTAGATGGACTGAAGCCGGCGTACTGAAATGCTAAACTCGGTGCAACGACTATTTGTAAAAGGCGCCGATGCTCATGCCAGACAATCCATTAGGTAATTATCCGACACCTTACGAAGAAGGTAATAAAAACCAGACGGCAACATGGCAGCAATGCATCACGTTTTATGAAAAACTCGCAGCCGCTTTTCCATCAATACTGAGCTTCAAACAAATCGGTATCTCGGACAATGGCATTCCGATGCATGCAGGCGTGATCACGACCGATTCGGTATTTGATCGCGAGCAAATAAAACGCGAAGCGCGTCCGATATTTTTCAATAACAACGGTATTCATCCCGGTGAGCCTGAGGGCATTGATAGCTGCATGGCATTGGTAAGAGATTTTTGCATTCAGCCGGAAAAATTAGTAACGCTTGGCCGTACAGTATTTTTGTTTATTCCAATTTACAATGTTGATGGTTGCAATAATCGTCAAAGCACATCGCGGGTAAATCAGGACGGACCGGAAATGTTCGGCTTTCGCGCCAATGGTCGCAACCTGGATTTGAATCGTGATTTCATCAAGTGCGATAGTTTGGCAGCACAAGTGTTCAATCGCTTTTTCAGCGCTTGGGATCCGGATGTGATGGTGGATACCCACACCTCCAACGGTGCCGACTATTCTTACACCATGACTCTCATTCAAACCCAAGCCGACAAGTTGGGTGAAAAGCTTGGCGGTTTTTTACGAAACACCATGTTGCCAAAAATTTATCTGGACATGGAAGCGCGCGGTTGGCCGACATGCCCGTATGTGAATCCGGTAAAAGAAACGCCGAACGACGGCATCGAAGATTTTCTTGAAGTGCCGCGGTTCTCGACCGGCTATGCCAGCTTGCATCACACTATTGGTTTCATGCCGGAAACGCATATGCTGAAGCCGTTTGCGGATCGCTATGCCTCGATGCGGGCCTTGGTGGAAACGGTGCTGGATTTCACTATCAATCATGCAAGGGAAATTCAGGCTTTGCGGGCAGAGGCGAAAACAGCGGCGAGCGTGAAAACGCATTGGCCGGTGCAGTGGAAAGCCGATCACGGCAAGCCATCCAAATTCCACTTCAAGGGTTACAAAGCGATTTATTCGCCAAGCAAAATCGGAAACTACACACGGCTTTCCTATGATCGTAGCCAGCCTTGGGAAAAAGAGATTGCCTACTACGATCATTTTGTCGAAGCCCTAGTGATCAAAGCACCGAAAGCCTATCTGATCCCGCAAGCCTGGCGTGAAGTGATCGAGCGTCTGCAATGGAACGGCGTCGAAATGCAGCGGCTGGCAGAAGATCGCGAATTCAAAGTACAAAGCTATCGCATCAAGAATGTCATCTCGCGCGCCACGGCTTACGAAGGTCATATGTTCCATGATGATCTGGAATTAAGCACGCAAACGGAAACGATTCACGGGCGGGCGGGGGATTACTTACTTCAACTTGATCAGGCGAATGCCCGTTACGCCGTTGAAACTCTTGAACCACAGGCGCACGATAGTTTTTTCCGCTGGGGTTTCTTCAATAGCGTGCTGGAAAAGAAAGAAGCCTATTCCGATTATGTTTTCGAAGACAGTGCATTCGAAATGCTCCAGAACGAGCCGGAGTTGAAAGTAAAGTTTGATGATTGGAAAGCGAAAAATCCGGAACTGCTATCGGATCAAACGGCCGTACTGGATTTTATTTTCGCCAACGGCAAACGCTTCAATGAGCCCGAGTGGCGACGCTATCCGGTTTATTCGCTGTTATCACTGTAGCTCAGGCAGTGGCAGCCAGAGCGTGCTCTTTTAGCTGATTCAGGCTGACAACACCAAGCGCATTCAAATGCGTGGCTTCCAGATCCACCTTGGGCGCTTTGCCTGCCGCGTAGGCTTCGAGCCAGCGCATGGCGCATAAACACCAGCGATCTCCGGGTTTCAATCCGGGGAAATCATAGTCAGGCATTGGCGTGGAAAGATCATTGCCCTGAGCCTTGCTATAGCCTAGAAATTCCGCAGTCATCACGGCGCATACGACATGCAGACCCCGATCCTGCGGATCGGTATGACAGCAGCCGTCGCGAAAATAGCCGGTCATTGGTTTTGTGCTACAACTGGCGAGCGGTCTACCGAAAACATTGAGGGCATTGGCTGGCATGGTGTTCTGGATTTCCTAGGCTGATGTTGTATTCAACAAGTATGACCTATTCCGATTCAAATCCTGCTAAATCCAGCACCCGTCTAGGAATCACCGACTCGTCTTGGCATTGATTCAAGCAGCACTGTCGTATAACGAGTAGGAAATGACATAGTGACGATGCCGATATAATCCAGAAATGAAAGCAGCGGTGACAGGATTGTGCCGGCAATCGAAAATTGATCTGGCCGTATTAGGGATTAGCTTGCGTGCATCTAAAGAAGCGACGCAGCATCCGGAAGAAGTGACAAGTAGGAGATTGTTATGTATCTAGAAGAGTACGAAGACAAAGCGAAGCGCATAGCGGCTCTGGTCGAGGAGGCGCGGAATGTAGAGGCAATCGAATTGCTTCAAGAGCTTATCGACAGCGATTTGTCGGATATTGATAAATCGATGATGTGCGTCAATATGGCTGTGGTGTACGACAAAATGGCACAACCGGAGCGTGCTCTAAATTGGTACGACAGAGGTATATCCTACGAAGCAATTTATTTTCGCGGTTTCGTCGGTGAAAACAAGGCTAGTTATTTGTTCAAGCTGCAGCGGTATGCCGAATGTTTGGATATTTATGAGGATTTGGCTCAGCAAGCATTCCAGACCGAGTCAGACAAGTTTCGTCTAAAACAAAATATTGCTGTTGTAAAAAATGCCATGTAGTAATTACAAACAATAAAAAACCCGCGACCGGCGCGGGTTTTTTATTTTTCTGTTGAGACTCTTAGACCTGCATCGCCTTGGCGACTTCAGCAGCATAATCTTCAACGACTTTCTCGATGCCTTCACCCACGGCAATGCGCTGAAAACCGACAACTTCCGCACCAGCCGCTTTCAATGTGGCTTCCACCGAAAGATCGGTGTTCAGAACATAGGATTGGCCGTAGAGGGTAACTTCGTTGACGATTTTAGAGACTTTACCGCCAATGATTTTTTCAAGAATTTCAGCAGGCTTTGACTTGTCTTTATCCGTCATTTTAGCCATTTCAATTTCTTTTTCTTTCGCTAAAAAATCGGCCGGTACATCGCTGGCTTTGTTGTAGGGAGGGTTCATGGCTGCAATGTGCATGGCGATGCCGCGAGCCAATTCCATATCTCCACCTTTGAGCTCCACCAACACGCCAATGCGGCCACCATGAATATACGCAGCAACGTGGTTTGCCGAATCAATTTTGATCATGCGACGAACCTGGATGTTTTCACCGATCTTGGCGATCAACTCCGCACGAGCTTCTTCAACGGTAGCGCCGCCGCCATCGATGGCATTGGATTTCAGTGTCTCGACATTAGTAACACCAGCGTTAAGCGCAGCATTCGCAACGCCTTGGGTAAACGTCAGGAAGTTGTCGTCTTTGGCAACGAAGTCGGTTTCAGAATTGATTTCAACCAATACCGCTTTGCCAGCTTCCGACGCCATCGCAATGCGACCTTCAGCAGCAACGCGATCGGATTTTTTGTCGGCTTTTGCCAAACCTGTTTTACGCAGATATTCCATCGAAGCATCGATATCACCAGCATTCACTGAAAGTGCTTTTTTGCATTCCATCATGCCGGCGCCGGAGCGCTCGCGCAGTTCTTTTACTAAACCGGCTGTAATTTCCATGACTAATAACCTCTTGTGTTCGATTTTGTGTTCTATAAGACAACGCGGCAGCCGAAGCTGCCGCGTGTGGTTGACTGAATCTATTACGAATTACTTGGCGTCGCGTTTGTCAGCGCGTGGAGCTGCGCCGTCACGGCGTGGTGCGCCTTTTTTAGCAGGTGCTGGTGGACGACGTGGTGCGCCTTTCTTGTCTTCCTTCGCAACCGGATTGCCTTCGGCGTCCAATTCAACAAATTCGTCATCACGGGCAGCCATTTGTGGAGCAGCGGCTTTGCCCTCTAGCACGCCGTCAGCAGCAGCGCGAACATACAGTTGTACTGCACGAATAGCATCGTCATTACCGGGAATGGCGTAATCGACTAAGTTGGGGTCATAGTTGGTATCGACAACGGCGATCACTGGAATGCCGAGTTTTTTGGCTTCTTGCACGGCAATGTTTTCGTGGCCGATATCGATAACGAACAGTGCGTCAGGAAGACGATTCATGTCCTTGATACCGCCTAGGGAAGCTTCGAGCTTGTCGCGTTCACGACGCAGGCTAAGCACTTCGTGCTTCACCATTTTTTCGAAGATACCGTTGGTTTCATTGGCTTCCAGTTCTTTCAAACGGGCAACCGAAGCTTTCACGGTACGGAAGTTGGTCAGCGTGCCGCCCAACCAACGCATGCTCATATAAGGCATGCCGCAGCGTGTTGCTTCTTCTTTAATTGATTCGCGGGCCGAACGCTTGGTGCCGACGAACAAAATGGTGCCGCGCTTCTGGGCAATGGCCGAGATGAAATTCATCGCGTCATTGAACAAAGGCATGGTCTTTTCAAGATTGATAATGTGAATCTTGCCACGGGCACCGAAGATGAACGGGCCCATTTTCGGATTCCAGTAACGGGTTTGGTGGCCGAAGTGAACGCCGGCTTCCAGCATTTGACGCATAGTGACCTGGGGCATGAGATGCTCCTAAATAATGAAATCGGGCCGGTCAAGACTAGCGATTTCAGGGTTGGGCCTCCACACGGGCTCCGTTCCGAACCTGGTAAACCAGGCACCCCGGGACGGGAATCTTCCATGTGTGTGAATTCACCGATAACGTTCGGCGTGGACGACTTCAGGGCAAGCCCTTAGCAAGCCCGCGATTATATCGGGCTGAACAAGCGGAGGCAAGTATTTCAGGCCTTAAAACATCGATTTGTATCGCTGGGGAGCTGGAGGGGGGGCACGAGTGCTGGCGCGCCAGCTTAGCTGCGACCGAAGTAAATGCCTTGAATTGCGCACGACGATTTTTAAGAGATGCCCTATAATACCAAGCTATGAAAATCACCATCAAGACCCTCGAAGATATCGAAAAAATGCGCATTGCTGGCCGTTTGGCGGCTGAAGTGCTGCAAGTTGTCGCACCGCACGTAAAGCCCGGCGTTAGCACGGCCGAGCTGGATCGCATTTGTTTCGAGCATATCGTCAACGAGCAAAAGGCCATTCCGGCCAATGTCGGTTATAAGGGTTTTCCTGCCACGATTTGCAGCTCGGTCAATAACGTGATTTGCCACGGCATTCCAAGCCCACTGAAAATCTTGAAAGACGGTGACATCGTGAATATCGATGTGACGGTCATTAAAGATGGTTTTCACGGTGACACCAGCCGTATGTATATCGCCGGTGAGCCATCGGTCATCGCCAAGCGTTTGGTCGATGTCACTCGTGAAGCGATGTTCAAAGCGATTCGGATCGTGAAGCCTGGCACCACATTAGGCGATATCGGTAACGCAATTCAAACCTATGTCGAATCCGAGCGCTTTTCGGTGGTACGTGAATATTGTGGCCATGGCATCGGCCGCATTTATCACGAAGATCCACAAGTTTTGCATTATGGTCAGCCCGGCGCTGGTGTAATTTTGAAAGAAGGCATGACTTTCACCATTGAACCGATGGTTAACCAGGGTGCGCGCCACACGCGTTTGATGCCGGATGGTTGGACAGTGGTTACCAAAGATCGTTCTTTGTCGGCGCAATGGGAACATACAGTCTATGTAACCCATGACGGCGTTGAGATTCTTACACGCGTTCCGGGTGACGATAACGAATTATGAGTGAATCTGCTCGTTTGGCCGATCTATCAAAGGCCGAGCGTTTGGCCCAAGCGAGCAATGCCAACGAATGGCGCGATATCGCCAAGCAAATGCTTACCGAACACTTGCTGGAATTGCGTCAGCGGTTTGAAAAAAACGAAGCAATCGAAAAATTGATTACTGCGCGCTGCGCGATTGTCGATACCGTCGTGCAATCGGCTTGGCAGCGTTGCTTCAACAATAATACTGATATCAGTTTGTTGGCGACCGGCGGTTATGGCCGCACTGAAATGTATCCGCATTCCGATATAGATTTATTGATTGTTGCCAACAAGAAGCAGCAGAAACTGCACTCTGGCTCTTTGTCAGGGTTTTATGCCTTGCTTTGGGATTGCGGCTTGGCCAGCAGCCACGCGGTGCGTTCGCTTGATGAATGTCAGGCCGCCGCGAAAGAAGACATCACCATACTCACGGCATTGATGGAGCTGCGCTTGCTTGCCGGCCCTGATGTGATTCCTGATTTGAACAAACAGCTTTCAACGAAAAACCTCTGGTCAGCCAAGGGATACTTCATTGCCAAGCGGGAAGAACAACGTACCCGACACGCCCGCTTCAATGATACTGCCGATAATCTTGAGCCAAATCTGAAAGAAGGTCCTGGTAGTTTGCGTGATTTTCATACGCTAAGTTGGATGGCTAAACGTTTATACGCGGTCAATAGCCTGCAGGATTTAGTACCCATCGGGGTGCTGGGTGAGAACGAATTTCAAGCGCTCGAACGTGAGTGGCGAGTACTGGCAAGATTGCGATTCGGCCTGCATCTGATTTCGAAGCGGAAAGAAGAACGCCTGGTATTTGATCACCAAAAAACACTGGCTGCCTTAATGGGCTTACAAGATGTTAGCGCTGATAATCTTGCTGTGGAACAAATGATGCAAGGTTTTTTCCGCAGTGCTGCATTGATGCGGCGCATCAACGATCGCCTGCTGCAGCGCTTCGACGAGCAATTAGCGGGCAAAATAAAAGTAGTGCCGGTTTGTGATGGTTTTGAATTACGTCAAAACTATTTAGCAATGACCCAGCCTGCCAGCTTGCAAGCTGGCATGTTGACTGTGCTGCATTTGTTTGAAGTCTGGGCCTCGCAAAAAAATGATTGTGGCCTGCATTCGGAAACAGCCCGCGCACTGGCAGAAGCCTTGCCCTTGATTCGTCCCTACACGGAAGAAAGTACCGCCGTACACGAAAAATTTCTGCAACTATTACAGCAAAAAACAGCAGTGTTCATTTTGACGCGAATGGCTCGGCTTGGCGTGTTGTCGCGCTATCTACCGGCTTTTGGCAAAGTGGTGGGGCGAATGCAATATGATTTATTTCATGTTTATACGGTCGATCAACATACGCTCACCGTGCTCCGCATCATGGACGGCTACATGCGTGGTCCGCTCGAGGGTTTTTCGGTGGCGCACGAAGTAGTACCGCATCTGCGTAAACCGTATTTATTATTGCTTGCTGGTTTATTCCACGATATCGCAAAAGGCCGCGGTGGTGATCATGCCATCTTGGGCGCCGATGACGTGCGTGATTTTTGTGTCGCGCATGATATGTCCAGTGCCGATACCCAATTGCTCGCTTGGTTAGTAGCCGATCATTTGGTGATGTCGGTGACTGCGCAACGGCAAGATATTTCCGACCCCGCAGTCGTTACCCGTTTTGCAACGCGCATGGCCGATCGCGAGCGTCTTGAATATTTATATCTGCTGACCTGTGCCGATATCGCCGGCACCAGTCCAAAATTATGGAATGCCTGGAAAGACCGTTTATTGGCAGATTTATATACCTCTACCCGATTCGTATTACGGCGCGGGCTCGAAAATAAATTAAATGCCGAAGACATTATCAATGATTCGCGTGCAACGGCTTTGGCGATCTTGAACGAGCATCGCATCGATTCAAAAGCCATTGCCGATTTGTGGACCTCGTTTCCTTCCGAAGCGTTTTTGCGTTATCGCCCCGAACAAATTGTCTGGCAGACCGAAGGCGTGCTGAAAAATCTGGCACAGGCTTCGCAAGTGCTTGTGCGTGGTCATCAAGCCGATGGCAGTCTGGAAATATTCGTACGCACGCCCAATCGTGACGGTTTGTTTGCTGCGCTGGTGGCAACGATTGATCGTTTGGGCATGAGTGTATTGGAAGCCCGCATTCTCAACTCCAGTGATGGTTTTGCACTTGATAGCTTCCAAGTGCAGGCGGCCAAGGATGATCGTCACACCGCACAAGACATTGTGCGCGCCCTTGAAATCGCATTACGTGATCCCGCTCGTGTGCATCCGGCACGACGCATGTTGCCAAGACACATGAAACATTTCAAAGTGCCGACACGACTTGATTTCTCCGCCTCGGAAGACGGTACGCGAACACGCTTGAGCCTGGTCTGTACTGATCAACCCGGCTTGCTCGCTAAAGTTGCGGCCATTCTTCGTACTCAGGGCATGCGCGTACATGACGCACGCATTGCGACTTTTGGCGAACGCGTTGAAGATTTCTTTTTGATCAGCGACCAACAAGATCGCGCTATCGTTAACGAACATATTCTGGAACAATTGCAAACGCACTTAATCGCTTGTGTCGAGGGAGACATTCATGCCAAACATTGAAACATTGCGGCCCTTTATCGAGGATGCCTTCGAGCGTCGCGGGTCCTTGACGAATGAAGAAATAAATAGCGCAGTGAAGCCGGCCGTCGAGCAAGTAATGTCCTTGCTGGAGTCTGGGCAAGCACGCGTTGCTGAACCTATTGCAAGCGGCTGGCAAGTTAATGAGTGGTTGAAGAAAGCCGTACTGCTGTATTTCCGTTGCAACGATATGCAAGTCATGCCGGGCGCACCGGGGCCTTATTTCGATAAAGTGCCCACACGTTTTGAAGGCTTTGACGATGCCGCATTTCGTGCGCTTGGCGTGCGCGTCGTTCCCGGTGCCGTCGTACGTCGTGGTGCACACGTAGCAAAAGACGTCATCTTGATGCCGAGCTTCGTCAATATTGGCGCGCATGTCGGCGCCGGTACCATGGTCGATACCTGGGCAACCGTAGGTTCTTGCGCACAAATTGGTGCGCGTTGTCATTTGTCCGGCGGTGTCGGCATTGGTGGCGTACTTGAGCCGCTGCAAGCGTCCCCCACGATCATCGAAGATGATTGTTTCGTTGGCGCTCGTTCCGAAGTGGTGGAGGGCGTTGTCGTTGAAAAAGGCAGTGTGATCGGCATGGGCGTTTTCATTGGCCAAAGCACGCGTATTTATAATCGTGCAACGGGACAGGTTTCTTACGGGCGAGTGCCTGCGGGTAGCGTGGTAGTTTCAGGTTCATTGCCATCTGCCGATGGTAAGTATTCTTTGTATTGCGCGGTCATCGTAAAACAGGTCGATGAGAAAACCCGCAGCAAGACATCGGTGAATGATTTGTTGCGTGGTGCGGTGGAGTGATGTTTATCCTTATGAGCACTCACGAGTGCGACCTGTCAAGATTGTCGTGATGTCATCGCACTCGTGAGTGCTCCTACGCTAATATGATTTTATGAACACACTCTACGGCCTCAACAACTGCGATACCTGCAAAAAAGCGCGCAATTGGTTGCAGCGTTTCGATATCGCGTTTGAATTCATCGACTATCGTGAAAACAGAATTGAAGCTGCTACCTTGAAAAAATGGTCGAACCAACTCGGCAGTTGGGATGCACTGTTGAACAAGGCCAGCACGACATGGCGGCAATTGCCGGAGACCCGCAAGAAGCCGGGTAGTGATCCGGAATGGCAATTATTATTAAAAGAATATCCGGCCTTGATCAAGCGCCCCGTGCTCGTCACCAATGATGATGTAGTATCGCTTGGCTTCACCGACAATGCCTATAAAATGCGTTTCAACCCCAAGAAGTAAACGGCCATGAGTGAAATTATTGATTTGACTTCCAATTTAATCGCTCGCGTATCGGTCACGCCGGAAGACGCCGGTTGCCAAGCAATGATAAGCGAACGATTAGAGGCGAAAGGTTTCAATTGCCAGCACCTGGATTTCGTGGATGTCAAAAATCTTTTCGTCACCCATGGTAGTGAACGACCAGTTATGATTTTTCTCGGCCACACCGACGTGGTGCCGCCGGGTCCACGTGATCAATGGCAGAGCGATCCATTCCTGCCTGAAATTCGCGATGGCTATTTGTATGGCCGTGGCGCCGCCGACATGAAAGGCAGCGTTGCCGCCTTTGTATTGGCACTGGAAAAGTTTGTTGATAAACATCCGAATCACCCCGGCACCATCGGCATGCTGATTACCTCGGACGAAGAGGGCGATGCCATTCATGGCGTTCGCAATGTTGCTGAATATTTCAAAACCACTCATCAGGAAATTGATTACTGTATTACCGGCGAGCCTTCCTCGATAGAAAAATTCGGCGACTTGTTGCGCGTTGGTCGTCGCGGTACTTTGTCGGGCACCATGAAAGTCAAAGGCATTCAGGGCCATGTGGCATATCCGGAACGTGCACGCAATCCTATTCATGACGCGATGGCGCCACTAGCCGAACTGGCCGCACGCAAATGGGATGACGGCTATCCGGAATTTCCGGCTTCCAGTTTTCAGATTTCCAATATCAACGCCGGTACCGGTGCAAATAATGTGATCCCCGGTGAATGCACGGTGGTGTTTAATTTTCGCTATAACCCGGGCTGGAAAACCGATGACCTAATTCGCGAAGTGCACACCGTTTGCGACCTGCACGGACTGGACTATGAAATTGCCTGGCATCGCGGCGGCGAACCCTTTCTGACCCGAGACGGCAAACTTCGCAAAGCCGTGCGTGAGACGATTATTGCCCGTCTTGGAATTACACCTCTAGAAAATACCGGTGGCGGCACCTCCGATGCACGTTTCATAGCACCACTGGGTGCCGAAGTCGTCGAGATGGGGCCGATAAACGCCAGCATCCATAAAGTGAATGAGCGTGTCGCCATTTCCGAACTGGAACAATTGCCGGATTTGTACTGCGAATTTGCCGAGCGTTTATTGTTGACATAGGGGCGCATGCTTGCTGCGCCTTCACACCTCGATAATCTTTGGGCGCAGCAAGCATGCGCCCCTACGCAATTATAGATCTTCAACGAATTACCTAATTCCTTAATTCCAAGACTGGAGCGCTTGCTTTGGATCGGCCTGAGCCTTTCCATTTCCAGAGAAGGGCAATGCAGATGATATCCACGATTACCGCGAAGATGCTGGCCTCCGGGCCAAAATCACCACCGGTCAGCCACTCAGCTTTGCCTTGAAAAATGGGCTGAAACCAGCCGCTCTGGTCCCTGCCGCTGACACCAAAGCCCAGTAAATAACCCTGTGTCCAGTTCCAGCCCAGATGGATAAAGACCGGAAGTGCAAGACTGAGGGTGCGAATATACGCAAGCCCTAACAAAATTGCGCCGAGCGCGAGGTCAAGAGAAGCCCAGAATTTGGTGGCGCCGACCATGCCTGGGTTATCCCAATGACCCAAGGCGAATAAAAGTGCAAGCACGATTTGTGCAACCCAGATGCCTGCGCCATCCAGAAGCCGTTGAAAGATAAAACCCCTGAACAGGGTTTCTTCAAACAGTGCGACAAAAAGGAAAACATATAAACCGTAAATCATGACACTCAAGCTGCGCGCCGGATCAAGCTCAAAACGTACTCCGCCTATTACCCAGATCATGCCGCTGGCGGCGAGTACTAAAATGCTGCCAATAAAAGTGCCCAAGAAAATTTCTTTAATCCACCTTTTATCAAGATGAAAGCCGATGCTTGAGAGTCTTTCCTTTCTAAGCAAGGTACAGGCCCAAGTGGCGAGCAGGATGAATACAAAAGCAGCGGGCTCAAACCATGGTTCGGGAGCACCAAGTTGTTTCAAGCCCTTGGTAATCGGGCCGTAAACCAGTCGGGTAGCAGCAACAAATGCAAAGAAGATGAGTATCCACCAGCCATTGCGAAGGCGCTTGTCTATGTTGAAGAATATTTTTTTCAACACACTTCCCGGGTCAGGCATGACTGATTTTTTGTAAAGCGCTTACGCTTTCATCACTCGATTCTCGCTTTTATGCGGGCATTTAAAAATATGCTAGAGGTATTGCATATTTTCGGCATGCGCCCCTATCGGCAATTTGCTCAAGGCTTTGCTTGAATTTTATGTGTTGTGACGCCGGGTAAAAACGGTGTCGCTTCGCCATTCACCCATGCCGAATGACCGGCCCCCCAGAACGGTGACATTGGGTGTCCACTTTGCCCGCCGGGCATATGGATAATGCCGTCGGCTTCATGGCCGGGTGATACCACCATGCGTTCACTGGCGCCAAAATCTGGCGATTGCACACGTGGCATATTCATATCGCCATGCAGTTGATTGGTAGGCATGCATAACCAGCGCTTGGTAAAGGTGGGTAGTGCACGTGATATTGGATGGCAAATGGTGGCGGTATTTCTTTCACCCCAAGTACGATCTTTCAAGGATCCGGCTGTTTTCAGTTGGTCATAAACTTCTTTGGCAGCATCGCTCAGCAATGCGTCCCAACTTGAATATTTATGCGGTAATAAATGTTCGGGTTGCTGCGTAATCAATTGCCAAGTGACGCCTTCGATTTGCGGTAAATCCGGCATTTTAAAATCTTTGCCAAGCTTGGCCTGCGCTGGCGCCGTCAATCCGTCTTTTACCCGATCAATCACTGCCAAACGCCAGGCGCGAACAAAACGATAGCTTTTAGCATTGGTTGTTGCACGCGCATCCCACAATCGGGTTGCGCCACGAATGTCCTTGAACATAGGGTCATTTTTATTTTCACTAAACTTGCGAAGTTGCTGCCACCAACGCTGTAAAAATAAAGTGCGGTCATCGAGCTGGACAGCCAATAAATCTTTTTCAGTAAATCGCTGTTTAGCAAATAAACCATCGCGAATTTGCTTGGCACGTGCACCATTGGCATAGCCGGCATCACCAATTTGTCTGAGCATTTCGCCATCGGTCACACGGGCGTTGGCGCTCCATAAACGATTGGAATCGGGCGATACGATTTGCGGATGCAAATAATCCGGCGTCAGCGGCGCAGTAAAGCAAGCGATGTCGTTTGGGTTCTTATCATCGTATGGACTATTGTCATCGAGCGGCTGTGTGCGCTGGCAGCCGGGCGCCCAATATTTTTGCAGGCCGGTCATTTTCCAGGCAATTTTTCCGCTGCTATCGCCAAACACGGCATTTTGATGCGGCATGCCCGATTGCTGGAACAAGGCCAATGCCTCTTCGTTGTTCTTTACATTGGCTAGCGAAAAAATCTTGGTGCTGAGCGAGCCCGGAGCGTGGGCAACCCATTGCAATGCCAGCTCGCCACCATTGACGTCTTTGGCCATAATCGGCCGACCATGACTTTCGCGAATTTCAAATTCTACTAGCGGCGCACCTTTGACAAGAATTTTTTCTTTATAGCTTTTTATTTCATCGGTCTTGGGATGCACAACATACCAATCAAGCCAATCACCATAGGAATTGGTAAAGCCCCAGGCCACATGGGTGTTGCTGCCGACAATCACGGCCGGAATGCCGGGTAAGGTAAATCCGCTCACATCCACTTTGCCATCTGCAGCATTGGCATCTTTGTACTGCAAGCGTGCACGAAACCAGATGTTCGGCGCACGCAATCCCAAGTGCATATCGTCGGCAACGATTGAGCGACCATCTTTGGTCAACGGGCCCGCGATTGCAAAATTATTACTGCCAGGTGCTGCCGGTTCGGTATCGCCATAACTCATGCCCGCAGAAGGCGCTGGCAACTTTCTCAAGTCGAGAACATCGAGACTTGGCAAAGCCACATTGCCGCGCGGTTCGCCCATCAAAGGTGCGTCCCATTCGGTACCATCTGCAGCGAGTAATTGATACAAGGCATCAGGTACCGATTGTTTTATTTTCCATAGAGCCAATTCGCGTGAATTGCTTTCATCCTGCAAATCAAAAAACATCGCGTAGCCCACCATTGCCGAATCGACGGACTGCCATTTCTTTGGCTGAGTTTGTAAAAGCAGATATGGCCATGGACGAACAGCGAGATCATCCAAGCCTTGGTTCACTCCATCGGTGTAGGCATTGACGACGTCGAGTTTGTCGTCGGCAAAGGCCGACATATTGGCTTCAACCCGTGCACGTAAACGATGGATGCGTGCAGATTTATCTTTTTCGATTGCGACTGAACCCAATAGTTCAGAAAGCTCGCCCGCTGCGGAACGACGCAGTAAATCCATTTCGAAGAAGCGCTCTTGCGCGTGAATATAGCCAAGCGTGCGCGCCATGTCGGTTTCATTCTCGGCATGGATGGTTACCGTACCCAGTGCATCCCGTTCAATCTCGACCGTCGCCGATAGCTGCGGGAGGGAGATTTCGCCGTCGAGTTTTGCCAGGCTGCCAAGCAGTAAGTACCAGACTATGCCGGTTAGTAATATCAGCAATACTAGAATCAGTAGCAAACCGCGCTTTAGCCATTTGAACATAGAATAAATCTCCCTGAAGTGGTCGGATATTAATGCAATTCCTAGGGTTTGTAGCTAGGCCGAGCGTGATTACACTGAAGTGTTTTAACGCAATCTGGCTATTGCTTGGCAACTTTCGTGTTTTACGGTCCTTTGTAATTTTAAATTTTGCCATAGCCATTAACGAAATCGGGTATGTTCATCCCAATTTATACCTTACGCTTACGGCATATTTATTTAAGCTAATGGGATGGATCATTTATGTCGGCAATGAATAAATTTGGCATGCTTGCAATGACGCTAAGCCTTGCAGCATGTATGCCGGAAGCTGATAACAATAAGGCAAACAGCTCGGGTGATGGTCAGGCGCAGTCTGATCAGCCTGTGGCGAAGGCGGAGGTTTTATCAGTTAGCCAAGATTGCGTAATTGACCTTGGTAATATTGATAATCCGGCAGTCTATAAAATACACAAGTTGTCTGTGCCTGGCGGTAGTCTCAGAGTGGATATTCAACGTACTGATGACAGACCTGGCCCGGTAAAAGTAGTCGCTGCGGAATATGTGAACGATGACTACATATACAAGATCATTCAGAGTTCATCGGCTGAATTGAACAAAGTCGACAAATTACGGGTGGTGTACGTATATCGGGAAGCGTCACGCTAGGCGTCCAGACTGACATGCGATGGAAGCAGTCGGCAAGACAGCCGGTCACGGCAAATTTAGGAACAACACCATTTGGAAATATAGAGTGCACTTTCCCGCAGTATTGATTAGTCAAGGCAAGGTAAGATATGGCCATTGTCAACGATATTGATGAACTGGAATCCAATGCCCGTGCTGCAAATTTTCGTGAGCAATAGTGGGCGGGCGAAGTAAAAGCCGGGTATCACGGCTGGCTGCATTTCGCGATCACCAATGCGATCATTCTTGCGGGGGTGGCGATGTGTGTGTGGTATTTTCACAATATGCAGGCCCGGGAGCTACGGGCGATTCCGCTGACTTTCCTTTATTCGAATATTTCGGAATATCTCGGACATTGATTCGTGATGCATCACCCAAGGCCGGGATTTGGCTTGATGTTCAAGGGCATGCGAAACAGCATCGTTGCTTTTTCACCCATACCACCATGCCGGTCAACAGCATTGGCAATTTCAAGGTGGTGCTGTTTCCACCGTTTGTGATTGTATTTTTTCTGTTGGGCTTCGGACGCCACTGGCGTTGCTGATTGGCAATCTGGCCGATACCAATGCCGCGCTTCTCTTCGTGATTGCTGGGTTGCTGAATTACGAATATCTGCATTTAGCCTATCACTTGCCGAATGGGCATTGGGTAAGCCGATTGACGATTGCCGATTGTTTCGCGTATGCGGCGCTTGCATCAGGCCCATCAAGACCAGAGCATCATGACTGCCTGCAATTTCAATATTACGTATCCGATTGGGGATTGGTTGTTTCGGACCTTGCGTTAAAATTTTTCAGCTAGTGACTTCACCTGTTTAAAGAAGTACAGCGACTCCTTGGATCGGTATCATGCCGACGCTACTTTGAAATGCAGAGCGTATTTTTTTACGCAAAGGCGAGATTCAGGAAGTGGATGCGGTCGTGGCTCAGCGCAGAAGCAAGACGGGTTCTTGCATCACCACCAATTGTTCCTGAAGTTGCGTAATAACGCCTTCCCAATGTCGTGATGATTCAAACCAGGGAAAGGCAGCCGGAAAAGCCGGGTCATGCCAGCGGCGTGCAATCCAGGCGTGGTAGTGAATAATTCGCATGGCACGCAGGGCTTCGATCAAATGCAGTTCGGTGCGGTTGAATTTCCGGAAAACTTCATAGCCTTCCAGTAGCCATCCGAGTTGCTGCGCGCGGGTTTCCCCCGAGCCACTGAGTAGCATCCAGATATCCTGCATCGCTGGGCCGCTTAACGCGTCATCCAGATCGACAAAATGTACAGTGTCGTTACGCCATAACAAATTGCCGGGATGGCAGTCGCCGTGGAGACGCAGCATTTCGAAATTTCCCGCGCGCTGCCAGGCAGTTTCGATTTCATCGATCAGTTGTTCGCTGAGAGAAATGAAATTGTCTTCCAACTCCAGCGGCAACCATTTTGCTTCGAGCAAATAGTGCACAGGGTCTTCGGCGTGTTTCGCGATGCTTAATTTTTCACGGTGAATAAAGTTTTTCGATGCGCCGACCAAATGCAATCGGCCCAATGCGCGGCCGATGTGAATAAGAGTCTCCTTGTCGCCCGGTTCCGGCGCATGGCCGCCTTGCATCGGGAACAAGGCAAAGCGCAAATCCTCATCATGATGCAGAGTCTGTTCATGAATGCGGAGCGGGGCAATGACGGAGATATCGGCGGCCAATAATTCGTGGCTGAAAGCATGTTCTTCGAGAATGGTCGCATCGGTCCATCGTTCAGGGCGATAAAATTTCGCGACCACTGGCGTCTCATTTTCGCGGCCAATGCGATAAACGCGATTCTCGTAGCTGTTCAAGGCCAGTACGCGGCCATCACAATCAAGGCCCAATGACTCGACCGCTTCCAGAATGCGGTCGGGGCCCAGCTCCGCGAAAGGGGTGTTGCGCGTCATGCTCATATGTCAGTATCTTACAGTGTGGGCTCAAAGAAGAAACAATCCATCTTGCCGATGCAAACAGAAATTTTCACAGAACAACAATTATGACAAAACCACAAGACGCCGATTTGCACATTTTTGTTGATCGCCCGAAAAGTTTTCATATGCAAGGCCAATATATTTTCCAGCGTGCATTACAGGTCTTGAAACCGGCAGGGCTTGACTACCATGTTCTGGACTATCCTGATGCGAATCTTTCGGCAAGCGTATCGATGGTGCATGTGGATTTGACCGTAGTGCCTGATCAGTATTTCCCCGGGAAAGCTAATTACCGAAAGAACCTCAATGGTGATGCCCGTTCGATTCATCGTCTGCTTTATTCAAAAGCCAGAATATCGTCGGTAAATGAATACGAAGGTCCAGTGATTGTTAAAACGGTCCTCAATCATCGCGGTCTTCCCGAACTGGTTTATCGACGCCGTCACGACGTCTTGTTCAAACTGGGTTATCTGCTTCAAGGGGTTTTTGATAAGCAGGCAAAAACACGTTATTGCCCGGAATATCAGGTTTACGATTCTGCCCGAAACGTACCTGATCAAGTCTGGCAGGATCGGAGATTGATGGTCGAACGTTTCCTGCCCGGAGTTCTAACCCCTCCCATTGCAAAGTGTCGCTATGATTTTTTCCTGGATGTCTGCCTGCATACCCGTGTCATTTACGATGATATTTTGGCGGACCACGGCAAGGTGCGTGAAATCGTACACCTGACTGAAGTACCGCAAGCCGTGATGAATGTTCGTCAGCAACTGGGACTGGATTTTGGATCCATCGATTATTTTGAAGTCGATGGGCAAGCCATTGTTGTCGATGCAAACAAGACCACGACCTGTACCGATGACTGGTTGCAGCAATACCCCGCAGTATCGAAATATATTCGGAATGTCGGTCTGCGACTGGTCGAACTCATCAAACAAAACAGATAATGCGAACCATGGATTTCCCGAAAAAAATGGAATTGAATTCTTGCTCCCTGAAAATTGATGATCGCTTCATGGCGAATGTGTCGAGTCGGGAATCATTGACAGATATTGCGATTCTCGAAAATCGTATCGGATTATTGGCCATCAGTATCAAGAACCCCAGGTTCAGCAACGAGATGGTGACTTCTTTTCTGGAATTTTCTCGTAGCGGTTTTTCGGAAGCTTTGATTACTATTGTTGACAAGCCTTATGAAAGAAACCTTCTTGCGGCAAAAAAAGATTCGGTATGGCTACTGGCAGAAACCGAAAAGCTGCGCCGGATAGCCAATGAAACAAAAGTGCGCATAAACCGGATGATCGGCAAAGTTGCAGGCGTGAAGGTCAGGTTACTCGATTGGGACGAACTGCAGAAAAACACGCCAGATTGGCTGATCAGGGAAATACGCGAGGCCTGGAACCAACGGGGAAGTTTCTATGAGCACATACGCGCGCAGACCGCTTCGGTATTGCTCGATACAAGTGATGACCAGATTGATGGCTATGCCGAATTCATGCTGGAAGAATTACCGGTACTTCTGCAACTTTATTATTTTTCGGAAGCAGCAATGGCGGATGCGTATCCCGGCCCGCAGCCGGATTTATTCTGGAAAATCGAGTCGGGATTCTTCGCAGAACAATTGCCTGTGTTGACAGGTCGCATGAAAGAGGCGAATGGAGTCATCTACCTGCACTGGATGGAGAGGAGCGCATCCTAGTCATCTTTTGCGGATGAATGCAGTGCAGCATAACGCGATTCGACCAGCAGCAATGCCGGATACGAAAAAGCTCGGCTACCCGGTTCCATCCTGGCGGGCAAGGAGCTAGACTCAGCACGGATTGTTTGTACAGGCGCACTGTCGTTAAGGCGACAATGCTTTGCAAGATCATCGTGGCAGCGGAGGAACACAGTTCTTATGCAACCGACCGATATTCGTGACCCGGCGTATTTTTTAAAAGTAGTTGATTGCCAATTGGCCTGCCCAGCGCATACGCCAGTCCCCGAATACATACGAATGATTGCAGCAGGCCGTTATGACGATGCCTATATGCTGAACTGGGAATCCAATGTATTCCCGGGCATTCTTGGTCGAACCTGCGACCGACCTTGCGAACCCGCTTGCCGTCGAAGTCGGGTCGAAGAAAATAATGGCGAGAAACCCGAACCGGTGGCGATCTGCCGACTCAAGCGCGTTACTGCCGATTTCAAAGACGATATTCGTCATCGTTTGCCGAAAGCGGGCAAACCGAATGGTAAACGCATTGCCTGTGTCGGAGCAGGGCCCGCATCGCTAACTGTTGCGCGCGATCTTGCGCCCTTGGGCTATCACGTGACGGTATTTGATAGTGACCCGAAAGCTGGCGGCTTCATGCGCACACAAGTGCCGCGCTTCCGTTTGCCGGAAGCCGTGATTGATGAAGAAACTGGCTACATCCTGGATTTGGGTGTGGAATTTCAGGGTGGCAAAAAAATCGAATCACTGAAGGCATTGTTGGCTGACCACTACGATGCTGTTTTTGTTGGCTGCGGCGCGCCACGTGGCCGCGATCTGGATTTGCCCGGTCGTTGGGATGCGAAAGAAAATATTCATATCGGTATCGACTGGTTGTCATCGGTGTCGTTTGGTCATGTTACGAAAATCGGCAAACGCGTGATTGTATTGGGTGGTGGTAATACTGCGATGGATTGCTGTCGCTCATCGCGGCGACTCGGTGGCGATGAAGTTAAAGTCATTGTGCGTTCCGGCTTCGATGAAATGAAAGCCTCGCCATGGGAAAAGGAAGACGCGATTCACGAAGGTATTCCGATTATCAACTTTATGGTACCGAAGAGTTTTGAACACCGCGACGGAAAATTAATCGGCATGATGTTTGAGAAAGTGAAGGCCGTCATCGATTCAAAAGGCAAGCGCAATCTAGTGTCCACGGGTGAACCGGATGAATTGGTCGCATGCGATGACGTCTTGATTGCCGTTGGCCAGGAAAACGTGTTTCCTTGGATTGAACGTGATATCGGTATCACTTTCGACGAGTGGGGCATGCCCGTAGTGGACAAGAACACCTTCCAATCCAGTCTGCCGAAAGTATTTTTTGGTGGTGATGCGGCATTCGGCCCGAAAAATATTATCTGGGCGGTAGCGCATGGCCATGAAGCTGCGATATCGATCGATAAATTATTGAATGGCGAAAGTGTCGTCTTGCGTCCACCGGCCATGATGAATCTGGTATCGCAGAAAATGGGCATCCACGAATGGAGTTACGACAACGAGATTTCGCCGGATGAGCGATTCAAGGTTCCTCACGAGAAAGCCGAAAAGGCACTCAAAAGCATCAGTATCGAAGTGGAGTTGGGCTTCGATCTGAAACTGGCATTCAAGGAAGCCGAGCGTTGCTTGAACTGCGATGTTCAAACGGTATTTTCAAAAGATGCTTGTATTGAATGCGATGCCTGCATGGATATTTGTCCGATGGACTGCATCAGCTTTACCAATAATGACGAAGAGGCCAATCTGCGCAAGCACCTAACGGCGCCAGCATTGAATTTGACCCAAGATTTGTATGTATCCGGCCCACTGAAAACAGGCCGGGTGATGGTGAAAGACGAAGATGTTTGTCTGCATTGCAGCCTGTGTGCCGAGCGTTGTCCGACCGGTGCCTGGGATATGCAGAAATCGCTACTGGATTTGACGCGAGCCGGCTCAGGCTGTCGCAGCAAAACAAGGCAGGTGGCATAAGTATGAGCAAGCCTATCGAAGCCATCAATGATTTTGTGGTCAAATTTGCCAATGTGAATGGTTCGGGTTCTGCCTCCGCCAACGAGATGTTTGCAAAATCCATTTTGCGTATGGGTGTGCCGGTTAGCCCAAGAAATATTTTCCCATCAAATATCCAAGGCTTGCCCACTTGGTATGAAGTACGTGTGACCGAAAAAGGGCATCTTGGCCGTCGCGGTGGCGTGGATTTAATGGTGGCGATGAATCCGCAAACTTGGGCTGCCGATCTGAAGGAAATTGAACCCGGCGGCTACCTATTTTATGACAATAGCAAACCGATTCCGGCTTCGCGGTTTCGCGACGATATTCATGTTATTGGTGTGCCACTGACTGAAATCTGCAATGCAGCGTATTCCGATCCGCGCCAACGGCAATTGTTCAAGAACATTGTCTATGTTGGTGCCTTATCGGTTTTACTGGATATGGAATGTGCGGTCCTCGAGAAACTGATCGCCGAGCAATACAAAAGCAAACCAAAATTGCTCGACTCGAATATGCAGGCGCTGCACATGGGGCGAGAGTATGTACAAAAGAATTTGCAACATCCTATCGGCTTGAAAGTTAAGCGTGCCGATAAAGTCGGTGGTCGTATTTTTCTGGAAGGCAATAGTGCTGCCGCTTTGGGTGCCGTTTACGGCGGTGCGACGGTCTGCGCGTGGTATCCGATTACACCATCATCGTCCTGTGCAGAAGCTTTCCAGAGTTACTGCATGAAATATCGCGTCGATGCCGAGACCGGCAAAAATATGTATGCCATCGTGCAGGCCGAAGATGAAATCGCCTCCATCGGCATGGTTGTCGGTGCAGGGTGGAACGGTGCGCGTGCATTCACCACCACATCGGGGCCGGGGATTTCATTGATGACCGAGTTTATCGGTCTGGCTTACATGGCTGAAATTCCGGTCACGATTATCAATGTGCAGCGTGGCGGACCTTCGACGGGTATGCCAACACGTACGCAGCAGGCCGATATTCTGTCATGTGCTTATGCTTCGCACGGTGATACCAAGCATGTACTTTTATTTCCAGAAGATCCGAAAGAATGTTTTGATCATGCCGCTGCTGCATTGGATCTGGCAGACCGATTACAGACTCCGATTTTCGTGATGAGCGATCTCGATATCGGCATGAACCAACGCTTGTGCGAGCCCTTGCAGTGGGATGAGAGCCGTGGTTTTGATCGCGGTAAAGTCATGACGGCGGAAGAGTTGGAATCGGGCAAGGAGTTTGGCCGTTATCTGGATGTCGATGGTGATGGTATTCCCTATCGAACCTATCCCGGCACGCATCCAACCAAGGGCAGTTTCTTTACACGGGGCACCACTAAGAATGCCTATGCAGGCTATTCCGAACAGGGGCCGGATTATTTGTACAACGTGCATCGGCTGTTAAAGAAATTTGATACCGCTAAAGCCTTGGTGCCGCAACCGGTAATCAAGAAAGCAAAACAGGTAACGCAATTTGCTGCGATTTATTTCGGTTCGACCAGTCCGGCCATGTCGGAAGCCATTGAAGTGCTCGAGGCCGAATATACCTATCTGGATATTTTACGTTTGCGTGCGTTTCCGTTTCCCGATTCGGTCGCGCAATTTATTGGCGAACATCAAACGGTATTTATCGTCGAGCAAAATCGCGACGCACAAATGCGAAGTTTATTGGTGAACGAATTCGGTATCGATCCAGCCAAGCTCGTGCCGATACTGCATTACGACGGCACGCCGATCACGGCACGTTTTATCGGGCGTGCGATCAGTTCGGCGATCAATGCAATGAATCTCGCTACGCCCCAAACCTACAAGGCGGCTACACCATGACGTATCTTGCCAAACCAAAAATGCACCATCCTTCCTTGACCGAAAACAAGGCCTGCCGTACCCGCCGCGATTACGAAGGCCGTATTTCAACCTTATGTGCCGGTTGTGGACACGATTCGATATCGGCGGCGATTATCCAGGCCTGTTGGGAAATGGATGTAGAACCCAATCGCGTTGCAAAACTTTCCGGGATTGGTTGTAGTTCGAAAACACCGGATTATTTTCTTGGCAGTTCACATGGTTTCAATACCGTGCATGGCCGTATGCCGTCGGTGTTGACCGGTGCGAATTTGGCGAATCGTGAATTATTGTATCTGGGTGTTTCGGGCGATGGCGATTCGGCCTCGATTGGTATTGGCCAATTCGTCCATGTCATGCGGCGTGGAGTAAACATGGTTTACATCGTTGAAAACAACGGCGTGTATGGGTTAACCAAAGGCCAGTTCTCTGCGACCGCGGATCAGGGCTCGACTTCCAAGAAAGGCGTAATCAATGCCGATAGTCCGATTGATATGGTGAGTCTGGCATTGCAGCTCGGTGCGACGTTCGTTGCGCGCAGTTTTTCTGGCGACAAAAAACAACTAGTTCCTTTGATCAAAGCGGCTATTGCCCATAAAGGCGCGGCCTTTCTGGATGTGATTAGCCCCTGTGTGGCGTTCAATAATCATCCCGGCAGCACCAAGAGTTACGACTATGTGCGTGAGCATAATGAAGCGGTGAATCGCATCGATGTGATAGAAACCAAGCAGGAAATCGTGATAGATTTTGCAGAAGGCGAGGTGGTCAATGTCGAGCAACACGACGGTACGGTAATTCGTTTACGGAAACTGAAATCCGATTACGATGCCACCAATCGCATTGCTGCCATGAATTATGTGCAGCAGCATCATGCCAAAGGCGAGGTAGTTACCGGTTTGTTATATGTTGATACTGAAGCGGGGGATATGCACGAGCATATCAACACAACCGACACTGCATTCAACAAACTGACAAGTAAACAGCTGTGCCCGGGTACGAGTGTGCTCGACAGGATTAATGCGTCATTGAGATGAGCGAATATATTTTGTAGGAGCGAGCTCTGCTCGCGATCGAAGCTGCATCGAGGCGTTTTTCGCGAGCAGAGCTCGCTCCTACTTTTTTCTGGCAGGAGGCCGCTTGCGGGCGACTCCGAATGGTCGGGCCCCAATTGACAAGCAAACATGTTGTCCGGGTGCGCGTGTGATCGGCAAGATTAATGCGTCATTGAGGTGAGCGAATATATTTTGTAGGAGGCCGCTTGCGGGCGACTCCGAATGGTCGGGCCCCAATTGACAAGCAAACATGTTGTCCGGGTGCGAGTGTGATCGGCAAGATTAATGCGTCATTGAGGTGAGCGAAAATATTTTGTAGGAGCGAGCTCTGCTCGCGATCAAAGCTGCATCGAGGCGTTTTTCGCGAGCAGAGCTCGCTCCGGCTTTTTTCTCGTAGGAGGCCGCTTGCGGGCGACTCCGAATGGTCGGGCCCCAATTGACAAGCAAACATGTTGTCCGGGTGCGAGTGTGATCGACAAGATTAATTCGTCATTGAGGTGAGCGAAAATATTTTGTAGGAGCGAGCTCTGCTCGCGATCAAAGCTGCATCGAGGCGTTTTTCGCGAGCAGAGCTCGCTCCTACTTTTTTCTCGTAGGAGGCCGCTTGCGGGCGACTCCGAATGGTCGGGGCCCAATTGACAATCAAACATGTTGTCCGGGTGCGAGTGTGATCGACAAGATTAATTCGTCATTGAGGTGAGCGAAAATATTTTGTAGGAGGGCCTTCTAGCCCCGACCGATCACGAATTATTTATCGTTATCGCAGATCTTTCGCGGCTTACACCGTTCCTACGGCTACGCGGTTCTTAGCGTGTAGCTTGCACCGAACCCAGATCGCTCATCGTCAAGATGCTCGATGTTTTTGAATTCTGTCTGGAGGCTGCAATATTTTCTTTGCGACGGCAATCGATAAACGGAGAATGTGCCAGCCAGTTGGTATCGGGATAATAGGCAAAAATCATTTGGCCATTTTTCAGGCTATCAATCACTGCCTGCGCCACTTCAGGACGCACTGCAGGGCAACCCCAGCTACGTCCAAGACGACCTTGCTGTTTGGCAGCCGCCGGATTCACGTAAGGTGCGCCGTGCATGACAATGGCACGCGACATGGCAGCATCATTGGTGCCGGGCTCCAAACCTTGCATTTTCAAGGAATAACCATTTTTTCCATTATAAGTTTCGGTGGTTCTAAATAAACCCAGACTGGTTTGATGGCTACCATCGCGATTGGAAAAATCACGGGCAAAATTTTCACCGGTGCCTTGGCCATGTGCTACATGTTCAGCAAATAATAATTTACGTGCTGCAATATCAAAAACCCAAAGCCGTCGTTCCGTGGATGGCAGCGAATAATCGATGACTGCCAAACGTGGTGAAAGTGCCTGCGATAAATTCTTCGCAGCGCAGTCGCGTGCTTCAAGTGCAAGACTCAGCACGCGCGGGTTCACTTCAGGCGCCAGACGCATTAGCAAGCCTTCGGTTGTCTCTGCATGTAAATGCGAAGACAGCAGAAATACACTTGCGAAAATGAACGAACCTGAACGCATGATTTCAACCAAACAAAATTTTGTCGAGTGTACGTTTGTCTCTGTTAAAAAATCATTTGCTCGGGGCGATACTTTCTTCGATCCATGGTGGAAGTTCCTCATCCGAAGGAGCACCGGCTGTGATCACCGTCACATCTTTTCCTGTCGTGCGTGGCAACACTTGCGCATCGGTCAAGACAAGCGTGGTGCCGGGCGCGATGATGTTATACACCGACCGTGCAAAATCCACGGGCACCGCAATTCGTTTTACGGCTGACGGGTCCAGTGTTCCCGGGCCTTTCAGCTTGTCTGCACTAGGTGCGTAACCCGGCATCGGGATGCTCATCCAGTTCTTCGCTTTTTTATCCGGCACTAGTTTGCTCGGCTCGCTTCGCTCACCTTCCATCAGAACGTAGGCTTGAGTGCCGAAGGGCTCTTTTCCGACGATACCGACTTTTGATCGGCCAATTTCTATGCCATTGCGCATCACGATTGCGCGCTGATCGGTCGTACTAATCAATACCGACACAGGACCGTCCGGGGATTTTTCCGGATCCCAGCGATAATTTTCGAACCAGGACAGGCGAGGTGCCGTTGGCGCTTTATCGGAAGAAGCAAAGGCGACCGGCGCAAAAACGCTCGGATGTGCGACATTCGGAACGGACGAGGTTTCATCAGCCACCACGACGGTCATTCCAAAATCGGTGGTGTCGAACAACACGCGGGCAAATTCATAAGGTAGTCGAACGCAACCATGCGATGCCGGATAACCTGGCAATTTTCCCGCATGCAAGGCAACACCGTCCCAGGTGAGTCGTTGCATGAATGGCATCGGTGCATCGTTGTACAAATTGGATTTGTGGTCTTTATTTTTTTGCAAAATGGTAAATACGCCGGTCGGAGTTTCATTGCCCTTTTTGCCAGTACTCACCGTACTTACCGCTATCAACAAGCCATTGCGATAAAGATAGGCGCGTTGCTCGGTAATGCTGATGACCATCACCAGCGGGCCTTCAGGTACCACTTCGGGCATCCAGATAAATTGGCCCGGCTTGAGCTCGGAAAGCGCGGTGTCGGCGGGTACCGAGGCAGTCGTTGCTTGTGCAAGCACGAATGACGGAGATGAAATGAGCAAGCAGACCGCTAAAGTAAATAGACTGCGATAAAGCATGTACTCGATACCCTTATATAGATATTGGTTGGATTGAAGCAAAGGCTGGATTTTACCTGCATTTGGACTAATGTATTAACGGGGAAACCGTCGGGAGAGGGACAATGCATGATCCTCCGCAATTTTGGCTACTGATTTTATTAACTGCAGCCTATATTTTCAGCGCCGGTAGCATGATCCACAGGGTATTCAAATGGCATACGGTGGCTACAAAAAGCTGAATAATGAAGACGAGGTGGTGCAGCCATTCGCGTGGGTAATCACGTACCGGGATAATTTTATCTAGCCGTTAATCAATGTATTTACCTTCATCCTAGTTTTTGATCATAAATTTTGTTTGATGACCGGCCTCCTTTTCTGGGCATTTCGAGGGCTTGCGTGTGATGCTGAACCTAGTTCACAACACTTAACAACTCAAGCCTTGTGGAATAGCTGTTGCTGCTCTGCGGCAACGGCTACTATTGGCCTATGCGCCTAATCCTCAAGCATTTTTTATGTCTGCTGGTATTCACGCTTGCTGGCGCGTCGGATCTGCGTGCACTTGAGCTCGGTGCGACCGATGACGCGAATTTTGAAACTATTGGTGACCGCAGCAGTATCTATGATGGCGTCGTGACTGCGCTCGCGCAGGACAAGGCGGGCTTCATATGGATAGGTACACCCAACGGACTGATCCGTTTCGATGGTTATCAATTCCGGCGCTATGCTTTTGATCCGGCGGATGTCAATTCGATTGGTGGCAATTTCGTTCGTGTGTTGTTGATGGCAAGCGACGGGAAATTATGGATTGGTACCGATGCCGATGGCGTTTCTGTTTTTGATCCGGCGACCAAAAAATTTACTCGCTATGCAAACGATCCCAGTCAGCCGCAATCTTTGCAATCAGGAAGTATTCGTTCTCTGGCAGAGAGCAGGGACAAGGAAATCTGGATTGGCAGTACGGGCGGCGGACTCAGTCGTTATCAGGCAGGCAGCGGAAATTTTCTGCGCTTCGACAAGCAGGTAGGTGAGCCCGATGCACCCAGCGATGCAAGAATTTCCTCTTTGCATGCCGATTCCCATGGTGATCTTTGGGTCGGCACCTGGAATGGTTTGAACCGGCTAAAAAGAGCTAGCAACACCTTTGAAGCGGTTTATTCGGATGCTGACAGTAATGGCAGTTTGTCTGGCAAAAGCATTCGCACAATATTCAGTGCGAAAGACGGACGCCTGTGGGTGGGAACCAATGATGGCGAGGTCATCATTCTGGATACAACTGCGACAGGCTCGAGCATGGTGGTATCGAGGCAGGTGATCGGCGGTACCATTCTGGCTATCTCGCAACCTAGTGCTGACCGTGTGTGGGTGGGCCATACCCGTGGCATCGATGTTTACGATCTAGGCGGTACCCAGCTTGTCAAAAAATTTCGTAACGACCCGACTAATCCCGATAGTCTGACGGCAAGCGAAGTTCGCGCTTTTTTGCTCGATCTTGCCGGCGATTTATGGGTGGGTAGTTTTGGTGGTGGCGTCCAGCGCGTCAATATGACCAACGACGGTTTCAAGGTCGTCAGGCAGGAGCGAAATTCGAGTAATGAAGTCAACGTGCTGAGCGTGACCAGCGTGCTCGAATTAGCCAACGGCCAGATATGGATGGGCACCGCAGCCAATGGCGTTTCGATCCTCGACAGCAAATTGAAGCCGGTTTCGGTGCTGCGACTGAAAATTGACGGTGTGGCCGAAAGTGACGACATGGTGACCGGATTGGCACAGACCACGGCCGGAACGGTATGGGTTGGTACGGAACGCAGTTTGCTGCGCTACGCGAATCCCCAGCTAGGCCTGCAGCGCGATAATGCCAGTGATGGTCTGCAAGGCGCAGCAGTTCGCCGGCTCATGGCCGGCAAGCAGGGCGAATTGTGGATTGGCAGTACCGACGGGCTTTTTCTGCTTGAACAAAATGAACATTCAATTTCGCGTTTGACCGATACCAATAGCAAGCCGGTTTTGGGTTCCGTCAATGCCTTGGCCGAAACTCCCGAAGGGGGCATGTGGGTCGGAACAAATAACGGCTTGTATTACCGAGTCGCCAATTCACGTCAACTGACGCAAGTCGAGTTTGAAAAAGGCCATGCACTCGGACATATTTCCGTTGTCGGTCTGTTGTTCGATTCCAAACAAAACCTCTGGGTGGATACGCCACACGGCTTGCACCGCCTGTTGCGCTGGAATGGCAAGCAGGCAGCGTTTGAATCGGTCAGTGCGCGCTACAAGATTGCTGGCGGCCCCTATGGTGCCAACCTGCTTGAAGATTCGAGCGGAAGAATCTGGACCCATAAATTTGTCTATGACCCGAAAGGAAATTCGGTTTATGAATTAAATCGTGCCGATGGCATTTTCTTCGGTACCGGCTGGTTTCGATCGTATGCGAAAACCAGAGACGGAAAATTTTTGTATGGAGGCAACCAAGGTTTGCTGATTGTAGATCCGACACGCTTCAAACCTTGGTCTTATTCGCCGCCGCTGGTGGCAACGGAACTGCGAATCAATGGTGAAAGACGGGCCTTGTCTGAAGCTGTTTTGCGGGGCATCACTTTATCCCCGGAGCAACGCAGTTTTAGTCTGGAATTTTCGGCGCTGGATTATACGGCCCCCAGTTTGAATCGTTATGCCTTCCAGTTGGTGGGGCTGGATAGGCACTGGATTGAAACCGATGCCAATCTGCGTGTTGCCAGCTATGGGAATCTCTGGCCAGGCGACTATGTCCTGAAAGTGCGCGGCAGCAATCGTAATGGAACATGGAGTGATCAGATTCTCGAAATTCCGATTCATGTCTTGCCGGCGTGGTGGCAGACATGGTGGTTCTATCTTGTTTGTACCGTGCTGGCGGTTGCTGCCATTGTCGGGTTGGTACATGCACGTACCAATTATCTGCATGACAAGCGCATCGAGCTTGAAGAAAAAGTACTGCAAAGAACCAACGAACTCGAAACCATGACTCACGCCTTGGCCGATAAATCGCGCGCACTCGAAGAAGCCAGTCTGGCAGACCCGTTAACCGGATTGCGTAATCGCCGTTTCTTCGATCAGCATATTCAGGCCGATATTGAGAATTGCTTCCGTGCTTATGATACGAGTCTCGAAAATAATGCGCCGCACGATGACATCAAGGGCCTAGTGTTCTTTCTGCTTGATATCGATAATTTCAAGCAGGTCAACGATCTTCAAGGCCATGCGGCCGGCGATGCGGTGCTGGTGCAAGTTTCCCAGCGCTTGCGTCAGGTATTTAGGGAAGGCGATTACCTGATCCGCTGGGGCGGAGAAGAGTTTTTAATCATTACCCGTTCAACTGCCCGCGAAGATGCGCACATGTTAGCAGAGCGCGTTCGTTCCCGGATCGTCGATAATGATTTTGATCTGGGTGATGGCATTACCCTGAAAAAATCTTGTTCGATCGGCTTCGCCTGTTTCCCGTTTATCCCGCAAGCTCCGAGGGCCTTCGGCTGGCATGAGATCGTCGAAATTGCGGACATCGCACTTTATGCAGCCAAACGTGCGGGACGAAATGGCTGGGTGGGTATATCTGCAACACCTGGCTGTCGTTCGGAAAAAATACTCGAGCATATCAAGCACGATATTGTCAGCCTGATTGACAAAAAAGAACTGCAGATAGTGTCCAATCTTGATATCAAAGCAGTGACACATGCCTGGGTATATGAGACATCGTCATCGCACCGGGACGAGATTTTTAGGCCCGCGTAGGTCGGGCCTAGGCCCGACTCTTCTAAATTTGGAAAGCTATTCAAGAAATAAAAACGGATCACCGAGAAAAACGAGAATAGCACCGAGAAGCACCGAGAAAAATTTTTTCCCCGTAGGATTTTTGGTTTCTATTTTCTCGATATTTCTCTTTTTCTTTCTCGGCACTTCTCAGCGATTCGCTTTGCATTAGATAGCAGCTTGCATTGATTGGCAGTGTCTAGTTTTTCTCTGAAACACCGTGTTTTTCAACTCTTTCAAGCAATGCATCAAATGCCCCCGAGACCTGCTCCGGGGTGAAATTGCAGTGACCTTCTCCTATTGAAGGCAGAATCAAAAGTTGCTCACTTTTTGCTGTACTGCTTACCAAGGCGGGATAATGTTTGGCAAAGCGCGGCGGAATAGTTTGATCTATTTGATTTGCAAGCAATACAACTTGATCATCTATTCGGCCAGTTAAATTGGCATTGCCTGCAATATAATCGATGGCTGCCGGAGCTCCGGCATAGCGCTTAACACCCTTGTTGAAAGCGGCATCGTCGCCAAATCCCGAATAGCTTGTGTTTGTATTATCAACCGGATGTCCACCGGCCCGGTTTTGCACTTCTTTCAGTACCATGTAGTTCAACATCATGGCGCCCGGCAATGCAGCGCGTGGAATTTCAAGACGCTCAACCAGAATAAGGGCATTCACTTCATTTCTTGCGAGTGCTGTCTCGATAACCTGCGGATCTACCATGGGTGGTGCGGAGGCATCAATTAATCCGTCTTTGGGTAACATCAATGCATCGGGAAAGAAATAATCCAATGCTACCAACGGTGTGACGATGCCTTCATCGAAGATGACGGATGCCGGAACATTGACTCCACAGATCGACAGAGCTCCGTCATAGCTTTTGCCATGAGTCTCAACAGTAGCCAGTGCGAAATGGCGGCCCAAGGAGGGACCAAATGCAAAAGTTTTTTTAGGCTTGCCGTAAGTTGACGAGAAGTGTTCACGAAGTTGTTCGGTATCGGGTAATGCCTCGGCAACCGCCCAGCCTTGTTTTGAAAAAGCACTTGCGGCAACGGCATAGCCCTTTGCCAGAAAAACGGGTGTCAATTCATTTTGTTGCCAAGCTTTGTTGCGGGGCATGCCGACGGGCTCGTACCCGTGCATCAGCATTACCAAGCCACCATTCCAGTTCGCGGGAATATCAATTCGATAAGGTGCGTTGCCGATCACGCCACTTTTGCCAATGGCTTCTTTCGATTCGTTTAAGGGGGCCGCCTTTGAATCTGAAGCTGACAGAAAGCTTGATGCAAGGAATAGTAAAAGCGTGCAATGCTTTAAGGCTGCTGAAGACAGGGAAGCCTCTTGGTGAATTAGTAATTTTCGGTTGATTGTGGCACACCCTTAAAACACACGTAGGGGCGCTGCTTGCTACGCGCATGGCCTACGTTAATGCATTGGGCGCAGCAAGCAGCGCCCCTACAGTGCCACCACATGAATCTCGTAGTCTTCTATTTGCACAATATTGCCGGCGACAATCTTGCAGGTCTTGCGAAGTTCTATTTCACCATTCACGCTGACAATGCCGCTAGCAACCATGGCTTTTCCCATGCCGCCGCTGCCGGCCAGACCGACGAGTTTCAGCAATTGATTCAACTCAACGTAGTCGCGGTCTGGCTCAAGGGTAAATTGGATAATTTTCATACGTCATTGTAGCCTGATTTTTTACCGGAAATTACCATTGAAAATAGTTGGATAAAAAACGGCAAGCCAAGCTTGCCGTGATCCATTCTTGTTAAAATTAGCTTATGCCTTTTCAAACTCTGCAATCTCATCCAAAAAAGCCTGTGCATTGTTCAGTGATTTGCCGGCGGCACTGCGTTCAAGTTTGCTGGAAAGTAGCGGGCGCTTGGAGGCCCAGTAAATAAAACCCAGTGAAGCCAGCAGGCCGCCGCCACCGATAATCACCCAGCTCCAGAGTATCAAGGGTTGGTGAGCGTACATGTCCACCCCAAATGCCCAGACGAGTGCCACCATCATCAAGGGGACCCATAGCAACCACCAGACCATGCCCAGCGTTGTGCTAGCAAGTACATAAAAACGACGAGTCTTGGCTAATTGTTTTTGTATGCTCATTACCGGTGCTGAATAATCTACTCGGCTTAGCATGCCGTGCATGGCACCGCCGAATATGATTAACACAATGCCGTAAATATGCAGTGACAAACCGGCAAAAAATAAATGCGGTGTTTCAAGATTGGAATACCAAAAACCGGCAGACAATAAAGCAATTATTGAGCCCATAAGGATCTGGAGACTCTGGCCCCAGGCCAGTGGGCGTAATTTGCTACTGGCCTTGCTGCGCTTTTGATTTAATAAGTCCTGTTGATTCATGGACATAAGCGCTTCCATGCGGCGATCAAGACTGTGCCAAGCGAGTTTTAATTCATCAAGTTCCATGATATTTCCTTATGATTGTGAGTTGATATCGTCGCGAATGCGTTGTTTCAGACGATTTATTTTGGTGGCAACATTGGTTTCACTAATTCCGAGAATGTCAGCGATTTCCCGATAGCTATGGTCTTCGAGGTACAGAAGCATCAAGGCGCGGTTGAGAGAATCCAACTGTCCGATGAACGTCTGTAATAAGTTGACGCGTTCCTCATCTTTACTTTTCGCGTCGGCGTCATTGGCAATTTCAAGATGGCTTTCATCCAGTGGCACCGAATGCTGCAAGCGGTTCTTTTGCTGGCGAACATTGGAGATGGCAACGTTCAAGGCGATTCGGTACATCCAGGTCGAGAAGCTTCTTGCGCTATCGTAAGTGTGGAATGAACGCCACAACTGGATTGCGATTTCCTGTGCTAGATCAGCACGGTCGTCGGCTTGCCAGCAATAGGTGTTGGCGACTTTGAAGACGATTTTTCGATGCAATTGCAAAAGTTCTTCAAACTGCTGTTTGCTAGTGATAGCCATGCGGGTGCTTTCAAGTTCAAGGTTCATCGTGTTTGTCGTCTGAGCTGTCATACCCTATGTTTCGCAGCGAAGCGAAAATAATCACAGCTCCCGTGAAAAAATGTTCTTATCGCTTTATAACTCGCTTACTATTGCCTTTAATGAAGACAAATACCAGAACCGACAATAGCTCGCTGCTTGACGCCATCATCGTTGGTTCGGGCTTTTCCGGATTATGCATTGCGATCAAAATGCAGCAAGCAGGCATGTCATACGCCGTGCTGGAACAGTCGGAAAGTCTCGGCGGTACTTGGCGTGATAACACCTATCCGGGCGCGGCCTGTGACGTGCCATCGAATCTCTATTGTTTTTCGTTTGCACCCAATCCGGACTGGTCGCGTTCGTATCCGCAACAGGCCGAAATTCAAAAGTACATGAATGATTGTGCCGATACCTTTCATATTCGAAAAAATATTCAATTCAATAAAACCGTGACGCGTGCTCGTTTCGATACGGAGCGAAAGCTATGGCGTGTTGAAGTCAACGACGGTGCCGAAGTTTTCGAAGCAAAGACATTGGTGATGGGCGTGGGTGGGTTAAGCCGTCCACAAATGCCCGACATTCAAGGTATTGAAAGTTTTACCGGTGAGCTGTTTCACACGGCTCGATGGAAACATGATGTCAGTCTAGAAGGTAAGCGTGTCGGCATCATCGGTACCGGTGCAAGCGCCATTCAGATCGTGCCGGAAATTGCCGATAGGGTTCGACATCTAACTATTTTTCAACGTACGCCGCCTTGGCTGATCTTTAAACCCGACTTTGCAATTGCAAAATGGCATAGGCGGTTGCGAGCAAAGCTGCCGATATTGCAAAAGATCAATCGGGCTTACACTTACGGCTGGCATGAGAGTTGGGCGATAGCATTTACAAGGTTTCCGGCCTTGTTGAGAATCGTGCAGTTACTTGCCAAAGTTTTCATGGCACTCAATATTGGTGACAAAGTGCTACGCGAAAAGCTGAAGCCCAATTATGTGATTGGCTGCAAGCGGGTGTTGTTATCGAATAGCTATCTGCCAGCTTTGAAAAAATCAAACGTGGCAGTCATCACCGATGCCATCGGAAGTATCACGCCGCTTGGAATTCGTACCCAAGATGGTAGTGAACATCCGCTCGATATCATCATTTCAAGTACGGGATTTCTTGCCGCAGAGGCGGGCTCACCATTTCCTGTTTATGGTTTGGAAAATAGAGAATTAAATGAGCAATGGCAAAGCGGACCGAGTGCTTATTTAGGAACCACGGTTAGCGGCTTCCCGAATTTTTTTATAATGACCGGCCCCAATACCGCCCTGGGCCATAACTCGATGATCTATATGATCGAATCACAGGCCAGTTACGTGATGTCGGCTATGAAAGAGATCATCCAATCACCCGACGTCGCTTTCGATATTCCCGAGCAAACCCAAAATTCCTACAACGAAGTACTGCAAAAACAACTTGCTAAAACGGTATGGAATACCGGCGGTTGTTCGAGTTGGTATTTGGCCAAGAATGGCTTGAACACTACACTCTGGCCCGACTTTACCTTCGTTTATCGACACAAAACCCGACGTTTTGATGTTGAACATTATCAACGGCTTGTGTGATTTCACGTGATTGCTGCTATGCAAGATGACGGGCATTGAAAACCTGTTACATTCAGGTCGCCATTCGGCACCGTATTGAGCCTAAAACCTTAAATACATCGGATCTATACTCTTGGGAGGGAGCATATGAATCGTACTTTCTTTGGCCGCCTGTTGGCGGTTCTGTTCTGTTGTTTTTGTTCGTTTGGCGCTAATGCCCAAACGGGATACACGCAAACGAAAAACCCGATCGTGCTTGTGCACGGATTGCTCGGTTTTGATTCGGTGCTGGGTGTTTACGATTATTGGTACGGCATTGGTGGCGAACTGAAATCCGGTGGTGCCAAGGTCTATACCGCCAGCGTTTCCGCCAGCAATTATTCGGAAGTACGCGGCGAACAATTGATTCGTGATCTGGATAATTTGCGAGCCGCCACCGGCAAGCAAAAATTTAATTTGATCGGTCATAGCCATGGTGGTCCGACCATTCGTTATGTCGCTTCGGTACGTCCGGACTTGGTCGCGTCGGTAACTTTGCTCGGGTCGCCGAATACTGGTGCGCCGATGGCGGATTTATTGAGCACCACTTTACCGCCGGGTTCGGCAGGGCGAACGATTGTTGCCGGTTTCATTAATGCGCTTAGTGCATTTCTCGGTGGTTTGTCCGGCAATACCGATCCGCAAAATGCCTTGGGTGCCTTGGCATCGTTAAGCACATCTGGGTCCGCCAGTTTTAATAGCCGTCATCCACAAGGCAAGCCAACCACGTCCTGCGGAAGCGGTGCGAATCTGGTGAATGGCGTGCGTTATTACTCCTTGAGTGGTACTTCGGTATTGACGAATATCTTTGATGTCAGTGACCCGTTGATGGGCGCGGGTAGTCTGGTTTTCGGCTTTGAGCAAAACGACGGTCTGGTCGGTCGCTGTTCATCGCGTTGGGGCACCGTATTGCGTGATAATTACGGTTGGAATCACCTCGATGAAGTGAATCAATTTCTTGGCTTGCGTGGATTGTTTTCATCCAGCCCATCCAGCGTTTTACGGGCACAAGCGAATCGTTTGAAAACACTGGGCCTGTGAGCAACGCCCGCGCGGTAGGGCTTGGTGCTGCGATGCTTGTCATCGCAGCACTGGTGGTTAACTGGTATCTGACCGCCAATCAGCAGCAAGGTATTGAAGCGGTAAATGCTGGTGCTGAAAGTAGTTTGGCATCGCAGCAAGGGTCGATTTCATCAAACAAAGAATCGACAACATCGGGTAGCGAATTTTCGCTTGAACAAAGCTCTTTGCGTGGAACCGAAGTCGATGGCGGCGTTTTACTAAACGCCAGTGGTCAAGTGGTGCTTGATTCAGGTATGCGGCGATTATTCGATTATTATCTCAGCCTAATCGGCGAGCGCGATCTGATACAAATTCGTATATTGCTAAAAGACCATTTGCTTGGCAATTACAGTCCAACTAATGTCGATATCGTGCTGCAATATTTTGACCGCTACTCCGATTACCTAAACGCGCTGTCTAACCTAAAAATCGGCAATATCGTAAAACCGGAAGAACGCCTTCAACAAGTCACCGTATTGCGAGAAAAAATGTTGGGCGAAGCAATGACAGTGGCATTTTTTGCCGATGAAGAAGCGCTTGCCGTATTGACGCTGAAGCGCATGGCGATTGCCAATGATAAAAAACTGAGCGTTGACGAAAAATCCAAGTTGTTGGCAGATATGGATGCCTCTGAAAATTATTCGGCACGGACCGAAGCCGATACCGCGTCCTTGATCACTGAACAAACCCGACAACTTGATGCATCAAAGCTTACTGAGGCACAGCGTACCGCTGAACGCGCAGCGCTTTGGGGTAAAGAGGCTGCTGGGCGGCTTGCGCAACTTGACCAAGAGCGTGCCCAATGGGATGCACGCATTGAGCAATATTTGCTTGCACGTTCGCGTATTGATGCCAATCGAGGTCTGTCCGCCACCGCCCGGGCACAAGCTATCGCTAGCTTGCGGGCGCAGCAATTCAATGCTGCAGAGCAGCGGCGGATAGCTTCGCTCGAAGCTATCGGGCAGTTGAAACCCGGCGGTTAAGCGCTGTGCTTTTGGTAGGAGTGTTAGGAGCGAGCTCTGCTCGCGAAATGCCTCGTCGCAGGTTTTTCGCGAGCAGAGCTCGCTCCTACGTTTGATGTGGTCGCAGGTTTTTCGCGAGCAGAGCTCGCTCCTACGTTTGATGTGGTCGCAGGTTTTTCGCGAGCAGAGCTCGCTCCTACGTTTGGCATGGTCGCAGGTTTTTCGTGGGCAGAGCTCGCTCGTACGTTTGGCATGGTCGCAGGTTTTTCGTGGGCAGAGCTCGCTCCTACGTTTGATGTGGTCGCAGGTTTTTCGTGGGCAGAGCTCGCTCGTACGTTTGGCATGGTCGCAGGTTTTTCGTGGGCAGAGCTCGCTCGTACGTTTGGCATGGTCGCAGGTTTTTCGTGGGCAGAGCTCGCTCCTACGTTTGATGTGGTCGCAGGTTTTTCGCGAGCAGAGCTCGCTCCTACGTTTGGCATGGTCGCAGGTTTTTCGTGGGCAGAGCTCGCTCCTACGTTTGGCATGGTCGCAGGTTTTTCGTGGGCAGAGCTCGCTCGTACGTTTGGCATGGTCGCAGGTTTTTCGTGGGCAGAGCTCGCTCGTACGTTTGGCATGGTCGCAGGTTTTTCGTGGGCAGAGCTCGC
>Ga0209181_10000423_pt1 | contig 78117 bp, 56 predicted proteins | sample MAT05_FD_187208 | JGI IMG/M metagenome (GOLD analysis project Ga0209181, IMG submission 187208) | Freshwater microbial communities from Lake Fryxell liftoff mats and glacier meltwater in Antarctica - MAT-05 (SPAdes) (version 2) | ecosystem: Environmental > Aquatic > Freshwater > Ice > Liftoff... | reverse complement strand
CGCCGACCGCGAAAATTCCAAAGCTCGATCCACCGGAGCCACCGCCTACACCGGCCGTCTGGGAGCGGCACCCACCGGCACCGCCGCCACCACCGCCAGCTCCCGTCGAGTTCTGGGATGGCACCTCGCTATTGTCACAACCGCCCGAGCCGCCGCCGCCACCGCCACCACTTCCATCAGCGCCGACCGTGCCGTTCCCACCCGCGGCTCCCGTCCAGAATGAATTCGACAAAGCGCCACCGCGGGCCGCTCCGTTTCCACCCACACCCTGCGATGGGGTGTTACCTGGCCCGCCTGGTCCGACGCCGCTGCAGCTCGAGGCGCCACTGCCCCCGGTTCCGCCACCGCCCGCTGACGAACCGGAACCCGAACTACCACCATCACCATTGGTCGCCGGGCAGGGCGAGCTGAAATTGAGGCATAGACCGCCGATACAGCCAGAGTCGATGACGCCGCCTTGCCCGCTCGAGCCTCCCTGCGTGCCCGCCGAGCACATCCCATTGGAGGCCCCGGAGACACCAGCACCGCGCGAGGTCGTATTGCATTCCAGAACGAGCAGGATCTGCTCAGAGTTCCCGCCCTTGGACGCCTTGCCGGGCGCATTCAGGCTTGGGGCGTCGGTGCCGTTGGTTCCGTCGGCGCCGGTTGCGCCGTTGCCCTGGATCACCTCGACACGCTCGAGAGTGACGGTGCCGTCGACCGAATGGACGCCATAGCTGGAGAGGCCTTGGCCGTTCTTGCGCTCTTCGGAGCCAGGGCTCGCGGCTTGAACGAACAGATCCGCGAGCTTGACTGTGGCGTTGCGCACGCGCACGGCCATGTACTCGCCGTCACCCGCGTGCTTGGCACCCTTGAGCGTGACCTTGTGGCCGGTCTCGGTGCGGGCCTTGCGCAGCCAGTTGGTGTTGAAGCCGCCATAGATCTCGACGTTCACGCCGATGGGGATGTCGACGACCTCGGTGTAGGTGCCGGCCTGCACGTAGACATGGGGGCGCCCGGCGTTGGTCTGGCTGATAGCGTACGTCACGCTGCCGCACGGGGCGGCCTTCGTGCAGGTGCCGCTGTTCGCGCCGCCGACCGCGACGAACGCGGCGAGGGCTTCGTCGCCGTCGAGGCCGTCGCAGTTCTCGTCGGCGTAGCTGCCGTTCGGGGTCTCGGGTTGGCCATAGCCGGCTACCGCGGTGTAGTCGGGCACGTAGCCTTGGGCGCCGGGGCAGGCCTGGACCGAGCCCGCGCACGCGCCGAGCTGGTTTGGGTTGAGCTGGTCGGCGAGGTCGCCGTCCATGCTGTCGGTGAGGCCGTCGCAGTCGTCGTCCAGGCCGTTGCAGAGCTCGGCCAGGGAGGCCGCGTCGTCGTCGCACACGAGCGTGTTGGCGCCGCACACCCACTTGCCGGTGGCGCAGACATCGGTGTCGACCTCGGAGTCGCAGGCCTGGCCCTTGAGCGTGAAGTCTTCGTCGGTCTGGCCATCGCAGTCGTCGTCGAGGTCATTGCAGACCTCGATCTTCGAGACGCCGTCGTCGGTGCAGGCGAGGCCGAGCTGGTCGGGCGCGCACACGAAGATGCCGTCGGGGCAGTTGTCGGCGTCGGGGCCGTCGCAGGGGCCGAGCTTGCCGATGAACGTGTCGTCGGGGCCGTTCTGGCAGTCGTCGTCGAGCTCGTTGCAGAACTCGACGCGGCTGGTCGCGTCGTCGTTGCAGAAGAGGCTCAGGCCGTCGTTGCTGCAGGTAAAGACGCCCTCGCGGCAGCCATCGGCGTCGTCGCCGTCGCAGGGCTGGCCCTTTTGCTCGAAGCCCTCGTCGACCTGGTTGTTGCAGTTGTCGTCGACGCCATTGCACAGCTCGACGCCGCTGGTCTCGGTCTCGGGCCCGTCGTTGCAGGAGATGCCGAGGCCATCACAGGCGAAGATGCCGTCCTTGCACGAGTCGGTGTCGGGCCCGTCGCAGGCCGTGCCGACGTCGGTGAAGTCCTCGTCGGTCTCGCCATCGCAGTCGTTGTCGAGGCCATCGCAGCGCTCGACGTCGCTGGTCGCGTCGTCGGTGCAGCCGAGCGTCCCGTCGTTGGCGCAGATGAAGATGCCGCCCTTACACTTGTCGGCGTCGTCGCCGTCGCAGGGCTCGCCGCGGGTCGGGAAGTCCTCGTCGGTCTCGCCGTCGCAGTCATCGTCCTTGGCGTTGCAGGCTTCAGCAACGGCGGCGACGGCGTCGCAGGCGGGGACCGGGCCGACGACAGCGCAGATGCGCTCACCATCACACGTGCCGAGCGCGTTGGTGACACCACACTCGGTGCTGAGCGTGAGCGCGACCGAGCGCGGTGAGCAGCTGCATTCGCCGGGCTGGTTCGGGGTGCCGGGGCGGCACAAGGACTTGGTGTCGGCGCCGATCTGGACGTCCTCGCAGGTCGCGCCCGAGGGGCAGCTGCCAGGCGTGCACGGCGTGCGACAGAAGCTGCCGCCATCGGGCGTGGCGGGGTCGCCAGGCAGGCACTTCGTGCCCGAGAGGCTGCCGATGCCGGTCTCGCAGTCACCGTCGATATTGCACGGCTGGCAGTACGCGATGTGCTCGTAGAGGCAGAGGAACGTCGGGTCACCACCGGCGTTCGTCACCCCGCGGCAGGCATAGCCGGTCGGGCACTCGTCCGAGCAGGTGCGCACGCACTCCTTGCCGTTGGGGCCCTCGAGGCAGTAGCCCGAGTTGCAGTCGCTGTTGTCGTCGCAGGTCGAGCCGGTGCAGCCCGGGCAGGGGGCCGTATCGCCGTCGTTGTTGGCCGTGTCGAACGCATCGACCCCGTCGGGCGGAGTGGTCGTCGAGTCCGGCACGGTCGCGTCGGGCAGGAAGGCCTCGAGCGAGGCGTCGGTGTCGCCGGGCTCGACGAAGCCGTCGATCTTGTCCTCACCGCAGGCGCCACCAAAGGCGCCGAGGGCGAAGAACGCGAGAGACGAAAACAGGGGGAGTGCCGCACGTGACAGGGGGGACATCGTTCTCTCCGGGTTCGAACGGGCTCGATACCCGAAGCGCCGAGCGAGATCCACCCTCAGGACGTGGCAATCGGCGACATCGCCGAAACGGAATTCGTAGGCAACACTCTGCTCAGCAAGCTCCGCCGCTATAAAAGCTATCGTAGCGGCCGAGCTCGCGCGGCCGAGCGTCGCAAGCAGGAATTCGCTGGAGAGTCGTGAGCGGGCGCACTCGGGCTTTCGCACGAGCCCGCCAACTCAGAGGCTCACTGGTGAACGCTCTGCCCGACGGCGGAGCGCCGACGCCACATCGCGGCCATCAGGAGACCGAGTCCCACGACCGGAACCGCGCTGCCGCCACCCGCGCAGCCAGTGCCGTTGTCGGCCTGGCCGGGCGTGCCGCCGGTGTTGCTGGTGGGGTCCTGCGGCGTCGCCGAGGTCGCGCTGCCGCTCTCGTACTGAGGAGGGGCGCTGCCGTCGCCGCCGCGTGGGATCCCCGAGTCGAAGGAGACGGAGTAGGGCGGGTAGCAGCTGCCCTGGGTCGGCTCGGGCGCCGGCGGAGCGGCGTCGCAGGGCAGGGGCGCGCCCTCGCCGGACGGGTCTTCCGGCGGAACGCGCGGGGTGTCCGAGCTGCCTGGGTCCGAGCCGCCACTGGACGCGGGGGCGCAGTCGACGGGGGGCGTGGCGTTGAAGTGCTCGCAGCTCCAGCCCGCCGGGCACGTGCTGTCATCGTCGCAGGCGACTTCCTTGGCGACGCAGTAGTTTTCGCCGGTCGGCTCGCAGGTGCAGCTGCCTTCGGGGACCGGCGCGCCCGGCACGTCGCCCGAGCTGTCGCCTCCGGCGGGCTCACCGGGTGGCACGGGCTCGGCCGGATCGGTCGGCGCGCCGCCATCGCAGCTGCAGACCTCGGCCGGCTGGCAGTCGAAGCCGTCGCCGCAGTCGGCCGCAGCCTCGCACGGCAACACCCAGCGCGGCGCGCAGATGCTCACCTTGGTGGCCTCGCACGGGATCGGGTCGGGGCAGAAGCCGTCCGAGTCGCACGGGGCCGAGACCGCGCACGGCGTGTCGTAGGTCGCGCAGACCATGCCAGCGTCGCAGTCGGCGTCGCTCTGGCAGGGACCGGGCACGCAGGTGCGGTACTCGATCGGGGCGCAGTCGCAGTCGACACCAGGCGCGCACGCGCAGGATGCGCCGCCCGTGACTTCGCACTCGAAGCCCTCGGCGCAATCGTTGTCGCTCGCGCACTCGCTGCCTTCGGGGAGCGGCGCCGGGGCGGCGGCGAAGGCGGCACTTGGCAGCGCGGTGAGGGTAAGGGCGGTCAGGCTTCTCTTCAGCATTGCGAGCTCCTTCGGGTGACGCGGTCGCACGAACGCATGAGCAGATGTCGTGCCAGCGGCATTGCCGCGCTGGAAGCGGCTCTCGGTCGCAGCTTCGAGCTCGCGTGTGGAATTGATGCACACGGGTGGCGAGCTGGTGCCCAGCCGACCTGTGCGTCGCTCATTGGGCTCCATAGAACTGCTCCCGCAGGCCGCGGTTGTCGGGCACCCCGAGCGCCATCGCCTTGTCGAAGTGGACCTTGCCCTGCGCGCGGTCGCCCATCGCGAGCATGAAGGCCATCGCGTAGTGGGCCTCGCCGTACTCGGGATCGAGCTCTATCGCGCGGGCGTAGTGCGCCTTGGCACCTTCCTGGTCGAAGCCGGAGTTGACGCGGACGAGGCCCCACGCGCGCTCCGCCAGGGCGGCGACGGCCGGGTCGGGATCTTTGGCGAGCGGCATCAGGATCGCTTCGGCCCCTGGATTGTCGCGGTTCGCGCGGTCGATTGTGAAGGTCTTGCGAAACGCGTCCTCGAGCGGCGCGTGCTTGGTGCTGTCCTTGATCTTGGCAAGGCGGGCGCGCAGCTCGGCGATGCTGCCCGAGCCTTCCAGCGGCAACGGGCGTTCGACCCCGGTCTCCGCCGCGACGGTGGCGGTCATCGGGCCTCCAGGTGCGGCGGGCATCGGGGCATTCGGGGGGGCCTGCGCGATGGGCGGGTGGCCGGGGGGCAGGTCGGCGGTCGGATCGACCGGCCCCGGCGCCGGATTCATGGATGGATGGGTCGGCTCGGGAGGGGCCTCGGGCGCGGCCGGCGCGCCGGGGGCGACGGCGGCGACGCCCGCGGCCGGGGTTGGCGCGGTCGGGGTCTTGTCGCAGGCGGCTTGGCCGAGGAGCAGAGTCGAGGCGAGGATGGCGAAGCGCATACGGGACTCCAGATGGGCGAGGGTGCGGACGGCACGATGGAGACGAGGTGGGGGCCGGTCAAGCTCTCGCTGCAACGAGGCGTGGCCTGGGTCGGATGACAAAGGATCGCTTGCAGGCTACCTTGGCGCCCGCGCTGGCCATTGTGGCCACGCCCGAGCCCGATAGCAGGACAGAGCATGGCCCAGCGTGTCGCCTACGAGCCGATCCCCACCACCCGCCACGACCAGTACATCTTCAAGCTGCGGCTGGTGCTGGGCTACCTGAACACGCCAGGAGGGACGAAGTTCAAGGGGTTCCGGGACTTCATGCGCAAGCAGAACCTCTGGGACAAGGACAAGTCCGAGCTGCTGTTCTCGCTGGTCGACCTCACCTGGGACAAGACCACCGTCAAGGTCGGCAAGACCGCCAAGAAGCTGCAGTCGGCGCACTCCGACAGTGACTTCCAGAACGCGCTCTTCGAGCGCCTGAAGGAGGTCAATATCCTCCTCGTGAAGTACGTGCTCGAGGCGCTCGATGTGACCCAGGGTGGGCGTCTGCACTCGGTGCATGAACTCTACCGGATGATCACGAGCTACGTGTACCCGGGCACGTACATCACGCTGACCGCATTCCAGGCGTGGGTCGACTGGCTCGCGGCCAGCGGTCACATCAAGCTCGTCGGGATCCGCTGGGCGCTGTCGGACAAGGGCCAGAAGGTCGTGCCCGAGCTTCGCTCGATGGATGTCGACGAGATCATGGAGGACATGGAGGACGAGGCGGAGGGCGGCGACGCGGCTGGAGGTGAAGCCGCCGATGCCGAAGACGAGGAGGACGACGCTCCGGAGCCTGCTCCGGTGGCGGCCCCGCGTCCGGTCGCAGCGGCGCCCGCGGTGGCGCCCTCGAAGTTCGCCAAACCCGCGCTGCCGGTGGCAAGCAAGCCCGCCAAGCCCGCGGTGAACGACGACATCGACGACGACGAGGATCTGTTCGCGGACCTGCCGCCGGAGCCGGAAGCGCCGGACGAGGACGCGGTGCGCGCGGCCGCGGCCCGCCTCGGGCTGGACGACGACGACGACGACGACGAGGCACCGCAGCCCAAGCCGATGGCGCCGAAGTACCAGCCGCCGGCCTCGCTCGCGGTGCGCCCGAAGGGGGATGTGAAGGCGCCCGCGGCTCCGACCAAGGCCATGGGCAATGCTCCGCGGCCGGCGGGTTCGCCCAGCGCGCCCGCACCCGTCGCTGCGGCGGGCAGCGCTGGGCTGCACGCGGCGCTGCCGAGCGCGGGCTATCAGGTGGTGCCGGTGTCGGCGCTCGGTGGTGAGGGCGAGGCCGAGCTGGTCGAGCGCGTGTTGGGCTTTTATCAGGCGCTGGGCGACTGGCCGACCTTTGCCGCGGACAAGCTCGGGGTGGTGCATCAGCCGGGTGCGGGCGATCTGGCGTTGCTCATCGAGCTGGGTGTGCTGGCGATCCTGGTCGAAGGCCTGGCGCCGCAGCCGCAGGTGTTCGCGTTTGTGCGCCGCATGCGCGAGACGACGTTCTTCGCGTCGCTCGGCCATGGTGAGGGGCTCGAGGAAGGCCTCGACGCGCTAGAGCGTCTCGGCAACGAGCCCTGGGCGCGGCCACTGTTCGAGCGCCTCGTGCATGCGCGCTTCATCGCGCGCCGGGTCGGCAACAAGATCGACCTCCTCTACCAGATCCGGGCAGCCGCCAATGGCCGCGAGGTCGTCGAGCTGGTGCGTGAGCACCTCACCGGCTCGAACTGGGTCGAGGCGCCGTTCTGGGTGGCGCGTGAGCTGGTGCGGCTGGGCGTGCTGAAGGACGACAAGCACCGCACGGCGGTCGCGGTCCCGACCCGCAAGCTGGTCGCGAACGCGGCGCGGGTCGGCCTCGCGAAGGTCAGCGAGCTGCGCGACATCGCGAGCCTGACAGCCTTGTCGGAGGCCGTCTCGGCCCTCTTCGGGAGCGCGGAGGCCGGCTACGGCGAGGCGCTCGCGAACCTCGACCGGGGTCTGGGCCTTACGCTCTGAATTCGCGGTACCGCTTCGGCTGCCGTTGCCGAATTCGCGAAGCGAGGCGTGCGCTGCCGAGGAGCCGCGACGAGGCCAGCCTCATAGGCTGCCGAGAAGCGAGCGACGAAGGCCCCGCACGCATCGCGAGCGAATTCCTACCAGGCGGTCTGGAGGGAGTAGCTGCCCGCGCTGGTGTCCATCGCGAGGTAGCTGAAGCGGCCTTCGGCGCAGGAGCCGGAGTTCAGGAACAGGCGGTCGCCGTGTGAGGCCACGACGCCCTGGTGGGTGTGGCCGGTCACGACGATGTCGACCTGGTTCGCCGCGGCCCAGGTCATCGCGGCGCGCTGGAAGCGGTCGGGCTTGGCGAGCTTGGTCGGGTCGATATTGGCGGTCGGCCCGCCGGCATCGACGCCCATCACGAGGCGCTCGATGGCGCTGGTGGCCTTCAGGATTGGTGTCATACCGAGGCGTACGAGCCAGGCCGCAAGCCACGCCGACCAGTCCGAGATGAAGCGCGCCTTCTTCACGACCCAGTCGAACTGGTGGCCGTGCATGAACGCGATGCGCTGCCCATCGACGTTGAGCGTGAGCGCGTCGGGACGGCCATCGACATGGCCGGCGACGAGGTCGTGGTTGCCGTGCAGGTAGCGGTAGATCGGCCGCTCGAAGCGGTCGACGATCGCCTTGTGGCTCTCGCGGGCGCGGCGCAACTCGCGCACCTGGGCCGACGGGCGGACCGAGAGGGTCTCGTAGATGTCTCCGAGCAGCACTACGCGGTCGAAGCTCGTCTCGAGATGGTCCAGGAAGCGCAGGAACTGCGCCTCGTCGTGACCGAACTGGTCGGAACGGCCGGTCCCGAGGTGGAGATCTGAGATGACTGCGACATGCATGGCGGCAACTTCTTGGTGCGGTGACTCGGCCACTATACGGGCAGGCGCGCACGAAAGTTCCGGCGAGCGCGCACTTTTCTGCGCACCGCTGTTATGTGTTCGTAATCAGATAGGAATTATTTTGCGCACCAAGCTGCGCCGGCAGACTGCGTCAGGCGGTGCTGAGGACCTCGAGGGCGAGGGCGACCAGGACGATGGCGAGCGCCGAGAACGCGACGAAGCGAGCCTGACGCAGCGCGGCTTCGGCCTCGCCGCGGCGGACCGAGGTCGGCGTCGAGACCCGGCTACGGCGCGAGCGGGGCCCGGGCGCTTCGTCGGCCTCTTCGATCTCGCTGGCTTCCTCCTCCGGGGGCGCGCTGGCGGCTTCGATAGCCTTCTGGTCCTTGCGGCGGCGGTTGCGTACCGACCGGTCGAGCGCCTTCTGGCCGATGTCACTGAACGCGAGTGGGAAGGCGGCGCGGGCGCCGCGCGCATCCTTCCATATCGAGCGCTCCGAGCTCAGCGAATCGAGCCACGCGTCGACCTCGGGAGGCCATGGCGCGTTGAGACTCTGGGCGAGGCGGTGCACCGCGAGGAAGTCCATGCGACCATCGCCGGTCTGACCGAAGCCGGTGACTGCGACCGAGCCATCGGCGTGCACGAGCACGTCGTTTGGGGCGAGGCGGCCGTGAACGACCTTCTCATTGGCGGCCGCGGCGAGCGCGTCGAGCACGCCGATAAGGATGTTGGCGCCGGCCTCGAGCGAGAACTTGGCGCGGCCACGCTCGGGAAAGAGGCGCTCGAGGCTGACTGCGTCGATGAACTCGAGCACCGCATACGGTCGGCCGCCGGCGGTCTCGATGCCGTGGCAGGCGACGATCGCCGGGTGATCGAGGCGCGTGAGGCGCATGTGGGCTTTGGCGCGCTCGACGAAGGCGTCGACTATCTGCGGGTCGTGGGCGAGCACGCCGTGCAGCACCTTGACGGCCATTTCGCGCGCCTCGGCGCCGATCGCGGCAGCGTCGAGCGCGCGATAGACGACCGCACGCTCACCCGACCCGATCGCCCCGAGCAAGCGCCAACGCCCGATCCCCGTGAGCTCCGACTTCACCACCACTTCGTCTCCCTCTGGCCGGCCGAGCTCGCTCGACCGCGAATTTCGGGTTGCTCTCGCCTCGCCACGGCTTCGCCTGCTCGGCGAATTCGCCCTATCGCGTTCGTCTGCCGTTGCTGAATTGCGCACGCGTCCATGACCGCCTGCGCAGTCCCCCGAGCGGCCGAAACTGTCGCCGGACTGGGAGTCGGTCAAGTTTGCCGGCTGCACGCCTCAGCCGACGCGCGCCAGCACAGCCTCCCAGATGCGCCGGCCGCTCGCGTTCGCGCTGGGGAGGACCGCGGGGCCCACGCGTCGGGCCCACTCCGGCTGGCTCGCGAGCCGCTCGGCGACCAGCGCCTCGACGATCGGGTCGAAGAGGGGGCGCTCGAAGCGGTCGGGCCCGGGCGGCTCGGCCCAGCTCGCGACCTCGCGTGCAGCCACGGCGTTAGGGAGCGCCGCAAAACAAGGTGTTGACGTTTCTCGAGCAGGCGATCCCAGAACGCGGGCCAGACGAGACGGCGCGATCCGGTAGTTTTGCGGCGGGCCCTTAGCGCCGGCACGTGCTCGAGGTAGACCCAGCCCTCGCGCAAGAACACCTCGCGCGAGACGCGCGCGACCTTGTCGGTCACGAGGATGCTGAGATCGGCGGCGCCCGCGAGCTGGTCGCGTCGCTCCAAGCTCAAGGGCGTTAGCAGATCGCGCGGCGGCACGGGATCGATGCTCAGGCTGTCGAGCGCCTGGGCGATGAGCGCGTCCGCATTGGCCGGCACCGGCTTGCCCTCGGCCGCGAGCGCCAGCACCCATGCATGCACGAGCGCGCGCTGCGCTCCGGCGAGCTGTGACTTGCCGATGTGTGGCTCGATGAGCGTCGCCGGCACCCCCGCGAGCGCCGCGACGATCACCCGATGGCGTCCGATCATCAGTCGATCGGCGTCCCCCCAGGTGACCTCGAGCTTGGGTGGATAGTGGCCGACCCGCAGGTCCTGGAAGTCGAGCGCGACCGCCAGCCGCGCGGCCGGGTCGAACTCATTCAGCGCCGCGCGCCAAGCCAGCTCCGCCGCTTCCGCCTGGGTCGCCCGCCAGGCGGTTCGCCAGAGCGGCTCGCCGTCGGGGCCGAGTCGGTCACGTGGCCCGGGCGGGCTCGTCGCGAGCAGCCGGTCGAGCGCGAACAGGCCGAACTCGGCGTAGACCCCGGACGGTGTGGCCATCAGCTGCTTGCGCGCGGCCGCGTCCTCGGCCTGGACGCCTTCGGCGAGGGGCAGCAGGGCGCGGACCTGTGCAGAGGTCAGGTCGCTCGCGAGGAGGTGCTTTGGCGGGCCCGACCACTTATCGTATCCAAGCACCGCGGCGAGCACGAGGTGGAGCTTGCCGGGCACGTCGAGCGCGAGCACGGCCTCCAGCTCACCGGCCGGCGCGAGGATCATGACGGCGGTCTTCAACGCGGGCGCCTGCAGCTCGCCCTCGCCCCAGACCACGCCCGGAATGCGGGCCTTCGCGGCCTTCGCCACCGCCACGAGCGCCTTGGCGTTGGCCACCGTCGGCTCGAGCTGGGCCAGCGCGAGCGCCGCTCCGAGCTTTGCCGGAGCCGCCTTGTAGGCGGCGCGCATCAGCGTCAACGCGGCATCGTTCGGGGTCCGCGCATCCCCTTCGGCCCCAGTCGCACTCAGGCGCTTGCAGATCAGCGCGAGCGCTGGCAGCAGCGTCGCGAGGACCTCCGCCTTCTTCTCCTGCTCGGCCGCCGCGACCAGCGCGTCGCGCTCGCCCTCGCCACACGCCAACAGCACCGCGGCCGCGCCGCGCACCGCGTGGGACGCATCATCCAGGGCCGCGACCGCGGTCGGCAACAGCCCGCGCAAGGCGGTCTCGGCGTCCGGCGGCAGGGCCATGTCGGAAGGCAGCTCGGTCAGCCTGGCGTGCGACCCGGCGCATGCGAGGTCGCCCGCGAGCAAGACAAGTGCCGCGAAGGGCTCGCAGCGCGCCAGCACCAGCTCGGCCACAAACGGGATCGCCGGGGCCGCGACCGGCATGACGCCGCCCTGATGGACCAGCAGGTTCGTTAGTTTTCTGAGTGCATTGGCGGCTTTAGTCCCTGCGGCGAGGTCGGCCAACAGGACTGGAATCACGGTGTCCTGACCACCATCAGCGAACGCACCCCACTCGACCGCGTTCATGCCTTCGAGCATCGGTTCCTCGCTCGCCGCGGACGGCCCTGTGTTCGAGCCAGCCAGACTCATTGCAAACGCCGAAGCCTGCAAGCGCGGCATGGCGCAGGGCCGTGCTTGCCCGGCCGGGAGGCACTTGCTATGTCGCCTGCGCCGTTGGGCTGTTCGCGAGCGAAGGCGTCACGAAGTGAGGCTGCCCGCTCATCGATTCTTCTGAGCTTTTGCGAGTCGGCCATGGATGTGTGGGAGAGCCAGATCGATACCTCGGACGCGACGTTCCGCGACAACCAGCGCGTCATGTCCGGGCTCGTCACGACGCTTGCGAGCAAGGCCACCCGTGTGCGCGCCGGCGGCGAAGGGGTTGCGCGCCAGCGTGAGCTCGGAAAGCTGCTCGCGCGTGAGCGTATCGAGCTGCTGCTCGACCCGGGGACGCCGTTCCTCGAACTCGGTGGGCTCGCGGCCGACGGGCTCTACGATGATCAGGCGCCGGGCGCTGGCATCGTCACGGGGGTCGGCCTCGTCAACGGGGTCGAGTGCGTCATCGTGGCCAACGACGCGACCGTCAAGGGTGGCACCTACTTCCCGATCACGGTCAAGAAGCACCTGCGCGCGCAGGAAGTCGCGCTCGAAAATCGCCTGCCATGCATCTACCTGGTCGACTCGGGCGGCGCGTTCCTGCCGCTGCAGGCCGAGGTCTTCCCGGATCGCGAGCACTTCGGGCGCATCTTCTACAACCAGGCCCGCTTGAGCGCCGCTGACGTACCGCAGATCGCGTGCGTGCTCGGCTCGTGCACGGCCGGTGGCGCCTACGTCCCGGCGATGTCGGACGAGACGGTCATCGTGAAGGGGCAGGGCACCATCTTCCTCGGTGGGCCGCCGCTCGTGCGGGCCGCGACGGGTGAAGTGGTCAGCGCCGAGGACCTCGGTGGTGCCGATGTGCACGCGCGCATCTCGGGCGTCGCCGACCACCTGGCGCTCGATGACCAGGACGCGATCCACCAGGTGCGGCGCATCGTCGGGACCTTGAATCGCCGCAAGGTGATCGATGCCGACCTGCGTCCGGTCGAAGCGCCGCGCTACGACCCGGCAGAGATCTACGGCATCGTGTCCGCCAATACCCGCATCCCGTACGACGTGCGCGAGGTCATAGCCCGCCTCGTCGATGGCTCGAAGATGGCGGAGTTCAAGCCGCTCTACGCCACGACCCTGGTCACGACGTTCGCGCGCATCCACGGGATGCTAATCGGCATCGTCGCGAACAACGGCGTGCTGTTCTCCGAGTCGGCGCTCAAAGCCACGCACTTCATCGAGCTGTGCGGCGTGCGCAAGATCCCGCTCGTGTTCCTCCAGAACATCACCGGCTTCATGGTCGGCAAGGAGTACGAACGACGCGGCATCGCCAAGGACGGCGCCAAGATGGTGCACGCGGTGGCGACCGCGAATGTGCCCAAGTTCACGGTCCTCATCGGCGGCAGCTTCGGCGCTGGCAACTACGGCATGTGCGGCCGCGCCTACCAGCCGCGCTTCCTGTGGACCTGGCCCAACTCGCGCATCAGCGTGATGGGTGGCGAGCAGGCCGCCGACGTGCTCGCGACCGTCAAGGACGACCAGCTCGCGCGCGCCGGCAAGGCCTGGACCGCGGACGAGCGGGCCGCGTTCCGGCAGCCGACGCTCGACAAGTACGAGGCCGAGGGCAACCCGTACTACGCGACGGCGCGCCTCTGGGATGACGGCATCATCGACCCGAAGGACACGCGTTCCGTCCTCGGGTTGTCTCTGTCGGCGGCCTACAATGCGCCGATCCCGGACTGGAAGCCGGGCGTCTTCCGGATGTGATTGGGGGGGTTGTATGGGTCACCTGCTAATCGAGCGTCAAGACAAGGTCCTGCGGGTCACGCTGAACCGACCGGAGATCGGCAACGCCTTCAACGGCGAGTTGATAGCCGAGCTCACGGCGCTGTTCGGCGGCGGCAACGACGCGGGCGTGCGCGCCGATGCAAGCGTGCACGTGATCGTGCTCGCGGCGGCCGGCAAGCACTTCTGCGCGGGCGCGGACCTCGCGTGGATGAAGCAGACGGCGAGCTTCGGCAAGGTGGAGAACGCGGCCGACGCGAAGCGGCTGGCGGGCTTGTTCGAGGCGGTCGACAGCTGCCCGAAGCCGGTCGTCGGGCGCATCCACGGCGCGGCTCGCGGCGGTGGAGTCGGGGTCGTGGCCGCGATGGACATCCCGGTTGCCTCCGAGTCGGCGTCGTTCGCGCTGACCGAGGTTCGGCTCGGCCTGGCGCCGGCCGTGATTTCGCCGTTCGTCGTGCGCAAGATCGGCGTGCCGCGGGCGCGTGAGCTGTTCATCACGGGTGAGCCGTTCGGCGCGAAGGAGGCGCTCGCGTGGGGCCTCGTCAACCACGTGGTGCCCGATGACGAGCTCGACGCGAAGGTCGACGAGCGCGTGAAGCTGGTCCTGTTGGGCGGGCCGATTGCGCTCGCGGCCTGCAAGGATCTCGCGCGCACGGTGACGCGGCTACCCGACGACGAGGCGCAGGTGAAGACCGCCAATCTCATCGCCGAGCTGCGCGCGAGCCCCGAAGCGCAAGAGGGCATGCGCGCGTTCCTCATGAAAGACACGCCGAAGTGGGTGAAGTGAATGGCGCCTGAAGCAGTGAACTCGAGCGTGGTTGCGACCCGCAAGATCACCAAGGTGTTGATCGCCAATCGCGGTGAGATCGTCGTGCGCATCGCGGCGACGCTGCGCGCGATGGGCATCGCGACCGTCGCGGTCTACTCGGACGCGGACCGCGATGCGCTGCATGTGCGCGCCTGCGACGAAGCGGTGCATGTCGGGCCTGCGCCCGCGCGAGAGAGCTACCTGCGGGTCGACGCGATCTTGGAGGCGGCGCGCTCAACGGGCGCCGATGCGGTCCACCCAGGCTACGGATTCCTGAGTGAGAACGAGGCATTCGCCGAGTCGATCAGCGCCGCCGGGCTCGCCTGGATTGGTCCTCCGCCGGCTGCGATTCGCGCGATGGGCTCGAAGATCGCGGCGCGCCAGACGATGGAAGCGGCCGGCGTGCCGGTCGTGCCGGGCGTGCACGACGCCGGCCAGGGCATCGAGGCGCTGGTCCTTGCGGCGAATCGAATCGGCTTCCCGGTCCTGGTGAAGGCGGCCGCGGGTGGCGGCGGCAAGGGCATGCGCTCGGTGTGGTCGGAGGGCGAGCTGGTCGAGGCGATCGAAGGCGCGCAGCGCGAGGCCAAGGCGAGCTTCGGTGACGGCTCGGTCTACCTCGAGAAGCTGTTGGTCAAGCCGCGCCACGTCGAGATCCAGATCTTCGGCGACATGCACGGGCGCGTCGTCCACCTCGGCGAGCGCGAGTGTTCGATCCAGCGGCGCCATCAGAAGGTCGTCGAGGAGAGCCCGTCGCCGGTGCTCACACCTGAGCTGCGGGCCGCCATGGGCGCGGCCGCGGTGAAGGCCGGCGAGGCGGTCGGCTACGTCGGCGCGGGCACGGTCGAGCTGATGCTCGACGAGCACGGCGGCTACTACTTCCTCGAGATGAACACGCGCCTCCAGGTCGAGCACCCGGTGACCGAGTGCGTGACCGGCCTCGACCTCGTGCGCTTGCAGATCCTGGTCGCCGAGGGGCATCCGCTGCCGCCCACGCCGGAGCTGCGTGGGCACGCGATCGAGGTTCGTCTGTACGCGGAAGATCCGACGCAGGGCTTCATCCCGCAAATCGGCAGGCTGATTCGCTTTCGGTTGCCCGCGATGCCGGGGATTCGCCTCGACACCGGCTTTGCCGAGGGCGACGAGGTGACCGTCCACTACGACCCGATGCTCGCGAAGCTCATCGCCTGGGGCGAGGATCGCGAGCATGCGCGGCTCAGGTTGCTGGCGGCGCTTGGTCGCTGGGAGGTGCACGGAGTGGTGACCAACCTCGAGTTCCTGCGCGAGATCATCGCCCACCCGGCGTACGCCGCGGGGGCCACGCACACGGGCTTCATCGCCGAGCACTGGCCCGATGGCGTCGTCGCGGCGCCGCCCTCGGACGATGCGTTGATAGCCCTCGCGCTGGCCGAGGCGCTCGGCCTCGGTGCCGCAAATGCGAGTGGCGTGGCGGGAACCGGTGGTGAGACGCGCGCGAGCGCGATCGCGGTGTGGCACCAGATCGGGGCCTGGCGGGGCGTGACGGCATGAGCTGGAAGATAAGCGGCGAGAGCTACGAGGCAGTCGCGCGCGCGACGGGCACTGGACGTTTCAGCGTCGTGCTCGGCGCGGCCGTATCGCCTGCGGCTGCCGATGCTGGCGCGGCCGTATCGCCTGCGGCTGCCGATGCTGGCGCGAACACAATAGAAGTCGAGGCGCGAGTCGACCGCGACGGCACACTGGTCATGACCATGCCGGACGGCCGGGTCGTGCGCGCGGGCATCTCATTCACAGGCGACGAGCGCTGGGTCACGACTGGCGCGCGCTCATTGCGCAGCGTCATCGCGAGCGGCAAGGCGCGCGCAGCCGACGCACATGGCATGGGCATGGAGGCGCCGATGCCGGGGCGCATCGTGCGGGTCGCGGTCGCAGTTGGCGACGTCGTCAAGAAGGGTCAGACCGTCGTCACGCTCGAGGCGATGAAGATGGAGCATGCCCTCAAGGCGCCGCGGGATGGCGTCGTGCGCGAGGTGGGTTGCCGCGAGGGTGAGCTCGTGCAGGCCGGGGTGGCGCTGGTCGTGCTTGCGGAGCTCGACAAGGGCGCAGAGGGGGGAGCGGCATGAGCGCGATTGTGCACATCACCGAGGTCGGGCCGCGCGACGGGCTTCAGAACGAGAAGGTCGTCATCGCCACCGAGGCCAAGGTCCGCTTCATCGAAGCCCTGGTCCTGGCGGGTGCCAAGCAGATCGAGGTCGGCAGCTTCGTGTCGCCGCGCTGGGTGCCGGCGATGGCGGACACCGAGGCCGTCTTCACGGGGCTCAGGCGGGTCGAGGGTGTGCGCTACCTGGCGTTGGTGCCAAACCTGCGCGGCTACGACCGGGCGCGCGCGGTCGGCTGTGACGCAGTCGCGGTCTTCACGGCTGCCAGCGAGGGCTTCGCGCGCGCCAACATCAACACGACCATCGCGCAGAGCCTGGCAGGCTTTCGCGACATGGCATCACGCGCACGCGCCGAGGGTGTCGCGATGCGCGGCTACATCTCGACCGTGTTCGCGTGCCCCTACGACGGGCCGACGCGCCCCGAGCAGGTGGTGCCCATCGTCGAAGAGCTGCTCGCGATGGGCTGCTACGAGGTGAGCCTCGGCGACACGATCGGCGTGGGTACGCCGATGCACGTGCAGCGGCTGCTGGACGTCGTCTTGAAAACCGTGCCGAGCGACAACGTCGTCATGCACTTTCACGATACGTGGGGCATGGGCGTCGCGAACGTGGCGCGCGCGCTGGAACTCGGGGTGAGGCGCTTCGACGCGAGCGCGGGCGGGCTTGGCGGCTGTCCCTTCGCGAAGGTGGCGACCGGCAACGTCGCGACCGAAGACGTGATCTACCTGCTCGAGAATCTTGGCTACTCGGCGGGCTATCAACTGGAAGGGGTCGTGCGGGCCGCGCGCCAGTTGGCGGCCTCGCTCGACCACGCGCTCGTGAGCCGTGTCAACAAGGCATTTCCGGCCTAATGAAACCGTGCTAGCGTCAGTGTCGGTCGGCCCAAACGTTCACACCCGAGGTTGCTATGCAACGGGATCCCAAGGGCTTTAAAGACAAGCTCGCGTTCTGGAAGAATCTCGAGAAAGAGGGTCAACCAGACAAGCCGGGCGCGAAAAAGGACCTCGCCGGCAAGTCCTTCGCCGAGCAGGAAGAGCACCTGCGTCCAGGCGGCGGCGCCGATCAGGCGACTTCGCCGAAGGACGAGGCACCCGCATCCAAAGATGTGGAAGCTGCTGAGCACGAGGCCCAAGAAGCCGAGACGAAGTCCAACATCGAGGCGCTCGAGGCCGAGCAGGAGAAGGTGCCCGAGGCCGAGCTCGACGCTGGCAAAGAGGCGATCACGGAGCTCGTAAAGAAGTCGGGCGACGCGGGCGAAGAGGTCAGGGACATGCTCGCCCAGACGGGCGTCCTCGGCTGGCTCGGCATCGACGAGAAGGGCGAGGAGCAGGAGGTCGAGGAGGACGAGCACGAGGCCGCTTCGGCTGAGGTCGAAGCGCACGAGGAGACGGCCCACGAGGAAGAGCACGAGGAGGCCGACGAGGTAGAGCATGAGGGCGCGCACGAGGCCGAGGTTGCCGAAGAGAAGGAAGAGGAAGTAGGCGAGCTCGAGCACGAGGACGCGCATGAAGACGCGCACGAGGAAGAGAAAGAAGCGGAGCCCGTCGTCTCGGACGAGATGAGCGAGGAGGAGCACGAGGAGATCGTCGAGGCCGTCGAGGAGATGCACGCCGATGATATGTCGGCGGACGAATACCACGAGCTCATGGCCGACGCCGCCGCGCTCAACCCAGAAGGGGCTGAGAAGGAAAACGGCGAGGACATGTCGCAGGACGAGTATCGCGAGCTCATGGACGAGGCGGCCAAGCTCAACGTCCAGGGCGACGAGGCAGACGAGCTGGACGCGTTCCTCGTGGCGATTGGCGCCGGCATGGACGAGGAAGAAGAGGCAGAGATCGAGGAGCAGCGCCGCCCCGACCGCCACGACGCCAAGTCGAAGAGCAAGTCCAAGCACGACGACAGCAAAGCCAAGTCGAAGGGCAAGACCAAGTCGAAGGGCAAGACCAAGTCGAAGGGCAAGACCAAGTCGAAGGGCAAGGGCAAGGTCAAGGGCAAGTCGAAGCTCAAGTCCAAGACGAAGCTCAAGTCCAAGACGAAGAACAAGCTGAAGGCCAAGCTCAAGTCGAAGGGCAAGGGTAAGACGAAGTCCAAGGGCAAGACGAAGTCGAAGGGCAAGTCGAAGCTCAAGACAAAGACCAAGAGCAAGCTGAAGGCCAAGCTCAAGTCGAAGGGCAAGGGCAAGCTCAAGTCGAAGTCGAAGTCCAAGGGCAAGTCGAAGACCAAGGGCAAGTCGAAGAGGTCCAAGGGCAAGTCGAAGACCAAGGGCAAGTCGAAGAAGTCCAAGGGCAAGACGAAAACCAAGGGCAAGTCGAAGCGGCGCAAGCCCAATTCCAAGACGAAGACCAAGGGCAAGACAAAGACCAAGACAAAGACCAAGGGCAAGTCGAAGAAGACCAAGGGCAGGGCCTCGAAGTCCAAGAACGCCAAGTCGAAGTCGAAGTCCTCGAAGGCCAAGTCGAAGTCGAAGAACGGCGGCAAGTCCAAGCTCAAGACGAAGTCCAAGGGCAAGGGCAAGTCGAAGTCCAAGGCGACGAGTCAGCCCCTCGCATGAGCTCTGAGCGATGAAGAAAAAGAACGCAGCGACGAGGCCCGACGCGCAGAGCGAAGCGAAGGCCGGGGCGAAGCTCCAGACCAAGACAAAGCCCGCGCCGGCTGCGTCGCTGCGTCCCTTCGACAAGTACCTCTACTATTTGAACTCGGTGCAGGACCCCCGTGGCAACATGGTGTTCCTGCGCACGATCTACATGGATCAGCGGGGCCACGTGCCGCGCGACCTGACCCTGCGCGAGGACTTTTGCGGCACTTTCGCGAACTCGTGCGCGTGGGTCGTGCTGGCGCCCGGGTTCGTCGCGCACGGGCTCGACCTCGACCCCGAGCCGCTCGCTTACGGCAAGGAGAAGTACCTGCCGGCGCTGAAGCCCGAGCAGCAGGCGCGCCTCAGCGTGAGCCAGGGCGACGTGCTGACGGCACCGCTTGCCCAGGCCGATGTGGTCGCGGCGCTGAACTTCGCCGCGTGCTTCTTCCACACGCGCAAGCTGCTGATGCAGTACGCGACGCGCGTGCTCGAGTCGCTGAAGCCCGGCGGCCTGGTGGTCTTCGACCTGCTCGGCGGCCCCTTCTACGAGGAGGCCAACGAGCACGAGACTGAGATCGAGGACCCCGAGGAGTTCAGCTACTTCTTCGAGGAAGGCGACTTCGACCCGCTCAACCGCCTCGCGACCTTCCGCATCCACTACAAGCGCAAGGGCGAGCCGAAGCGCAAAGACCTCTTCGTCTACACCTTCCGCCTGTGGACACCGCCCGAGCTGAAGGAGCTGCTGCTCGACTGCGGCTACAGCGACGTCCGCTATTATTGGGAAGGCACGGGTCCCGACGGCGACGGCAACGATGTCTGGACGGACAGCCCGTCAGGTGAGGGCTGCGACACCTGGCACGCGTACATCGTCGCCCTGAAGTAGCCTACTCCTTGGCGGCCCGCAGAGCCTCGATGAGCCGCTCGACGGTGATGACGCCGCGCACTTCCTGACCTTGGAGGATGACCGCGGCGCGGCTCTGTGACTCGCCCATGCGGCGCAGCAGGGGCACGAGCGGGCCATCGCCGTCGTGCGTGACGATGTTGCGGTCGAGGATGTCCGAGATCGATGCGCCAGAGTTCGCGGCGGCTGCGACGAGCAACGGCTCGCGATAGACGACGCCGATGACGCGCGCGCCGAAGGTCACGGGAACTGCCGCAAGTCGTGGGTGCTGGCCGAGGATGCGCAGCGCGTCGCCGACATCACCGCCGGCCGCGACCGACTGCTCGACCCCGTCCATCGACTCGTGCACGCGCCGCCGCGACATGAAGCCATGGATGAGGCTCGAGCGTTCTTCGGAGGCGCCGGCCAGGAAGATCATCGCGCCGAGCAAGACCAGCACCGGCTGCATGAACATCAGGCCCGTCGCGACCCCGACCGTCGCGAGCAGGCGCCCGATGCGTGCGGCCCAGCGCGTGGCTTTCATGGGCCCAAGCCGCATCTCGAGCAGCGCGCGCAGGACACGCCCGCCATCGAGTGGGAAGGCCGGGATCAGGTTGGCGGCCCCGAGCAGCAGGTTCGGCCAGGCGAGATCGTAGAACAGTGGCATGTCGGTCAGCGACGCAAGCACGAAGCTGACGCCGGCGATCGCGAGGTTTGTGAGCGGGGCCGCGGCCGCAATCCAGAGCTCTGCCGAAGGGGTCGGCGGCCGCTCAGACAGGACCGCGGCGCCACCCAGCGGGTGCAGCAGGATCTGCTTGGTCTCGATGCCGTAGCGGCGCGCGACCAGGGCGTGCGCGACCTCGTGTGCGATGAGGCTCGCCAGCACGATCACCGACACCAGCAGCATGCGCACGATGAACACGTCGGACGGAGCGAGCACGACGAGCGCCAACAGCAGGACCACAAGACCGACGTGCATCCGCACTGGAATGCCGAACAGCCGACCGATACCGAAAGACCAGCGCATCACCGCTTCAGGGTGTGCGCCGCAGCACGTCGAGTCCAGAGGAGAGCTGCGATTGGGCGCGATGGTGGTTGAACATTGACGCCTGGGTCGCGATCCGGGCAAAAGCGGCCGGTGACAGAGCCGACCTCCGACGATCCCTGCGCGACCCGCATCGCTGGCGAGCAGCGAAGCGTCGCGAGCCGGCACGCACAATTCGTGAGCGAAGGCCACGAAGTGGCTGCCCGCGAATTCGCCGTATCGCCTTCGGCTGCCGTTGCCGAATTGCCTCTGGGGCCGGTCGCGCGCGATGTGCTCGGGCAGTCGTCGCGGAGCATCTGGGCCGACGTGCCGGATGCGCTCTGGAACGACTGGCGCTGGCAGCAGCGCAATCGCTTGCGAACCATCGCCGACATCGAGGCGATCGTGCGCCTCACTGAGGGCGAGCGACGCGCGATCGAGGGCACGGCCGACGCCTTCCGCATGGCGCTGACGCCGTACTACGCGGCGCTCATCGACCCGGACGACCCGGCGTGTCCGGTGCGCGCGCAAGCGATTCCGGTCGAGGGCGAGCTGGTGCGGCAGCCTGGCGATCTTGATGATCCCCTCGGCGAAGAGCGCTTCATGCCGGTACCGGGCATCACGCATCGCTATCCAGACCGCGTGCTGTTCTACGTCACCCACAATTGCCCGGTGTACTGCCGCCACTGCACGCGCAAGCGCAAGGTGTCCGACCCGACCTCGGCCGCCGCGCACGACCAGCTCGCGGGCGGGCTCGCGTACATCGCGGCGCACCCCGAGGTGCGCGACGTGCTGGTGTCGGGCGGCGACCCCATGACGTTGTCCGATGACCGTCTCGACCAGCTCCTGGCTGCGCTGCGCGCCATCCCGCATGTCGAGGTGATTCGCCTGTGCACGCGCAACCCGGTGACGCTGCCGCAGCGCTTCACCGACGCGACCATCGCGATGCTCGCCAAGCACCATCCGTTGTTCGTGCACACGCACTTCAACCACTGGAAGGAGTGCACGCCGGAGGCCGCGCGGACCTTACGCGCGCTCGCCGATCGCGGTCTCAACTGCGCGAATCAGATGGTGTTGTTGAAAGGTGTCAACGACGAGGCGGACATCGTGCGACGCACCAACGTGTGGCTCTTGCGGCAGCGTTGCCGGCCCTACTACCTGTTCCAGGCAGACCTCGCGACTGGGATCTCCCACTTCCGGGTGCCGGTCGAGAAGGGGCTGGCGATCATGCGCGCCTTGCGCGGGCCGGTCTCCGGCATGGCCGTACCGACCTACGTTATCGACGCGCCGGGCGGCGGCGGCAAGATCCCGATGGTGCCCGACTACGTCGAGTCGCGCGACGACGAGAAGGTCGTCTTCACGAACTGGCAGGGCGACCGCTACGAGTACCCCGCGCGTTAGAGCCTGAGGGTCGCGCGATCGCAGAAGTCCTCACCATCACGTCGACCTTCAATTGAGTGGCTGTGCCCTGCGCCCCACGATAAGATTGAGCTTCTACGACTTCGTCTCCGAAGCTCAATTGTAGGCCCGCGACTCCGCCCGTGACGCGGCTGCTTCGGCCCGTGACGCAGCCCCCTCCGCTTCGCTCGCGGCGCTGCCGCAGTCGCTGGGGCGCTGGGGCGACGGTGATTGGAAGCGGGAGCGGCGCAAAAGCCGCGGAGGCCACGCCGGCGGCCGACAATGGCGGGATGGAGTCCGAGGCGGTCAAGGAAGCGCAGTCGCTCAACGCCTGGGTTTTTGTGAAGCCCCCGCGTGGGCCCCCAGCCGGTGGGGCTGGGGTCGCCGCTGGCGCGCGGGGTCGGCGCTGGATTCAGGCCGTCGCGGGGCGTGCTTGCGCCGTCGGCGCCGTATGAGATTCATCAGCACGAGGTAACGTGGGATGAACTCGATGGTTGGCTCGTGGAGACGCCAGCGCAGATGTTCCCGGGGCCGTCCTTCGCGGTGGCGGCGCCGGCGGCAGGCGCGGCGGTGAAGGGGCCCGTGCCGCTACCGAAAGAGGGCGCGGCCTATCGCGACGCGCTGTGCGTGACCGGGCCGTGTGTCGATCGGGCGCGCGACGCGTGCAAGCTGGTCGGTTTCCGGTGCACCCGCCCGGCGGTGCAGAAGAGGCGGTGAGGGCAGGCATGGCTGCGGGTGGAACAGGCTCGGGTGGGGGTGGGGGGTGGGGTTAGTTGCCTTTGGCGCAAGCAATGTCGACTTTTAGTGCGTCCATGCAATGCACTTGCTAGATTGCAGGCGTGCTGTGGACGCCCAAAAATGCCACCGCTGCCGAAGCGGCAAAGGCGATCCGTACTGCGTGGAGGTCGGAGCGCTGACCGTGCCGCAGCACGCGCTCGATGCCGCCCGCGATGACGGTCTGAGCGAGGCCGACATCGAGGCTGTCCTGGAGGTTGGCGACGTGGTGGCAGACCGTTCGCATCCAGAGCGCTGGTGCGTGAAGTGCCCGGGCTCGGCCATCGTCGTGGTCGAGCTGGAGGCGGACCCCTGGACCGTGGTGATCACGGCCTTCTACCCCTGACCCGGAGGGTTGTCCCATGGCCCCGAAGCTCGAGTGCCCCAACTGCGGCAGCGACCAAAACAGAAGCGAGGTGATTGTGCGCCGGCCCGTCGAGAAGACGTCCGTCGTCGTCACCGGACACGAGCGCATCGTTTGCGCGGTGTGTGGAACGGAGGTTGGCCTCACGCTGCATCGCGCTGGCGAGCTCGCACGAATCGTGATGGGTGCGCTGGTGCGCAAGCCGCGTCGCCTCACGAAAGAGGAGTTCGAGTATCTGCGGCGAAGGAATGGCTGGAAGTCGAACGAGCTCGCGGCCAGCCTCGGCGTGACGCCGTCGACGGTGTCGCGCTGGGAGTCTGGTGCAGCGCCGATACTCCCGACCGCCGATCGGGCGCTACGCCTGATGGTCGTCGCCACGGGCGCCGTCGGGCTGTTCGACGTCGGCGAGCTCGGCAAGATCGATGACACGGACGGTGCGCCGCTCGAGGTTGAGATCGTGCTCACCGAGGCAGGGTGGATGCCGAGTGGGCTCGCGGACCGCAAAGCGTCTTAGCCCGGTCGCTTCACGAGTAGGGGCGTCCAAAAAATCGCGATCGCCCACCTACGGTGGCCGGGGCTGGGGCCGGTGAAAGGTCGGCGCTCGGCTCGGAGGACGCAGCCGGACTACCCCGCTGCTGCGCGCGGGGCCCCTGCCTTGGCCGACGCCTCCGAGCCGAGCTCTGTCCTGCGACGCAAGTGGGCTCAGGTCATGCTGTCAGGGGAACAGGGGAACAGGGGCTCAGGGGGACCTGGCACACCGGAAACCAAGGAACGCGTCCGCGTACGAGGGCTCGTCGCCGTAGCGAAGGGCCGCCCGCAGGTAGCGCACATCGCCGGCGTAGAAGCTGCCGCCACGAGAGACGCGTCTGGAGCCGCTGGAAGGGCCCGTTGGGTCCGAGGTTGCGGAACTTTCGTAGGCATCGAGGTCAAACCAATCCGAGACCCACTCCCAGACGTTACCAACCATGTCGTCGAGCCCAAACGGCGAGCGTCCGTCCGGAAAGCTGCCGACCGGTGACGTGCCTTCGAAGCCATCAGCGCAGAGGGACTCGGCGCAGTTCGCGCGGCGTGCGCTGAGCGTCTGGTTTCCCCACGGGAACTTGCGGCCGTCGTCGCCGCGGGCGGCGTACTCCCACTCGGCCTCGGTCGGCAGGCGGCCCCCTGACCATTGGCAGAAGGCCTTGGACTGCTGCCAGTCGACGCAAGCGACCGGGTGGTCGTCGCCTGTGCTAGTGCACGAGGGGGCTGAACAGCGCCCCGCCGCAACACAAGCCGCATATTGGCCAACCGTTGTTTCGGTGCGTGCCATGCGAAACGGCGACAAGGTCACGCGCCGAATCGGCTTTTCCCAAGGAGAGGCATCACTGTCATCGGCGCCCATGGCAAAGCTGCCACCGGGAATGCTGACCCACTCTATGGGCTGCTGACAGCCATCGTCACCCGCGGTGAATCCGTCTGGACAGCTTGTCGGCGCACCGAGGCACCGGGTTTGAGAGGTCGAAAATACCTGCCCCGGCCAACAACAACGACCGGCGGTATCGCGGCTTCGTTGCTTGCCGGAACCGCAGGCGAGCTGCTCACAGCGGTCACCCTTGGCTGCGAATTCGCTCGGGCAGGAGACCGGCTTGCCGATGCAGCGGCTTTGCCCCGACGACCACGCCTGGCCCGGCCAACAACACTGCCCGGCTGTATCGGCGCCGCGCTCCATGCCGTTCTGACACGGCTTGGGTCCCGTCGGTTGCACGACGGCGGGCTTCGGGGGCTTCGGATTGGGCGTCGAGTTGGGGGGTGGCGTCGGGGTGCCAAGGCAGCAGCCTGTTGCGGCGTCGCGGGTCTGGCCTGGCTTGCACTGGCGATTGCACTCGGCGCGGGCGTCGGGCGCAGCGACGCTGATGGCCAACATGAAGAGGGCGGCAATGAGACGAATCATCGGGTGGCCTTGGGTTCCAGGACGCTGGCGACGGACGGCACGAGCTTGCGTGGAACTCGCGCGGGGCGTCAAGGGAGCGCGTGCGCGAACGAGCGCGAACCGTGCGTTGCGACCGGAGTGTCAGTGGATCCCGCAGCGCAGAGGCATAGACTCGACGATGGCGGTCTCGTGCGCAGTGAGCTCGGCGAGGCGCTCGTCGATAGAAGTGCGCGGGGCGCCGTGGCGGTCGCCAACGCCGCGCGCGAGCTGCACGAAGACCGCGCCGTGGCGGGCCTCGGACTTCGCGAAGCGGGTGAACAGGTCAGCAAGCACCGGGTCGGGATGGTGCTGACCGAGGAGCAGCAGTCGTTCAAAACTGCGCGCCTCGATGAGGGCGGCGCACAAGAGGCGATCGATGAGGCTCGTGTGGGGCGCGCCGTTACGCACGTTCTTCAGTAGCGCCTGCACGTAAGGGTCGCCGTCGTCCTTGCCGAGCTTGCCGCCGCGCGACGTCAGGACCGCGTGCACCTCGCCGAAGTGCTCGAGCTCTTCGCGCCCGATGTCGACCATCGCAGCCACCAGGCCGGGCTCGTCGGGATAGCGCGTGATGAGCATGAAGGCCGACGCGGCCGCCTTCTTCTCACAGTGGGCGTGGTCGGCGAGCAGCGTCAGGTCGTCCGACAGCGCCATCGTCAGCCAGGCCTCGTCTCGGGATGTCTTGGTCGCGCGCATCGGCGCTGCATAGCCGACAACCACGTTGACCTGCCAGCTTCGCGAGCGTCGACCACGAATGGTATGTGAGGTCATGGCTGGTATTCGCAAGACCGCTTCGACAAAGGCATCCACCCTGACGATCCACGAGCAGCTGCCGAGTGCGCTGGCCGCGGCCGGCCCCCCTGGCGACTTCGCGGTGGGTGGTCGGCGGGTGACGCCGATGCCGACACTTCACGTCGAAGGGGTTGGTGTCGTCGCGTTCCCGCTGCTGCCGGCTCAGGCGCAAGCGTTGATCGCCGTCGCCGAGCGGGCGCCGTATGGGCGTGGCAGTGAGACGCTGGTCGATACGGGCGTGCGCCGCTCGTGGCAGCTGGCGCCGGCGGTGCTCGCGCAGGCGCCGCTCGAGCGGCAAAGGATCTGGCGGCAGACGCTCGCCCGCATCGTGCGCCGTGCCACAGCCGGCCTCGGCGTCGAAGGCACGGTGCGCGCCGCCCTCTACAAGGTGCTGGTCTACGAGCCCGGCGACTTCTTCGTCCCCCACCGGGACACCGAGAAGGTCGACGGCATGTTCGCGACGCTCGTCGTGTCGCTGCCTTCGCTCCATGAAGGTGGTGCATTGGTCGTGCGGCACCAGGGCGAGACGCGCCGCTTCGACTTGCGCGTCGAGGCCCCATCACGTGTCGCCTGGACCGCGTTCTACGCGGACTGCGTGCACGAGCTCGAGCCAGTCACGAGCGGCTATCGGCTCGCCCTCGTCTACAACCTCGTCTGGGAGGCACCGGCGGGCGGTCGCAAACAAGCCGCTGATGCAAAGCGACCCGCGCTGCCTCCTGATCGGAGCGACGCTGTCGCGGCCGTCGCGATGCTGCTGCGGGCGTGGTCGGCTGGCCCTGCGCCGACTCGTCTCATCTCGGTGCTCGAGCATCACTACACGACCGCAAACCTGTCATTCACGCGGCTCAAGAGCCCTGATGCTGCCGCGGCCGCAGTGCTGCTGGCCGCGGCGAGGCACGTGAACTGCGTCTGTCACCTGGCGATGGTCTCCATCTTCGAGGCCGGTAGCGCGGACCCAGTTGAGTTCCATTCACGCTGGAGTCGCAGGTCCAGCCACTACGACGACGCCAGCGAGGACTACGAGGTAGTCGAGGTCGACCAACGCACTCAGCGCATCGAGGGGCTCATCGCCGCGCCCGGCGAGGCCTCGTTCGGTGCGGCGACGGCCGCAGCATTCGATCCGCACGCGGGCATGTCGTTCGAGCTCGATGAGGTGAGTCCGCCCGGCGCGATCGATAGCGAGGCACCCGATGAGCAGCACTTCACCGAGGCGACAGGCAACGAGGGCGGCTCGTTCGAGCGCACCTATCGGCGCGCCGCCATCGTCATCTGGCCGCGCACACGCGAGCTGGAGATGCTTGCGCAAGCGGACCCCGGCGTCGGCCTCCCGCTGCTACGACAGCTCATCGGCAGTGGTGATGCGCGTGCGACAACGCTTGCACTGGCGATGATCGACGCCTGGCCAGTTGCTGCGCACGGATTCGAGTGGGCGCCCATGTCCGAAAAGGGCGCCGCGGACGCCGCACGCTGGACGCGTGAGATGCTCGCGGCCCTCGCGTCGCTGGGTGACGCGACGCTTGTCTCCAAGTTCGTTGCGACCGCGCTGGAGGCGACCGGGATCCGTGTGAGCGACTGTGATTCTCTGCTCGCGGCGGCGGAAGCAACGGGTTGGCAAGCGGCGTCGCCGTGGCTCGTCCACCTCGCGGGCCAAGCGGTCGCTGGCACAGGACAAGTGGCGGCGGCGGCGGTTCTGCTCGAAGGGCTCGCGTCACGACTCGATGAAGGTTCAAAGGTCGTGCGTGCGGTCGCCGAGGCGGTCGGCTGGGCCGCCTGTGATGCGCTGACCAGCGACGAGTCGACACCGAAGAAGCGCCCACGCTGCATGGATATCCAGCCGCCGACGCTCGCGCGACTGGTCCAGGCATTCGCGCGGATCTCGCCGCCGCTCGCTGCTCAGGCGGAGGGAGACCTGGTGTGCACGATGCGGGATGGCGACACGCTCGTGGCGATCGCTCTGGCGCGCGGACCGACGACCGGGACGTCGAGTGCGATGAAGGCCGCGGCAATCAAGCATCTGGAAGAGCGCATCGAACGGCCGCTCGCGCCACCGAGCACCTGGGCCCGCGACCCGGCGACAAAGTGCAAGTGCAAGCACTGTGCGGCGGCAAGCCTGTTCTTGGCAGACCCCCAGCAGCAGGTCTGGCGACTCAAAGCGGTCGAGCAGGATCGAAGGCATGTCGAGTCCGAGCTTCGCAGGGCCGACCTCGACTTCGCGACCGTACGCGGCTCGAGCCCATTGACGCTGGTGTGCACCAAGAACCTCGCGAGCTATGAGCGCCGCGTGGCGCAACGCGACGGCGACCTCCGAGACCTGGCGCGGCTCGCCGCCGACAGCTGACGGCGGCGCACGCGAACGCGCTTGTCGCGAAGCGGGTGACGTGGGTAGGTACCGCCAGTCAGCTCCGCGGAGCGCGACGAGGAGAGCGGTGATGACGAGTGGAACAGACGGTGGTGCAGTGGTCGGCGGTCGCATCGCGGCCAAGCTCGCGCGCCTCGCGGAAGAGGCGTTCGTGCGCGCGTTCGGCGAGGCCGGCAGCGGCGCCTCCGGCGACGTGCGCGCGACCACCGACGCGCGCTTTGGCGACTACCAGATCAATGGCGTACTGCCGCTCGCGAAGACCTTGAAAGAAAACCCGCGCAAGCTGGCCGAGCGCTTCGTCGCGGCGTTCGACTCGCGCGGCATGTGCCTCGCTCCCGAGGTCGCTGGGCCCGGCTTCGTGAACCTGCGACTCGACCCGACCTGGCTCGCGGCCGAGCTGGGTAAGGCGGCAGCGGACGAGCGCCTGCTGGTCGAGCCGGTCGCGAATCCGCAGAACGTGATCGTCGACTTCTCCAGCCCGAACGTCGCAAAGCGCATGCATGTCGGGCACTTGCGATCGACGGTTATCGGCGATGCGATCGTTCGTACGCTGCGCTTCCTCGGCCATCACGTGACCGGCGACAACCACATCGGCGACTGGGGCACCCAGTTCGGGATCCTGTTGTGGGCCTGGAAGGAAGGCCACGACGAGGCGGCGCTGGCGGCCGACCCCATAGGCGAGCTCGAGCGCCTCTACAAGCACGGCTCGGTCGCGATGAAGGCCGACGATGCCATCGCGAACGCGTGCCGTGCAGAGCTCGCCGCGCTTCAAGCTGGCGACTCCGAGCGCAAGGCGCTGTGGGAGCGCTTCGTGCTGATCTCGCGCGCCGAGGCCGAGCGGGTCTACGCACGCCTCGAGGTCGGCTTCGATACGTGGCACGGCGAGAGCTTCTACAACGACCGCCTCGCGAGCCTGGTCGAGGAGTTCATTGCCAAGGGGATCGCCAGCGAGAGCGACGGCGCCATCTGCATCTTCATAGACGAGCCGGGGCTGCCCAAGACCCCGTTCATCATCAGGAAATCGGACGGGGCATTCCTCTACGCGACGACCGACCTGGCGACCGTCGAGTACCGCAAGGCGCTCGCGGCCGACCGCATCATCTACGTCGTCGACGTGCGCCAGTCGGATCACTTCCGCCAGCTGTTCGCGACCTGCCGCAAGATCGGCTGGAGCGCGGACTTCGTGCACGTCGGCTTCGGCATGATGCTCGGCAACGACGGGCGCCCGTTCAAGACACGCGATGGCGGGACGGTGCGGCTGGACCAGCTGCTCGACGAAGCCGAGGAGCGGATCCTGCCGCTCGTCAAAGAGAAGTGGCCAGACGCCGATGAGGTCGCGCAGCGCGAGATCGCCGCCAAGGTCGGCGCGGGTGCTGTCAAGTACGCGGATTTAGCTCAGAATCTGGCGACCGACTACAAGTTCGACTGGGAGAAGCTGCTCGCGGCTGACGGCAATACGGGACCTTATCTGCAGTACACGCTGGTGCGTTGCCTGTCGGTGTTCCGCGAGCTCGCGTCTCGCCATGGCGAGACGTTCGTGCCCGATGGCTCACCGCTGGTGCTGGAGCACGACGAGGAAAAGGCGCTGGCGCTCGAGCTCGGGCGCTTCGGCGATATCCTCGACCGGGTCGGGGCGCAGCTGCTGCCGCACTTCTTGTGCGAGTACCTGTACGGCGTCGCGCGCGCGTTCAACGGGTTCTACGCCAAGCACTCGATCCTCGGGAAGGCGACCGAAGGCGCGACTGCGGGCCTCGGCGACGAGGCGGCGCGGAGGTCGCGCCTGACGCTGACGAACCTGACCTGGCGCACGCTCGAGACGGGGCTGTCGTGCTTGAACATCCCGCGCGTGTCGCGGATGTGAGTCGCCTATGGCGACGCTCGCGCTGTCTGGCTGCGCCTTTCGCTGGAGGCTCTGACGGCGAGCTGACCGCACGCCGCGAGCGCATCTTCGCCGCGCGTCTCGCGCACGATCGTCAAGAGGCCACCCGCGATGACGCGCTGTTGGAACGCGCGAATGCGGTCCGGGTCAGGTCGGCGGTAGGGCAGGCCTTCGCTGGCGTTGAACGGGATGAGGTTGATGCGGGCGCGGATGCCGGACATCAGCCGCACGAGCCGATCGGCGTCGGCGTCGCTGTCGTTGATGCCCGCCAACATCGCGTACTCGATGAAGAAGTGGCGCGGTTTACCCGATTGGGTAGCGTCGGCAGAGGCCTCGCGCATCCAGTCGCAGAGCGCGTCGATCGGCCAGCGCTTCACGCGCGGCATGAGCTGATCACGCAGCTCCTGAGTGGTCGCGTGTAGCGACAGGGCCAGCGACGCGCGGCTCTGCTCCCAGAGGTCGCGCATGCGCGGCAGCACGCCCGAGGTCGAGACGGTGCAGTGCCTGGGCGACAGCCCGAGGCCCTCGTCGAGCACACGCACCGCGGACAAGACCGCCGGGAGGTTGTCGAGCGGCTCGCCCATGCCCATGAACACGACGTTGGTCAGCGGGACCTTCGCGTGCGCTGCGGCCTGCCGCGCCAACAAGACCTGCGCGACAATCTCGCCCGCGCTGAGCTGGCCGCCGAACGACATGCGCGCGGTCGCGCAGAAGTCACACCAGCGCGTGCAGCCGCTCTGGCTCGAGACGCAGACTGTTGCCCGCGAAGCGGTCGGGATCATCACCGTCTCGATCGGGCGACCGCGGCACGACAAGCGCCACTTGATCGTGCCGTCGGCGCTCGCGTGGCGCTCGTCGATGCGCACGTCGGGGAACGCGACCTGCGACTTCAGCGTCGCCATCGCGCTGGCGCCGAGCTCGGGCAGCGCCTCGGGCCACGTCGTCGTGAGCGCGTCGGCCTCCTCGCGGAGCCAGCGCCAGAGCGCCTTGCCGCGCGTAGGGCTCGGCCGCCCGTCGCGCGGCATCAGCGCGCCGAGCTCGTATGGGGTGAGGCCGGTGACCTCGTTGAGCGCTGCGTTCACGTGCGCCTGATATCAGGCCGCCGTCAGAACGAACAACAACGAATCCCGGCGACCGAGTCGCGCCGCACCATGCGCTCGACATCGCAGCCCTGCGAAGCCGACGTGCCGCGCGTCTTGCACGTATCCGCGGCGCGCACGGTGGTCGTGCCCTGCGCGCACGAGTCGGTCCACTCGCCGACACCGCCGATCATGTCGACGACGCCCGTGAAGGGGCCGGTCGCGGCGCCACACTCGGGATTGGTGCCGACGTCGCGGCGCGGGTCGATGCTGCAGCGACCCGACTCGAACGCGTCGCCGTAAGGGAAGTCGCTGGTGCCGCCCGAGCTACAGGTGTCGTACCACTGGCTCGCGCTGCACAACGACTTGCCGACCGATGCGCAGTAGGCCTGGGCATCGCAGAAGTCCACCTGCACGGCGCGCTCGGGCGCCTCGAACCACGGCCAGTCCGGCGCGCGATAGGTCTCGTTCCAGGCGCACTCGGGGCGCTGCGAGACGGTGGAAGGCGACTTCTGCAGGAACGCGGCGTACTGCGCGCGCGTCACTTCCGTCGGGTCGATGCCCCACTGAGTTCCATTGCCGACCTCGACCGACTTCGATGCGGGCACGCCCGCGACGATCGTGCGGCAGAAAGGCTCGTCGGTGTTGGTGTCGCCGGTCGAGCACACCTCGAACGCGTCCTTGCAGTCGACCTCTAGCGAAGGCTCGCCCGCGTCGCAGCTCGCGAAGACATCCTCGGCGTGCACGCCGCCGCACGAGCGCTGGCACGAGTCGCAGAAGGCCGTGAGCCCGGTGCTCTTGCACTGGTCGGCGAGGCACGACTCGACCTTGGTCCAGCCGGGGCCGGCGGTGTCGCACGCCTCGACCTTGTCGCTCTGGCAGCGCTCGCTCGCGAACTTGCACTCGCCCCAGGGCTTGCCCTTGCACGCCGCCTCGTCGTTGGACACGCAGGCATTGCCAAGGCACAGGTCGTCAGCCCGGGGACAGTCGTTGGGCAGCGAACAGCGGTTGCGCAGCTTGCCATCGGCGCCGCAGGCGAGGCCGTCGGTCGCGACGCAGTCGTCGTTGCTCGGCACGCTGCAGAGGCCGCCAGTGGCGTCCACGATGCAGATGTTGTTCAGGCACTGGCTGCTCGCGAGGCAGGCGCGGCGGCAATAGTTGTCGACGCACAGCTCGCCAGCGCCGCACTGGTCGTCGTGTCCGCACGGGTTGCCGGCCTTGGACGCCCGACCTTCGGGGAAGCGGAAGCGGTCACCGGAAGTACCGAGCGAGTCGCACCAGAAGTCCTCCATGAGGCCACCGTTGCCAGGATCGACGCGCGCGAAGCGCTCGAGCTTGACCTCGGCGGTGGCGCCCGTGAGCTTCATGACATTGGTCGTGGTGCCGCCGTCGAAGCGCGGCACACTGGTGGAGATCACCTTCGCGCGGCCGGCCTCGAAGAAGAACGCGCGGGCCTGGACGCCGTTGTCGGGCTTGAGCTCGAGTTCGAAGACCATGCGCTTCGGCGGGGTCGAGAGGCGCAGCTCGGCGTTGCTGCCGTAGGGGATCGCCTCGACCGTGAGGATGACGTTGTCGGACGTGACGATGAGACGGGAGAGGGTGCCCTCGGGCGAGACCATCTCGAGATCGAAGCGGCCGTCGGGGCCGAGCGCGAGCGACTCGAAGTCGAAGCGGAGGACCGCGCCGCGCCCACCCGGAGGAACGCCGAGGAGGCCTTCGACCGCGACCTCGGTGCCTTGCGAGCGGAGCACCAGACGCTCGTTATCGACCTTGGCGCGACCGCCGAGGTCGGCCACGTTCACGACGCGCCAGTTGGTCGCGCACTCGCCGGTGTTCGGGTCGAACGGAACGTCGGGGGTACCGCTCGCGTCGCTCGCGTCGTCGTCCTTGCCCGGGTTCAAGAACTCACAGCCGGTCAGCGTGGACGCGACGAAGAGCGTCAACGCGGCGGCGATGGGCATCATTGCTTGCTTTCGAGTCACGTTGCCCCCGTGCTCAAGACCGCGTTGGCGTCGGCCGAATCCGGCGCCGGTGAGCGAGCCGCGGTCTCGAGCGGCCACTGAACCTAGTCGGCCGGTCTCGAAAGAAACTTTAGGGCAGGCTTGGTGTGTCGTCACGCGCTGGGGACGAATGAGTAACGTTGGTACCCCGGCTCGAATCGACGCCATGCTCGAGGCGGGAGAAGGGCAAACTTTCCGCCTCCCGGCAGGTGTCGACACCCTCCGCGAGGCGGAAAGTTTGCCCTCGGAGCACGCAGATAGGCCGTTTTGTCGTTCTGCTGAGCGGGCTCTCAGAACAACATGCGGGTCAGGCGCTTTCGCTCGCTCTCGACGTCCGGGTCGCCGCGGCCGGCGGCTTCGAACAACATGGCGGCCGCCTTCTTGGCGCGCGCCTTCTGCTCAGGGCTGATGCGTGCCGCGGGCAGGCCGACCTGGCCGACCAGCACCGCCAAGCAGGCCGCGAAGCGACCCGCGGTGCCATCGACGAGCGCCGCGAAGTAAGCCGCGTCGGCGTCGTCGGGCGCCGCGGCAAAGCGCGCTCGGATAGCGTCTTCGCCGCCGGCCGCGCCGATCTCCGCGATGAGCTCTTTCAAGGCGAGGGCGGCCTTTGCGGCGTTGAACTCGGGCGCGCTGAACGGGATCTCGTTGAGCAGCTTGTCGGCGGCGACGACGTCGCCCTTGGTGAACAAGAGGCGCCCGAGCGCGAGCTTGGCCTTGGTGTCGTCGGGGCGCTGGACGAGGCGCTGAAGATGGAAGGCGATCGCCTGGTCGGGGTCGCTCGGTACCTCGGGCTCGACCAGCTTGACGAGCTCGATGTTGGCGCGCTTGAAGACGTCGCCGAGCCAACGCTCAATGTCGCGCTTGGGCAGGGCGCCCTGGAATTGCGACAGGAGCTGGCCCTGGAAGATCGCGACCACCATCGGGATCGACTGGGCCTGGAAGTACTGGGCGAGGCGGGGCGCCTTGTCGACGTCGATCTTGGCGAGCACCCACTGGCCGCCCGCCTCTTCCGCGAGGGCCTCCAGCACGGGTGAGAGCTGCTTACAGGGCTGGCACCACGGCGCCCAGAAGTCGATGACCACTGGCCGCTCGAAGCTCAGGTCGAGCACGTCGTGCTCGAAGCTCGCCTCGGTCACGTCGATGGTGTGCGTGGGCTTGGCGGGGGTGGGCTGTCCGATGATCGGGGTCGCTGGCATGGCCGATGTCCGTCCTGTTACTGGTGCGCGGCGGGTGGCTACTTACCAGGCACCCTGGACCCGCGCCATGAACTCGTAGGGGTAGCCCATAGGCACGGCGCTCGCGGCGTCGAGGGTCGCGATGTGCTCGGGCGTGAGCTTCAAGGAAGCGGCCGCGACATTGTCTTCGAGCTGGGCCAGCGTGCGCGCACCGAAGATGGCCGAGGTCACGCCCCGCCGCTGCAGCACCCACGCCAGCGCGACCTGCGATGGCGATGCCCGGATCGCCTCGGCGACCTGGTTGACTTCCCCGAGCACACGCCAGTAGCGCTCCTGGTCGGGGCCCTGCAGGCGGTCCTTCCACTTGGCGAGGCGCGAGCCCGCGGGTGGCTCCTCGCCCTGGCGATACTTGCCCGAGAGGAACCCGCCGGCGAGCGGCGACCACGGGATGATGCCGAGGCCGAACGTGTCGCACAGCGGCACGTGCTCGCGCTCGATGTTGCGCTGCACCAGCGAGTATTCGGGCTGGAACGCGATGAAGCGATTGAGGTTATGGCGGTCGGAAGTCCACAGCGACGCGACCAGTCGATAGGCCGCGTAGTTGCTGGCGCCGAGATAGAGGATTTTCCCAGCGCGCACGAGGTCGTCGAGTGCGCGCAGCGTCTCCTCCTCGGGGGTGTCGAGGTCCTGCATGTGGATCTGATAGAGGTCGATGCGGTCGGTGCCGAGGCGCTTGAGCGAAGCCTCGCACGCCTGCACGATGCGTCGCCGCGAGGCGCCGCTGCCGTTGGGACCGGGGGCCATGCGGAAGCGGAACTTGGTCGCCAGCACCACCTCGTCGCGGCGCCCGGTGCGCCCGAACCACTCACCGATGACGCGCTCGGAGAGGCCGTCCTGACCGTACACGTCGGCGCTGTCGATGAAGTTCACGCCGAGCTCGAGCGCCCGCTCGAGGACCGCGTTGGCGGTCGCCTCGTCGCTGCCGATGCCGTGCATCATCTGGCCGGCGGCGGCTTCGCCGAAGGTCATGGTGCCAAGGCACAGGGTCGAGACTTTGAGGCCACTCTTGCCGAGATTGCGATAGTCCATCGTGTCGCCTAGTCCGCGCCCGCGGCCATGTCAGGGACGGCTCAGAACTGTGAGCCGTCGGTCTTGGTGCCCGGGCTCGGCGCGACCGAGCCGAACGACGCGTTCGGGTCGAGGTCCTTCGCCCGTGCCCAGCTCCGGCCGGCCGCGAGCCCGCTGGCCCATGCAACCTGAGCGACCACGAGGCCGTCCTTGTCGGCGATGCTGACCGAGTCGCCGCCGTTGTTCAGGCCGAGCGCCTTCGTCGTCGCGACCTGCAAGACGCTGGTGCCGGCGACGAGCTTGGCGGTGCCACCGCCGAAGATCACGAGCGCGCCACCTGGGGCGATGACCGAGCCGGTCGCGAAACGATGACGCACGCTGCTGCCGTCCGACAGGCTCCAGCCGGTGAGGTCGAGCAGCTGCGAGCCGGCGTTGACGAGCTCGACGTACTCGTCGGCGCTGGTGTCCCTGGTGCCGTCGCCATTGTAGTCGGCGGTCGGGTTCGGCATGACCTCGTTGATGACGAGGCGGCCTGCAGCGGCCGCGGCGACGCCGCACTGGAGCGAGATGGGCGCGCAGACCTTGTTCTCGATGGTGCTGTCGACCGCGACGTTACGGCATTCAAAGCCGGCGCCGCAGCCGAGCGACGAGGTGCATTCGGCGGCGCAGCCCTTCTTGCCGTCTTTCATCTTTGTGCATTTCATGCCGTCGCCGCACGAAGCATTGGTCGTGCAGACCTTGCAGGACTTTGTGAGGTCGGCCCACGGGTGCACATGCGGGTTGTCGTCGATGCCGTGCACGCCGTACATCGAGTCGAACCAGGACGAGTTGGCGTCGAGATCGCTCAACAACTGCGAGAACTTCGTGACGTTAGCAGTGGTCTTGCCCGGCGCCCCGAGGAGCACGGATAACGTATCGGTGATGGTGCCCGACGAGGCCGCGTTCGAGAACGAGGTGCTCGTGATGACGTCGAGGTCCTTCAGGCCCGGCTTCGACGGGTTCAGCGCGAACGACTGGCCGATGCCGTAGGTGTCGCAGCCCTCGGCCACGATGAGCTGATAGGCGCCCTTCATGAGCTCGACCTTTTCGAGCTCGGAGTCGTCGACATCGCCTTCGGAGGTGACCTTCCAGTTGGCCAACGCGAAGCCGTAGAACGGACCGGAGTGGCCGCTGAAGATGACGACCTCGCGCGACTCGAGGCTCGTCAGCATGTCGGCCTCGAGCTGCTTGCCGCCGGCGGCGGTGTCGGGGTCGGTGGCGTCGCCTTTTCGGCCCCAGAAGATCGAGATCTCGACGGCCACAGTCTTGCCGCGCCAGGTGACCTTGCCCTTCAGGGGGCCGGCATCGTGGCGCAGGTCTTCCCACTTCGAGACCGGGCTCTTGAAGCCCTTCTTGGTGGTGAGCCAGGTGTAGACCTCTTTCGAGTGCTTCTCGTGGTAGGCCGAGTGGTAGTCCCAGCCGAAGTGGATGCCGATCGAGAGCTTGCCGTCGGCCATGAGGCGGTCGAGGTCGAGCCACGCATCGTCCTCGCCGGGCTGCATGGTGATCGTCAGCGCCTGGACTTCCTTCTTGTCGGCCGCCACGTTGGCCGGGTTGAAGTCGCCCCACGGGGAGTCGCGGTACCACTCGTGATCGGTGTCGAGCCGCTGCATGTCGGCGGTCGAGATCTTGCCGATGGTGAGGTCGAAGGTCCACGCGCCGTTGCCCTTGGGCTTGGCGTCGGGCAGTGCCTTGATGAGGTCTTCGTTGCCGCCAATCTGCTGGCGGAAGTCGAAGCTCCAGGTCGTGTCGTTGACCTTCTTGAGGTTCAGGTCTTCGTAGGCGCCGTTCTTGGTGAGCGCCTTGAAGCCGCCGTAGCCGCCCTCCTCCTCCTTGTCGACGATGTACTGGTTCAAGAACCAGCCGATGACGATCTGGCGCGCTGGGATGAGGCGCTTGACCTCCTTCAAGCGGTCGGCCTCGGGCTTGTTCGACCAGGACGCGTCGAGCACGATGCGGGTGTTGCCCTCAATCCAGTACTCGCGCGCGCTCAGCGACAGGAAGTTGTCGGCCTTGCCGGCCTCGATGACGGAGCCGGTGGCCTCCTCGACCGGGGCGGCGCCATCGTCGCACGCGGCGCCGAGGACAAAGAGCGGGGCGGTCAGCAGCGCGAGGGGAAGGTGCTTCATAGGAACGGCTCGCATCGGCGATGCGGAGCGGTCGGGAGGCTGCCCTGAGGCGGCTTGGAGGCGACTCGACCCGCGATTGTCTGGGAGATCCACCTCGCACCATGCTACGCCAGGCGGAGCGGGGTGGCTATCAGCTCGGGGGCCGGCCGCGCAAGGTTTGTGCAATGACTTTCGCCAACTCCGTTCCGACCCAGGCGGCCTCGCGCCCAGTGCGCTGGCTCGTGGTCGCGCTCGTGACGACGCTCGCTGCGACAGCACTTGCGGGCAATGCCATGGCGGCTCCGCCGTCGCCCTCGCCGCGGCCGTTGGTGCTGCCGTGGACGTTCGCGCCCGAGGTCGATGGGGCCGAGGCGACCGTGACGCACGCGGCCGGACTCGGTTTCCTCGACGGCTTCGAGCTTGGCCTCGGCGTTACGACGCGCCTGTCGGGCGATGAGACGGTCTCGTCGCTGCTCGGTCTGGCGGCGTTCCGCATCGGTCCGCTGGCATTCGGCCTCGGGATCTCAGGGATCGGCGACGGGCCCGGCACCAAGTCGACGACCACCCGCCTCGACGTATCGTTGGCGTTGCGGTTGGCACCGACCATCGCACTCGGACTTCAGTGGATGGACCTCGGCTCGGACATCGATCCGGTGCTCGACGACTACGGCGCCTGGACCCTGTCGGCATCGTTCCGACTGTGGCGCGCGCTGGCATTCTCGCTGGCGCTCGAGCACATCAATGCGCCGGTCACGCCCGGCACCAACGGCACCGAGGAAGACCCGACCGCGCGCATCGCCATCGCCATCCATCCTGGCACTGAACGGGTGTCGTTCGGGCTCGAGGGCGCGCGCACGCTGGCCGACAGCGGGGCGGTGTGGCAGGCGATGTTCACCGCGCGGATGATGCTCGCGCCCGGGCTCGCGCTCGGTGGCTACGTGAACTACCAGAACCTGGAAGAAGGTGGGGCGGCGCAGGTCGCCGGTGGCGTCTTCCTCGGCCTGTATCAGGGTGGTGCGGCCTTCGAGTCGAGCTTCGATGCGACCGACGACCCTGGCGCGCCGATGAGCCTGTCGATGCTCTTGAAGGTCGGCAGTGACAAGCGCGCGTCGTTGGTGCCCGGGGCCGAGGAGGTCTATCACCTGAAGCTCGCGGGTGAGCTGCCCGAGCGGCCGATCAACTCGTTCTTCGGTGAGCCCCGGCCGGGCTTCGCGCACTGGCTGATGGCGCTCGACATGGTCGCCAAGGACGACCACGTCGCGGGGCTGCTCCTGCAGATCGATGTCGCCCCTTCGTGGGCGCAGTGCTGGGAGCTGCGCAAGGCGATCGGCCGCATCCAGAAGGCCGGCAAGAAGGTCGTGGCGCTGCTGACGGTCGGCGACATGCGCGCCCAATACCTCGCGTCGGCGGCCGACCAGGTCCACCTGTATGCGGCTGGCGGGCTGATGCTCAACGGCCTGTCGTTGACCCAGACCTACTTCCTCGGGCTCATGGAAAAGCTCGGGATCAAAGCGGAATTCATCAAGTTCGACGAGTACAAGAGCGCGCCCGAGCCGTTCTCGCGCACGGGGCCCTCGGACCCATCGATAGAACAGACCCGCGCCTTGCTCGACGGCATCACGAAGGAGTGGCTCACGGCGGTCGGCGAGGGGCGCAAGCTCGACGCGGCGACGCTGATGGCGATCCTCGAGTCGGGCCCGCAGTCGATGCACGTCGCGGTCGACAAGAAGCTGGTCGATGGCCTGGTCGAGGGCGACGCGCTCGGCGAGCTGGTCGAGTCGGTCTTCGGTCGCGGCGTGAAGCTGGTCGACCGCTACGTCGCGCGACCCGATGGATGGCGGCGCTGGGGCACCAAGAGGCGGGTCGCGATTCTCCCAGTGACAGGCTCCATCGTCGACGGTGGCAGCGCCGGCGAGTCGCCGCTGCCGATCCCGTTCCTCGGTGGCGAGACGACTGGGGACGCGAGCTTTGCCGCCGCCATCGGCGCGGCCGCGGCCGACCCGGACGTGGTGGCGATCGTCATCCGCGTCGACTCCGGCGGTGGCTCGGCGGTCGCGTCCGACCGCATGCATCGCGCCGTGCTGATGGCGAAGAAGCACAAGCCCGTCATCGTGAGCATGGGCGACATCGCGGCCAGCGGCGGCTACTACCTCGCGGCCGGCGTGCCGATCTTCGCGACGCCGGTCACCATCACGGGGTCTATCGGGATCTTCTCGGGCAAGGTCGACCTGTCCGGCATGTTCGCGTTGCTCGGCATCACGACCCACACCGAAAAATCCAACGAGCGCGCCGACATGATGGGCGCCTTCCGCCCCTTCACCGAGGCCGAGAAGGTCAGCGCCCGCAACACGTTGCGCGCGTACTACGACCGCTTCCTCGGGGTCGTCGCGACCGGTCGCAAGATGACCATCGAAGAAGTCGACAAGCTCGCGCGAGGCCGTGTGTGGCTCGGCAGTGACGCGCTCGAGCGCAAGCTGGTGGACGTGCCGGGCGGCTTGTGGGACGCGATCGGCGAGGCCCGGGCGCAAGCCGGCATCGACCCCGACGACGACCTCGGCATCGAGTACATCGGGACGCTCGGCGCCTTGTCGAGCCTGCAGCGCCTCATCGGTGGCGTCTTCGGCTTCGCCGACGCGGTCGCCGAGTCCCAGGGTCCGCCGGTGCCGCCCGAGCTGCGCGAGCTCGGCCAGGTCTACGGCGCGCTCGCGACCAGCGGCCCGCTGGCGTTGATGCCCTATACCCTTTCGATTGACTGACCCAACTCGCAGGCGAAGCCGTTGCGCGTTGGTCGTACCAAAAGTTGTGAGTTTCCGATGACCTCTCCCGCTCGTTTCACGATCAAGTCGCTGTGCCGCTCCACCGCCGCCCGCACGGGTGTGCTCGACCTCGGTCGCGGCCAGGTGCAGACGCCGGTGTTCATGCCGGTCGGAACCCAGGGCGCCGTGCGCGCGTTGCCGCCGCATTGGCTGCGCGAAGTGGGTGCGCAGATCGTGCTCGCCAACACCTATCACCTGCATCAGCGCCCCGGTGAAGCGCTCGTCGAGAAGCTGGGCGGGCTCCATCGCTTCATGGCGGTCGACCTGCCTATCCTCACGGATTCAGGCGGCTTTCAGGTCTTCTCGCTGCGCAAGAAAGAGCTCTCCGAGGAGGGCGTTTCGTTCGCGTACGAGCTCGATGGCAAGAAGACGTTCTTGTCGCCCGAGACCTCGATGAAGATCCAGATGTCGCTCGGCTCGAACATCGCGATGGCGTTTGACGAGTGCCTACCGGCCGACTCGAGCCGCGAGGTGGTCGAGACCTCGATCGACCGCACGTTCCGCTGGGCCGAGCGCTGCATTGCGGCGCACACGAAGCCCGACCAGTCCCTCTTCGGCATCGTGCAGGGCGGCATGTTCGGCGACCTGCGCAAGCGCTCGGCGCAGCAGATAACGTCCTTGCCGTTCGATGGCTTCGCGGTCGGCGGTCTGTCGGTCGGTGAAGGTCCCGAGAAGATGAATGCGGTCCTCGCCGAGACGATGCCGCACATGCCGCCCGAGAAGGCGCGCTACCTGATGGGCGTTGGTCGGCCGCAAGACCTGGTCGACGGGGTCGCTACCGGCATCGACATGTTCGACTGTGTGATCCCGACGCGGCACGCACGCAGCGGCACGCTCTACACGTTCCAGGGCCGCATCCGGATCACCCACGCGAAGTACCGACGTGACGGCTATCCCATCGACACGGCGTGTGGCTGCTACACCTGCCGGAACTTCACGCGCGCCTACCTGCACCACCTGTTCGAGATCGGTGAGGTGCTCGGCTCGACCCTGTCGACCATTCATAACCTGATGTTCTTCTCGGACCTGATGGCGAAGATCCGCTCGAGCATCGAGGACGGCACGTTCATGCAGTTCAGGAAGGACGTGCATGCCCTCTATCCCGAGAAGGACGAGGAGGAGCAGGGCAAGGAAGAGGCGCGCCGCCGCTTCGCCGAAGATGCGCTGCCGCACCGCGACCGCGACGTCGCCGCGGCGGTCCCCAAGAGCGGACCCTCGAGCCGCGAAGACGAGGCGCGCGTGGCCCCGCAACGCGATGTGCGTGGACCGCGGACCGAACGAACGCAGACCGCACCGCAAGGCCAGCGGGACTTTCGCAGCGAGGTCCGCACCGCGCCCAAGGCGGCGACCGGCGCGCGTCCGGCCGCAGCGCCAGTGCCGCGCCATCCGGGTGAGCCGGGAGCCGCCGCCGCGCGAGCCGCACGCAACCTGAACGGGCCGAGTGGGCAGCGGCGCGACAATCGGAAAGGGCCGCGTTGACGGACGAGCCTCGGGACCCTCGCCACGGCAGCCGCAGCAAGGACGGCGAGCGGCGAGGCTTCTTTCGCGACGCGCTCGCGGGCCTCGTCGGCAGTCCGTCGGGCCTACGCGAGACCTTGAGCGAGCTGGTTGGTGACCTCGATCGAGAAGCGGCACCGACCTTTGTGCCGCCCCAGCACCAACCCGCAAAGCGCAAGTTCGGGCCCGACAAGCACGTGCGCAGGCCACCAGGAGCGCTCGCCGAGCGTTGGTTCCTCGAAGCCTGTACGCGCTGTGGCGCATGCGTCGCGGCCTGTCCCGAAGGCACGTTGATAGCGGTCGACGGCGACGCTCCGCGCGCGCGGGTCGAGACCCATCCCTGTACGATGTGTGTGGACGTCCCGTGTGCCGCAGCGTGCGAGACGGGCGCGCTGGTCGTCGGGCCGGTCGCTGATATCGTCGCCTTCGGCACCGCCCGCGTTTTGACCCGCCTGTGCCTGAACCACGGGCGCTCAGCCGACCCCGAGGGCGAGAGTCAGCGCGTCGACCAGGCGACGTTCAGTGAGTCGAAGACGAATCAACTCGGCTGGTCGCGCGCTGGCCGCGCGAGGCCATCACAATCGGAGGATGAGCCCTGTGAGCAGTGCACCGATTGGTGCCCCGTGCCCGACACGCTGAAGCTCGGACCCGATGCGATCCCGCGCGTGAACGCCGCGACCTGCACCGGCTGTGGCCTCTGCGCTGCGCACTGCGCGGCCTATCCGCGGGCGATTGGGGTCGACTTCGGCGAGCGCTAGTAGAGGCGCAGGGCGAGCTCGAAGACCGGGAAGAGCCCGCTCTTTCCGAGGAAGCTCGGGCCGTAGCCGCCGCCGACGCGTACGTTCAGCGACTCGTAGACGAGCTGCAACGCGAGCTTGCCGCGCACGAAGTCGAACGCGCTGTCCTCGCCCGCGTAGCGGAACGTCGAGCGATGCATGATGAGTGGCGTCTCGAGCTCGGCGATGAGCGCGATGCCTCCGCTGAAGCGATACTCGGCGCCGACGCGCGCGGCCAGGCGACCGACCGGGCCCATGTAGCGCTCGATGCGCTTGACGATGTCGGAGGCGGGCGCGCTCGACTTCGAGGACAGGAACTCGATGGCGGCGTGCAGCCTCAGGTCTTCGTTCGGTCGACCAGAGGCGCGCAGTGCAACCGGGAACGCCCAGATAGCGAAGTCGTCGTCGATGCCGACCAGCGACGGGTCGAAGCGCAGAAGCCCCGCGTCGACTCCGATACCGATGCGTTCGCTGTCATGGATCGTCCACTTCGCCTCGGCGTTGAGCGCGCCGAACAGGTTCAGCGCGAAGCGTGAGCCGATCTGGAAGAGCCCGAGGATCCCATAACGAACGGTGGTCGGACCAAGCTCGAGCTCGCCCGCGCGCAACGTCCAGGCCGAGATGTCCTCGAGCTCGAAGTGCGGCGAACCAAAGCCACCGACGGGCTCGCTGGTCTTGGTCGCAAGCGGCTCGGGCTCACCCGCGAAGGCCGGGACCGAACTCGAGAGCGCCACCAAGGCGACGACACCAAAGAGGAAATTTCGCGAAGCGAACCGCGCGCGGCCTAGGAGCCGCGAGGAGGCTGGCCTCATAGGCCGCCGCCGAGCGAGCGACGAAGGGCCCGCGTGCCCCGCGAGCGAATTACGCGAGCGAAATTCACGCAGCGGGGGGATTCTGGCCGTGCCGCGCCAACAACGTGCGCTCGGCGTCCTGGAACAGGACCTTGATGCGGTTCCAGCCGAGCTCTTCGGTGACGAAGCCGAGGCCGAACGTGGTGTGCTCGATCACGTCGTCGGCGCCATAGCCGGCGGTGACCTTGTAGCGCTGCGCGGTGGTGCCGGCGCGCTTGCCGACGAGCTCTTCCCAACGCTTGTAGAGAGCTGCGGGGGTCGCGGCGGCGGCGACCTTGGAAGTGCCCGCCTTCTTGGTGCCGGTCTTCTTCGCAGCGGCCTTCTTGGCGGCGGGAGCGGCCACGGCGGCCGGCGACTCCTTGGGGGGACGGTACTTGTGGGCGCCCTTGCACGAGCGGCACTCGACCTGCGCCGGGGTCTTCCCGGTCGCGTCCATCGCAACGATGTTGTGCAGGGTGTCGCGCTTGCACTTGGTGCACCAAGCGTCACATTCCCCACCTGTCGTAAGTGCCTTACTCATGATTTATCCTTGAACACGACGTGATTGCTGATGAGGTAATTGACGACGGTTCCGACTGCGATTCCCGCGCCTTGCGCGAGGTACACATGGGCACCGAAGATCGATCGGAACAGCGCGGCAATCCCGAACTGGAGCGCGGCCGCGATGCCCGCGCCGACGGCATAGGTCGAGAAGCGCCACGCAACGTCACGCTTGCGCGTGCCCTTCTTGCGGTCGCCCCAGGTCCAGACGTCGTTCAGGAGGAAGTTTGTGAAGACGGAAGCAATGATGCCGAGCCCGCTGGCGGCGGCCTCGCAGCTGTCCCCGAAGCTCGAGAAGGCCCACAGGCCGAGCGTCAGGAACGCGAAGTTGATGATGACGCCGCTTGCGCCGACCACCGCGAAACGCAGGAAGCGCTGACGCTCCGGCGGCTGACGATCCCACAACAGGGCGAGCCGCGAACGGGTGTCGTCCGGGCCATGCGTCGACGCGGCCATCACGCGATGTCCTCGACCCGCAGGTAGCAGGTCGGCTCCGTCACGAAGGGCAGCGCGTCGATGCCAGCTAGGGCCGCGCGAACGCTGCCTTCACGTGCCTGATGGGTGAGCAACACGACCGGCACGGGCCGGCCAGGCTCGCTCTGCTCCTGCATCATCTTGCGAATCGAGATCTGATGGGCGCCAAGCAGCGTCGTCAGCTGCGCCAGCACGCCGGGCTCATCGCGCACAGTGAAGCGCAGGTAGAACGGGCACTCGGAGTCGGCCGCGGCGGCGAGCCCGGTCGGGCGCACGAGGTCTTTGTGGAAGGCGAAGTGCGGCAGGCGGCCGGACGTCCCGCGGTGGATGTTGCGGCCGGCTTCGATGATGTCGGACACGACCGCGGCGGCGGTCGGCATCATGCCGGCGCCCTGGCCGTAGAACAGCACCGGGCCCAGCGCGTGCGAGTGGACGCGCACCGCGTTGAAGACGCCGTTGGTGTGGGCGAGCATCGAGTCGGACGGGATGAGGTGCGGGGCGACGCGGGCCTCGATGTCGATGCGCGCGTCGGCGGCGTTGGCGTCCTTGGGCGCGTGCGCCTTGGCGACCGCGAGCGGCTTGACCTGGTAGCCGAACTGCTTGGCAAACGCGAAGTCGCGGGGCGTCAGGCGGTCGATGCCTTCAGTCGTAATCTGGTCGAAGGGGATGTCGACGCCGAAGCTCACCGAGATGAGGATCGACAGCTTCTGCGCGGCATCGAAGCCACCGACGTCCATCGTCGGGTCTGCCTCGGCGTAGCCCTTCGCCTGGGCTTCAGCGAGCACGTCCTGATAGGCGGCACCGCGGGTCGCCATGCCGGTGACCATGTAGTTCGAGGTGCCGTTGATGATCGCGTGGATCGAGTCGATGCGGTCGGCCGCCAGACCCTCGCGCAAGGTTCTGATGATGGGGATGCCACCGCCGACCGAGGCCTCGAAGATGACGTCCTTCTTCGCTTCGTCCGCGGCGCGGAAGATCTCGGCGCCATGCTTGGCGAGGAGCGCCTTGTTCGCGGTCACGATGTGGCAGCCGGCGCCCAGCGCGGCGAGCATGTAGCTGCGCGCAGGCTCGTAGCCGCCGAGCACCTCGACGATGATCTGCGGCCCACTCTCGAAGACCTCCTGCGGGTCGGTCGTGAGCAGCGCCCGCGGGATCGCCGGGTCACGCTCCTTATCGGGGTCGCGCACGAGGATCTTGGTGATGACGATGTCAGCACCCAGCCGGGCGACGATGTCGGAGCGATTCTCGGCGAGGATCCGGAGGATGCCCGTACCGACCGTGCCGCACCCGAGAAGCCCCACCTTGATCGTGTTCGACATCCGCCGCTTCGCTGTCAGGCGCCATCCTGGTGGCGCGAAAGGAGCGGGATAATACGCGCTTATCGGCTGGATTGGAAGGGGATTGTCGGCCCCATCGCAGGCCGATGCCAGGGCTCAGGGTCTGGGACCGAGCCACCGAACGGTGTCTTGAAGCTTGAAGTCGGCAACGGCGGCCGCGGGCGATAGGCGGCCTACTCCCACTCGATCGTGCCCGGCGGCTTCGACGTGACGTCGTAGACGACCCGGTTGATGCCGCGCACCTCGTTGACGATGCGCGTCGCGATGCGGCCGAGAGTCTCATACGGGATCGGGAAGACGTCGGCAGTCATGCCGTCGACGGAGGTCACCGCGCGCACGGCACAGACCTCGTCGTACGTCCTGTTGTCACCCATGACACCGACCGAACGCACGGGCAAGAGAACGGCAAATGATTGCCATATCTCGTGCTTATTCGGGAGCTTGGCGAGCTCGGCGCGGACGATGGCGTCGGCCTCTTGGAGGATCGCGACACGCTCGGGCGAGACCGGGCCGAGGATCCGGATGGCGAGACCCGGGCCGGGGAAGGGCTCGCGCATCAGCACCTGCTCGGGCAGGCCGAGCTGGCGACCGACCTCGCGCACCTCGTCCTTGAAGAGTTCGCGCAGCGGCTCGACCAGCTTCAGGTGCATGCGGTCGGGCAGGCCGCCGACATTGTGGTGGGTCTTGATGGTGGCGGACGGGCCGCGCACCGAGACCGACTCGATGACGTCGGGGTAGAGCGTGCCCTGGCAGAGGAAACCCGCGTCCCTGAAGTCGCGCGCTGCCTCTTCGAAGACGTCGATGAAGACGCGGCCGATCGACTTGCGCTTGGTCTCGGGATCGGTCGTGCCTGCCAACGCGTCGAGGAAGCGCTCGCTGGCGTCGATGGCGGTCAGCGAGAAGCCGAGCTGGCCGCCGAAGGTCGCGACGACCTCTGGCGCCTCGTCTTTTCGGAGGAGGCCCGAGTCGACGAAGATGCAGTGCAGGCGCGGGCCGATGGCGGCGTGAACGAGGGCTGCTGCGACCGCCGAGTCGACGCCACCCGAGAGCCCGCAGATGACGTGCCCGTCGCCGACCTGGTCTTTGATCTTGGCGATAGCGGCGCTGACGAAGTGGGCTGGCGTCCAGTCGGCGGTCAGCCCGGCGATGTCGAAGAGGAAGGCCGCGAGGAGGTCCTTGCCGCCCGCGGTGTGGTGCACCTCGGGGTGGAACTGGACCCCGTAGAGGCCGCGTTCGGGCGCTTCGACCGCGGCGATGACGCCGTCCGCCGAGCGCGCGGTGACGACAAAGCCGGGTGCCAGGGTCTCCACGTGGTCGGAGTGCGACATCCAGACGTTGCTGTCGGTGACCCGCGCTAAGAGCCGCGAGCCCGGCTTGCCAGCATCGGCAGCCGTAGGCGATACGGCGGGCTCGATGGTGATGCTGGCACGGCCGAACTCGCGCATGGGAGAGCGCGCCACATGCCCGCCGCTGGCGTGCATCAGGTACTGGCAGCCGTAGCAGATGCCGAGCGTAGGGATGCCGAACGCGAGGACCGCCGGGTCGGGCAGGGGGGCGCCCGCCTCATCGACCGAGGCCGGGCCGCCCGAGAGGATGAGGGCCTTTGGCGAGAGCGCCAGGAGGTCGGCGGGCTTGCGATGGTAAGGGTGGATCTCGCAGTAGACCCCGAGCTCGCGCACGCGGCGCGCGATGAGCTGGGTGTACTGGCTGCCGAAGTCGAGAATGATGACCGGGACTTGCAAGCGACCTCGTCAGCGTCCAGCGCGGTAGTTGGGGGCTTCGGTGGTCACCATCACGTCGTGCACGTGGCTCTCGCCAAGGCCCGCCGAGGTGATGCGCACGAAGCGGTCGTAGGCCCGCAAGGCCGCGATATCGGCGGCGCCGACGTAGCCCATGCCGGCGCGCAGGCCGCCCGTGAGCTGGTGGATGACGGCCGAGATGGCGCCGCGGAAGGGCACGGCTGCTTCGACCCCTTCGGGCACCAGCTTGTCGGCGTCCTGGGTCTTGCCCTGGAAGTAGCGGTCGCGCGCGCCCGCGCCCTGGGCCATCGCGCCGAGGCTGCCCATGCCGCGGTAGCGCTTGAATTGCTTGCCGTTGTGGCTGAAGACCTCGCCGGGAGCGGCATCGGTGCCGGCCAGCATGCCGCCCAACATCACGAGGTGGGCGCCAGCGGCTATCGCCTTCACGATGTCGCCCGAGGCGCGGATGCCGCCGTCGGCGATGATGCGAACGGACGTACCTGCAAGGGCCTTGGCGGCATTGGAGATGGCGGTGAGCTGCGGCACGCCGACGCCCGCGACGACGCGTGTCGTACAGATCGAGCCGGGGCCGACGCCGACCTTGATCGCGTGGGCGCCGGCTTCTGCAAGGGCCAGCGCGGCGTCGCCGGTCGCGACGTTGCCCGCGACGATGATGCACTCGGGGTGGCGCGTGGCGAGCTCGCGCACGGTGTCGACGACGCGCGACGAGTGGCCGTGAGCGGTGTCGACGAACAAGGCGCGGGCACCCGCGCGCGACAGCAGCGCAGCCCGCTCGAGGGCCTCGGGACCCGCGCCGACAGCGGCCGCGGCGGGCAGCCCTTGGGCGACGACCTGGGCGACCTCGGCGGCTTGCTCCTCCGGCGTGAGGTTGCGATGGATGACGCCGAGGCCACCGAGCTGGCCCATGGCGATCGCCATCGCGGCGCCCGTGACGGTGTCCATCGCGGCCGAGATGAGCGGGATGGCGAGCGCGAAGCTCGGCGCCAGCGAGGACGTGAGCGCGACCTCCGAAGGCAGCACGCTCGAGGGGCCGGGTACGAGCAGCACGTCGTCGAAAGTGAGCGCGATGGGTGGGTCCGGAGGGAGCATGGACGAGCCATAGTCGAGGCAGACGGGGTTGGCAACGCGCGTGCGCAGAGCGAGCGGCGATGCCGCGGAACGGCTTGCATCGGGGTGCCGAGGCCAGCACATTCGCGACCATGAAGACCACCTGCTTGATTGCCGCGTTGCTGCTGGTGTCCGGTTGCGCCAAGGACGACGCGGGCACGCCCGATGCCGTCGGTGATGTCACAGACTCGACAGACGGCGAGGTAACGGACACGCGTGACAGCGCAGATGTCGGCGACGGCGTGGTGCAACTGGACGAACCGATCCTCGAGCGCGCACCGACCGGCGCGGCGACGTGCACGGTTGAACGGGCGATTGCTCCCATCGCGGACGCTGACTATCAGATCGAGTCGCTGCTATCGGTCGGCTCGGCGGTGGTCGCCACCCGCGCCTATCCCATCTTGGAGATCGCTCGCGCGGGCAGCGACGGCTTGTTCGGCGAGGCCGAGGTGCTCGACGCGACGCAATATGCCGCAAGCCAGAGCGCGAGCGCGTTCGACGGCACCTCGGTCGCGGTCGTGTGGACGCGCCAGGACGAGGGCGGCGGCGTCACGGTCTGGTTCGCGAAGGTCGCAGCCGACGACCTCGCGGTCGAGGTCGCCCCCAAGGAACTGCCGATCGGCAACGCGAGCTACCTGACCCAGCCGGTCATCGTCGCGCGCTCGGGCGGCTGGGCAATCCTCTACGCCGAGACGCTCGCCTCGGGGACCGCACTTCGTCTCACGCGCCTGACCGGCGACGGCGCGGTCGATGGCGCGACAGTCACGGTGGCCGAGGGCGGCGCCGCGAACATCGGCTTCGCTCACAGCTTCATCGCGACTGAGGATGGTGGCTTCGCTGCGACCTTCGCGTTGGGTGGCTACGACAACGCCGAGGTCTCTTTCGTCCGGCTCGACGCGCAGGGCGCGAAGGTCTCCGGCCCGCACCTCATCTCCCGCGCAGGCGGCGGCGGCTACAGCTCGGGAGCAAGCTATCGCGCCGCAGGTGACGGCCTGCTCGAGCACGAGGGGAAGTTCTACGCGGCCTTCACCGAGTCGTACTCGACGGGCGACTTCCCCGATCAGAACACCGCGGTGATCGGCCGCCTTGCGGTGGTCGACGGCGCTGGCAACGGCGAGCTGCACAAGCTGCAAGCGTCGGTCGACGACATGACCACCGTCCAGCCGAGCCTCCACCTGATCGACGATAACATAGGTATTCTATGGAGTTACGGCGCAGTCATCTACATCTGTGGGGGCTGCATCACCGACTATGACATGCACTTCGTGCTGCTCGATCCGGCGACGCTGACCCCGGTCGCGCCCGAGGTCGAGCAGCTCTCGGACCGCAACGGGTTCACCAATCCGCGCGGCGCGGTGATTGATGGAGTGATCGGTGGCGCGCTGTTCACGACGACCGCGCTCGACTTCCACGCGCTGTCCTATCCGGCGACGGGCGTGTTCGCGTGCACGCCGAAGTGATTGCCGACGGCTGCATCGCAGTGCGATGAGCTGAGCATGGACCTCTTCGATGAGTCAGCGCCCGAGTCCGCCGTATCGCCTTCGGCTGCCGCCGCTGGCCGGGACGACAAGCCTCTCGCCGAGCGTATGCGGCCGCGCACGTTGGACGAGGTGCTCGGGCAGGAGGCGTTGGTCGGGCCAGGCGGCCTCCTCAAGAAGCTCGCCGAGCGCGGCGACATCCCGAGCCTCGTCTTCTGGGGGCCGCCAGGCAGCGGCAAGACGACGCTTGCGCGGGCGCTGGCAAAGCTGGCCAACGCGCACTTCGAGCCGTTCTCGGCGGTGCTGGGCGGCGTGAAAGAAGTCCGCGAGATCGTGCTGCGAGCAAAGGACCGCAAGGCGCGGGGATTGGGGCGGACGCTGCTGTTCGTCGACGAGATCCATCGCTTCAACAAGGGCCAGCAGGACGCGTTCTTGCCGCATGTCGAGGACGGCACGTTGGTGTTGGTCGGGGCGACGACCGAAAATCCGTCGTTCGCGCTGAACGCGGCGTTGTTGTCGCGCTGTCGCGTGATGCGCCTCGCGCCGCTGGGGCAGGGCGAGCTCGTCAAGCTGCTCGAGCGCGCGCTGGTCGATGAGGACCAGGGCCTCGGCAAGACACCTGTGTCGATAGCTCACGAGGTGCTCGAGGTGCTGGCCGAGCAGGCCGATGGCGACGCGCGGCGGGCGTTGAATGACCTCGAGATCGTTGCGCAATTGGCCGCGCGCCGGGCGGCGGACGAAGGGCCGCTGGATGTAGCGGCGCTGGCCGGGCTGTTCGATCGCACGCCGCTTCGGCACGACCGCGCAGGCGACCAACATCACGACGTGGTGTCCGCGTTCATCAAGTCGCTGCGCGGCTCGGACCCGGACGCGGCGCTCTACTACATGGCGCGCCTGCTCGAGGCGGGTGACGACCCGCGCTTCATCCTGCGGCGCCTGGTGGTCTTCGCGTCGGAGGATGTCGGCAATGCGGACCCGCGCGCGTTGGGTATGGCGGTCGACGGGCTGCACGCCTACCAGCTGGTCGGGATGCCGGAGGGGCGCATCATCCTCGGGCAGGTGACCACCTATCTGGCGACCGCGCCCAAGTCGAACGCGAGCTACCTGGCGGTCGATCGCGCCTTGGAAGTCGCGCGCACGGCGGGCTCGGTGGCGGTGCCGATGAAGCTCAGGAACGCGCCGACCCGCCTCATGAAGGAGATGGGGCACGGCGATCAGTATCGTTATCCGCACGACCACGGCGGCTTCGTGCCAGAGCACTACCTGCCCGAGCCGCTACGCGGAGAAGTGTTCTACAAGCCCGAAGGGGCCGGCTACGAAAAGCAGATCGCCGAGCGCCTCGAGCGGTGGCGAGCGTTACGCGACGCCGCCGATTAGCGAACGGGCTAATGACGCTTGGGCTGCTTCAAGGTGCCCGCGACGTCGGGGCGCTCGCCGCGCAGCCAGGCGTCGGCGGCATCGTCGAGGAACTCGTTGCGCAGGTCACCGCGCGCAAGGATCTCGACATCGCCATAACGATGCGGCTTCCAGTCGAGCGGCAGGAACGCGTCGCGGTCTTCGCGGAAGAACTCGCCGACGTACCAGTCGAGGAAGTCGACGCAGATGTCGATCGCCTGCGGCTCGGTCATCGCCTGGTACTTCGCGCGCTCGATGGCGGCTTCCATCTTGTAGACGGAGGTGCGGGCGTCGTTGTGCAGCGTCAGGCTCACGACGGCTTCTTCCCCTTCTTTGCGCACGTCGAGCTCGAAAGACTCGTTGCGCAGGGAGCCTGCGTGACGCTCCCGCAGGAGCGCCAGGACTTTGGAACGGAACGCGGGATCTGTGAGTGGCTTGGCCATGGGGCGGCATCATAGACACGCACCACGGCCGAGGCCACCCCGTTCATTTGGGCAGGCCGACGCATTGCGACTGCGACCGAATTCGTGCATCCAGCAGGGCACTTCAGGCCCCTGAAACGACTCAGACCCTCGCGGAGGGCCTGGCCATTCGAGCTCGCTGCTGTTGCCCCCGCGCCTGCGGACGGCGTTGGAACATTGTGTCGCGGCGAGAGTGAAAGAGCACGAACCTCAGGCGATGGCGCGCAAGCGGGTCAGGACGCGCGCGAGCGAGTCGCCCGGGCTGGCGTGCACGAAGACGGCTCCGGCGGGGCGCAGGATCGCCTGGGCGGCGCGCAGGTTTTCGTCGGCCTGGAGTTCGGCGACCTCGACCAGCGCGGTCATCAGGCGCGCGTCCTGCGAGCGCTTGACGAAGCTGCCCGCGGGCAGGACGCCGCGGTCGCCGGTCGGCATCACGAACACCAGCGAGTGGCGATGGCGCCGCGAGGTGAGGGCCACGCGGCGGAGGGCGTCGAGATCGTCCGCCGTGTGGAAGTCGCTGATCGCCAAGAGGGTGTGCGCGCCCGCGTGGCCATGGGCCGACAAGACCGCCTGCAGTGCGGCCTCGAGGCCATGCGATTGACCGCCCGGACGCGGCGTGGGGTCGCGCGGCAAGGCGATGCCCGCGTGGCGCGCGAAGGCGCGGAAGATCGAGCGGTCCGGCTCGATCGCGTAAGCGGTGATAGGGAGAATCGGACGCTGCTTCGTAAAGCGCCGCGCGAGCAGCTCGCGACATGCACGCGCCAGCGCCGGTTCGTCGACGCGCAGGGCCCGTGGATGCGGCTCGCGCGCAGGCAGCGCGCGGCGGTCGCTGGCATTGCCATGGGCGTCACCCATCGATGCATTGGGCGCCGAGCCCGAGACGGAGATGCGCTGCGCGCCGAGCGAGATGTCGCCCTTGAGCGGATCGCTATCGGCTGTGCGCAGGCTCGAGCCATGCGGTAGCAGCGCGGGTGCGAGCGGCGTCGCGAGGTAGAAGGTGCGGTTTTCGTGTACCTCGAACCAGCGCGCGATGCGCAGAGTGAGCTCGCTGTCGGTGAGCTCGGTGCGGTCTTCGTGCACGAGATGCGGCGCCTCGAGCAGCGCTTGCGTGAGGCGCGTGAGGTGCGCCGTGCCGTGGCCGGCCTCGATGAGGAGGCGGCTCTCGTGGTCGTGCAGCACCAGCCCGACGCGGTCGCGGCCCGATGCCAGGGTGCGCGCGAGGTCGGCCGCGATCTCGAGCGCGTGGTCGATCTTCGCGTGCCCCGGCGGACCCCAGAACATGCTCGGCGAGCAGTCGACGAGGAGCCAGATCGAGAGCTGGAGGTCCGACTCGAACTCGCGTGCGATGAGCTTGCCGCGCCGTGCCGACGCGCTCCAGGCGATGTGCTTGAACGGGTCGCCGGCCTGGAAGTCGCGCAGCTCGCGGATCTCGAGACCGAAGCCGCGCTTCTCGCGATGCACCAGATCCGCCTGCTCGTCGGCCGCGGCACGAGTCGCGCGCAGCGGCGGCCGCCCTCCTGCCATGTGGCGCGGCAGGACCGTCGTGCGCAAGAGACAAGGCGCGAACGCGCGCACGGCGTAGAGGCCGAGCGCGACCGTGGCCGTCAGGTCGAAGCCCTGGAGCCACGAGTCACCAAGCCGCAGCCCGCGCAGCGTGAGCTGGTAGCGCAACGTGCGCTTCGCGGAAGACGCGTCGTTGGAAGCAGAGGCCGTAGCCGGGAGCTCGACGAGGCGCGCCTCCAGCGTCTCGGACAGCGTCGGCTCGAGCTCGATTGCATAGACCGCGGTGCGGCGCGGCAGCTCGAGCGAGAACGCGATGTCGCTGGTGCGCCCCTCCCACAGCTTCATCGCGGTCGACGCGCCCTCGAGCTTTATCGCCACCTTCGCGATGCGGTGCCGCGCGAGCACCGCGGCGAGGTGCGCGACCGCCAACATCGTGAGCACGAAGGCCCCGAGCGCGGCTACCCCGGGCGCCGGTAGCAGCGCTCCGGCGAGCATGAACACCAGGCCGCCGAGCCCCAGCCAGCGGCCTTCCGCGGTGAGGCCCACGCGCGGTGGCACGCCCATCCGACCGCGACGCGGGACGGTCGCCGCGGTCGCGGGCGGGGTGGGGCTCGGCACGCCAGGCGCCAATCAGGGCTCCCGGTCGTAGGGCGACTGCGCGAGGCACTCGGCGATCACATCTTCGACCCGGATCTGGTCGAGCTCGGCCTCCGGCGCGAGCAGGATGCGATGATTGAGCACGTGTCGCACGAGCTCCTTCACGTCGTCCGGCAACACCATGTCGCGCCCGAGGATGAACGCGCGCGCCTTCGCGCACCGCAGCAGCGCCAGCGACGCGCGCGGCGAGGCACCGAGCCGGACCGCCGGATGGATGCGCGTCGACTGGACCAGGCGCACAATCCAATCGACCAACGTCGGCGCGACGTGCACCCGCTCGGCCGCGTCGGCCGCGCTCTCGATGAGGGCCGGCGAGAGCACGACGCCAACCGGTGGCGGCGTCGTGTTCCAGGTCTGGAGCACGCGCCGCTCCTCGTCGAAGGTCGGATAGCCGAGCAGCACACGAAACAGGAAGCGGTCGACCTGCGCCTCGGGCAGTACGTAAACGCCTTCCTGCTCGACCGGGTTCTGGGTCGCGAGGACCATGAACGGCGACGGCAGGCGGTGGGTCTCGCCTTCGATCGTGACCTGGCTCTCCTGCATCGCCTCGAGCAGCGCGCTCTGCGTCTTGGCGGGCGCGCGGTTGATCTCGTCGGCGAGCACGATGTTCGCAAAGACTGGACCCTTGCGCAGCACGAAGGTCTGGTCGCGCAGGTTCAAGACGTAGGTGCCGGTGATGTCCGCGGGCAAGAGATCCGGCGTGAACTGGATGCGCGAGAAGGCGCAGCCGAGGGTCTCGCTGAACGTCTTGACCAACGTCGTCTTGGCGATGCCCGGCACGCCTTCCAACAGCACGTGACCGCGTGCGAGGAGCGCCACCATCAGGAGGTCCACCGTGTCGCGCGAGCCGACGTAGTGCTTGCCCACCTCGGCGTGCGCGCGCGCGCGGGCTGCCTGGAAGGGATGTCGTTGGTCGGCCGCGGGACCTGAGAGAGCGTCGGCGGTGGCTCGTGGGGCGAGCCCCTCGGGATCGGGCATCGGGTTCTCCAACTTGTTCATCCGCGCGCTGCGGCACTCGCGCGCGCTGGTTGCTCGCTCGGGCGGGCGCCGCGGCCCAGGCGATGGCGACCGCTATCTCCAACGCTGCGCAAGATCACCTGTACGTCGTCATGCAGGCGCAGGAAGCGGTCTGCCGACCAGATCGGCGGCTGGCGGGAGCGGAGGCTAGCGGTCTCGGCCTGGACGCGCAACAACGCCGCGCGCACCTGCTCGCGCGACTGATCGTGGCTTGCGTCGCGGCTCGGGAGCAGGTCGTCGAGGCCGGCGTGACGGCCACGGTCGAGCGCGAACTCGCCCAGCGTCAGCGCCAGGTGCGAGAAGTCGGCCTCGCCCCGCTGCGCGACCAGGCCGCGCGCATCGTCGAGCGCTGGCGACGAGAACTGCGACGGCACCGACGGCAAGAGCCCCATCACCGCGACCCGCTCACGCCCACGCACGCGCGCCGCGAGCAACATCAGGAACGCGACGATGGCTGCCGCGATGGCGACCGCGTAGGGCGGCTCGGCGACCTCGCCGCTGAAGAAGCCCAGCGCCTTGTTGAGCTCGTCGACGCGCGCCTGGATCTCCTTCGGGATGCCGCCAAGGCGCGCGCGCTCGGAGTCGAAGTGGCCGCTGAACGTGGCACCCGGGCGCACCAGAGCCGCGGCGCACGGCTCGCGTTGACAGTAGAGGCGCATCGCGTTCGCGGCGAACTGCTTATCCCCGTAGAAGCGTCGCAGCATGTCGTTCAGGAAGATCGATGGGTCGGCGATCGCCAGGAGCTTGCCGCCGCCGAGCTCGGCCTCGACGGCGAAGTGTTCGCGTCCGCCCTCGAACGAGAGGATCGGCTTGAGGTTCGGCGCCGGCACTGGGATCGTGAGTGCTGCCGGGTAGTTGGCGACCACTTGTGTCACGTTGTAGAACAGGAAGTGGGTGCCTGCGGGGCGCAGGATTGGGAAGCCCTCCTGCTGATCCCAGAACGCGAGGTGCCCGGCCGGTCCGGAGTCGCGGCGACGAATGCCGACCTTTTCGAGGAGGGCCTTCGACGTGCCCTGGTCGTCGGCGACGATGAGGTAGCCGCCGCTCTCGACGAACGCGAGCAGGTCGTCAATCGGCAAGGGGCCCGTCGGATAGAGCAGCACGAGCACGTCGTCGGGCTCGAGCGCGGCGAGGTCGAGGGCGTTGTCGGTCGTCAGCGTGACGCGCGCCTCGTCGGCGGTCGTGACGAGGTAGCCAAGGCCATTCCAGCGCTCGGGATCGAGGTCGTAGTCGCGCGCGTGCGCGCCCGCCGTGAAGGCCAGCGTGAGCATCGCGACCAGCAGGGGCAGCTTCATCGTTGCCCCTCCGGGTCAGGGGTCGCGGCGTCGCCAGGGCCTCGGCGACCAGGTGTGGGGCGCTTGTCGAGCGTCTGGCGCAAGGCGCGCGCGCGCTCGACATCGGCGACGGTGCCGAGCTGGGGTGCGAAGTGGGTGTGCTCGACGATGGAGGTCAGCTCGTCGAGGGGTGGTTCGATTGTGGCGCGTGTACCGCGGTGCTCGGGACCACGCTCGTCGAGGGCGCCCAGCGCTGCCCGCGATGCCTCGCGCGGCGTCGCGTAGCCCCACACGAGCGGCGTGTCGAGGCCGCGCAAGGCGCCCGCGAAGATGTCGCGCACGCTGCGATGGACCGCGACCAGAGCCCATTGCGCGCCGTCATAGGCTCCGTCGTGTGGCACCTCGAGCGCGACCTCGCGCGGTAGGTGTCCGGGTGCTTCGACCATCACCGACCAGGCCCCGGGGCTCAGCGGGCCGAGGCGGAAGCGGCCGCCCAGGTCGGCCCGCGCGACGTCAAGCTGGGTGCCGGAGCGGGCGCTGATGACGCCCGCGAGCGGCAAGCGCGTGTGGGCATCGACGACGATCCCCGAGAGCGTATCGCTGGCGCGCGCAGTGGTCCGCTCGGGCGGGTCGAAGCGCGTGACGAAGACCGGCTCGGGGTCCTGCGTGAGCGGCTCGGGCAGCTTGCCCTTCCATCGATCGAGCAGGCGCCGGATGTTCTCCTGAATCTCTGCGAGTGCGCGTGCCAGGGCCCCCGAGCGAAGCGCCTGGGCGAGCGCGATGAAGCCGACCACCAGGCCCAGGCCGAGCATGTACCAGCGCAGCGGCACGCCCGGAGGCGGAGGGATCTCGAGCACTACCGAAGCGCTCTCGGTTGGGGCATGCGTCTCGTCCGATGGCGCGAAGCGCGCCCGCACCTCGAGCCGCACGCGATCGCGCGGTGTGCCGAGCGTCTCGCGCAGCGCCTGCAGCTCGACCGCCGACAGTGCGGTCACGAAGATGCCATCTGCATCGGTCGCCGCGACCAGCTCGAAGGCCCGCGTCGACCCGCTTGCCGCGGCGTTCTTGGACGGGTCGGGTGCGACCGCGACGATCCCGACGACCTGGTTCGCGAGCGGTCGGTTCTCGTCCGAGACGCGGCCGCTCATCCGGTAGCGACCGACCTGCTCGTCCCCTTCGCGCACGACCCGCAAAGTAACGCGCGTCGGCACCAGCACGATGAGCTCGGTCTCGAAGCGACTCGGCGCGTGCATCGCGTCGCCGCCGAAGCGCGCCTTGATGCTGTAACGACCGCCGCCCGCGAACGAGCTCTGACGTACGACGAAGGTCGCGGCACCGCTGCGCCCGGTCGCCCCCACGAGCTGGCTGCCGGTGCCGACCTCGAGCGCGACCTGGGCCTGCGGGATCGGGCTATCGGTACCTTCGGAGACGTCGTTCAAGGCGACCCTGATCTCTATCGGCTGGTCGCCGAGCACGAAGCGGGGCGCCGCGTCACTGGGCTCGGTCGGGTTCGCAGTGCTTGTTTGGCCCAGCTGGATGACCGCTTGGATTCGGGTTGCGCGCTTGGCGAGGTCGATCGAACCGCTCTCGGCCGTGTCGCCGAAGCGCGAGTTACCGTCGAAGTGCACGGTCCATGTGACGAGGTCGCCGGCGCGGCGAAGGCGGCTCACCTCGCGCGCCGTGAGCGGCACCTCGAAGCCCCCGGCCGCATCAGTGAGCCGTGTCGCGGGGGGCAGCTCGGGCAGCTCGAGGATGATGCGCTCGTTCGGGATCGGCTGCGACGCGTCGTCGAGCAGGCGCCCGACCAACACGATGCCGGTCGCCGCGCGCCGATGCTCGAGCTCGACCCGCGACTTGGCGCGCACCCCGATAGGTATCGCGTGCGCGGCCTCACCCGATGTTACCAACGACAGCCCGACCGCCAGCGCGACGAGCGCGAGCCGCTGCGGAAACCTGGGCTGGCCAAGAGACATCGGCGGATAGTGTCCGCGTGCCGCAGGTCGGTCAACCAAGACCTCGCCGGGCGACCCGCATGGTATGGGCGCTGGACGCGGGCGCGAACGCTTGGTAGACGGCCCCGCCGGAGGCACCACCGATGTCGATCCTCGAATCATTCCCGTTCGTCGCAGCCGCTCCCGAGTCGATCGTGCCGCTCCAGGCGGCGGGCACCGCGGCGATCGTGGTGGTGGTCGCGCTGCTCTTGGCGATCGTCTTGTTCGTCCTGTTGGCGCGCCGCAAGGGTCGCCCCGACGCGGACGCGCCCAAGGTCGAAGCCCTGCCCGGCGAGGGGCCGGCGCGTCCCAAGGCGATCCCGGCGAGCAAAGAGGTCTTCGCACCGCTTCCGCCCGCGCCCAAAGTCGAGACGAAGGTCACCGCGAAGCCGGCCTCCAAGCCGGCCGAGCTGGACGAGGACGACGACGACGAGGGGCCGGTCGACTCGGCCTGGGAGTTCGGCGACGACGACGAGAGCTCGGCCACCGGCGCCAAGCACAGCGAGGCGCGGGCACGCGACGCCGAGGCCAAAGCGAAGGCCGACGAGAAGTCGCGTGAGGCCGACGCCAAGAAGCGCGACGCCGAAGAGAAGGCGCGCGACGCCGATGCCAAGAAGCGCGCCGCCGATGAAGCGCTGCGTGCTGCCAACGACGCCAACGACGAGGGCGCCAAGGCGCGCGCCGCAAAGGCCGCCGAAGAAGCCAAGGTCGCGGCCGAGCTACAGCGAAAGGCCGAACAAGAAGCACGTGCCGAGGCAGCGCGAGCCGCGCAGGCGCGTGACATCGCGACCAAGGAAGCGGCCGAGCGGGCAAAGGCCGAGGCCAAGGCGACGGCTGAAGCCGAAGCGAAGGTGAAGACCGACGCGCGACGCAAGGAAGCCGACGCGAAGGCCAAGGTCGAGGCTGAGGCGAAGGCCAAGCTCGACGCGGAAGAGGCGAAGAAGAAGGGCGCCGACAAGAAGTCGGACGAGGACGAAGGTCCCGCCAAGACCTTGAAGGACGGCCTCGGCCGCACGCGCAAGGAAGGCTTCATCGCGAAGCTGACGAGCCTCTTTGCCGGCAAGCAGATCGACCAGGACCTCCTCGATGAGGTCGAAGAGGCACTCTTCACATCGGATATCGGCGTGCGCACGGCGGAGCGGCTCCTCGGTGCCGTGCGCGAAGCGCTCTCGAAGAAAGAGCTGAAGGACGCGGACAAGGTCTGGGAGGTCTTGCGCAACGAGGCCCAGAAGATCCTGGAAGGCGCGACGGCGGGGGCCAAGGTCGGCGTCCCCAAGCCAGGCGAGCCGTTCGTCACGATGGTGCTCGGCGTCAATGGCACCGGCAAGACGACGTCGATCGGCAAGCTCGCGCACAAGCTCATCGGCGAAGGTCGCAGCGTCACGCTGGTCGCCGGCGACACGTTCCGCGCAGCCGCGGCCGAGCAGCTCGAGCACTGGGCTCGACGCGTCGGTGCCCCCTGCATCCGCGGCAAGGAAGGCGCCGACCCGGCTTCGGTCGTCTTCGACGGCGTCAAGCAGGCGGTCGAGGCGAAGGCCGAGTTCGTGCTGGTCGACACCGCCGGCCGCCTGCACAACAACACCAACCTCATGGAAGAGCTGAAGAAAGTTCGCCGCGTGATGAGCCGCGCCATCGAGAGCGCCCCGCACGAGGTGCTGATGGTGCTCGACGCGACGACCGGCCAGAACGGCATCACTCAGGCCAAGATCTTCAAGGATGCGACCGACGTGACGGGCATCATCCTGACCAAGCTGGACGGCACCGCCAAGGGTGGCGTTGTCCTCGGGGTCTGCGACGAGCTGAAGATCCCCATCAAGTGGATCGGCGTCGGTGAGCGCGTCGCGGACTTGCGCGCGTTCGACCCGAAGGAATTTGTCGACGAGCTCTTCTCCCCTCCGAGTTGAGTTTGCTGGGAGCTGGCTTGCGTCAATACTTCGGTCGCCCTTGCGGCCGAACGAAAGCAGCCCCAAGCGTGAATTCGCCGAGCAGGCCAAGCCGTGGCGAGGCGAGGGCAACCAGCAATTCGCGAAGCGAGGCGCGCGCGACCAGGGAGCCCGATCCTGTGGCGCCCAGGAAAGCAACGACCCGGGCCTACCCGACCCCGCAGCCACGCCCGGTTGACACCGCGCCACACCCGGCACAACCTCCTGTTATGCGCCTCAGCTGCCATCTCACCCTCGCACTCACGTTCCTTTTCGGGGCATGTGGCGACGAAAAAGCACAAACAGGTCGCCCCATCGGCGCCGTCTGCGATGCCGATGGGGACTGCGGAGTAGGCGCATGCCTGCAGGGCCAGTGCCTCGACCCGGAGGCAGACGAAGATGGTGATGGGCTCGTCAACCGCATCGAGGCGTCGCTGGGGACCTCGATCACCTCGGCGGACACGGACGGCGATGCGCTCTCCGACAGGAACGAGGTCTCGGCCGAGCTGACCGCGGTCGACAGCGATGGCGATGGCATTCAGGACGCCCTCGAGAGTGACATCGCCGATGCCGACGGTGACTGCCTTCCCGACCAACGCGATGCCGACGTCACCACCCGTGCCGACCTCCTCGCCCGAATCTGCAAGTCCGAGGGCGTCTGCGCTGCAGGCACCCTCGCCGTCGCCTGCGCGAAGACCACCGCGACCTGCGACTATGCGGGCATCAGCGCCTTCGAAGCGACCGAGGTCTCCTGCGACGACCTCGACAACGACTGCGACGGCGCGACCGACGAAGACCTCCCGCCCGGTGCTTGTGTGCCGGTGCTGGTTGGCTTTGCGCTCGACTCGGAGGCCGCGACGCTGACGATCGGCGAAACGCTCGCCCTGGTCGCGACCGCTACCTACGACAGGGGCTCGCCGCTCGCCGTCACGGCCACCGCTGGGTGGACCTCGACGGCCCCGGCGATTGCCACCGTCTCGGCGGGCGTCGTTACCGCGCTCGCGCCGGGCGTCACGGATATCGTCGCCACGCTTGGCGACCTCAGCGCCACGGCCACCCTCACCGTCGTCGCCGCGCCCGTCGTGCTCGAGACGCTCGATGTACTGCCAGCCAACCCCAGCGCGGCTCTGGGGCGTGCGATTGCGTTCAGCGTGGTCGGCCACTACAGCGACGACAGCAGCACCCCCGTCACGGCTGGCATCACCTGGAAGTCATCGAACGGCAATGTCGTCGTCGGCGCCAACGGTGTCGCTGAAACGATTGCGACCGGGACCGCGAAGGTCACCGCGACGGTCGACGGGCTCGAAGGCTCCACCACCGTGACCGTGACGCCAGCCGTCCCGGTCTCGTTCGCCATCGCGATTGCGACCGATAGCCCGCGCGTCGCGTTCGATGGCACGCACCAATTGCGCGCCATCGCGGCGCTCACCGACGGCAACGAGGTCGACTTCAGCGACAAGGTCGACTGGTCGTCGAGCGCGCCCGAGGTCGCCACGGTCGACTCCGACGGGCTCGTCACCGGTCACGTGCCGGGGGATGTCGACATCACCGCCGACCTCGCTGGTGTCTTCGCCGTGGTCCCGCTCGAGGTCGTCGTCGCGTTGATGCCCTTCGTCGCTTCGCATGTCCCTGCGCGTACAGTCGCCCTCGGCGCGACGAGCCTGGCCGGAGCCGGCGCGATTGCAACCGTCAGCTCCAGTTCCACGGCGCGCACCATTCGCGTCGACGCCGGCACCTCGCTGTCCGGCCCGAACGCCCCGAACGTCATCGTCGCGCGCCCGTCGGCTCGCGTCGACCACGAATAGCCAGCGTCCGAGCGTCCTGTGCCCGACTTGCCGAGCAGGCGACGCGGGAGCAACCAGCAAAGCGATTCAGGAGTGAGCAAGATGCGGATCTCAGCGACCCTTGGCGTGTCCCTCGCGACTCTCGGCGTCTCGTTCGCCCTCGCGTTCGCCGGCCCCGCATACGCCGACCCCTTCGCCTCGGGCAGCACCGGCGCCCTCGGCAATGTCGTCATCGCGGCCAACACCGCAGTTGTGCTGCCACCAGACGGCATCCTGAACTACGCCTCGCTGACGGTGAAGAGCGGCGTCACGCTGACCTTCACCGCCAACACCCGCAACACCCCGGTCTTCATCCTCGCGAGCGGTGACATCGTCATCGAGCCCAGCGCCATCCTCGACGTGAGCGGTCGCGACGGCAACGTCAACGGCCTGCCCGGGCGCGGCGGCCCAGGCGGCTTCGATGGTGGCGCCAACGTCGACTCGCAGGTCCTCGCCTCGGCGGGCCAGGGTCCGGGCGCCGGCCTCGCGAATGTTGGCAGCCTCGGCAGCTCAGGCGGCAACGCGGGCTATTCCGTCAAGGGCGGCGGTGGGCTCACCCAGATCGCCGGCCAGCCCTATGGCTCCCAGCTGCTGCTCCCGTTGATCGGCGGCTCTGGCGGCGGCGGCGGCGGTGGTCATGGCGGCGGCGGCGGCGGTGGCGCCATCCTGCTCGCCTCGACGACCCGCATCGCGCTCGGCACCGGCGCCATCGTACGGTCGCGTGGTGGTGCCGGCTACGGCGGCTACCAGGCCGGCAGTGGCGGCGCTGTGCGGCTGCTCGCGCCCGTCGTCAGCGGCAGCGCGACCCTCGATGTCTCGTCGGGTGGTGGCGGTCATGGCCGCGCCCGTGTCGACACGCTCGACACCAGCGCGCTCGACGTCACCGCCCCGAGCGCGCGCTTCACGGTCGCCACCCTGATGGTCGCATTCCTCGATGCCGAGCCGCAGATCGACCTCATCGGTGTCGGCCAGGCCAGCATCCCGCTCGGCTACGAAGGTGAGTTCCTGGTGATCCTGCCGACCGGTGCCAGCGCCACCCAGACCGTCACCCTCTCGCTGACCGACTTCTTCGGTACCGTGCCGATCACGGTCGCGCTCACCCCCGACAGCGGCAACCAGATCCTCTACAACGCCGACGTCGACACCTCGTCCGCGGTCGATGGCGTCGTGACCTTCGACATCGACGTCGACTTCCCGCCCAACGTCGCCACGGTCGTCCGCGTCTGGACGCGCCCGCCCGCCAACTAGGCCACGCTCAAGGGCACGCCCGGTCAATGGTGAGAATCCAGCGTGCGCCTCTCAACAGCCGCTTGTTCACCGGCCAGGCCATCACCTTGACCGCAATGACCTCGTTCTTCTTCGGGGTCACCATCACGCTCGCAACGCCGCGCTTGCCCGAGCCGAGCGACTCGAACCCAAACCGCCGGCGCGCAGCAGGCTGTGCCAGGGTGCCTGTGAAGAGCGCGTTGCCCCGCTGGTCTTCGACCTGGATCCGCGGCGCCCAGCGCGCCTTCAGTTGGTCCTCGCTTCGCTCCAGCTTTAGCGTGAAAGGCGCCAGCGTGCCGTCCGCCAGCGGCTCGACCACGAAGCGCTGGGACAGCAGCTTGCCGTCCTCGAAGTCGCCCGCGATAACGGTCGGCCCGCACCCGGTGATCGCCTTCGGTGCCACCACGTTGCGCGCCCGGTCGGCCCGCAAGGCGGCCATCAGCAAGTGCGCGGCCTTGGTATAGCGGCTCCGGATGGCGCCCATCAGCTTCGCGTCCGCCCGGCACGGAACGCGCGTCTGACCGATCCCGAAGATTGGCCCGACATCCAATGAGCGTCCCTCCGGTGTCTCTATCGACAGGTGGAGATGCGGCGGCGCATCCAGGACCGCGGTGCCACCGAGCAGGCCGAGCTCGTCCCCCGCTTCGACCTCATCGCCCACCGCGAGCCCGCGCCTGGCCGCCGCGACGTGCAGGTAGTGCACCTCGTGGCCGACCAACGGGCCGTCGAGGAGCTTGAGGGCGATGGTGCCGCCACTGCGATGACGGCCGTAGTCCTTGGTGAAGAACCAGACCTTGCCGTAGCCGGGCACGTCCTTCCACGCGGGCAGCTCGGTGCCGCTGCGCATGACGGTCGCGACGCCGGTCAGTGGCGTGCCGAAGCGCTCGGGGTCGTCCGCCGGCATGCCGATCTGGACGACCCGCGCCTTGCCGAGCGCGCGCACGACCGTGCCGAGGCCACCTGCGGGCCCGACGCCGCCGATGTCGAACGCCTTGTGGTGGCCGCGCCCGGTGCACTCGACCCAGCCGCGGAAGGGATTGTCGAGCGGGTAGGGCAGCACCAACCCATTGTCGAGGTGGAAGACCTCGTCGCCAGGTGCTGAGTGCACTGCGCCGTTGCCCCAAGAAGACAACACGACGAGTAGTGCTGCTACGCCCCCGTATCGCCTTCGGCTGCCGTTGCCGGTGACCGCCCCGTATCGCCTTCTGCCGTTGCCGGTGCTGCTCGCCATCGTCATTGGCGGAGCGAACGACCCGTCGCCCGTCGCGCTTCCCCCATCGCTATGATTGCCGTCCAAGTCGGGCATCGGGTCAGTAGTAGAGCGGACCCGGACCGCTGTATAGACCTCTGGTGAGCCTCACTGCCCCGCTTGCCCAGCGACCTGCCGAGCTTCCAACACTGGTCGTGCGCGACCTCGGCCGCATGCCGTACGACGAGGCGCTTGCCCTCCAGCACGCGCTAGTCGCCCAGCGCCAGGCCGACGCCATCCCGGATACGCTGCTGCTCGTCGAGCACCCGGCCGTCATCACGCTCGGTCGCCGGCGCGACTCGCAGAGTCACGTGCTGGCCGCTGGTGACACCCCGGTCGTCCAGGTCGAGCGCGGTGGCGACGTCACCTGGCATGGCCCCGGCCAGCTCGTCGGCTATCCGATCTTCCTCCTGCGCGAGCACGAGCGCGACGCCCACGGCCCGCTGCGCGCCCTCGAAGACGCGTTCATCGCGTTGCTCTCGACCTACGGCATCGCGGCCCAACGCAAGCCCGGGCACACCGGCGTCTGGGCCACGTCGCGCGTCGCGACCACCCCCCAAAAGCTCGTCTCCCTCGGTCTCGCCATCCACGGCTGGGTCACATTCCATGGCTTCGCGCTCAACGTCGACTGCGACCTCGGCGAGTTCGCGCGCATCCAGCCCTGCGGCATGGAGGCGCGCGTGATGGGCTCGCTCGCGTCGCTCGGCGCCACGATCCCCGCGCCCGCGACCCTCCACCGCGAGGTCGCCGGCGCCATCGCGGCGGCCTTCGGACGCGCACTCGTCGCCTGAATGCGCCGCGTTTGCGCGCCGCGGCGGACAGCCGAAGTCTCCGCCTCCAATGTGAACCTGCCTTCGCCGCCGTCGCCGCGCCTGCCCTCGACCGCTCCGATGGCATGCGTTAGTCTCCCGCGAGCGTCCTCCGCCAACCCCGACCCCCCTCGCCAACAAAGCAGCAGCAGGCTATGCGGAACCCCCCCGAGTATCCTAACGCCGCCCTCCTCGCCAAGCGCGACGCCATCCGCGACCTCGCCTTGCCGGTCGTCCGCGGCGCGCTCCCGCCGGGTCTCGCCGGCCATCTGTTCGTGATGTCCCCGGTCGGCAGCGTCGACTCCGGCGGCGCGCCGTACCCCAACAACAACGACCGTCCGACCGTCATCAACGGCGACGGAATGGTCTGGCGCTTCGACATCACACCCGCCGATGAGCCAGGCGCTTCGCCGTCCATCAAGGTCTCGTCCGACCTCGTGAAGCCGCCCGACTTCTACTACGACGAGCTCACCAGGAACGGCGAGCCGCTCGACTTCGCGGGCTTCGCCGACCTCGGCATGTTGCGCGCCTCGCTGTTCCTCGGCACGCGCAACTTCGCCAACACCGCCTTCGTCCCGATGCCGCCCGCCACCCCCGGTGGCGCACCGCGCCTCATCTGCTGCTACGACGCCGGCCCGCCGGTCGAGATCGATCCCGCCACCCTCGAGACGATCGGTGTCGTCGGTGAGAGCTGGGACGCCGAGGCGCTCGACGGCCTCGTCCCGTTCCCGCCGATCCTCGCGACCGCGCACCCGATGTACGACCCCGACTCGGGCCTCTTCTTCGCCGTCAACTACGGTCGCTCGAGCCTCTCGATGCTCGAGTCGGTGCCCTTCTTCGAGGCGCTCGCGTTCCTGCCCGACGTCATCACCAATGGGCTTGGGCGCCTCGCCGCCATCATCGGCAAGGCCCCGTTCGTCCCGTCGCTGCGCTCGATCCCCGCCAAGTTCGCCTCCTGGGCGATGCAGGCGACCCAGGGCATGTTCCACCGCAACGCGGAATCGGTCCTTCCGAAGGACTTCCTCGACCTCGTGGTGTGGTCGGGCGAGGGCGACATCGTGCGCCTGCCAGTCGTCGACATGGACACCGGCAAGCCCGCGGTGGTCGAACAGTCGATGCACCAGATCGCCATCACGCGAAACTACGTGCTGCTGCTCGACACCAACTTCAAGTTGCGATTCGACCAGTTCTACAACAACCCCTTCCCCCACGTGCCCGAGCTCGAGCGCCTCATCCGCACGGCGCTCGCCTCGCAGCAGGGCACCACCTCGAACCTCTGGGTGATCCGTCGCGACGCCGTACGGCACGCGCTCGCCGCCGATACGAACCACGCCGTGCCCGCCTGGAAAGTGCCGCTGCTGGGTGCGGTGCACTTCCTCGCCGACTACGATGACAAGGACGGCATCCGCATCCAGTGCGCCCACGGCAACGCGCTCGACATCGCCGAGTGGGTGCGCCGCGACGACCAGCGCCTGGACGGCGGAACCGTGCGCCAGGAGATGCACGGCATGGTCGCGGGCTCGGTCGACGTGTCCGAGCTCGGCCAGTACGTCGTCGATCCGGTCAAGCGTCGCGTCGTCGACTCGCGCCGCATCTCGAGTGATCTGCTCTGGGGCATCGCGCTCTACGCCGGCCGCGGCGTACCCGCCTGGGACAAAATCCCTGAGCGGTTGACGCACGCCTTCTGGTTTTCGAGTGGTCTCTGGGACGACACCTATACGCTCTTCATCCGCTCGCTCTACGCGCACTACGCAGACCGTGCGATTCCGCTGGCCGAGGTCGACAAGATCGTCGCGCGCGGCGGCATGCCCTCGACCCTGGTCACGATCGATCTCGAGGCCTTCCGCATCTGCGACTCGTACACGTTCGCGACCACGGTCTCGCTCTCGTCACCGCAGTTCATCCCGGACCCGGAGCGTACGGGCGACCGCGGTGGCTGGGTCACTTGCGTCGTGTGGACCAGCGACGCGAGCTGGCTGTGGGTCTTCGACGCCGAGAACCTCGCGCAGGGTCCGATCGCCGAGCTCTCGGTGCCGACCACGCTCGGCTTCTCGCTCCACACGGCGTGGCTCCCGAACCTCACGGCGAGCGACGCCGTCGCACCCACCGCCGCCCGCACGTCCGACGCCCGCGCGGCCCACGTCGCCTTCGCCAAGGACGCGATCCACAACCGCATGTCGCACCTCAAGCCCAAGGCCAGAAAGCGCATCGAAGACTTCCTCGCGGCCAAGCGACCGCGGCGATGAAACACGCCATCCGAGTCGAGCGATGAGCAGCGAGAGCGCGTTCACTGGAACCTCGCGCTTCGAGGTCCGGCGCGAGGTCGGCTCGGGCGGCTTCGGTACGGTCTATCAGGTGTGGGACCGCGAGCACTCGCAGCTCGTCGCGTTGAAGCACCTGCACCGCAGTGACCCGCTCGCGCTCCGGCGCTTCAAGCAGGAGTTCCGCTCGCTCGCCAACCTCGCTCACCTCCACCTGGTGAGCCTCTACGAGCTGCACCAGTCGGACGCCCACTGGTTCTTCACGATGGAGTTCGTCGAGGGTGCGACCTTCGCTGACTGGCTGCGTCCGAGCCACACCCTGCCGCCAGAGGTGCGGGGGGCCTCGATCGTGATGACGCGGCCAGCGCGCCCAAACGCGCGTCCCCTGCTGTCGCCCGCACCACCCCTTTCCGAACCTCACGGCGCTTCGACCCTGGCCGACAAAAACGGCGTCGATCACGCGATGGCGTCGGCGCCTACCAGCAGCCCCTCGCTCGTGCTGGCGAACATGAAGTCGCCAGCGCTGGCGACCGCGCTGTCCGACACCACGCCGAGTGATCTCTATACCGCCCTCAACGGGCACCCGGGGCGCACGCCAGTGTCTTCGGCGCTGACCGCGCGACCCACGGTCGAGAGCGGCCACGCCTACGCCGACCCGCGCCCCTCGAGCCACGGCCGTGCCTCCCAGCCGCCGCCTGGGACGCATCCCAGTCGTCGTTCACGCTCGGGCTCGGTGCCGCTCGATCTCGCGCAGCCGTTCTTCGGGATCGAGATCCCGGACAAAGCAACGATGGAACTGTGGGAGGCGACACGTCCGCTCAAGGGCTATGGCGCGCCCGATCCCGAGCGCGCGCGCGTCGCCTTCCGCCAGCTCGTCGAAGCCCTCGCGTGGCTCCACAGCTCGGGGCATCTGCATCGCGACGTAAAACCGTCGAACGTGCTCGTGAGCGAGCAGGGCATCGTCAAGGTGCTCGACTTCGGGCTCGTCACGCGCCTCTTCCTGTCCGACCCTCAGGCCGCCGATTCACTTGTAGGGACGCCAGCTTACATGGCGCCCGAGCTGTGCGCCGGGCTCGCCGCGAGCCCAGCCTCCGATTGGTACAGCGTCGGCGTGATGCTCTACCTCGTGCTCACCGGCCACCTCCCGTTCGCCGGCGATCTCAGCTCGGTCGTGCTCGCGAAGCAGGCCCTCGACATCCGCCCGCCGAGCGAGCTCAACCCGGTCCCGAAGGACCTCGAAGACCTGTGCATGGCGCTGCTCGCGCGCAACCCGGTCGAGCGTCCCGACGCCAGCGCGCTGCTTGGTGCGCTCGGCGACAAGCGGCGCCAGGCCGGTCGCTGGACGCGCACGCCCTCGACCGGCTTCGTCGGTCGTCGCCGCGAGGTCACGGCGCTCGCCGCACTCTTGAGTGGCCGCGACGGCGGTCACGACATCGCGCTGGTCGAAGGGCTCTCGGGCCTTGGCAAGTCTTCCCTGGTCGAGCATGTGCTGCGCTCGGTCGAAGAGCACGGCGATTCGCTGGTCTTGCGCTCGCGCTGCTTCGAGCGTGGCAGCGTTCGCTTCCGCGCGCTCGACGGCGCCGTCGACGACCTCGCGCAGTGGCTCGCGTCGATGCCGAGCTACGAAGCCGACTGGATCCTGCCCGGCAGCCCCGCCGATCGGCAGGCGCTCGGCCGCCTCTTCCCGGCGTTGCCCGGCATCGCCCGCGAAGGTGAAGCGGTCGCCGCCGCGCTCAATGCCGATCCCGGCGAGCTCAAGCGGCGCGCCTTCGGGGCGCTTCGCCAGCTCGTCGCGGCCGCCGCGCGCCACAAGATCTCGACGCGACCCGATCCCGACAGCCGCGCGCCCGGCATCACCATCTACATCGACGACGCGCAATGGGCCGACGAAGACAGCCTGATGCCACTCGCGGAGCTGTTCCGCGGGGTTCCCGCCGGCATGGTGCGCTGGGTCCTGTCGTATCGCTCGGACGAGCGTGAGACGAGCCCGTTCCTCGCGGCGCTCTTCGGCAACATCCTGCCGCAGGTGCAAGGTCGCATCCTGCGCATCGAGCTCGGCCCGCTGGCACCCGAAGAGGCGATAGCGCTCGCGGTCGAGCGCCTCGCCAGCGCGAGCCCCGAGCAAGCCCGCGCGATCGCATTGGAGGCCGAAGGCAGCCCGCTCTTCATCACCGAGCTGTCGCGCCTCATCGAAGGCAGCCGCCTCGCCGCGATGGCGCTCGGCGACGACCGCGCTCACGATGACCCGACCCATCGCCGCGCCGGGCTCTCAGACCTGCTCGCCGCGCGCGTGCTCGACCTGCCCGTCAACGCCCGTGCCGCTCTCGAGCTGATCGCGGTGGCCGGTGAGCCGGTGCCTGCGCGCCTCATCCGCTCGGCCACCGGGGCCGACCAGCGCGACATGAACCGCCTGGTGCAAGACCACCTCGTCGCGGCCCGCGCCTCCGCTGCTGGCGAGATGGTGATGACCTGGCACGACCGCGTGCGCGAGACGGTCGCCTGGCGCCTGTCGCGGGTCGATCGTGCCCGCCGCCACCGGACGCTCGCCGAGGTGGCCTCGGCCCAGGGCGGCGCGGACGACCTCTTCCTGCACACCCACTGGCGCGAAGCGGGCGTGCCCGACAAGGCGCGCGAGCACGGCATCAAGGCCGCCGAAGCCGCCATGCGAGCCTTCGCGTTCGATCGCGCGGCTGAGATCTACCGCTCGATAATCGCGCTCGAGTCACCCGCCGGCGATGCCAGTCCGCTCGCGAGCTATCACGAAGCGCTGGGCGACGCGTTGCGCAACGCCGGGCGCGGTGTCGAGTCGGCCAAGGCCTATCTCGCCGCGGCCGCCCGCATCGGCGACCTCGCTCAAGTGCGTCGGCTCGAGATCCTCGCCGCCGAGCAGTTCATGTTCGCGGGTGCCTTTGGCGAGGGGGAGGCGGTGATTCGCGCGGTGCTCGGTCGCGTCGGCCTCTCGGTCGCTCAGAGTGTGCCCGGCGCGCTCGCGAGCTTCGCCTGGGAGTCGATGCGCATGCGGCTGCGCGGCCTCGAGTTCGTCGCGCGCGACCAGGCCGAAGTGCCGACCGAGCAGCTCGCGCTGATCGACACGCTGTGGTCGGTGACCATCGGCCTCTCGATGGCGCAACCGCTCGCATCGCAGGCGTTCCAGCAGCGCCACTTGCGCGCCGCGCTCGAGGCCGGCGAGCCCTTGCGCGTCGCCCGTGCGCTGACGATCGAGTCCGCCTTCAGTGGTCTCGCGGGCGGCAATGACGAGCGCCGCAGCCAGTCTCTCTCACGGCGCACGCACGAGGTCGCGCGCACGATTCCGCACCCCTATCCGGAAGCCTTCGCGACCATGTCCGATGGTGCCAATCACTGGCTACGTGGTCGCTGGCCCGAGGCGCGCAAATCGATGGAGACTGCCGTCGCGGTGTTCGAGCGAGATTGCACCGGCGTCTCCTGGGAAAAGGACACCTCGAGGTTTGTTGCACTCACGGCACTCGCGCACGAAGGTGACTTCACCCAGCTCGCGCGGCGTTACGAGGCGGCCCTCTATGACGCGCTCGAGCGCGGCGATCTCTACATGGAAGTGCAGCTGCGCACGCGCTTCGGGCCCCTCCTCGATATGCTCGACGACCGGCCGCAAGCCGCCCGCATCGGCATGTATCGGGCGCTTGGCCGCTGGACCGCGGCGGCCTATCAGGTCGTCCACTATTGGAGCTTTCTCAATCGCGTGAGCTCGTTCCTCTACGAGGGCGACGGCAAGGCCGCGTGGCGCGAAGTGCTCGCGGGCTCGCCACCGCTCAAGCGGTCCTTCATGTTGATGGGCCAATATTACAGCGTCCAATATCAGGCATTGGTCGCAAAAGCCGCGATCCTGGCCCTCCAGACCGCGACACCGAGCGAGGCACACGGGCTGAGAAAGCGGGTGCATGGCGCCGCCGCCAAGCTCGCCAAGCACGACATGGGCTGGTCCCGCCCCAAGGCCAAGCTCTTCGAGGCGCTGCTGGCCGTACCCGACGGTATTGGCCCGGACTCGCGCGCGGCCAAGCTGTCTGAAGCCGCCGCCGGCTTCACGGCCGTCTCGATGTACGGGCACAGCCTCGCCGCCCAAGCCTTGCTGGCGGAGACGACCGGCGATCGTGCGCTGGCTGCGACTGTCGACGAAGCGTTCCGAGCCCAGGGCGCGCTGGCGCCCGAACGCTTCCGCAGGATCTATTCGGGGATCTGAGCGCGTGGGTGTGGGTGTGGGTGCGCTTCGCTTCCGCCAAAGAAAAAGGCGCCCCTTTCGGGACGCCTCTTATCTACCGCGAGAGTGACATCACTCGCAGTAGACCTTGAGGGTCCACGAGTCGAGCGTGCCCGCGTCGCCAGCGCCGGTGTCCACGACCTCGAGGGTCCAGATGCCGGTGCCGTTGTCGCCGTCGAAGCCCGTGACCGGGCCGTAGCTGCCGGTCTCGTCCAGGCTGCTGGTCGGCGAGCCGAGGAACACGTAGTCAGCGCCGCTCGGCGACTTCAGCGAGAAGTCGATGTCGGGGCTGTACCTGTGGGTCAGGGCCCAGTCGACGGTGACGAGCTTGACGGTGCAGGCGCCGCTGACCGTCGCGGTCGAGGTGACGGGGGTGTCGGTGTCCGGGATCGCGAGCGCCGGGGTGACGGTGACGACCTTGTCCGGGGCGCCCAGGGGCTCGCCACAATAGAAGTTGAGCTCAATCGAGTTGACGGTGAAGCCTTCCTCGTCGACGTAGCTGTCGCTCACCTCGACGGTCCACACGCCGCTGACGGCCTCGTACGCGAAGGCCGCCGAGACGTCGATCTTGCCGACATCGGCGTCCGAGCCAGCGTTCTTGCCGGAGCCGATAGCCTTGGTCACGCCGCCGGGCGAGGTGACGGTGAAGTCGATGTCGGTGCCGTAGGTCGAGCCCTCAGTGCTCATGGCGTACTTGACGACCAGGTTCTTGACGGCGCAGTCGGCGGCCGCGACCACGTTGATGTCGACACTGATGACGTCGTCGATGGCGCTGGTCGGGGTGGCGAAGGTGCCGCGCACGTCCGGGGGTCCGAGGTAGGGGAAGACCTCAGCCGGGAACGGGAAGATGCCGCCCGCGTACTGGGTGTTGTCGCCGCCGGTGTCGTGGACGAACAGCTGGAGCTTATTGGCCGCGTCGAACCACGCCATTACGATGACGTAGTCGCCCGGCAGGACCTGGCCGGACTCGAGCGGGAGGGTGCCCTCGAACTCGGGCTTGCCGTCCTCGGTCGCGTCGATGAAGATCGCCGTGTCGAGCGGCGCGAGCAGCTTCGGCGCGCTGAGCGTGCCGATCGTCGCGTTCGAGAAGATTTGCGTGGTCATCGCCTCGTCGCTGGCGACATCGACGGTGCCGGCGCCGCCGGCGAGGTGCGCGAACTGCACGCGCGCCTCGACGTCACCGTCGACGACGCTCTGGTCGGGCTTCAGGACGGCCCATGCGAGGTTGCCGCCAGCGTCCTCGTAGGCGACGATGACGAGGCGGCTGTCCGGCTCGAGCACGATCTTCGGCAGGCGGTTCGGGGTGCCGTCGAGGTCGGGCACGCCATCGCCATCAGCGTCGGGGAACATGTCGACGTCGAGGTCGGTCTGGGCCAACCGGAAATAGCCGGGGAAGGCGCCGCCGGGGCCGATCGTCGCGACCGCGATGGGCCCGAAGAACGAGTTGACGACCTGGAAGAGCGGGTTCGAGTCGCCGCGCAGGGCGAAGCCGATGTCGTCGAGGCCCGGGTAGAGGTCGACGAACGAGACGAGGGCCGCGCGCACCTTCACGGTGAAGGTGGTGGTCGCGACGGTGCAGCCGTCGGTCGCGATGGCGACGTAGGTGATGTCACCCTCGGTTGCGGGGGTCACGCTGAACGCGTTGTTGGCGGGGCCGGCAGTGGGCAGCGCGGGGATGGTCGCGGTGCCACCGAGAAACGACATGGTGCCGATGAACTGCACATTCACGTCGGGCGAGCCACCGTCGAGGTCGAGCTCGAAGTCGAGCGGAGCGCCCGGGAACACCGGGTCGGCCACGCCGATGACGCTCTTGATGGCGAGCTTGTCGAAGGCCGCGCACGCAGCATCCTGACCGTCTTCGCCAGCGGCGCCGCTGTCACCGTTGGTCCCGTTGGTCCCATTGCTGCCATTGGTCCCATCGGTGCCGGCTTCGCCCGCCTCGCCCTTGTCGCCCTTGGCTCCCGCTGCGCCGTCGGCGCCGTCTTTGCCGTCCGCGCAACCGGCCACGAGGGCCAGGGTCGCGACGGTCGCAAATAGCTTGTATGCTCGCATGCTTGACTCCCTACACTGAGATTTCACCAGCGACAACCCGCCGCAGGCGGCGCGACCCGCAAAGGTCAGCGCGGCGCGCGTTGGCCCCGGGTGGATTCGAGCGGGGCCGGTCGCGCGATGGGGGTATACCCGAAAGCCCCGCGCCCGGGTCAAGCCCTGGACGGCATTTTCGGCCGAGATGAGGTCGCGCGCACAAACGCTGACCCGATAGTCGGCATCGAGCCCGAACGCCGCAGCGCGGTGCTCGAATGTTTCGCCGACGGTTTCGGGCCCGCCATATCGAGTTCACTCGCAGGGCACTGCATCTGGCGAGACCAGGCACTCTCCCTGACACCACCCGTTGTCCCGGTGCTTGTAGCACCAATAGAGCCCATAAGGCGCCTCGAAACAATACAGATATTGCTTGGGATCGTCTATCAGCACATCGCACGCAGCATATTGCCCGATAATGATTTCGTCGCATGTATCCCAAAAGCCAGTGCTGACAGCTGGAACGCAGCCAAAGAAGACTCCTTCCACGGCACAGTAAGTCTGAGCGAAATTCGACGAATATAGCGGCATGCAGTTGTCTTCGCAATGGGTTCCATCGATCACCACACATTTGTCGTCGGCGACTCGGTCTGCGATGGTAGTCTGGCACGCGTCAAAGCTATCGGCAGTGGACGCATCACTTGCCTGAGTCGAATCCTCCGACTGGCAATCCTCGCCATGACTGTCGACAATGGACGCGTCAGGCGTTTGAGTCGAAATCTGATCGACGCATCCTGCAGCGAAAGCGCCCAAGATAGGTCTTGCTAGCCGCTTGTATCCTCGCACACTTGACTCCTGGACTTGAATTCCCGACGACCTCAGGCCCGATTGCCTGCCATGCCCAGACCCTTCAGCGATATCGTTCCCATGAGATCGCCGAGATGAACTCGTAGGTGCGCACACCTGCGAGGAACCTGGCCCACCAGACCTGCTCGCGCGCCCAATCGAACGCGAACCACTGACCATGTGGTTGGCCGTCGAACCACTCTTCCAAAAGGCTCACCCGATAGTCGGCATCGAGCTCGAACGCGACCCCGTCGAGCACCCCGTTGCTGCGACTCTCGACGCGAGTGACGGAGCCCTCGTGCGCGACATCGAGGGTCCACCAACGGAGTGGGCAATGAGCGGGTCGGGGGGGAGTGTGTTCTCCACACCCCACGTCGGCCACTCCATCCGACGTGGGTCCGGAGCGGCGGGCACTACCTGCTGGACTGGGCGGGCGTAGCTTCGCAATCGGCCTTGGGCATCATAGAAAGCGAGATCGACGAGCATTGGCTCGCCGAGAGCATCGAAAAACCAGCAACTAGAGACTGCCTCATCCCCGGCAGCCTCGTCAAAGCGTTCAGTGCCAGATGGACATCGCTGACAGGGCGTCGCGACAGAGCTTCGAGCTTCCAAGTACGAGGCATTCAGCGCCACGAGCTTACCTCCTCGGTTGGCCAGGTCGGGATCCACGAGTGTTCCGAAGAGCCGCTCGCCGTTGCGAAATACTGGCGAGCGAAGGTCGCTCCTGAATCCGATCTTCCCCGAAGCGATAAAATCCCCGACACTCTCCGGATACCCTCTCCTGGCAGCCCACGTGTATGAGAGCCAAAGACCCGGGACAACGGCAATGACCCGCCGCGCTTCGCCCCCGGGGACATCGAAGTTGGCAAATTCCGGAGAGCCGAGGGAACTGACAGCTTTCGCGGAATGCTCAGCTCTGATTGAGATCGGGACTGTCGTTTCGGATTTGGCTGCGCAAGAAGAAGTCGCAGCGCATAGCGCGAGTCCCCAGACGAGATTCGATGCCATTACAGGGGCTCGGGCTTCGACGCGTTCGTGCCCCCTCCTTTTCCGCCGCCTGGAGCTGGCTTCGCCCCGCTCATCCCCTCCGGACCTGGCTTTCGCTGGACCGGTGCGGGCGTCAGCGCCTTTTCGCCCTCGGCGAAGCGCATGCCTCTCAGCGAAGCCTTCATCGGCGATTCGCGTGGGCCACTGCCTGGCCCTGACTGCGTGCTACGACCTTGATCGCGCTCGACCTTCTCCGGTTCGGGCACCCACTGTTGCCTCCCTTGTCTGTCCCAGTATGTAGAGGCTACGGCGGGGATGCATAATCGCCAATCACTGGAGAGCGATCCCTCTGGGCGTAGCTGTTTGACCGTTCACCTAGTCCGTTGGACTAGGGTGGCTGTTCAATTTGTGGAGTGGCGGGTGCCCTGGCGTGGAATTGGCGCCTGCATTACGCTCGATGTCGTTGGCGTCCCGAGACGCCGCATTCACATAATTCAGGAGGTGGACGATGGTAGATGAACTCAGTCGCGACACTCTGGAAGAGGTCCCGGAACGGGCGGGGAGGTTCCTGCGCACGACCAGTCAGAACCCGGAGATCCTCGCGGTGCTCGGCACGCGCGGCTATCTCCAGGCGGTCCATGAGCAGGGGTGGGCGCTGTACCTGAAGGCGTCGAATGCGCCCGTCGTCGGGGCGTCGCCGGCGGAGCCTTCGCCGGCTGCGGGCGCGGCGATCGCGACCCTGAGCCGCGAGGATGCGGCGCTGCTCGCGTTCGTGCACGCCGCCCTCGACGGCGAGTTCGCGCCCCAGGCGGCGTACGTCACCGATGGCCTGAAGGACGCTGATGGTGCGCTCGCGGTCGCCAACGTGGCGACGGTGCTCGCTCGCATCGGTGAGCTGGCGGCCGGGCGTGACGGGTCACGGACCGAAGATCAGGCAGCCGTCGCGGCGCTGGACACCGTCAAGCTCGACGCCGCCGAGCGCGAGCGGCTCGCCAAGCTGGTGACCAGCGCCCAGAGCTGGGATCCGATCGCCGTCGCGAGTGTGCCGGCATCAGCCACCGCCCGGTTCGAGCGCCGCAAGGCCGCGCTGGTGGCGCTTCTCAACTGGCACCGCACCTGGTCGATCGTCGCGAGCGCGCTCATCACCCGGCGGGATTGGCTCATCGGTCTGGGACTCGCGAAGCGCAAGAAGAAGGAAAAGCCAGCCTGATCTCGCGGCCCGGGAACCCAAGACGGAGGCTTCCGAAACCCAGCCAATGCCTTGGGCTCCCTACCTGAAGCCTTCCGAAGCCAGATTGGAGCTTCCGAAACGAGCAACCATGCGGTCTAGCGCGATCGCTCGAAATCGTCCGCGAGCGGCAATTGCCGAACGTCTGCGCGCGGCGGCCATAAACCTCGCTTCGGAAGGCCTCCGGTTGGAAGCGGAAGGCATCCGATTGGATTCGGTAGGTCCAAGTTGGTTTCGGAAGCGAGCACGCGCGCCCGCACTCGAGGATGGTCGCTACCTGTCGGCGCGCTGGCCGGGCGACGCGTAGCTGTTCGGCAAGAAGCTGCTCGAGCGGCTATGATCGCGGCGCGCGGCTGTGATCGCGGCGCACCTCAGCCGCTGACGAACACCCGGAGTTCGCGGTCGCGCATGTCACCGAGCTGGATCGACGTGCCGATGCGCGGGCAACCGCCGACCTCGAGGTCGCGCAGCGTCGGCAGCGACCCGACGTCGACGGCGGTCAGGTCTGGCAGACCGTAGAGCTTCAGGGTCTCGAGCTGCTTCAGGTTGGCGAGATCCGCGAGGCCGAAAAAGCCGGGCACGTTCTCGAGGCGCAGCTCGCCGTATCGCCTTCGGCTGCCGAGCTCGCGCAGCCCGCTCGCTAGCGGCGTGCCATGCCACTTCGGCACGTTGAACAGCTCGAGCCGTTCGAGCCCTTCGGCAGTGCGGCGAGCTCGGCGGGCTCAGGATCGAGGTAGAGCGAGCGCAACGCCGGCAGCTGGACCAGCGCGACCGGAGCGTTCAAAGGTGCGCGCACGGTGAGCTGCAGCGAGGTCAGGCCGCCCGCGGCGAGCGGCGCCAGCGCCTCACGAATTCGCGGGCAGCCACTTCGTGGCCTTCGCTCACGAATTCGCGGGCAGCCACTTCGTGGCCTTCGCTCACGAATTCGCGGGCAGCCACTTCGTGGCCTTCGCTCACGAATTCGCGGGCA